>Ga0114930_10001896_pt1 | contig 19349 bp, 18 predicted proteins | sample AnhtaG_FD_87300 | JGI IMG/M metagenome (GOLD analysis project Ga0114930, IMG submission 87300) | Deep subsurface microbial communities from Anholt, Denmark to uncover new lineages of life (NeLLi) - Anholt_01485 metaG | ecosystem: Environmental > Aquatic > Marine > Oceanic > Sediment | place... | reverse complement strand
TGGCCACGGCCTTCTTTTTCGCGGCCGGCTTTTTCTTGGCCTCGGCCTTCTTTTTCGCGGCCGGCTTTTTCTTGGCCTCGGCCTTCTTTTTCGCGGCCGGCTTTTTCTTGGCCTCGGCCTTCTTTTTCGCGGCCGGCTTTTTCTTGGCCGCAGCCTTCTTCTTGGCCTCGGCCTTCTTCTTGGCCTCGGCCTCCTTCCTGGCCTCGGCCGCAGCCTTGCGCGCCTTGGCCCGGTTCTCCTTCGCCTTCTTCTCCTCGGCCTTCTTGCTCTCCTTAAGCTTGGCTTGCCGGACGCCCTCGGCCACTTCCGGGTCGTCGGACACCTCGATGAGCAGGTCACACTGCTCATCGGTGACCTCCGAGCCGACGTCCACCACATCGAACAGCATGTAGCGCAGCCGTTCGAGGGCCTCCTGCGCTTCCATGTCCAGCCGCTCGGCCAAACCGCCAACTGTCTGCATCTACCAGTACCTCCAGACCACAAGGCCTACTCGGGAAGCGTCCCTTACACTTATCTCATGGCGCGTCTCCGCCAGGCCCGACACTCCCGGCCGCCTTCGACCCGTCTGCGTCGTCCGGTTCCGCGGCCTCGGGTGCCGCTTCATCCGCCTCGGTCCCGGCGTCGGCCTCCGCTACACTCGGCTCGGGGGCCGCAGCTTTCGGCTCCACCGCCTCGGGCGCCGCCGCATCCGCCTCGGTCCCGGCGTCGGCCTCCGCTACACTCGGCCCGGGGACCGCTGCTTCCGGTTCCACCGCCTCGGGCGCCGCCGCATCCGCCTCGGTCCCGGCGTCGGCCTCCGGTTCGCTGGGCTCGGGGGCCGCTGCTTCCGGTTCCACCGCCTCGGGCGCCGCCGCATCCGCCTCGGTCCCGGCGTCGGCCTCCGGTTCGCTGGGCTCGGGGGCCGCAGCTTCCGGGGACGGCGCGTCCGGGTCCAGCGCATCCTCAGCAGCGGAGTCCTCCGGCTCGACGTCGCTGCGGATGTCGATGTTCCACCCGATCAGCTTCGAGGCGAGCCTGGCGTTCTGACCCCGTTTGCCGATGGCCAGCGAGAGCTGATCGTGCGGCACGACCACCACGATGCTACGGCTGTTCTCGTCCAACGACATATCCAGGATGTCCGCCGGATTGAGGGAGTTGCCGCACAGCTCCACCGGGTCATCGCTCCAACGCACAATGTCGATCTTCTCCCCCGAAAGCTCTTCCACCACCGCACGCACCCGCGACCCCTTCATGCCCACGCACGCACCCACGGGGTCCACGTTTGTGTCGTTCGACCGCACCGCCACCTTCGTCCGGCTCCCCGGTTCTCGCGCGATCCCCATGATCTCTATCGTCTCATCGTAGATCTCGGGCACCTCCAGCTCGAACAGGGCCCGCACCAACTCCGGCGACGTGCGCGACAGCACCACCTGCGCACCGCGCGCCCCCTTCTCCACCTCCGACACGTACGCACGAACCCGGTCCCCCGGCTTGAAGTTCTCCCGCGGGGACTGCTCGCGGTGCGGCAGAATGGCCTCCGCCTTGCCAATGCTCACGAACACGTTGCCGTGGCTTAGGCGCTTCACCACCCCGGTCACCAATTCCCCCCGCCGCTGCTTGAACTCCTCGAAGACGCTCTCGCGCTCCGCGTCCTTGATCTTCTGGATGATCACCTGCTTCGCCGTCTGCGCCGCGATCCGGCCGAAGTCCCTCGGCTCGGTCTGAACCTTCAACCGGTTGCCTACCACCACCTCGGGGTTCAACGCGAGCGCGTCCTCCAGCGAAAGCTGCGTTGACGCATCCGTCACCTCCTCGACTACCTCGCGGATCTCGAACACCTTGAAGCTGACCGTGTCCGGGTCCATCTCCACCCGCACGTCCGCGGGATGGTCAAACCCCTTGCGGGCGGCGCTCTCAATGGCGCTGCGGATCGCCTCGAGCAGCGTGTCCCGGCCGATGCTTTTCTCCGCCTCCAGCTGCTGCAAGATCATCCTCAAATTCTGATCCACGGTACACTCCTCAACAGTCGCGGCCCGCCCTATCGGTCCAAACGGGCCTTCTTGAGATTCTCGATGTGCACCTCATGCAACGTCCCGTCACACTCTATCTCCACCAGCCCGTCGCCGTATCCCTGCAACACCCCGTGGAACCGCCGCCGCCCCTCCACCGCCGTGTGGGCCGTCAACCTGATCCGTTCGCCCGCGAATCGCGCAAAATCCGATGCCTTACGGACCGGGCGGTCAAATCCCGGCGACGACACCTCCAGTGAGTACGGCTCCTCGATGAAGTCCCCGGCGTCCAACAGGGCGCCGACGAACTGCGACGCAGCGGCGCAATCGTCCAAGGTCACGCCGCCGTCTTTGTCGATGAACAGACGCAGTATCCGGCCTCGGCCCTCGCGGCCATGCTCCACCTCGACCAACTCGTAGCCCTGACCCGCCAACTCCCGTTCCAACTCCTCCCAGACCCGGCGAACCACTGCGTCCTGTATCATGCCGACCTCGCAACGACAAGAAAAAAAGTGGGCAAACACCCACTCGGCAACAAGACACACCCCACTGAGCCAATCAGTGTATCACATCGTGCGCGCAACACGCAATCCCGCAATCAAGCAACTTCCCTACTTCCCTGCACTTCCCTTGGCAAGATGACGTTTCCTCGCAATTGTGATATAGTGAGAATACGTGTGGAACTACAGAGCCGAGCCGTGACAGCCGCCGGAGCACTTGGCCCGGGACAGCATTACCTGGCGTAAGTCGCTGATGAAAAGGCACCTAATGCTTGCCCACGCGCTCCGCAGGGAGCCCTTCTTTCAGGCGTTGAGCCCCGAGGTGGTGGCCCGCATCCGGAACTACGTCTACCACCGCGAGTACGAGACCCGGCAAATCATCTACTTCCCCGACGACCTGTTTGGCGAGGACTGCCTGGTGAAGGATGGCCAGCGGGGGGCCTGCGCCGTGGCCTTGGCGCCGACCGCCGTGTGTCTGATGTGGGCGGAGGATCTCCGTCGCATCGTTGCCGACGAAGCGGAAGTGGCGCTCGCGTTCGCCTTGCAGTTGGGCCGTCGGGTCATCGACCTGGAGAACGTCTTGGCCGAGACCGTTTTCAAGACCGTCAGCAGCCGGGTGGCCGGTGGACTGCTGCGCCTGTACCGGCGCGCGCCTCACAGCCACGACGGGGCGATTCGCCTTACCCATCAAAAAATCGCCAGCCTGGTGGGTTCCACCCGTGAGACGACCACGACCGTGCTGCACAAGCTGCGCGAGGATGGCATCCTCAGCATCGCCAACCGCCGCGTCACGGTGCTGGACCCGGTGGCGCTGGAACACGCGGCCAGGAGTGCGTGATGGCCATTCGCTGGCACGACGTTACCATCCCGATGTATGCGGGCATGACGGTATGGCCGGGCGATCCGCCCTTCGAGTTTTCGGCCTTGAAGCGCATGGCCCAGGGCGACAGCTCGAACACCTCGCGTGTGGCGTTCTGTACGCACACGGGCACACACGTGGACGCGCCCTGGCATTTCGAACAGACAGCGGAGCGCGTTGACGAGATGGACGCGTCGCTGTTCTTCGGCGAGGCGCTTCTTGTGGAGGTCGCAGACGCCAACGTGGTGACGGCCGCGGACTTGGGCGAGGGGCCGCTCCCGCCGCGGCTGCTCATCAAGACCCGGAACTCGCGCTTCCCGGTCGACGCCCCGTTTCAGGAGGCCTATGTCGCGCTGGACGGCGACGCGGCCCAGCGGCTGGTGGACGAGCGCGTGCGCCTGGTGGGGGTGGATTACCTCTCCGTGGCCCCCTTCAAGCAGGAGGGCCAGGTGACGCATCGGACGCTCCTGAGCAACCGGGTGCTCGTGGTCGAGGGGCTTCGGCTGAATGATTTCCCGGCCGGCGTGTATCAGTTCACGGTGCTTCCGCTGCCCATCATCGGCGCGGACGGCGCCCCGTGCCGGGCCTTCATCGGCCAGGAGGAGAAGGCTTCATGAAGGAAGTGATGGCCGTGCTGCTGGCGGGCGGCGCCGGCGAGCGCCTGCACCCGCTGACGCGCAACCGGGCAAAACCCGCCGTGCCTTTTGGCGGCATCTATCGGATCGTCGATATCACGCTGTCCAACTGCTTCAACTCCAACTGTCGCAGAATCCTCGTGCTCGTGCAGTATAAGTCCCACTCGCTGACACGCCACGTCCAGTCCACCTGGGACCTCTTCCGAAGGGAACTTGGCGAGTCCATCGACGTCGTCCCGCCCCAGCAGCGGGTGAACAGCACCTGGTTCCTCGGGACCGCCGACGCGATTTACCAAAACCTCTACTTCCTCGAGCACGAAAGCCCCAAGGAAGTGCTGATCCTTTCGGGCGACCACATCTACAAGATGGACTACATGAAGATGGTGGATTTTCATCGGGGCTCGGGCGCCGATCTGACCGTCGCGGCCATCGAGACCCCGCTGGGCGAGGCCAGCCGCTTCGGCGTGCTGGAAACCACCTCCGACGGCCGGGTCCATGGCTTCCAGGAGAAGCCTGAGAAACCCAAATCCCTGCCGGGCAAACCCGACGCGGCCTACGCCTCCATGGGCATCTACGTGTTCAACACGGACGTCCTCAAGAAGGTGACGACTGAGGACGCCGAACGCACGGCGAGCTCGCACGACTTCGGCAAGGACGTCATTCCGCGCATGATCGACACCCACCGCGTGTTCGCGTATCACTTCCTGGACGAGAACAAGGAGGGCACCCACAAGGAGATCCAGTACTGGCGCGACGTGGGGACCATCGACGCCTACTGGGAAGCCAACATGGACCTGGTCGACGTGGACCCGCTCTTCAACGTCTACGACAAGGCGTGGCCCATCCGGGGGGAGACGCCGTTCGCCCCGCCGGCCAAGTTCGTGTTCGCGCAGGAAGGCCGCCGTTTCGGCGTGGCCATTGACTCCATCGTGAGCCACGGCTGCATTGTCAGCGGCGGCATCGTGAAGCGGTCCGTTCTGTCGCCCGGCGTGCGTGTCAACAGCTATTCGCACGTCGAGGAGTCCATCCTCATGCACGGGTGCAGCATCGGCCGCCACGCCCACATCCGGCGCGCCATTATCGAGAAGACCGTGCGTGTCCCCGAGGGCGCCGTGATCGGCTACGACCTGCTGGAAGACGCCAAACGGTTCCGCGTCACCCAGAGCGGAATCGTCATCGTCGAGAGCTCCAACAATCTCCCCCAGGATTCAGGGAAGGTCGAGTAGATGGATGGCGTCCACCCCCCCCAACTCCACCACTATCCCTCGGCCAGTTCCATCGAATGGATCGAGACGAACGGCGTGGGCGGCCTCGCCTCCTCCTCCGTTCTCGGCGCGAACACACGCAAACAGCACGCCGTACTCTCCGTGCCCCAGCACGGCCCCGGCCGCATAGTGCTCCTGGCCAACCTGCAGGAGGCCGTCGTGGATGGCGGCCAAGCGTATGACCTTTCAACGAACGCCTACTTCGGCGCCGTCCATCCAAACGGCTTCCAGGCCCTCCAGGGCTTCGCACACGACCCGTGGCCCGTTTGGCGCTACCGTTTCGAGCGCTTCGCCGTCGAGAAGCGCTTGTTCATGGTTCACGGTGAGGACACCGTCGTCGTCACCTACGTCCTGCTCGACGCGGCCGACCCGGTGGACCTCCTCCTGCGCCCCTTGCTCGCGTTCCGGGCCGAGGACGCCCTGCGCCTCGAGCAAGGCGCCTTTCCGGACAACTGGGTCGTGACCCAGGAGTTTGCCGAATGCAACCCCTTCGGAACCGGCCCCACGCTCTACATTGCACACCCGAACGCCCGTGTCGAGACCATCAACATGTGGTACCGGGGCTTCGTGTATGAGCGAGATCGGGAGAACCACCTGGACTACATCGAAGACCTGTACCACCCCGGCTGCTTCGAGGTCGCCCTCGAGCCCGGCGCACCGCTGTCGTTCATCTTCTCATCGCCGAGTCCACGGCCGCTGCAAAGCGCGCCCGAGTACGCGACGCGAGAGCATGGGCGCCGCAAGGCCCTGGTATCGGTCCCCGACGTCGACGTCGATCCCCTGTTGGCGGCGTTTCTTCGCGCTGCGGACATGTTCATCTACGAGCAGGCGGACGGCGCCACCGGCATCGTTCCGGGCCTGCCGTGGGGCGAGTGCGAAACATACCGGGGCCTGATCGCGTTTGCGGGCCTGCTGCTCGTGCCCAAGCGCTTCGACAAGGCCCGTAGCTACCTAAGGGCCGTCGGCCGCCTGTGGCGGCGCGGTCCCTCGCCGACGCGCTTCTCCACCGAGGTCGAGAACGGCCAGATGCACCCGGCCGACGTGCCGCTCTGGATCTTCCTCGCGGCCTGGAGGTACATGCACGCCGCCCGCGACGACGAGTTTCTACGAGACGAGCTGTTGCCCCTGCTCGACGATGTCGCCGCCTACTACGCCGACCGAGAGGAAGTGCGCCGCACGCGGCACGGGCTCCTCGAAGTCGGGTACGAGCCGACCGCCGACTATGCGCCCATCGTCCCGCTGGGCACCAACCTCCTGTGGCACAACGCCCAGCGGATCCTGTCCGCGCTGCACGAGCCACGTGACCCACGCCAATCTCGGATCTGGCGCGAGCGCGCAGAGAAGACGCGCCGTTCGTTGCTCGAAATCTTCCAATGCGAGGGACGCCCGGGCCTCGCCGACAGCGTGACGCTCGAACCCTATCGCCGCTACGAGACCCTCCGTTGCAGCCAAGTGCTCGCCGTCGGATTGCCTTACCCGGTGCTGTGCGCGGACGCCCTCCTCCCGATGATTCGAGACCAACTGGCCACCCCCTACGGTCTGCGCACGCTCTGGCCCAACGACCCAGGCTACTTCGGCGATGGGACCGACGTGCGGATGCTGCCGAAGGTGTGGTCGGGCAGCGTGGACCCCATGTGGTTCGGGTGTTACTGCGACGCACTGAAGCACGCCGGGCTCGCTATGTCACGGGACCGTCTTTTCGCGCCGTTCGAGACCGAGCTGTACCTGCGGGGATACGGCCATATCTCCGGCGCATTCATGGGCGACCCGCCCCACCAGGCGTGCGGCTACGTGGCCTCGGCCGCAGCCTTGGGGGAGGTCATGCGCGTCTATGCGCGGGACGTGCTCGGGCTTGCGCATGTGGTGTGATCGGTAACCGGATGATGGCAGCATATCCCCGCGCGCCGTCGTGAGGAGAACCCAATAGTGTTGAGCGTTGTACTCGCTCTTGCCGCCGCGTATGCCGCGGCCCCGGCCGCACTGCCCGAAGAGCTTGCCCATCTGCGCCAGTCGCTCAACGACGAGGCCGCCTTGGTCGACGCGGTCCGCGCCTACGACCGCGAGCAGACCGCCTTGGCCGAGTGGGACAAGCGGCTCTCCAAACAACACGCCGACGCCGGCGAGCAGGACCTGGCGCGCGACAGGCTCGACCAGGCACGAAGTCGACTGAAACGGGCCCGGCAAGCCTACGAGTACATCCTGCACAACTACGGCAACAACGCCCGGGCCCACAACTACTACGGCGAGCTCCTTTACGACCACTTCGGCGAGCACGCCGGCGCGCTCAAAGCGTGGCAATTGGCGACCGCCCTGGACCCGGGCCTCAGCGCGCCCCTGAACAACCTCGCCATCCACTACTGCCACGTGGGTGAGTACGCAAACGGACTGCACTACTACGACAAGGCGCTCGAAATCGACCCAGACAACCCCGACTACCTGTTCAACCTCGCCCAGACCTATCTCCTGAACCGACCCGCCGTCCAGCGAATCCGGCAGTGGGACAAGGCCCGGCTCTATCGCGAGGCCATGAAGCTGTCGAAAAAGGCCGCCCAGGGCGGCGAGGACGACTTCGAACTGGCCCAGGACTACGCCGTCAATTTCTACGCCGCAGAGAACTTCGGCCTCACGGCCGACTGGGGCAAGGCCGCCGGCGCCTGGCAGCGCGCCCGCGCCCTGGCCCGCTCGAAGACGGAGACCTTCTACACCTGGTTGAACGAAGGCCGCGTGTGGCTCCGGAAGGGCGATCGAAACAAGGCCGCCGCGTGCCTCGAGCAAGCCGTCGCGTTGATCCCGAGCAGCGACGTGGCCAAACAGCTCCTCATCGAGGCCCGTCAAGATACGCCGGCGCCCCGCAGCGGCAAACGCTGAACCGGGGAGGGCGCGGCGTGCAGTGGTCGAACGTAGTCAAGGCCGTCCTCGGGGTGCGCGGGGGTCAAGTCGCCATCCTGCTGTTGGCAGTGGCGGGGATCTACCTATTCGGATATCGCGGCATGCGCTTCTTCCTCGTCCCGTCCGCCAGCATGGAGCCCACGCTGTACAACATGGACCACATCGTCACGCTCAAATACAAGGCGTACCGTCCGGGTGACGTGGTCGTGCTGCGCGACCCCTCGGACGCGAAGGCCTACATCGTCAAACGCATCGTGGCCACGGGCGGCGACGTTGTGACCGTGGCGGGCGGTGCGTTGTATGTCAACGGCGCCTACGTGTCAGAGCCGTACGTGCTCGAGTTGCCCGAATACGAACTCGAACCGATCCGGGTCGCCGAAGGGGAGGCGTTCGTGCTGGGCGACAACCGTAACGACAGCGACGACGGCCACCTTTGGCAGGACCCCGACCGGCCCGTGACCGACGTCGTCGGCAAGGTCCGCTTCATCTACTTCCCCTACCGTCGCGCCAGGATCTTTGACAGCTACCCCACCCCAAGGCCCGCCGACGCGGACAGCCGCCGCGCCGCGCGGCCCGGCCAAGAGGAAAAGCGGCGCGCGATGGTGGTAGACTGTACGTAGCGCGACGCTGATGAACGGACCCACAACTTCTCGCCGGCGCGAAATGACCAGATACGACCATTCCACACAGTGGCGGTTCGGCGGTGGTGACCGCATCACCTACACCGTCCAGCGCCTCATCCTCGCCAACTGCGCCGTCTTCGGGCTCCAGTTGCTGCTCGACGTACTCTTCGGCCCGCGCGTCGCGCATGGCGCGTTCGCCGCGCCGCCGGGCGGCGTCTTCGCCCGCTGGCTGGCCTTCTGGCCGGCGGGCTTCCTGGCCGGCGCGCTCTGGCAGCCCTTCACCTACATGTTCCTGCACGGCGGCCTCTTGCACCTCTTCCTCAACATGCTGTGGCTGTTCTTCTTCGGCAAAGACGTCGAGCGCGCCTTGGGCACGCGGGCGTTCCTGTGCTTCTACCTGACCTGCGGCGCGGTCGGCGTGCTGGCCACGTTCATACCGGCCATGCTGTGGGGTGGGGCGTCCGTGACGGGCGCCAGCGGCGCCGTCATGGGCGTGCTCGTGGCCTTTGCCGTGATCAATCCGGAGCGCGAGTTCTTCCTGTTTCCCATCCCGATGCCCATCAACGCCCGGGCGCTCGTCCTGATCGTCATCGCCATGAACGTCCTGCTCGCCTTTCAGCCCGGCAACACCTCCGTGGCCACCCACTTCGGCGGCATGGCCGTCGGTTTCCTATACATGAAAACCATCCCCTTCCTGCTCCACATGCAGCGCACCCAGATGGCGAAAGAGCGTCGCCCGAAGACCGGCCCCGACGACGTTGGCGACGCCGTCGACAACATCTTCAAGTTCGAGGACAAAAAGCGGCGGGATTAACCTCATGATGAGCCTCGGGTTGCAGGAGTTGCTGCTGCTGATGCTGGTGATCGCGGTGCTGAGCGTCACCGGCCTGTGGCCGCTGATCATCCGGGGCCTGCGCGAGCTTCGCGGCGACACCCCCGAGGGTCGCGGCGGCGGCCGCGCCCCGGCTTCGGGCAACCTGGACGTCTGCTACCGCATCATGGGGGTGTCGGCGTCCGCCCCGTGGGAGGAGATCGAGCGCGCCTACCGCCGCAAGGCCAAGCGTCACCACCCCGACCACGGCGGCGACGAAGACGCCATGCGCGCCCTCAACGAGGCCTACGCCATGCTCAAGAAGGACCGCGGCAAGTAGCCCGGCCGGGCCGTTAGGGCCGAGCCGGCTCACGCGGCGCCCACGCAACGAACCCCCACGATGGCGCCTCGTCAATCAGGCACCGTTTCCGAGTATCGGCGCGCCTTCACGGTCCCTACGCAGTCCACCAAGGCGCTCATCGACACACCCAGGCCGAACGCGTCCCCCTACGCTTCACCCGGCCACCCCGGCCCCACGCCGTTGCTCGTACGCCCCGATCTGGTCCTCGTGGCGCAGGGTCAGGCCGATCTGGTCCCAGCCCTTCAGGAGACGCTCCTTGAGGAACGGCTGGATATCGAATGCGATGGTCGAGCCGTCGGGCCTGGTGATCGTCTGTGATGCGAGGTCGACGGTGAGTTGATAGCCCTCCGTCGCGCGGACCTCCTCGAAAAGCCGCTCGATCTCCTCGGGCAACAGCACGATGGGCAGCAGCCCGTTGTTGAAGCAGTTGTTGTAGAAGATGTCGGCGAACGACGGGGCCAGGATGCAGCGGAACCCGTAGTTGTCCAGCGCCCAGGGCGCATGCTCGCGCGACGACCCGCACCCGAAGTTGTCCTTCGCCAGCAGGATCGAGGCGCCCTCGTACCGCGCCGCGTTCATCTCGAAGTCCGGGTTCGGCGACCCGTCGTCCAGGTACCGCCAGTCGTAGAACAGGAAATCCTCATACCCCGTGCGCTCGATGCGTTTGAGGAACTGCTTGGGGATGATTTGGTCCGTGTCCACGTTGAGCGCCTCGAGGGGCGCAACGATCCCGGTCAATGTCGTGAAGCTTCTCATCACTTGAACTCCCAGTTGCGCACGTCCACGAAATGCCCCGCCATACCCGCGGCCGCGGCCATAGCCGGGCTCACCAGGTGCGTCAGCCCGCCCTTGCCCTGCCGGCCTTCGAAATTGCGGTTCGAGGTCGACGCGCACCGGTCGCCGGCCTCGAGCACGTCCGCGTTCATCGCCAGGCACATCGAGCACCCCGCCTCGCGCCACTCGAACCCCGCATCCTTGAAGATCGCGTCCAGGCCCTCCGCCTCCGCCTCCTGCTTCACGCGGTAGGACCCCGCCACCACCAGCGCGCGCTGGATGCCGTCGGCCACCTTGTAGCCCTTGACCACTTTGGCGGCGTCCCGCAGATCCTCGAGCCGCCCGTTCGTGCACGACCCGATGAAGATGGTGTTCGGCCGGATGGACGTCACAGGCACGCCCTCGCCGAGCTGCATGTACTCCAGCGCCTTCCGGGCCGCCTGCCGCTCGTTCGGGTCCTCGATATCCGCAAGCACCGGCGTCTTCCCCGTGACGCCCGTCACCATGCCGGGCGAGGTGCCCCAGGTGACCTGCGGCTCAATCGCCGATGCGTCCATCACCACCGTTCTGTCGTATTCGCAGCCGGGGTCCGACGCCCAAGACCCCCACTGCGCCACCAACTCGTCCCACCCCTTGTCCTTCGCCAGGTACTCGCGCCCCTCGAGGTACGCAAACGTCGTCTCGTCCGGCGACACCAGCCCCGCACGCGCGCCCGCCTCGATGCTCATGTTGCAGACCGTCAGCCGCTCCTCCATCGTCATCTTGCGGATGACCTCGCCCGTGTACTCGAGGACGTACCCCGTGCCGCCGGCCGTGCCGAGACACCCGATGATGGCCAGGATCACGTCCTTGGCCGTACAACCGGCCGCCAGCGCGCCATCGACCCGCACCTCCATCGTTTTCGACTTCTTCTGAAGCAGCGTCTGCGTGGCCAGCACGTGCTCGACCTCGCTCGTGCCGATGCCGAAGGCCAGTGCGCCCAGCGCGCCGTGCGTGGCCGTATGCGAATCGCCGCACACCACCGTCATGCCCGGCTGCGTCAGGCCCAGTTCCGGCCCGATGACGTGCACAATGCCGTTCTTCGGGCTGTCCATGCCGAAACACTCGATGCCGAACCCCTCGCAGTTCGCCGCCAGCGTTTCGACTTGTTTGCGCGACAGCGGGTCCTTAATCGGTTTGGACCTGTCCGTGGTCGGGATGTTGTGGTCCATGGTCGCGAACGTCAGCCCCGGCCGCCGGACCTTCCGCCCGGCCATCCGCAGCCCCTCGAAAGCCTGCGGCGACGTCACCTCGTGAACGTAGTGCCGGTCGATGTATAGGATCGGGTCCTGTCCCGGTTCCTCGTGCACCACGTGCGCGTCCCATATCTTCTCGTAGATGTTCTTGGGCATCCGTCAGCTCCCTCCAGCCTACGCATTGTGCTTCCGCAGCAAGCGGCCATCCCGCAGCACCCAATCCGTGCGACCCGTGGAATGCGTGTTGGATCCGGCAGCACCGGCAAACCGGACGTGCGCTACCCTTGTCTCGCAATCAGGTTCAGTGCGCTGCCGGCCTTGAACCACTCGATCTGCTTGGCGCTGTAGCTGTGGCCCACCTCGATGCTGTCCGCGGTCCCGTCGGCGTGGTGGAGCATGAGGGTCAGCGGCACGCCGGGCATGAATTCGAGCAGGCCAAGGACGTCAATCGTGTCGTCTTCCTGGACCAGATCGTAGTCGGCCTTGCGGGCGAACGTGAGGGCCAGCACGCCCTGTTTCTTGAGGTTAGTCTCGTGAATGCGGGCAAACGACTTGACCAGGATGGCGCGCACGCCGAGGTGGCGCGGCTCCATGGCCGCGTGCTCGCGTGACGAACCCTCCCCGTAGTTCTCGTCGCCCACCACGACGGCTCCGAGCCCCGCCGCCTTGTAGGCGCGCGCCGTCGCGGGCACCTCGCCGTAGCCTCCGTCAAGTTGGCTCTTGACGCGGTTGGTCTCGCCGGTGAAGGCGTTGACCGCCCCCGTGAGACAGTTATTCGAGATGTTGTACAGGTGGCCCCGATACCGCAGCCACGGGCCGGCCGGCGAGATATGGTCCGTCGTGCACTTGCCCACGGCCTTGAGCAGCAGCCGCAGCCCCTTGAGGTCGGCGCCCTCGAAGGCCGGGAACGCTTCGAGCAATTGCAGGCGCTCCGAGTCTGGGCGCACGACCACATCGAGGCCGCGCCCGTCCTCGGCCGGCGGTTGATAGCCCGCGATCCCGAGCTCGAAGCCGTTGGGCGGCAGCTCCTCGCCCGTCGGGGGCTCGAGCCTCACTTCCTCACCGTCCGCGTTGGTCAGCGTGTCCGTGAGCGGGTTGAACGTGAGGTCCCCGGCAAGGGCCAGGGCCGTCACGATCTCGGGCGACGCGACGAAGGCGTACGTCCAGGGGTTGCCGTCGTTGCGCTTGGCGAAGTTGCGGTTGAACGACGTCAGGATCGAGTTCCTCTCGCCCTCCTTGACGTCGGCCCGCTGCCACTGCCCGATGCACGGGCCGCAAGCGTTGGCCAACACCACCCCGCCGATGTCCTCGAAGGCCTTCAGTTGTCCGTCGCGCTCGACCGTGCAGCGGACCTGCTCCGAGCCGGGCGTGACCGTGAACGCCGCCTTGGCCTCGAGCTTGTGGGCCGCGGCCTGGCGCGCTATGGACGCGGCCCGGTCCAGGTCTTCGTACGAGGAATTGGTGCACGACCCGATGAGGCCGACCTTGAGCTCGCGGGGATAGCCGTTCTTCCTGACGGCCTCGGCGAACTGCGAAATGGGCCACGCGGCGTCGGGCGTAAATGGTCCGTTGACGTGGGGCTCGAGCTGGGACAGGTCGACCTCGACAAGCTGGTCGAAGAACTGCTCGGGGTTGCGGTAGACCTCGTCGTCGCCGCGCAGATGCTCGGCGATGGCGTTGGCGGCCTCGGCCACGTCCGTGCGCCCGGTGGCCTTGAGGTAGTGGGACATGCTCGCGTCGTAGGCGAAGAACGAGGTGGTCGCGCCGATCTCGGCCCCCATGTTGCAGATCGTGGCCTTGCCCGTGCACGACAGGCTTCGCGCGCCCTTGCTGAAGTACTCGACGATGGCGTTGGTCGCGCCCTTCACCGTGAGCATGCCGGCCACCTTGAGGATGACGTCTTTGGCCGAGGTCCAACCGCTCAACTCACCGGACAGGCGCACCCCGATCAGCTTCGGGAACTTCAGTTCCCAGGGCATCCCGGCCATCACGTCCACCGCGTCCGCGCCGCCCACGCCGACCGCCGCCATGCCCAGCCCGCCCGCATTCGGCGTGTGAGAGTCGGTGCCGATCAGGAGCCCGCCTGGAAAGGCGTAGTCCTCGAGCACGACCTGATGGATGATGCCGGCGCCCGGCGCCCAAAAGCCGATGCCGTACTTGCTCGACACCGATTCGAGGAACTCGTACACCTCCCGGTTCGCGTCCAGGGCCGCGGCGAGGTCGGCCTGCGCGCCCTGCCGCGCGAGGATCAAATGGTCGCAGTGCACCGTGGCCGGCACGGCCGTCCTGGGTTTCCGGGCCTGCATGAATTGCAGCAGGGCCATTTGCGCCGTCGCATCCTGCATGGCCACCCGGTCCGGCGAGAACTCGGCGTAGGACTCCCCGCGGGCAAACGGCGCGTCCGGCAGCGGGCCGGCCACATGGGCGTACAGGATCTTCTCCGCCAGCGTCAGTGGGCGACCCACCACCTTGCGGGCCGCTTCCACCCGCCCCGGCAAGGCCGCATATAGTTGCTCGACAATCTCCAGGTCAAAGGTCATGTTGGTGGTTTCCTGAGTCCTTCCCAAGCGGCGAGGCCACACGCTATTATACTTCATACTTGCTCGGTTGGCGCAACTCAGAGCCGGCCAAACTCGGCGCGAAAGAGCCGCCATAACCGGCGCAACTTGTCAGCCGCGCCAGGTGGCCGCATGGAGGCTACAGCAGATGACCAACGCCAGCCCCGTCCACGGAACCATCGCCATCGTCGGCGCGTCGGCCGACCGCAGCAAATACGGCAACAAGGCCGTGCGCGCCTTCAAGCAAGGCGGTTGGACCGTCTACCCGGTCAACCCGAAGCTCGAACAAGTGGAAGGCCTGCGCTGCTACGCCTCGATAGCCGACCTGCCCGGACCCGTCGACCGCGTGTCCATGTACGTACCACCGCGCGTCGGCAAGACCATGCTGGCCGACGTCGCCGCCAAGGCGCCCGCCGAGTTCTTCCTGAACCCGGGGTCCGAAGACGAGGAGATGGTCGACGCGGCCAGGGCGCTCGGCCTCGAGCCCGTTCAAGCGTGCAGCATCGTCAACATCGGCCTCCGCCCCGACATGTTCCCTGATGACTGAGGGCTTGTGAAGCAATGCATGGCGGCCCCGCAGAGCTCACCTCCGCAAGTTCGGTGCCGCATGGTCGTCCTCGTGCTCGTCATCGTAATCGTAATCGATGCTCCCACGCTGGGTCCGAGCACGAGTCCGAGCACGAGTGCGAGCACGGGAAGATACGTCATCGAACTTGCGAAAGAGAGTACTAAGGTCGTGGCAGCCGGACTGAGGAGCGACGCGGCGCGTGGGCGTCGCCCACTCGGCGCCAGATCAGCCGGCCAACCCGTGAACGCTCGGCAGCCAACGCGACGCCGCCAGAACGAGCCCTTCAGCCGTTGCGGCGGACGCGGAATAGGCGGTTGGCGGCGGCGCGGGCGATAAGGCGGCTCAGGGGGGGACACCACCGTTCGAGGCGATACATCACCTGCGCTTCGGGTGAGACGAGGACGACCTTTCGGTTTCGCCGGATCGCCTGGACCACGGCGTCGGCCACCTTCTCCGGGCCGTAGTTGCGCCGCGCGTAGGCTTGTTCGAGTTCGTGGCGCAACCCCTCCGCTTCGCCGGCCGCGTTGCGGATGCGCATGTTGCGCACGATGCCGGTGTTGATGACGCCGGGACACACGGTGGACACGCCGATGCCGGACCCGCGCAGGTCTTCGCGCAACGATTCGGAGAAGCCGAACACGCCGAACTTGGACGTGAGATAACCTGCCACGCCGGGGCTGGGCCAGAAACCGTACATGGAGGCCAGGTTGACGACGTGGCCGCCCGCGCCGCGCGCCGCCATGCGGGGCACGAAGTAGTGGCAGGCGTGGATCACGCCCCAGAGGTTCACCGACAGCGCCCAATCCCAGTCCTCGAGGGACAGGTCAAGGAAGCCTCCCACGAGGTAGACCCCCGCGCTGTTGACCAACACGTCCACGCTAGGCACGGTGTCGTGGACTTGCGCCGCGAAGGCCGCCATGTCGTCGCGGCGGGACACGTCCACCCGTTGCGCCAGCAGGCACGCCCCCAGCGTGCCGACCCCGGCTGCGGCGTCCTCGAGCCCTTGCTCGTCGACGTCGCACACGATGAGGCGGGCCCCGTCGCGGGCGAGGGCCAGGGCGGTGGCCCGGCCGATGCCGCTCGCGGCGCCGGTCACCAGCGCCACCTTTCCGATCAGTTCTTTCATTGTGATTCGCGCCGGCTTCCTCTATGGTCGGCTGTTGATTCCATGCTCGCGCTGTGCCGTGCCTCGCTACTAGATCGTCGGATACCGCAGGTGGTCGCGCCCGGCTTCCGCTTCGATGTTTGCGATGGCCTGCGCGGTCTCCGCGTAGCGTTCATCACCATACTTGACCGCGGCCCGCCGCAGCAGGGCATAGAGCCGCTGCGGCGCCCACGGAGGGATCTGTTTGTGGGGCCACGTTTTCTCTCCAACAGCGAACGCGACCAGGTAGTCCAACGCGCCCCGCAGGCTGCGTCCGTCGTCCGATTCAAGGCGCCAGTGGCGGTGGCCTGCCGATCTCTTGTATGATATCTGCCCTCAGGCCCTGCTGGATAGGATAGACCCGCAGGCATTGCTTGTATGATGCCGTCCGATGGGTTCGCCGCCACCTTCACCGTGCCCAACCTGCACCAGCGGCTCTCGGCCATCCGCCCCGTTCAAGTGTACACCTATCAATTCGACGCGCACCAGGCCTCGTGCGTATTGCTGCACGGCGCCAGACCATCACTGATGTCGCCTGCGCCCTTGGCTACTTCGACGCCACGCCGCCGACCAACACGCCGTCGGCCAGATAGAGCCCCGCGCACCCCACATGGCTATCGGCCGGGCACCTCGCGCGAACTAGACCCCCGAATCAGTGCTCGGCGCACGGATGCTCCTTCACGTCGCCGTGGCACTTGCGCACCTGCTCGGGCGAGCACTCCTCCGGCTTCCCTTTCAAGTTTTCGGGCTTCTCGCATTGACTCTTCTCACCGCACATGGTCTGCCTCCTTTCGTGGGCTGCCAACCGGCAAAGCCGGAACTACTGTGACCCTTGCTGGAACGGTCAAGTGTCGCCGGCCTCAGCATCAATGTCGAAAAGGCCCGCCGTGAGCTGCTTCCAGCGTGCCAACGTCGCCTCGTTTACGCTGTAGTGGATGAAGTACCCCCGCCGCTCGGGCGACACAAGGCCCGCGTCGCGAAGCACACGCAGATGCTGCGAAACCGCCCCCTGCGTCACCCCGAGGTGATGGGACAATGCCCCCACGCACAGCGCGCGGCGCAGCAGCAGTTGCACAATGCGCACGCGGGCGGGCGTCGAAAGGACCTTGAACACGCGCGCCAGTTCGTCCGCATCCCTCATCGGTCACCTCATTAGTATCTGCTAATATACTAAACCATGGCGCCTCGCTTTGTCAAGGCAAATCCGGACCGTCGTGGCGCTGGCGGCCTTTCTCGCGAGTTGGGTGACGTATCCTGTGAAGAAATGAGCCCAGAGGCGTTGTGGGCCACGTCCTGCTCCGTGCCTACTCCAAAGCCCCGTCCGGGAGGGCGAGCGTATCCGCGAGCCGGATTGACGGCACAACCCAGGCCTGAGCGCACGGTCCCGCCCGGCTCCGCGCCTACTCCAAAGCCCCGTCCGGGAGGGCGAGCGTATCCGCGAGCCGGATTGACGGCACAACCCAGGCCTGAGCGCACGGTCCCGCCCGGCTCCGCGCCTACTCCAAAGCCTCGTCTGTTCGTGCTCGGGCTCAGCGCGGGGGCATCGACTAGGATTACGATTACGATTACGAGCACGAGCACGAACACGGAAAGATACCTCGTCGCAACTTGCAGGAAAGGCTGCGGAGCGGGGTGGGTTGAATTGGGGGCTGAACGAGGGTATACTCATACTATGTATGGGTACCCAGGAGGTGCGTCATGACTCTGTGCGGCGAAGACCACAAGAAACTCCTCGACCGGATCAGCCGGATCGAGGGCCAGGTGCGCGGCATTCGCAAGATGGTCGAACACGAGCGGCCGTGTTTCGACGTGCTCAAGCAGGTCGCGGCCACCGTCGGGGCTACACGCTCCTTGGGCGTCGTCATCCTCGAGGACCATCTGAAGGGCTGCGTGTCCGACGCCATCCGGAGCAAGCGCAACGACGAGGAACTGGTCGACCAGGTGGTCGAGATCTTCAAGAAGTTCAGCAAGTAGACGCAGGACGATGACTGGACCATTCGCAAACCAGGGAACGTATCGCGAGTTGCTTCGTTCGCGCGATTTTGTGCGCGTGATGTCCGCGGGCTTCCTGGCGCTGGTTGGCTACGCGTGCGGCCGGGCCGGCGTGGGTTGGCCGGCCCTCGGGATGCTTCTGGTGCTGGCCTCGGTCGCCCTCAACGGAGTGCCCATCGTCTTTGGGGCGGTTTCCGGGCTGCTCCAACGCCGCGTCAACGTGGACGAACTCGTCAGCCTGGCCATCATCGCCAGCCTCATCCAAGGGGAGTTCCTGGCGGCCGCCGTCGTGAGCTTCGTCATGGTGTTTGGCGCCCTCATCGAGGAGGCCTCCTCGAACTCGGCCCGCAAGGCCATCAAGGCCCTCGTGTCGATCGCCCCCCAAACGGCGACGTTGTTGACCGACGGCCACGCCCGGACGGTCCCCGTCGACAGGGTGCGCGTCGGCGACCTCCTTCTCGTGAAACCCGGCGAGCGGATCCCCGTCGACGCGGTCCTCCGCCAGGGCATCACGGCCGTGGACGAATCGTCCATGACGGGCGAGCCGATGCCGCGCGAGAAGGGGCCCGGCGACGAGGTCTATGCGGGGACCCTGAACCAGAACGGGGTGGTCGAAGTCGAGGCGGTCAAAGTAGGTGAAGACACCACGCTCGGCAAGGTGGTGAAGCTGGTCTCGGAGGCGCAGGCGCACAAACCGGAGGCCATCAGGACCATCGACCGGTACGCGCGCTGGTTCACGCCCCTGATCCTGGGTTGCGCCACAGCCACGTGGCTCATCACGGGCGAGGTCGACCGCGCCGTGACGGTCCTGATCGTCGGCTGCCCCTGCGCCCTGATCTTGGCGGCGCCGACCGCGGTCGTGGCCGCCCTGGGCCGCGCGGCCCGCGCCGGGATCCTGATCAAGGGCGGGCAGTTCCTCGAACAGGCCGGCCGCGCGGACGTGGTGCTGTTCGACAAGACCGGCACGTTGACCGAAGGCAGACCCCGTGTGGCCGACATCGTCGCGGCCGAGGGCATCGCGCACGAGACTGTACTAGCGCGTGCGGCGAGCGTCGAGCAGCACGGCACGCATCCGTTGGCGCGCGCCGTCCTCAACGCGGCCCGCTACGCCCAGGTCACCGTGTCACGGGCGGAGGAAGTCTTCACC
>Ga0114930_10001893_pt1 | contig 19359 bp, 17 predicted proteins | sample AnhtaG_FD_87300 | JGI IMG/M metagenome (GOLD analysis project Ga0114930, IMG submission 87300) | Deep subsurface microbial communities from Anholt, Denmark to uncover new lineages of life (NeLLi) - Anholt_01485 metaG | ecosystem: Environmental > Aquatic > Marine > Oceanic > Sediment | place... | reverse complement strand
TACCGGGGTTGGAGAGCATATGTCATCATTGTAAAGGACTAATCAGTTTATGCAGCCTCACAGTTGGGAAATTGATTTAATTTAAATACGATTATAACAGTTTTGAGATGTGCGGAAAGTAGGGTATAGTAGGATTATTATTTGATTTTATTGTTAATTATTAATGCAAATAATTGGGTGGGAGCCCTAACATGGAAGGAGATAGTGCAACAATAATTGAATTATTTAATATTGTAATGGGAATTTGTATTATAATAATCTCCATGTATGCATCAGAGAAGTTTAATATACACCTTTTCAAACGTGGCTGGCTTATAATTGCCCTATCAGGTGCTGTAATTGTGCTGGGTTCTATCTTTAGGTCATACTACTCATATACTAATAAATATCTGGAATGTGCCTGGCTGGGCAGGATATTTATCTTTGTACACCTGTTCCTTCTCATGGTTGGGATATATCTGCTGGCACTGACGGCTGTCAAGATGTGGGGCAAATGAATGACAGCTATAATACATGGAACTAATCCGGAACAGAATTTAAATGAGTCAAGATTATCGATTGTTATAGCAACATCTGTAATGTTATCACCTGGGAATGTAAAAGTGACAATCTCAGAAATGCTTGATGATCTTTTGAATGAAATAGGGTCTATAGGAGGTATTCAAGCATCAGTATTAGTCTCAAAAGACGGACTTATGATGGCATCAAATAATACCAGTAGCGGAGTTGATGATAATCTCATTGGTGCTTTGGTAGCCATGTTGATCCGATCAGCTGCTCATGTATCAAAAGAACTGCGTAAAGGAGTATTAGAATATTTATTGCTTCATACAGAATCTGGTGAAATAATAATTATGAAGGCTGGTTCAAATGCGGTTTTAACGTTATTGACTGATTCTTCTGAAAATATTGGCTTGACTATTATCGAGATGAAAAAAGCCTGTGAGGGGGTCGAAAACATTTTGGGGTGATTATGTCAACGGCGGTCTAATAATCTTTCAAAACAATATCCTTCCAACAGCATTTCTTTTACCACAAAGTACGAAAAGAGTGATCAGCCTATTGATGTATCCTGGTATATCAATGGCACCCCAATTCAATCTAATGGAAGTGTTACAGAAGCACGCTATACTAATAACAGCGCAGCCGTTGGAACCTGGAACGTTAGTGCGATTGCTACAAATACCAATGGAAGTGTAATGCATTCCTGGACATGGAACGTGACATCTCCCCCTCCAGTCATACTAAGTTCTGCTCCCAATTCGCCAGTAAACGATATTGCCGGTGCTTCAAAATCATTTAACATTACAATTGATAAGCCTACTGATGTATCCTGGTACATCAACGGCACTCCAATTCAATTTAATGGAAGTGTTACACAAGCACGCTATACTAATAACAGCGCAGCTGTTGGAACATGGAACGTTAGTGCAATTGCTACAAATGCCTATGGAAGTGTAATGCATTCCTGGATCTGGAACGTGACTCCTCCCTCCCAAGTCATACTAAGTTCTGCTCCCTATTCGCCAGTAAACGATATTGCCGGTGCATCAAGAATATTTAACATTACGATTGATCAGCCTACTGATGTATCCTGGTATATCAATGGTACTCTAATTCAATCTAATGGAAGTGTTACACAAGCACGCTATACTAATAACAGCGCAGCTGTTGGAACATGGAACGTTAGTGCAATTGCTACAAATTTCAATGGAAGTGTAATGCATTCCTGGACATGGAAAGTAATCAACAATTTTGGTGGTTTCCTTCCGCCTATCGATACCGATGGAAGTAGTGTGTTCAAACTGGGAAGTATAGTACCGATAAAGTTTCAATTAAGTGATGCTAATGGTAACGATGTTACCAGTGCAGTTGTAAAATTAGATTTCACTAAGATTTTCTCAAGCATTTCAGGGTCATATTTAGAGCTTTCTACGACCGAGACTGAAACTACAGGTGATGTCTTCATATATAGCAACAAGAGCCATATGTATAAATATAACCTCGCAACAAAAAAAAAGTCGAGTGGAACTTGGCAGATAAGGATCGATATTGATGGTGGAAGTTCGAACACTATCAATATTTCACTTAAAAATTGAGACCGTTAGACAATTATTAAGATTATTTCATCTACATACCTGGACCCTCCTTTAAAAGGTGGCCGGTACGGTGCAGCATCTGGCTAAAATAAAATGTACTTCAAGGACCTTATTCAGATTAGTGGACGAGTACGGTCCTATGTTTATCAGATACCATGAAGGATATCACGGTATCAGGTCGATACATAACATCCAGTATGATCGCGTTAATACTCCAGGTATACAGCTTCAACTGAGATAAATGGTGATGAACCATCACCAAAACTAACGAGAACACCAAAGCAGCTTAAGAATTAGATAGACAGAAAACCAGGTATATGCATCTCAATACCAAGGGATTATTTACGAAAGATCATCGGTTGTTTCCGTTATGAGAATTCATGGAAGCTTCAAGGGAAGAATGGATTTGAAGAACTTGAAGCACTGCTCAGAAAAGAGTTATGACAGAAGCTAAACACCAAACAAATAACAGAAATATGGATAAAAATATATTTATATTCAGAAGAAGATAATAATATATAGTATTATATCCGTTATTACTAATTGCAAAATAAAGAAAGTGTAGCAATACATGTGGTTGGGGTTACCTAGGTTTGATCAATGATCTATAGAAATTATCCAGATCATTCCAATTATGCTGAAATTCAAATAATAATCACATAATTTGCTACGCTCTCAATATTGTAAGGGAGTGTGAATAAATGAAAAATATATATCTAATAGGCGGAGCCATAGCCATAATATTATTGGCAGGCATAGCAGCCAATGCTGCTATTGACGCGCCGCCTGTGAATCAAAACATGGGTTTACCTGATACATTAGTGGAGAATGTTGCAACGGAAACTTGTAAAGGTTGCCATCCAGGAGCTCCTGACATACATCACTTTATGTTAGTAAAAGGAACAACAGAGCTGGGTTGTATGGATTGCCATGTCATGGAAGGTCCAGTTGGCAGCCAAGTGATGTATATAGAGAGGAACTGCGTAAACTGTCACAATGGTTCAGCATGGTATAAAAATCCTGCTGTAAACCTGGCAATAATTCGACCACCTGGTACACCGCATCATAACACGACAAAGAATTCGTCTTCGTCAACATTCCAGGCTGCCTATTGGGCAGCAGATAGACAATGTAATAATTGTCACGGTTCAAGTATTGTTGCCAATTACGACGATGGACATTATGTACCATCATACGATACATCGATGGTGACCCCATACGCTGATTACAAGATAAACAGCACAGTTGGATTAGGCCAAGTATATGGTGGATGTTTAGCATGTCATGATGCTGGTACAGAAGGTCCACTGGCTATTTACAACAACCACGATACGCATCATGGTGCGTTGAGTGGTATGCTTGGCTATCAATGTAACTATTGTCATGTTGGCGATCCTAGTAGACCTAGAGCTGAGCCTGTGCCCGATTGGAGTTCTGATCCAAATGCATATTACCTAAGAATAGACTTTGGTGTAGCTTATCCACAGTATGTCGAAATGTTTGGTTGGGATACTGCTCACAGGCACTCAGAACTCAGAAATTCAACGATACTGAATGCTGGCGATACAATTAACGGTACTGGATGTCAAAAGTGCCACAGTGTAGACACATTACATAATATCCAGTTCGATGCTGCCAATACCATTCCCAACGAGATCCCAGGAATGGGTCACATAGGAAATAACTCGGATTGCAATGGGTGTCATGCCGGTTGGGTAGTAGCAACAGATAATCCATTCGTAGGAGCAACCTCTATAAAATTGGACGGTATAGCACCAGGCAAATTGACTGCTGGTGAGGGTACAGAAGTAACCATCACAGGTAGTAACTTTGTACAAGATGGATTCACCACTTCGGTATTAGTAGACGGAGCATCCGCACAATTGGTGTCCATAACAGATACCACTTTAGTAGTGGCTGTTCAGTTGGCTGAAGGTACTCACAGTATCCAGGTTGAGAAAGGCAGTGTAACAAGCGAATTATCTACATTGACAGTTGTAGAATCAGTCGATGTTGTCAGCGCAGAGTTGAGTGGAGATACTATAACTATCGCTGGTACAGGATTCGGCCCGAAGCCTCTGTCTGACCTTGGCGTGTTCATTACCACTACCACTGGTAGTGGCAAGAATAAGGTAACAACAACTGTACAGGCAGATATCGTCAGCTGGACTGGTGTGGAGATAGTAGCCACAGCAGATGTCAGTGCAGGTAATCCACTGACACTTAGGGCACTGAATGGAGAAGATACTGTAACAATCAGTGGTTGAGAACCAGAGACCTACGAAAACTCCGAAGCCACCAAACAATTAAAAAATAGCTGAATTGAAAGAAAGATAAATTGAAGAATAGAATAAAAGGAGGGATTTGCAAATCAAATCCCTACCTTTTAATTTTTTTGGGGATTGGAAAATATCGAAACTGTGAAAAAAATGAAGAAATCTATCTTGATACCAATAATCTTGTTAGCAATTATTAGCATTTTAATAAGTGGTACAGCTTACTCAGTCGAACCTCAACGTGATGTTATTATCGGATTTCACAAGATACCTGGCCCCTCGGAACAGGCACTGATCCACAGTAACGGGGGTGCAGTCAAACATAATTTTCACATAATTCCAGCTATATCTGCCAGTCTGCCAGAACAGGCCATAGAGAATATGAAGAAGAATCCCAGGATCGCCTATATTGAAGATGATATCGTTATGACGGCACAGGGTGATGAATATGCAAGTTCCTGGGGTGTGAGCCATATCGGCAGTCAGATAGTCCACGATGATGGCATTAATGGCACGGGAATTAAGATCGCCATTATTGATACAGGTATAGATTATACCCATGATGACCTGGATGATAATTACATGGGCGGTTATGATTTTGTATTTACTGATAATGATCCTTTTGATGATAGCTACAACGGCCACGGTACCCATGTGGCAGGTATTGTTGCCGCCGAGAAGAACGGGATCGGCGTGGTGGGCGTGGCCCCCAATGTCAGCCTCTATGCAGTAAAGGTGCTGGCCGGCAGCGGTAATGGTGATGTCAGCTGGATAATTTCGGGGATTGAATGGGCGGAAGATAATAATATGGATATTGCTGTCATGAGCCTTGGCGGAAATATATATTCCCAGGCACTTGAGGAAGCATGTGACAGTGCCTCCCTATCAGGTGTTTTACTGGTAGCTTCTGCAGGAAATACTTATGGTGGTGATGTAACCTATCCGGCCAGGTTCGATTCCGTTATCGCTGTAACAGCTACCGATCAGAATGATCAAATTGCGTCCTTATCAGCCATCGGTCCTGAGGTGGAGCTGGCAGCACCGGGAGTGGATATCTATTCGACCATAGGCAGTAGGAATATAATAACAGATGAAAAATATTTAACTCTCAGCGGGACATCTATGGCAGCCCCCCATGTGGCCGGAACAGCTGCACTTATCATGGCAGCAGGCCCCCTGGATATTAACAATGACGGATTCGTGGACAACACCGATGTCAGGCTGCAGCTGAAGATGACCGCATACGGCCTGGGTGAACCCGGGCGGGATACTATATACGGCTTCGGCCTGGTGAATGCCAATGCAGCATTGATCGGATCATCCACACCGGAAATCATACGGTTCACGGTAACAAGGACTGCCGGGTCATTGGCCGATGATGCCAGAGAATGGGAATTACAATTCCCCGGGTCATATCGGATCATAATTCAGAACAATGATCTATCAAAAATCAAAGTAGAGGTCTATGAGAATGGGGATATCAGACCAGATCTGTCTTCGAATTATAACTTCAATAAATCCAATCAGCGGGTAACATTGGATCTGGATGTTGCTGATATTATGAATATTCAGTTTATTCCCTCCGGGAAACCTATGACCTCAGCTGAAATAATATTTCAATATTTAGGTGAATGAATGAAGAATTAGAAAAGGCAGCGCCGATATGTGTGAATACAACCAGGTTTTCGGTTCAGTGCCCGATAAGATATTGATCGCTATCACGGCGATCAATACCTTATATAAATTGTGAAAGGAGAATGAAAGAAATGATTTCCAAAAGAAGTATAATAACAATTTTCACTATTTTGCTATTTGCTGCCGCAATAAGCCATCAGACTTTGGCATCAACAGTTCCTTCCTATGATTCTGAAGATGATTGTAGAAGTTGTCATGGTATTACAGCAGACAGGCATCATTTTCTGGTGGCAGATGGAACACATCAATGTACTGATTGTCATGCAATGAAATATGACGCCCTAAATAATACATATTATCCTGAAGTAATTCGAAATTGTCTGACCTGCCATCCTGGAAAAGATCATACGGATACTCATCATCTACTTGTGGCACAAGGTTTATTTGTATGTTCAGATTGCCATGCAATAATATATGATGCTTCAACTCAAACCTATTATCCAGAAATAACATGGGATTGTACGGAGTGTCATTCGACTGTATTAAGTCCAGGTTCCCCACCACCTACGCCCAAATCCATTAGACCCACCCATAATAACCAGCTTTTCTCCCACATCTCCCTTAAATGATATTGTCGGAGCTTCCAGAACATTCGAAGTTACAACTGACCAGACAGTAAATGTGACATGGTATATCAACGATACTTTGGTACAATCTAATGACTATGTTACGGAAGCAAGTTATACCAATACAGGCGCAGCCCTGGGAGTATGGAATGTGACTGCTAAGGCTTCTAATGACCATGGAACTATAATGTACACCTGGACATGGAACGTGGCACCTCTACCCGTTGTTGTACCACCAATCATAACAAGCTTTGCTCCAATAACTTCGCCTGTAAATGACATTGCTGGATCTTCAAGAAAATTCGGAATTACAATTGATCAGACCGCTAATATTTCCTGGTATATCAATGGTAATCCTGTCCAATTCAATGATAGTGTTATGGGTGCGAGTTATAATAATACGAGTTCGTCCGAAGGAGTCTGGAACGTGGATGCAGTTGCAACAAATGCCAATGGAAGCGTAACGTATTCATGGACTTGGAATGTGGCACCCCCTGTTCCACCAGCCATAACAAGTTTTGCTCCCGATTCGCCAGTAAACGATATTGCGGGTGCGCCAAGGACATTTAACATCACGATCAATCAGACTGCTGACGTATCCTGGTATATCAACGGAACTCTTGTCCTATATAATTTAAGTGTTACAGATGCACGATATATTAATAATAGCGCAGCTGTTGGAACATGGAACGTGAGTGCAATTGCGACAAATGCCAATGGAAGCGTAATGCGTTCATGGACATGGAAAGTAATTTACAATTTTGATGATTTTCTCCGCCTATCAACACAGATGGAAGTAGTGTTTTCAAGCTGGGAAGTATAATACCGATAAAGTTTCCGAAACTGAAACAATAGGTGATGTCTTCATATATAGCAATACGAGCCATATGTATAAGTATAACCTCGCAACTAAAAAAATGTTGAGTGGAACGTGGCAGATAAGAGTCGATATCGATGATGGGAGTTCGAACACTGTAAATATTTCACTTAAAAATTGAGACAGTGAGACAATTATTATGATTATTCCATCTCTATACCAGGACCCTTCTGGTGGTCCTATGTTTATCAGATACTGCGAACTACGGTATCAGATTTGTACATAACATCCAGTATGAACAGATAATTCCTGAATAACAATTTTTATTTAAGATAGAGCAGATTATCGTAATCATGGAAACCTTGTACCTGAATGATTGTTATATCAGGGAATTCGAAGCAACAGTTGAGCGTGTAACAGACAATAAATTTGTAGTGCTGGATAACACAGCATTCTATCCGAATTCAGGTGGTCAGCCCCATGATACCGGGATGTTAATAAAAGACGATCTGGATTACCCAGTGATCTATACAGGTAAGTTTGGTGAGATTATCAGCCACGAGGTATCCAGAACAGGACTTACCAGAGGGAATAAAGTTAAAGGAATTATCGACTGGGATAGACGATATCTTTTTATGAAATATCATACAGCGTGTCATATTCTAAGTGCTGTTATTCATAATGAGACTGGTGCCCAGATATCAGGGAATCAGCTTGGAGAGGATAAAACACGAGTTGATTTCAGTCTTAAAGACTTTGATAGGGAGCAGATAAAGTCTTATGAAGCGAAGGTAAATGAGATAATTAATAAAAAACTTCCTGTTACTATTAATATCATGTCTAACGATGAGGCCTTTACCATTCCGTCAATTGTCAAATTAAAAGATGCCTTTCTCCCTGAATCCCAGGAAATTAGAGTGATTTCAATACCAGGTGTGGATGAACAAGCTTGCGGAGGGACCCATGTGGCAAATACAGACGAGATACCAAACATAGAAATATTCAAGGCAGAGAATAAGGGGAAAAATAATAGAAGGATATATTTCAGGTTCAAACCCGATTAAATAGCTGGTGTTATGATGTCAAGTGATGAGTTTATTCAAATCTTTGAGAGAAAAGCAGCATCAATAAAAGATGATGACGAGCGATCCAAAAAATACAGGGCAGGGGTTGCCACACTTGCTCAAAAGGCTGTAAGTTCCAATGACACAGCCTATCTGGAAGCTGCAATTGGATTTGTTAATAAGATAATTGACGAGCATGATCGCTCAAAGGCATATGTGGATATTGTTAGGAGTACATCCAGAGTTGCCAGGAATACTGTAAATACAGACCTTGTACAGCGTGCATTGGAAATGTCAGCAAAAACCATTGAAGGATACGATCGCAGCCATGCTGTGGAAGGAGTTGTATCGGCAATAGCTGAGGTTGGTTTAAAGAACAATGAATCTGATGCTATTGAAAAAGCAAAAAACCTGGCAGAGGGCATAGAATATGATACTTATCGTTCGTCATCGTTAAGAAGTATTGCCAGGACACTGCGTGCTATTGATAATAACCAGTCAGCCTTAGAGTCAGCAATTGAAGCTCTTGATATTATTGATGCTTCTAATTCCATCACTAATCCGATATATCGTGCATCTGCCTATATTGACCTATCCAAACTATTTTTAGACCTTGATCAAATCGATGCAGCCAATAATTGCATTCAAAAAGCTGATGAATCAGCAAATTCTTTAATTAATGAATTTGAAAGATCCTCAATATATCAATCCATTGTTGAAACCCGGTTGATATTGGGTGCCAGGACAAAAAACAGAATTCATTTTCAAAGGGCTGTAACATCATTTGGTCAAATTACCAGGGAATATTATCGAACCTCTGCCATGCAAAAACTCAGGAATATTCTAATAAACTTCAATGAAGAAGAACTAATTGATTCTTTAACTTAATTACAATTTTTACCTGGAAATGGTTAAATAATACAACAATTATTATTATTATGATTATCATCAATATTTCAGATTAAAATTTCATTGACAAGGGGCCGTTATGAAAACGAAATTGTTGGATCTTCTTATATCTTCAGAAAAACGAAAGAACCTATTGATGATATTAAGAGAAGGACCAAAAAACCTTGCTGATATCAGGGAGGCATTAGATGTTACTTCATCAGGTGTGATCCCTCAGATCAGGATGCTGGAACAGAGGAACCTGATCTCTCAAGATGAAAAAGGGTACGTTTTAACTGATACTGGTCGACTACTCTCAAATTATCTATATCCTCTTGTTAAAATTGTGGATTTTATAGAAGAAAATGAAGATTATTGGAATACCCATGATTTTACCGTGATCCCTGACCATCTTCTGCTGCGATTATATGAACTTGGAGCATGCAAAGTGGATGAAGTTGACCTGAACACTATGTATGAACCACATAGATTATTTTTTGAGTCGCTTTCAAAATCGATCTGGATAAAAGGAGTTACACCAGTATATAATCCGTCGTATCCCGAATTCTTAGTAAACCTGGCAAGAGCGGGAAAAAAGATATCCTTAATTCTGGCACCTGAAGTATTTGAAAGATGTAAAAAAGACAATTCAGCATTATTAGAAGAATTCAGAACGTATGATGCTGAAATTTATATCTTCAACGACGAACTTAAGATTGCTTCTGTTGTTACTGATTGTTATATTTCGCTAACTCCCTTCCTTTCAAGTGGTGGATACGACTCCCGGAAGAACTTTATTTGTACAGATAACTCTTCCATTCTTTGGGGTGAGGATTTGTTTGAGTATTTGCTAAATAATAGCGTAAAAGTTTTGTAATAAGGTTCTTGATCCTAATGCCAAATAGAATTCAAATTTATAAAAAATTTTATGCATAAATTTCTGGTAATCCGGTTCTTTTTTAGTTTGAGATCGAATGAATGGAATGTATATCATTCCTGATATAAGACATGACATTATAATTACCAATTCAAATTCCAATATGCCCGTTATCATTATAATTATGATAAAAACATGTTCTATCACATGAATTAGCATCAATAAAATCTTAGTACCTTTTTCCCCGAGACAGATCGGCAACGTCATCAAGCCTGCTGCCTTATCCCCATTGATATCACGAAAATCATTAATTGTTGTATTAATAAATGTTTTTACGAAAATGAATGAAAAAACCGACGCAGTGATCAACAAATTACTGGAATCTTGCATGACAATTCCAGTAATAAATGCTCCCCACGTCAGGGCAACAGTGAAGTTTTTCATTCCCAAACCACCTTTGAGTCTTATCTTGAGATCTCCAATATTCACGCCTTTACTGTAAAGTACTCCAATAGTTATGGGAATAAAGGAAATAATTAACAGATCTTCCAAAAACAGCATGAATGCACCAGCTACAAAGGAAAATAAACACACCACCATAGCAATATCATTCCTGGCTTGTGCAAGTTCGTTTCTGTTAATTTTATCTTCTTCACCACCAATAATTCTATCGAACGTATAGGTCGAATAGATAATTAGAAATCCTGCAATAATATTTAATGGAGAAATCTCAGCACCTATAAATAAATAAGCGATAGCAATCCTAAAAGCTCCTGAAAAGGAGATTAATACTGACGAATAAAGTAAGGAAAGAGTAGGGACATTTTTCATACCCCTTCAGTTCATATTAGTTGGAAATATTTTAACTCGATTATAATGTTTCAATGCCATTATAATCTTATAAGCGATTTGAAATATATGTGATAATCAAAATATAATAATTGCGAACATTTTCCTGCCCCGGAAAGTTTAGCGAGTGGGAGTGATTTTTTATAAAAAACGATTTGAAAAATTAATTTAAATATTGAAAATATTATTTTCCCCAGAATGGATTTCCTCGTCGTTTGATAATCATGAACATCTCCAGGGTTTCAAGTTCATCAACACTTAACGATTCGATAAGTTCCTGTTCTACAATTTTCGCATGTTTTTCAGGAACATCCATAAATAATAATTCTCCTTCATGGATCTGCCGGCCTACTATCGGCCCATCGATGGAAACTGCAACCTGTGCATGGAACTTTGCTTCGCCCACATTCTCACCATGTTCCTGGATACCTTTTATTACCCCTATCCTGATTCCATCTTCGTTCATCACATTGAGTTTGTTTTTAATTACTCCACCTTCTACTTCCACTCCAACTACAGCAGGTTTGCTCTGGCGGAATGTATGGTCAGGCAGGATCCTGAACCGTCCGGGCCTGATAACTGCTTCACTCTTCTGTTTTTCGTTCAAAGCAGTCAATTCTTCAACATGGTTCTCGTACTCTTCCACAAGCCTGTATATCACATCGCTCATAAAGAGTTTTACATCACTTTTCTGGAGTTCGTCGAGAGCATCCGGGAGTATATCCACATTGAATCCCAGTATGACTGAATAAAGGGGGTCTTCGATGGCGACTGCTTCAACAATATCTCGTTTGGAAATATTGCCCACGTCTGCTTTTCTTATGGGTATTTCCTCTTTTTTAAGTTCATTTACCAGTGCTTCCAAACTGCCGATAGTATCAGCCCTAAGGATAACACCAATATTGTCAGTCCTTATCCGGGTTTGATTTATCTCAGATTTTATCGCTTCAGATATCTCATCAACAGTATCTTTGGTCACAACCCTGATAGGGGCGCCTGCAATGGCATCATCCAGCAGTGGAGCTGAGATTTTCAATCCTGATGCTGCAGTTACATTTTTTATATGTTTGAATTTCTCCTCAGAGGTTATCTCAGACAACGGCCTGGGTTTTAACAGTGCTCTGACCTTAGTAATAATTGGGACATCAAGGGTACCAACAGCTATCATATCCCCGACTTTAATCTCTCCGTCATATAGAATTGCATCAAGGGTAGTACCCAACCCCTTTTCTTCCTTAACCTCCAGCACTACACCAACTCCGGGACCTGTAGTGTGGAATTCCAGGGATGTTTCAAGGAATTTCTGTGCCAACCCTAACAGGACAGTAAGAACATCAGGCAAACCTTCTCCGGTCTTTGCACTAATAGGTATTACGGCAATATTTTTCTGGAAATCCCGTATCCTATCATAGCGATCAGAACTGAGCCCCAAATCATATAACTTGCCCACAATCTCGTAAATCTTCTTATCCACTATAGCTCTTATATTCTCAGGCTGTTCATTATACGAAGTCAGAAATGAAGCTCCTGGATGCGTATCCCAGCCGTGGATCCTGTCAATTTTATTTGCCACTATTACAAACGGGGTCTTGTATTGTTTAAGGATATTAATGGCTTCAATGGTCTGGGGTTGAAATCCCTCGTTAACGTCAACGATCACTATTGCCAAATCGGCCAGCGCTCCACCCCGGGATCGCAGGCTAGTAAAAGCATGATGTCCAGGGGTATCAATAAAAAGTAAACCAGGAAGTTTGAACTTACCTGTTGCCTGGGGCCCACACACTTTAATAATTATATCTAACGGGACTTCTGTGGCACCAATATGCTGGGTGATTGAACCCGCTTCTCCTTTTGCAATGGCTGTACCCCGAATTTTATCAAGTAAAGTAGTTTTGCCATGGTCGACATGACCCATGACACATACGATAGGAGTACGAAGATTCTTGTTCTGTGCCATTGATATCGCCCCTTATACAAAAGAATTTCACCCTGTAGTAATATTGTAATTGTACGATTTATAATTATGGGAGAATGAATCGAAAGACGGTTTTTCAAATAATGTTATGAAATAATTATTCATAAAGCCATTGTTCGTCGATTCTTGAATAATTGGATGTTTCCGATTGTTTAAAATGAATCGCCATTTCGCGTTTTGCAGATTCGTTGGAATCTGAGGCATGGATAATGTTTCGACCAGTCTCAAGACCAAAATCCCCACGAATTGTTCCTGAGGCAGCTTCCTGCGGGTTAGTGACCCCGACCATTGCTCTTATAACTGCAACAGCTTGTTTCCCTTCAATTACCATAGACACGGACGGACCGCTGGTTATAAAATCGATCAGGGATTGGAAAAATGGTTTTTCTTCATGTTCAGCATAATGTTCCCTGGCGATTTCATCAGTAATGGTATACATTTTTAATGCAATTATTTTGAAACCTCGTTTCTCGATCCGGGAGATTATTTCCCCTACAAGTCCTCGCTGAACGCCATCCGGTTTGACCATAACATAAGTATGCTGCATGTAAAATCCTCAAAAAATAAAAAAAAATTATTTTGCTTTTAGTTTATGGTATTCATTGGTCCATTTGACTCGTCTGGGAATCCTGCCGAGTGCCATATTATTCTGGCATTTACTTGAGCAAAAATATTGTGTGGTGCCGTCTTTTTTGACGTACATCTTACCGGTACCAACATTAATATCATTGCCACAGAATAAACATTTGCGCATTTCCATCTTTATCACCTTGTCAGCTTTTTAGCTTCCCTTGAAGTTTCAAGGAGCATTAGAATGTCGCCTATTCTGATCGGTCCCACGCAATTTCGAGTTATGATCCTACCTTTATCCCTGCCTTCAAGTATCCGGCATTGCACCTGAAGGGCTTCACCATGCATACCTGTGTTGCCCACAATCTCGATGATCTCGGCTGGATAACCTTCAAATTCTTCTGCCATAATAGTTCCTACTTCAATGCCTGGATCTTATTTGCCACGTCATCGACCAGGTCTTTTGCTTTACCTGCTTCAAGAATCACTGCTGCGCCGCATCCAACTTTAAGACCGCATGCTGCACCAAGTTCTTCCTGTTTTTTAACATAGATATATGGAATGTTCTTTTCTTCACATAATAATGGAAGATGGGCCACGATCTCTGGTGGATTGATATCTTCACTAATATAAACCAGTTTGGCAGTGCTTCTTTCTACTGCTTTTGTAGCTTCGTTAGTTCCTTTGCGTACTTTGCCTGTATCTCTTGCCAGTTCCAGTGCTTCCAAAGAACTGTTTTCAAGATCAGCTGGAACTTCAAATTTTACATAAATTGCTTGTGCCATATTAAATCTCCTTCCGGACAATAATATCCGTCATTATTCATCGGTTTTTTTGGTTAAATGAATATAATAAATCTGAATCAGATTTTAAGAATTGATTCGACCACCCTATTATTCCACAATAGGTAATATACCTATCGCCAAAGTGCTTTTTTCTCACATTGATGTACTATCCACGTTTCATTTTTTCTATAAAATAATAACCAGCTGCAACAATTGATAATAACATAATTATTACCAAAACCCAGAGTATGATATTTCCTTCCTGAGTTTGACTTTCAATTTCCAGAACCTGATTGTTGGAGGCGGTGGAATTATTTTCAATAATTGTAGGAGCAGGTATTGGTACCTGTTTGACCAGAAGAGGTGGTTTAGATTTTCCAGTTATTGCGAATGGTGAAAAACCTGGTGTTGGACTATTATAGTAAATATTTATTTCATCATGATTGACCCTGGTTGTAGGTAATGGGTTCCATGTGTTGTTGTAGTATCTATATAGCCTGATGCTTCCCTCATCAATATTGTTGGATTTTATCCATTCAATGGGAACTTTGAAAGATATTGTGGCATTTGCTATTGATTGTTCATCAGCCCAACCATATAAACCAACCCAGATATTTACATTTTTATAAACATTCGGGGGAGGAGGAGTCTTCACCAAAGTGGATGTATTTTTCAAGACTTCGATTGTGGACTTTATCCAGCCAACGCTTGTTTTTGAAGTAAAATTTACAGTTATGATCGGAATATCTTCAAATGAATAACTTACATGGTCTCCCTGGAATATGTTTACACGTTCTGATTTTTCAATAAGTATATTTTTACGTTCCTCGCCAGAAGATCCGCCACCTCCACCTCCGCCACTGGATGGTGAGGATATGCTATTTCGTGTGATATTAATGAGGGTGGTGTCTGTGTTCCCGGCAGCATCGGTGACATTTGCATATATGGCATTTGAGCCCACTAAGAGGGATGCAGTTGCACTGAAGGTACCGTTAAAGGTAGTGCTGTTGGTTGTATTCACTGCAATGACGTCGTTCACTGTTATGGTGGGAGGTGAGCCTGTGCCGTTAACTGAGCCAGATACCGTGATTGAACTTGCAGTTGTGGAATCGCCGTCTGCGGGGGAAGTTATGGTGACAGTAGGCGCTAAGTTATCGATGTAGAATAACCATGAAGTGTTGGCTGTATGTCCTTCGTTATCTGAGACATTGAATGTGACATTTACGGTATTACCGTGATTGTATGCAGAGGTGGTGTTTGAGAAATTAAACGTAAATCCAGAGCTTATATTTGCAAGTTGTACATGCTTGCCGTCTACAGTCATTTCAGCACTACTTGCATTGATTCCAGACCCTCTGTCCGTAGCGTTTATGCTGATAGTTGGTGTTAGATTAGTTGTGCCAGTTAAAGGTATTTTTCCTGAGAATATAGGGGGAGTTGTGTCGTTAACATATAATGTAATGTTCACACTGGTGTTTGAATTGCCAGCAGTGTCAGTGGCGTTTACTGGCAAATCGTATGTGCCGTTACCTGCGCCGGTTGCATTTGTAATTATCCAGTAGGTATTGCTTGAGTTTGTCATTTCGGCTGTGGCTGACCCACCTATCCGGGTGAGGTTGATTGTGACGTTTGCAACATCGTCCAGGTCATCAATAACAATTACAGAAAGGTTTGTTTTGTCAGTACCATTTGACTCGATGGTTGGCGGAGGTGCATTTGGGTTTGTGACACTAGGTGGATTTGCATCAAATGTGAATGACCAGTTATAAGTCATGGAATTTGATGCGTTATCTGTTACATTTATTGATACATTGATTATACCATCACTATATGGGACGGAAGTAATGTTCTGGATTCTGTAACCGTTGGTTATTGGTGTATTTGTGAATGCAACTAATGAGTCATTTATGGTCATATTGATGGAAGAAATGTTTACACCAAGTCCACTGTCAGTTATATTGATTGCAACGGCTGTTGTGGAATTGGTGGTGTATGAATTGTTTGCAGGGAATTCATCACTGCTGGAAGGAGGTGTGGCATCAATGGTGAATGACCAGTGGTAAGTCATGGAATTTGATGCTTTATCTATTACATTTATTGATACATTGATTATACCATCACTATATGGCACGGAAGTAATGTTCTGGATTCTATAGCCGTTGGTTATTGTGGTATTTGTGAATGCAACTAATGAGTCATTTATTGTCATATTGATGGAAGAAATGTTTACACCAAGTCCACTATCAGTAATGTTGACTGCAACAGTTGTTGTGGAATTGGTGGTGTATGAATTGTTTGCAGGGAATTCATCACTAGTGGAAGGAGGTGCGGCATCAATGGTGAATGACCAGTTGTAAGTCATGGAATTTGATGCGTTATCTGTTACATTTATTGATACATTGATTATACCATCACTATATGGGACGGAAGTAATGTTCTGGATTCTGTAGCCGTTGGTTATTGTGGTATTTGTGAATGCAACTAATGAACCATTTATGGTCATATTGATGGAAGAAATGTTTACACCAAGTCCACTGTCAGTTATATTGACTGCAACGGCTGTTGTGGAATTGGTGGTATATGAATTGTTTGCAGGAAATTCACCACTGGCGGAAGGTGGTATTTCATCCTCCATTGCACAAGAAATCACCAGAGCGAACGGTTGTGATGGCTCTGGAATATTTGTACCGTTTACTTTTATTGTATATAGTCCAGCTGGCGGGGATGAAAGTTCGACCTGTTCGACATTATTCACACTATCTAATGCACCATTTCCATAATATGTGCCACCCGGGCCTGTTACTGTCAAGTCCAGATTATTTACTAAAGTTGGGTTAGCATAGGTAGCGGCAGGATAATCGGTCCAGACAAGTGTTATTTTCAATGTTTCGGATGTTTCATTGACATAATAGCTTATCTTCCACGATTCAGATGTATTGAGACTAATGCTATCATGATAACGCATGGTTCGTGGCGATGTGGGGAACAGGGATCTTTCAATATCTACACGCCCCCAGCCCTGCGCATTTGATGGCAAACTCAAATTAGCAGCGCCGTTGATCAATGTGGCTTTTAACAAGGCTGCACTTGGTGAAATGGATTTGTTATCTACATAGTATTGCCTGATAAGTGCAACAGTACCAGCTGTTAATGGTGTTGACATGCTTGTACCGCTTGAATTGGCATAATAATCATCAACAATGCCCCACGAATAAGTGGCATCCGGCATAGACGATCTTGTGGAAATTATAAAAGTACCAGGCGCAACTACATCAGGTTTTATCCTATTATCATCTGTAGGTCCTATGCTACTGAAATATGCAATTTCATCTATGTTATCGGATTTACTATCAGGTGGTCTATAATTTTCCGATGCGCCAACCGTAATTGCATTTTTTGCAGTGCCTGGTGAATTTATCCCGGAATTATCTACATTTCCAGCAGCAATAACTATTGCAAAATCCTGATTATTCCATGCAAATTGGTCAGTTTTCTGAGATGAGGTTGTGTAGTCACCTCCAACATCACTCCCCCAGCTATTGCTATGGATTTTCGCATTATCAACATACGCCTCCTGGAAAAGCAATGATAGATTTAGAGGTACGTAGAGGCTGCCGTTTACTAAAGTCCCTCCACCTTCATATTGCAAAGCCTGAAAAACAAGCTGTGCTTCTGGTGCCATGCCCGCATACTTACCATTTGAACGTAAACCATTTCCCAGCACAGAACCTGCAACATGTGTCCCATGCCCGCCATTATCTTCAGCTCCTGTATCCTCATACTCTGACCACCATGCATGTAGTGCTGCAATCCGCCCCTCAATATCATCATGCATCGACGTATCATCAACACCCGTATCCAGCCCAGTATCTGCTACTGCCACAGTCTGCCCGCTGCCTGTCAGCCCATAGGTATTCCGTACATCATAGACATTGGTGATATTTGCAGCAACGTCATTTAAAATCACAGGCTGGACATATTTTTCAATCCAGCTTACACCATTTATAACAGCAATATCCCAAATTTTAGCCCCATCAACCCTGACCCTTATAATATCACCTGCATTATCCACAACCTTGCCGCCGAGATTTTCGATTCCAGACAGCACACGCTCATTATCATTTGCATCGAACAGCAAGATTATGATGTCTTCATGGACGGCTTCCACCCCTGTGCATACCTCCTGTGTTACAACACTATCATCAACAGGGGGGGAAATAGCTGATGATAACACAGGACTTATCCTGTAAGAAGGCTGGTAAATCCCAATCCATTGCACCTTATCCAGTGATTCCACCCGGGATTTTACAGATGTGTTCATTCTCACAACAAAGGCATTGTTGGGTACATAGTCATAAATAACCGCACCAGTATCTCTAACATCCTGTTTCCATTCCTCTCTTATATAGTCGGAAAATTGCACAATATAATAGCCATCAACATTGTCAGGATACTGTGATATTGATGAAATATCCGTACTAACAACTGCAGGTTGTGGTATCGAAGTATCAAATTGTGCATTTTTTAATAAAATCGCATTCCTATTGGACAATCCCTTATTAATTAGTATTTCTGCTGGATCTGTAGACTTGGCTGCAATAATTCCAGAAAGCAGAATTGAAATAATAAAAATAAATATTGTTACTTTGAATGTTCCTTTCATGTACATTGCCACACTCTTAATTTCGTAACTACCTCAGCAATAAGTGTATTAAAAGTACTATTCATTGTAGGACTATTGTTAAACTTAATACTTTAATTTGTATTGCGTTTTTTGGTCGTGTCCCCGATTTACTGAACAGGCACTCTGAACGTTAATAATTCATTCAATGTCCAAATATGGTCTGTAAGTTTCTGAGCCACAGCTGGCGTCCTTTGCAACCATTTTTTGTTCCCAC
>Ga0114930_10001892_pt1 | contig 19364 bp, 19 predicted proteins | sample AnhtaG_FD_87300 | JGI IMG/M metagenome (GOLD analysis project Ga0114930, IMG submission 87300) | Deep subsurface microbial communities from Anholt, Denmark to uncover new lineages of life (NeLLi) - Anholt_01485 metaG | ecosystem: Environmental > Aquatic > Marine > Oceanic > Sediment | place... | reverse complement strand
TGATGGTGAAACAAAAAACATTGAAGTTTTACATGGTACTAACAAGGATGAAATGAGATTGTGGGAATTGTGGTATCCTGGTGTAAAAAATTCGGAAGAACTGTTCAATAGACTGAATGTAATGACGAAACCAATGGGACAATCCGAAGAAAAAGTTCGTGAATTAATCAATATTTATAGTGAAACGAGGGACAATCCTACTGAGATATTTAATGCTATAATAACCGATACATTTTTCCGAGTACCTTCCATAAGATTAGCAGAAATGCAATCTAGAGTACAACCTGATACCTATATGTATATGTTTACTTATCCCTCACCTATACGTAATGGATCCTTAGGAGCTGTCCACGCAATCGAAATCCCCTTTGTGTTTGGTACATTAGATATGCCTCGGATCTTTGAATTATTCCCTGTTTCCAACAAAGAAACTGAAAAACTCAGTGCAAAAATGATGGATAGTTGGATTTCATTCGCTCGAAGTGGGAATCCAAATCATAAAGAAATCCCAAAATGGGAGCAATATGGAAATGATAGGGCGACAATGATGTTCGGAAAAGACGTGTAAGTAATAAATGATCCATACGGTAAAGAGAGATCCGTATGGGATGATGTTATAACTTTTAAGGGATGACATGAATGAATATCGTATTATGAAAAATTATATCGGTGTTAAAAATTAGCGAGAAACTGAATTTTTTATTTATTTTTACAGATCAACAGAGAACTGATCATTTAAGTTGTTATAATAACAAAATGGTATTAAAAACGCCAAATATAGATCGTATTTCTAACGAAGGAATTAAATTTACTAATTTTTACTGTAATAATCCAATCTGTATGCCTAATAGAAGTACGATTTTTACAGGGCAATATCCTTCAGTTCATGGAGTCACCACGAATGGAAGAAATTTACCAGAGAAAACGAGAACATTTGTCGATGTTTTTTTAGAATCCGGAATTTATCACACGGCAAGTTTTGGAAAAATACATTTAAATTACTTTGGAGAATATTCTGGCAAATTTCGAAATCCAATTAAAAGTCAAGAAATTACTCGGGTTAAAAACTATCCTAAATTAACGAATTTCACTCCTTATTTTGGATTGGATGAAGTAAAACTTATTTCGGGGCATGGTACTTTTTGTGGACATCCTGATTATATTGATTGGGTAAAAAGAAAAATTGAAAATAATTTATCATTAGCAAAACCTCTTAGGATACGGCTGAAAGATCCTATTGACAGTTTTCAAAATAAACTTAATCTATGTTTTGATATCTCATATCCATTCATAAAATTACAAGTAATAAAACATCAACTACCTGAGGAACTTTATTCAACTACATTTGTTAAAGAAAACACTATTAGCTTTTTAAAGAGATTTGCTGAAGGACAGTATTCAAAACCAAATTTTTTCGCATTTTGTTCCTTTCCTGATCCACATCATCCATTTTCTCCACCAGGTAAATATTTTGATATGTACAAACCCGAAGATGTAATTCTACCTAATAGTTTTAATGATACACATGTTAAGAGTTCCTTATTCAATAAAAAACATTATAATGAGATTTTAAATACTGAAGGAACTGTAAAAGATATATTTCCAAAACCTAAAGATTTGACAGAAGAGGATGCTAAACGTGCAATTGCTGCTTCATATGGAATGGAAAAAATGATAGATGATGCCATCGGTGAAATTTTTGAAACTTTGGAGAAAAATAATTTAATAGATAATACTGTGGTGATTTATACCTCTGATCATGGTGATTTAGGTGGAGATCATCGATTCTTTTTTAAAGGTCCATTTTTATATCAAGGTTTAATTAAGATCCCATTTTTAATTAGAATTCCTAATGGAGTAAGTAATCAAGTATGTAATTCCCTCGTGAGCTCAATTGATATTCCTGAAACAATGTTAGAATTAGCTGGATTTGAAATTCCAGATACAATGCAAGGAAAGAGCATGGTTCCAATTTTAAAGAATCAAGATGAGAAAATAAATGAAGATATCTTAATCGAGATGGATGATGATCACAACAATGAAAAAACTAGGACACTAATTAGAGACAACTGGAGAATTACTATTTTTCGTGAACATGGAGAATTGTATAATTTAAAGGAAGATCCAGACGAAATGAATAATTTGTGGAACCATAAATCTTTCTCAGAAAAAAAGGATGAGCTACTTCTAAGGATATTTAAAAAGTGTATACGAAATCAACCAAAAATAATTAAAAGAGATTGTGGTTTCTAATCCACAAATTATTTGAATATAACTCCTTCAAGAGGATTCAAATTGATATATCCGTCAAGAACATCTATGTCTAACTTTTTCCTGCTAGAGAGTGTGGAAAAAATTAATTCTGGGTTTGATTTTGGTGTTTTTAATAATATTTCTTTTCCTGAAAAATTCAAATACACAAATAATTCTTGTTTTTCATGAATCCGTTTATATGCTATACATTTATTATTTAATTTTCCAAGATTAATAAATTCAAATGAACCTTCTTGTAAAGAAATATTATCTCCTCTAACCTCTATTAGTCGCTTATAGCAATTTAATAAAGATTCTGGGTTTTTTTCTTCATTAGAAACGTTATTCTTTTTATAATTATCGGAAATTTTTAACCATGGCTTAACTTCTGGATTAGGTGTAAATCCCGTATTATTTTTAGCATTCCATTGCATTGGAGTCCTACATCTATCTCTTGTTAAAGAAAAGCCGATTAATTTAGATATTATTGGAAAAGGGAATTTCGAGAATTTACGACCTATTGGATCCTCGCTTGTTCTTAGTTTAAATTTAACATTTGACATACCAATTTCCTCCCCATAATATATGTAAGGAACACCTCGTAATGTTAATTGAAGAGTGGTAAGAATTTTTGCTTTCTGAATATTATCCTTTAATCGAGAAATATATCTATCTCTATCATGGTTTCCATACAAATAAGTTGGCGTATAAGGTAATGGCAGGATCTGTTCGATTTTAGAGACAGTGCTTACTATCTTTTTAGGATTAAATGATAATGCACTGGATGTGAATTCAAATAGAAAATTCATATGTAAACCATTATTATCTGGTCCATAATATTTTCTTAACTCTTTCAGAGTTCCAAAAACTTCTCCTACTAAAAATCTCTCAGGCTCATACACTTCAACTAATTTTCTTAATTCCAACACAAAATCATATGTTTCAGGAAGATTTGTATCATATTTATGGTGTTGAAATAATGAAGCTGATTTTTTATCCGATTCTGTTAAAGTCCAGCTAAATGGATTATTTTTTAATTCAATATCTTCGAATATGGTATGTAATATATCTAATCGGAACCCATCGACTCCCTTATCCAACCAAAATCGCATAATATTAAATATTTCTTCCTTAACTTCTGGATTTCGGTAGTTTAGATCAGGTTGAAAGGGTAAAAAATGAAAGTAAAACCATTGATCTGTATTTTTATAATAACTCCATGCAGGACCTCCAAGAATTGCTTTCCAGTTGTTAGGAGGTTTTCTCCCGCCTGGTTTTTTGCCATCTCGCCAAATGTACCAATCTCGTTTAGGATTATCCTTACTTGAAGCAGATTCCTTGAACCAGTGATGTTCAATTGAAGTATGATTTAGAACAAGATCTAGCACTATTTTCATACCTTTATCATGTATTTCTTTCGACAATTTGTCAAAACTTTCCATTGTTCCATAAATAGGATCAATCTCACGGAAATTTGCAATATCATACCCATGATCTTGTTGTGGAGATGTAAAAAATGGACTAAACCATATTGTTTCTATACCTAAGTCCTCCAAATAATCTAATTTCTCAATAATTCCAGGAATATCTCCAAATCCATTACCTGTGCTATCTTTAAATGACCGAGGATAGATCTGATATACAATTGTTTTTTGCCACCATTTGTACTTAGTATTATTCATAGGTAATTCAATTCTTTATTTCCTATATTCTTTTTTTTAACCCATTTCAACCATGTCATTCCACACAAAAGAATGATTAAATATCAATCTATTTAAATACGTGTTTGAAGGTTCAGGTTTAGGATTATATATAACAAAAAAATAGTAGAAATTCATGGTGGAGAGATTAGGGTTGAATCTGAAGGGAGAAATAAAGGATCAACCTTTTATTTTTCACTCCCAAGAAAAAGAAAATAAGATTTCTTCTTAAAACATTTAAAAAGTGAATTAAAATACTGCAATTGCCAATTAAGAATTAATTTGCTATTTTTATGTGAGTATTTGGTGTTAAAATAAGATAATGATCACCAAGACGTCCCATTGAACCCCCATTTTCTCTTAAAAATACCTTTAATTCTTCTATACCTCTCTTAAGCTCAGAGATTTCTACGTTCTCTAAAATTTCTTTTGCATTGATTAATAGTATTCTTCGTCCAAGCAATTTTTTTTTTATATCTTCCACTTGATTAAGATTAGAGAAATCATACTTCTTTATTATAAAATTATGTAGCAATGAGGAATACTCTTTAGAAAACCCCATGGTTTCTTGTGGTGAGCCTAAAAGCTCGTCATCCTTACGATTTCGAAACTTACCCATATATTAAAATCAACCTCTTTTTAAAATTAAAAATCAAATAGCACTATTTTCACTAATATAGAGATTCTGAATGATTTTAAATAGAAGAATTATTGTGATACATGTTCTCATGTTATGCAGATATTATTCAAGCAATATGCAATACAAGGTTATTATGCAACAAACTAAAATTAGTATCACAAATCAGTAGATACAACCCTAATTTTTAAATTGAGCACACTCTAAAGAAAAACCTTAGGTAACAGCACACTGCAAAATGATATAAACACCACAACTAGATGAAAGAAAATCTTGAAATATTTAGAAACTTGATCATCTTGCATAAATCTAAAAATAAATCTTAAAACATTAGATTTATTCACTAAAGTTTAAAATATTTGAGGTATAAATTTTGTTATGGAACTATTAAAGAACGAATTTATAGAATTCATAAAAGAAAGAAAGAGCGTTAGGAGCTTTATTTATAAAAAGATAAGCAAAGAAGTCATACTTGACATACTTGAGGCTGGTCGGTGGGCTCCTTCTGGAAATAATAGTCAACCATGGCGAGTTTGTGTTGTCATTCATCCTACAGTAAAAAGGATGCTTTCTGAGCTTACTAAATATGGGGGGATACTTGAGGATGCTTATGCGGATCTTGTAATATTTTTGGATCTGGAAAGAGGTTATGATAGAACAAAAGATATACAAGCAATTGGAGCCTTTGTACAAAACATCCTTTTAGGTGTTCATGCTCAAGAGGATCTTGGTGCGGTGTGGATAGGTGAAATTTTGAATCGAAAAGAAGATGTCAATCAAATTTTTAAATTTCCCGTAGAGAAGTTTGAATTAATGGGGGTTGTTGCATTAGGTATGATTGATGACGCGCGAGAAAAAGCACGGAAAGAATCAAGAGAACGACGATCAGTAGATGAGTTTATTGATTGGTTTTAATTTTTTTAAAATTTCTTTTAATCTATATTTTTTATTGACTTTTCTTATCTTCTAGCGTTTCTACCACTCTCGGATTCAGAATCCATATCCCAAATATGAAAAATGGGATTAAAGCCCATTCAACCAAGATTGAAATAATAAAAGGCGTTGTGTGGCTTATATCATAAACAAGACCACCCAAAATAGGGCCTATAATAAATCCCAATGAGTCGAAAGAAGTAATTAATCCGAAGATTTTTCCTCGATGTTTTACCGAAATACGGCTGAGGAAATTTATAAAAATAAAACCTACCGTAAGCATAATTGTATTATCAATTACTAGCAGTAAAGAAAAAATCCATAGGTTTTTAGTTAAAAAGACAATAATCCATGTTAGAATGCCTCCAACAATACTCGCTATTGAGATAACAAGATAAGGATTAATTTTATCCGCAATAACACCTAATTTGGGAGCAATTAATGTTCCTACTACAATTGCTGGAAGATAGAACCAACTAATTAAAGCAGGGGGTTCCTTCATATTTTCGAAGACAATGGGTAATATAAATGGTCTATATATGCCTGCATTGATAGCACCTAATATAAGAGCAAAAAACAGCAATATTATGCCTAACATATATAAATGTACTGATCTTTCAGTTGACGTAGTATCGTTGATTTTCAGTTCAGAGAGATCATCAATTTCGTCAATTGATTCGCTAGGAAATTGAAATTTCTTATCCTCATCAACACTTAGAAAAAACCTAATTCCTGCATAAAAATTTGCTAATCCAAATATAGGGATTGCACTAAAGATAAGAAGGACGTTATCAGGAGTAAAATAACTAGCTAATCCAAAAATTGAAAAACCGACTATTGTCCCTATTACTTGACCAATACCTAACGCAAATCTTCTGCGTCCGAAAGCTGAAGAACGGTGATGTTTGGAGGATTTTTCAGAGATAAGGGTGTCTAACGGGACCCAAAAAAGCATTGCACCAAGACCTAATAGAAATGAGCTAATATAAATTCCAGGTAGTGATTGTAGAATTATAGAAGAATAAAGACCGAAGTATGACAATCCTCGTCCGAACGATCCTATCATAACTAATTTCTGTTTAGAGACGTGATCTGTTAGATAGCCAATAAATAGAGAACTAATTAGACCACCAAAAGTTAAAAATGCAGGAAAAAGACCAATTGCTAAGCCAGGTCCTTCCCAAACCTGACTTATCATATAGATCATAATGAAATCTACAAAAAAAAATCCAAGTGAATTCCAGATAACTATAAAAATGACTGAATCGAAATCTGAGGTAAATTTATGACTCGGTGGCACCGATTGCTTTTTTAATTTCTTTAAGCGTGATTGCATGATAACTAATAAAAAAATGGGGCAAGGAAAAAAAATTTTTGGTTTAGTAAATCAATTAATTTCTTTTTTAAATGAGTTTGATGTTTTACTTAATTCTACTTCACGTTCCTTCAATATGGAGGCCGTTTTCTCTATAGCCAAAAATGGAAAATCTCTGAGAAAATGGGTCCGATCCAATAATAGAACTTGATCCAATAGATGTAAGTAACTCCAAGATACAATAAAGAGTACAAAATACCAAAAATAAAACCAAATATTACATCAATTGGAAAATGTACTCCTAAAATAAGCCTTGAAATAGCTATAGTTATGTCTAAAATAATAAAAATAGTTAAAACAATCCAACTTTGAAAGTGAAAGGTAAAAATGATACCAAAAAGTAGAAAGAAAGCAACGTGTCCACTTGGAAAGGATTGTTTTTCCGATTCTCGCATAAGGTATGGAATTTTTAGAAAATCATCATGTTTCTTTACCCCATCTTTCTTTAACTTGATATACGGTCGATTTCTCCGAATTATCTTATATCTAATCAGACTATGTATAATAATTGATTGCTCAAATCCACACGTAAATAAGACTAAAAGGTAATAGCTTTTTGTTATATACCCATAAATAAACCATATTAACCATATTAACCCCCAAAAATATAAAGAGCCAAGAAAACTAATTACTATTGAAAACTTTTTTGATCTTTTACTAAAATCACTTTTGTAGATATTAAGAAAAGCCTTACGATCCCATTCTTCTAATTTTTCAAGATATTCCGACAATAGCGACATAAAGTTAACGAGGTGTGGATTTGAGTTAATGTGTAAAAATAGGTATATATAGTTTTTCCTATTAATAATCATCTTGATTGATTCTATTGATAAGAATATAATTAGTATTACCTTTAAGAAATTGGTGATTTCAAGCGATCTATGCTATGTAGAAACAACAATATATAAAAATGTTATTAAATATTTATTTCATACATCCTTACATATTTATCGTGATAATTATGTTTTCAGAAGAAAGTTTAAGAAAAATTGCTGCACAGAAAGTTAGTTTTAGGTTCTCTGTGAAAATTCATGTAGCAATTTTTATTGTTGTGAATGCATTGCTCTTAATGGTTAATTTTTTCTATACACCAGAACTATATTGGATTGTGTTTCCCTTCTTTTCATGGTTAATAGGAGTAAATGTGCATACATTATCTTATATTTTATATGCACGAGGAGTTTTTCCAATGGCTAAACGAGGAATGATTTACCATTTAGATTCCTATATTTTTGTAATGCTTTTTTTGCTTATCATTAATTTAATAACACTTTCAGGGTTCTATTGGGTACTTTTACCAGCACTTTTTTGGGGAACTGGAGTTATTGTACATGTAATAATTTACGTTCTATATTATAGTGGAAAAAATAAGAAACCTGGCAAATTTGAATCAAGGATGGAACGAGCAATTGAAAAAGAAATGAGTAAAATGAGGAAAAAACAGAATAAATAAAAAATAAAAGGTATCTAATTAATGTGGTTAGGAAAATTCTTAAATCTTGAAGATGATATAAATGAATTAAGATCTAGGATTAAGGAAGAACTATTAAATAGTCTTCATAAGAATAAATTAACTCCTCTTGAATTTACAATAATAGAAAGCATCTTTAATAGTAAGCAGCTTTCTGGATATGATTTAATAAAAAATTTGAATAGACATTTTGCTGGAACTTGGGAAGCTCATTCTGGTACAGTATATCCGATATTATCAAATCTAGAGAAAGATGGTTTTTTGAGTGCCCAAAAAGTTAAAAGTCCAATAGGACCATTAAGAAAAGTATACTCTTTAACTGAAGCTGGCGAAGAATTATTAAAGTATAAGGTAAATAAAAATTATCTTGATCAACTTAAATTTATTGAGAATTTCTTAGTAGAACTCTCTTCGATTTATATTCATTCTTTTCCTGAAGAAGAAAATGAAGAAAGGATAGAAGAAATACGAGAAATCTTGCAATTAACTTTAAAAAATGTTATGAATAACATTCCTGCTACTCTCGAATTTAAAACAATGTGTAATCAATGTGGATCTGAAATTGGTCGAGAAGTAGCATATTGTCCTACTTGTGGAGCCTCTTTATTTAATAGTATAGAAAACAAATAAAAACTTAGAAAAAAAATTAAGTGAAATTTTTTAAAGCATTTTATTCAATTTCAATGTTATATTTCTTGAAAATTTTTTCGAGCTCATCGCTAGCTAAATGCTTTAAAATATCTTCTAATGGGGCTAAAACTTCCTCTTGCTTTGCCTTTCTATTTTGGCTAATTCTTCCTTCTTTTACTTCAAAACTCGATTGTGCCCAACTATATTTACCATTAAATGTGAACCAGATTTCTTTATAAGCACCTTCTTGTCCTCCATTTCCTGCTAATGGCTTCTTTTCGACAGGTACTTCAGGATCTTGTAGATAACACCAATCTAATATTACCCATTCGAGTTTCCTTGAAGATTCAGGTCTATCTGCTAAATAGATACAATAAGCGTGACCTCCTTCTTCCGATGAGGGGAATAACGGATTAGTCATCACCTGAGCTGCGGCTACTTTTACTCTCCATGATGGAATCCCCGCATTTATCAATAGACCAGCTAATAAAATGCCACCATCTTCACAATCTCCGATTTCTGATTGAATAGACTCAAAAGGGAATTGCCAAAACTCAGGACATTCGACAGATTCGTCATCTCCGATATATTTAAGGAAATCACACACAAACTTCTGAATTACCCATGCAGTTTCATTTGCAGTTTCTCGTCTTAATCCCGCTTGACTTATGACATGCCAAAGAATTGCATCATTATCCTTGATAAAGGTTTTTACATCAGCATCAATTTGTTTTTTATATGATTCACCTCTCAATGCCCTAGCTGTGTAAATAATTGGGGCTTTTTCCCATTTATTATTCCAGTATTCAGGACCATATTTGCCATAATCACCTTCAAATGGTGTAATTTCAATTAATTCAGGAGGTGTAATAATTTCTTCGTCTTTCTTCCCTTTCTTCTCTTTCTTTTCTGGTTCTCCTGAAAGAGATTTAGCATTTATAATCCATTTTTTTACTTCGCCCTCTGTTGGAACCTTTGTAAGAACTTTTGGTTTTTCTTTTTTCAAATCCTTCAGCTTAGTTATAATACTTTTTGGATTCCTACGTGCGAATTCTTTTACAGAATCAATTCCAATTATGTTTAGAGCATTTGCGATTTTTGGATTGACTCCATCAATCCTCATTAAATCTGCATGCTCTTGCCAACTATCAAGAAGTTCAGCGGATACACCAATCTTTTTCGCCAGTTTTTTAATTTGACTTGTTGTTAGAGGTAATAGGTCTTCAACGTTCCCAAATCCTTCTTTTTCCAAAAGACTAGCATGTACCTTATCAATTCCTACAATTTCTATAATTTTCATGTTTAACGCTCTAAAATTTTATTCTAATGCAAATAAATCAGTATAACTATAAAAAGAAGATATTAAAATTCTATAAAAAAATTTAAACTAAAAATGAATAACAAATTTCTTTTTTCGTTGTTCTAACGGAACAGCTAAAAACGCCTTATTTTGTACTAAATTAAAAATCAACTCAGCAATTTCTTCATTATTCAGTTTAAGCGAACCACTGATTTCATCAAATAATTTTTCTAGCAAAAATCCACCTTTAGTTTTATGAGCAAGGACTTTAGCAAATTGAAAAACTTTTTTAGATTTTGGAGATAATTTTTTTCCCTTCGTTGAGCCTAATTTAAACGGTAAGGTTAAATATAGATGAAAAACATCTTCAACGATATCTTCTATACTCTGTTTTGATTTAGATTGCTTCCGAAAAATTGAAATATCTCCTTGAAAATATGTATACAATTCTAAAATTTCTTTCTTATATTGACCCTCAGATAATTCACAAAAAAATTTTAAAATCTCCCTTGTAAATAGAGTGGGTATACTATTGAGAATTAAACTAATCCAGATCATTTTACCTGCCCGAGTAATTAGATATTTTCCCTCTAGAGTTGCCTGTTCAATTTCCCCTTCATCTAATGGTAAATCTAAAATGTCGTATTGAATTGAACTTCGAAATGTATCAAGAAAGTCAGGATCAAAATTACCCGCAGTTTTATAGTAAATTATATCTCTAGATTCTCTATGTGTTATAATAATATACTCGATTGATATTGCTAAAGATAAATATTCTGAAATAGGAATTCCTACCTTCCACTGTGATTTCTTATGTATATTGAATAGTGCTCTATTTATTTATAATTTTGCCTAATATCAGTTAAAGAATTAATAACTTAATCTTGGGAATCATTATCATCTATATTGAGAATAAAAGTGCAGATGGGGCACTCAAAGGCACAAAGGAGTATGTACTATTTACAAAAAAGTAAAAATATAAATAGCTGCTTATTACTTTATATTTTACACCGAAATTCTTCTAAAAATTTCTTAAGGATTTTATCTTTATTTTTTTTTATTGGAAGTTTGTTAACGAATTGGATCGTAGTAAGGTCCATATCAGGATTTTTCTTAATAGTGTTTCTAAACATATTTATCATTCGATTTTCAACCATAAATGAAAGAGCAAACGTATCGAGCATATATTCAATACATTCAGGATTATTTATATTGTGAAGAAAAAAATGTTAAAATAAGAAGACCCCTTGTTAGACATTCACTCAATTCTTTAGTTTTTTCTATCTATAGATTTTCATACACATCAAATTGTAACTAATAGCATTAAAAGGTTTAGTTTGATTGAGAAACGATTAGATTTTTATTGAATATAAATTTTTTAAACACGTGTTTATTAAAATCTTAAAGTGTTTTAAATGAATAGTAAAATAGAAGGAAATTCCAATAGTAAAGTTTTAACCAATGCGAAAATTGAAGTGAACTTAGAAGGTTGCACTAAATGTGGAATGTGTATAGCTGAATGTCCCTTAAGACTTTACTATTTTAGGGAAAACAATTTGTTTATAAGGCATTCCTCAGAAATGTTATGTATGGAATGTGGTCATTGTGTTGCTGTATGTCCCGTTAATATTATAAAACTACAACGATTTCCTACTGAAGAAATTAAAGTCCTTTCCAAGGATGATAAAGTTCCAACCTACAATGAACTGGTAGATTTAATTAAATTTCGCAGATCCGTAAGACAGTTTAAAAAAGAGCCAGTTTCGGACGATTTATGGAAAAAACTTATAGAAGCTGGAAGATTCGCTCCTACAGGTCATAACGATCAATTAATCCATTTTACGGTTGTTCGAGATCGTGCTCTTTTAGATAAAATTTCTGAAGAAATAACTAAGAATTTCGTCAATTTGGCTGAAATCTATAAAAATCCAAGCAGAAGAGATGAATTTAACTCCTTAGTTCCAAAAAAGTATTTGAATATAGCTAAGATGACATTAATTGGCTTAAAAGATATGCTTAAAGGGATTGCACGCGGTGAAGAGTTTTGGCGTTGGAATGGAGAATTACTAATTCTTCACGCCCCTAAAAAAACTACATCGCTAGAACAAGATTGCTCTTTAGCGGCTGGCAACATTATGCTTGCAGCAACGATCTTAGGATTAGGGACCTGTTCGTTGGGCCTTATGACAGCAGCATTTACTATTTTTGACTCGGTAGCAAATCTCATTAATCTTCCAAAAAAACACGTGGTAGGATACGCTTTAGCCGTTGGTATTCCAAAAGTTAAGTATTACCGAACACCACCTCGTCAAACTGCGAAAGTATCATGGTTTTAAAATTTTTCTTAAAAAGAAGCAATTCTATTCAAATTCGACTTTATAGAATTTTTCGATATAGTAATTGCTGCTATTAAACAAAAAAAAAAGCTTTTTATAATTATAGGTCAAATTCGAATAATATACTAATTATTTTAGTTTACCTTTTTGAATTTCTTGATTATAATAGTCAATTTCTCTTTTGCGCAATAACTTCTTGCAAGAATTTTATGAGTTCTTTACCTCTTTTGGGAATTCCTTTTTTACAAAAATTTAGAACTTATACCGATTATGAAAGAAATGAAAGTATGACATATGTGGAAAAATATAAGGAATGGTATATTCAAATTTTAAAGAGATATGATATCCCATATAGAATCGCCTATTTTCTGTCATTTAAAGCTAAACCTGAACTTACCACTAGTTTTATTGATTTTCTTTGATTATATGAACACTTTTTAATTTAGAAAAGACTTAATTATCTTTTTCAAATTTAAAAACAGGTAAAAGATATGTATTGATGATGTCTTGAAAAAGGTCAAGCCTTTTTTTAGCTTCCACTTTACTAAAACCGAAATATCTTAAGAATTCTACGAGTAATGATTCTATGATCTCAAGAGTATTCCTTTTGTTAGTTAGGTCTTGCGATAATATCAACTTTTCAATTATAATTATGTGCTCATGAGAGATATCAATCCAGTGTTTAAAGATTATAAAATATGGAAAAGGAGAGAGTATTTGTAAAGAAAAGAAGAATTTACCTGAAAATCGCGTGGAATAGATTACTTTAGCTACTTTTAAATACATCATCATCAAGTAGGGAATTAAATCCGAATAGAGATGAGAAGCCTTAAGTAAATCCTCTTTCTTTGTCTCATCAAAAGAATAATGTGAATCTTGTAGAAGATATCCTCCAGAATAACAGTCAAAAATAATATAGCTCAGAATCTTACCTGTAGAAGAGACCTGATGTTCTGCTTCGTTATATATTGTGTTTTTATTTATTAAAAATCTTGATTTATAGACATCTTTATGATATTTCATATCTCTTAGAAAAGAATCAAAATCAACTATATGACCTCCTGGACTACTGTACATAAATTTCTCATATAATTTTATTAACTCTTCATCAATTTTCTCATCATCAAAATCCAATATTTGAATCTCATCTGATATAGGTGTAATAGAAGTTCCTATCAATAGATATCGAATATCACTACTTCCTTGCTCTTTATTAAGGTTATTTATTTTTTGCTCTAATTTCTGAAAATAGGATGTATTGTGGTCTCTTATACTTTTAAGATCTTCAATTCCAACCTCTTCAGTATATAACTTGTTTGTAACAATATTTTTCAAAATTTTAAAATCCATTGATGAAATATTATGGTCTCCTCTTAATTTATCAATCTCTTCTTCAGAAAAGAAGAAGGGTAAAAGATCATTTTTAATCAGATAGAGATCAATATCCATATTAGGTGGAGTATAATTAACTTTAGAAGATCCAAAGTCAATAATCATTATTTTATTCTCTTTAGTTAACATGAGATTTCCTCGGTGTAAATCAAAATGTAATTCATATTTTTTCCTAAATGTTTCAACAGCGTTTAAGGTTTGAGTAAACATTTGAAGCCTTTTAGTATAGGAATTATTTTCTCGAAAAATATGAGGCATTATCTCATCCAGTGAATTGCCTTCAATAAAATCTAAGACAACATAAAAATATTGGTTTTCTTCATAATCAATGATTCCTTTCTCAAAAGCTTTGACTATTGCCTCATGTTGAAATTTTATCAATTTTTCAACATCTTTATGGTAAAGATTTTTGTGTACTTCATCTAAGGGTTCTTTATAAACTTTAACAACTCTCGCCTTCCTTTCTAATCTGCTGTAAACTTCAAATATTTCTCCCCATTCCCCTTCTTTATTCAATTTGTCAACGTACATATATCGTATCTTATCCATTTCTTGCCTTAGAACTTCCTCAAAGGCTAGATCTTTAATACTCATTGTATCTCTTACTTCTTCATCAAGGTTTAAAAGTATTCCAAGAAATATTAATATCTTTATTGTTTAAGATGTTTATCATTATTCAACAAATAAGAAAGAATGCAATTATTAAGAATCTAATAAATAATAAGAAATATTTGATAAATATATCTAAAATTAACAACAATTAAAGATGTTCAATAATGTTTGAGAAATTTAATCGGTTTAAGAGTAAATATCGAAAAGTAATTATATCAAATGAAGATGACAGATTTAAGAATGATTTGATAGGTGTACTTGAGGAAATAGTCGAAAATATTAAAGAATTTCATGAATAGAAAAATTTTTAATAATTTTAAGTGATATTTTTTTCTTAAATTAAAAGCAGAAAAAAAAATAATCCCTAAAGCAAATCAGTATAAAGATCTTAACAGAAACTTAACATTATTTACTAAAAGCATTGTATTTGCACCTGCCAAAATAATTTGTTTAGTTTTACCCAAAACCTAAAAGAAATACCACTGATAAATGTCACTATAGACGAATGGTTTTAACTCGAAAAAAGAAATAAATATAAATATTTACCAGATAAATAATTCATAATCCTATTATTTATCCTAAAAGACGAAAACAAAATGAAAAAATATATACTAATTATATGTTTCCTCGCAATAACGTCGTTTATTCCCTCTATACAGGCCAAGGATGTTAATATTTCGGCAACTACATCAAGTTTAGCTACAAAAGATAGTTATGTTCATTCTGATAATCCTACATCAAACTACGGGGGTCAAGACTGGCTTATTTTCGGTTATTATTTTACATTATATCTTACAGAAGCATATATAGAATTTGATATATCCTTACGTCCTTCTGGTTGGACTAAAGCTGAAATCGAAATTGATATGTATTCTATTTCAGAAACTACCCAATTGACTGTAAGTTTGATAACGGAGAGTTGGGATGAATTAACAATTAATTGGATGAATAAATCTACTCATGGACAAGAAATTACTAGACTAACTGTCGCTACCGAGCAAGTCTATACAATTGATGTTACCAGTTTTATTTCTGGAAGTTCATTATCTATTTGTATCAATGCTACTTCATTACCTACTGGATATGTCCAAGCAACCTCACGGGAAGGAGATTGGTCTTATGGTCCAGGTCCCACCCTTACATGGACACATCCAGAACCTCCTTCCAATGGAGATGAGAATGGGGACGGAGATGAAGATTCTCTTTTTGCTACTATTCCCGGGTATAATGTTTTCTTGATACCAGCCATTCTAATCGGTATAAGTTTTATTATAATGAAAAAGAAATTAAAATAATTTTAAATATTTGTTAGGGTATATACATAATTTTAAAAATAACACGAAGAAAATATCACCACTCGAAAATAAGCCTTAAGACTCCGACAAATTTATGAATCCAGATAACTATAATAATAACACTTCTACATCCCAATCAATGTGATAATCATGTGATAGTCTTTCTTGATTTTACTTTTCTAATAACAATGATAGTAATTACCACACATACAGCTCCAATTGTACTTAAAGCGATTATTGTAATAATAAGTCCCTCATTTCTGCCCCCATTTGAAATTGGAATGCCAAATACTATTCCATTATACTTATCTGGGCAGAAATCATAATATCGAATGCTTTTAGGATAATTATTGTTTAATATCGCCGTTACAGCAAACCATTCTGCTCCTGAAGGGATAGAATATGCCTCTAATGGAATATCAACCATAAATACATTATTTATGATAGTTTCACCAACATCATAATCGTTTTTTAACGACCATTCAACCAATTCTGTTCCGTTCCAATATTCTTTATAAAGTGTGTCAAGATCAGTTTTATTTTCCCATTCTAAATAGATTAGTCCTGTTATATTCGTATTTGAATCCCACCCAACAATATAAGCCTTCAAATCAGACCAATCGCGATTGTAGCTTATTAAAAAGTAAATAAAAATGGCTAGATTACTTTCTACTAATGGATCGCTAAGGAAATTTATTACTATTTTTTGTCCAGAACGACTCGACGATGTAATATCCATGTTATTTCTTGTGTTCCCCTCTGTAAAATTACAAATTAGAATCTCATAATCACATTCTAATACGTAAATATCATTCATACCATCATTATACTCATCTGAAGCTTGAATTCTCTTTTCTATTACTTCCTTGGCGATATTAAAAGAAGAATCTTGAGTTCTAGAATTTTAGATAATGCTGATTTTACTTGGGAGAAATGGATCATAGAGTTATGTGGTATAGACTATTGTGCCTATTCTTCTGATCCTAAAGTTCTTACGATGAAGATTCTTGATGGTAACTTAGATAAAATTGTAGAAAGAATAGAAGAATTAAATAAGACTGTGGATGAGCGCCCTTACCGTGGGAAGGTTTTATTCGGAGAACCGGTCTACGACGAATTTATATATTCTCATGAACAAGCTAGTCTCGCCTATCAAATTCTTGCGCTTTTAATTCTTGAGACCGCTTCATTTCTTCCTGAAAAGGTCAAGCAAGAGGTTCTTAAGAGTACAACCTGGGAGTATGATAAAAGATGGGGATGGAGTCCAGATTTAGTTGATGACAGAAAGTTTTTTTTGAAACAATTTAGAAGAGCTTTACGACGATATAATGGAAAGAAATGTTTTGTTGAGAATATTCCAAATAATTCAAGTTTTTTGGAGAAAAATATTGGTATCGATGATTTTATAAATTATCTTAATTCTAAGTATAGTTTTAAGAAACTACTGAAAGCTTTTTCATTGAAATTTCTCTATTTGGATATGTGTCAGTTAGAAACTATTCCAAAAGAAGTGTTTTTATGCAAGAATCTCGAAGAATTAAGTTTGAGTAACAATTCTTTGACAGGTATTCCAGAAGAAATAGGTAGATTGAGCCACCTTAAAAAATTAATTTTATCACATAATAAAATTTCTCGTCTCCCTGACGAGATTGGTCGTTTGAAAAATTTAGAATTATTGTGGGTTGATGATAATCAGCTTACATCCTTACCCCCCTCATTAAGTCTGCTAAACATAAGCGATATTGATACAAGTAAAAATTATATAGACGCCTAATTCTTTTATATATCTCTTTGAAATAAAGAATAAATTAATCTAATTAGCCATAGCAAGGAAAAGGTGTGGAGGAGGAGAGATTCGAACTCTCGAAGGCCTTTGCCACTGGATCTTAAGTCCAGCACCTTAAACTGACCATCTTGAGGTAAAATGGTCAATAGTCTTGACCCAATCAAGCATTTAATATGGCCTTTTATACTGTGGTCAAATTGACCAAACTCGGTAACCCCTCCAATGTTAGAAAATAGTTTCTGTTTTTTAAAAGCTCAAAAAATATTATTAATGGCTTTTAAGGGTGACAATAATTCAAAGTTATAATTTTAATTTAAATTTTTCTTAAGCTTTTAATATTAATGGTTAGATAAGGTTTAAAGAAAAAACAAAAAGAAATAAATAATTGTAAAATATTAAAATAATATCGTACTCACAATTCATCAACTTGTACTTATAGATTTAGATTATTACCTTAAAATAGATAAATTATATGGTTAAATATCATGCCTGTAGGTATTCTAGTAATTCGATGGGATAATGAAATTGGCCCAATAAATGAAGGTTTTTATCCGGAGACTTTAAAGATCACTAACAATCTACTCACGCAAGTTTATAGTTCACACCGTTATCAATCTCTCAAACCTGGTTTCGCGAGCATCGCGCTCAAGAATAATAAAGTAGTCTCATTTTTCTCAGGAGTAGGACAAGATTTTATTTCAGTTGAGAATTATGTTGTAGCTCTTATACTTCGAAGAGATGAAAAACCTGGAAAATATCGAGAGGTATTAAAGACAATTGCGGCAGAAATTCTTGAAAAAATCCCAGATGACTCATTTCGGGAGGTTTTACCTGGGCTTTATTACCAATTAGCCAAGGTATAAAGATCTTTTATTATTATCCTTTTTTTAGATTGCTTAAAATGAAGTTAGATAAGTTAAACTAACCATCTTCAATTTGTTTAACAACGATTTTACCTTGTTCATTAGTTTCAACAAGGCCTGCATTTTCTAAATCTTGAACTTGCCTTTTCACTAGAACTATCGGAGAACCTATAGCAGCTCGGAGATCTTCTAAACTAATTGCACCCACTTCCTCAACCATGAGAAACGTCTTGAAAAGTATTTCTTTTTCCATTAATGGCTTTAATTTATCAAAAAAATGGATCTTTTCAATATTTTCTTTTTGAAACTCTTGGATTTCCTTGAGTTTTTTCTTTAAACCCTCTATTTCTGCATTAGCTTCTCTGTTTTTATCACTTAATTCTCCAACTTTATTTATCAATTCTTCATGTTTGTTTCTCATTTGTTCAAATCTAGACACAGCGTCTTTCGCTTCAAAGTCTTTCTCTGTAGAAATTAATTTGCTATCCAATAATATTTGATCAAGTTGATTAAGTTTAGATTTTAATTCTTGTGTTTCTTTCCGGTATTTTTCCTCCATTTGCGATATTATTTTAACTTGTTCTTCTTTAAACTTATCAGTAAATGCTTCTAATTCTTGTATTTTGTTTTCCAAAAATTTCCTTGATTCCTTTTGCAGAATAAATTCTGAACTTTTTTCAGCCATTTCTGCTCTTAAATTTCCCATAGTCTCATAAGATTCCTCTAACTTCTTTTGTGTAGGAATAATTTGTTTTTTCATTAATTCAAGTTCTTTTTGTGA
>Ga0114930_10001890_pt1 | contig 19376 bp, 14 predicted proteins | sample AnhtaG_FD_87300 | JGI IMG/M metagenome (GOLD analysis project Ga0114930, IMG submission 87300) | Deep subsurface microbial communities from Anholt, Denmark to uncover new lineages of life (NeLLi) - Anholt_01485 metaG | ecosystem: Environmental > Aquatic > Marine > Oceanic > Sediment | place... | reverse complement strand
GGCGTCCAAGCTCGCCTGGACCATGTGATGCGCTGTCTCCCATGACCTACCGTCGAAGGTCGGGCCGGGCGAGTTCCACTTGACATACACGGCTGCATCTGCAGCGGACGGAATCGCCATTGACAGAGCCGCTGCCAAGAGTACAGCGGTGCCGAACCTGATTGGTCTCTTCATTCTTGCGCCTCATCACTTCTCCGCGCCATTCAAAACCCGCAGAAGTACCGTGCGCTGCCGCCGCATAATATGGCACAACACGAATAGTACAGAAGATAAAGCGATCTGGGCTTTCCGACAAAGGCAAACCCGCCGAAAGGTGGAGACGCAAAGCCGTGGATCTAAATCCCCCTTGTCCAGCGGGGATACGACAGCCAGGCTGCCGAAGCCAAGTGCGTAGTGCCGGGAACACTCGATAACTCCCGGGAAACGCGATTTGTTGCGGCAGCCTTGTTTGTTTCTTGGAGTGTTGACAGAAGACCAGCATCTGAGTTTTGGGGCTCGCCCATGTTGCCCTGCTCTGAACCACGTAGGGGAGAGATGCCAAACCTGTGCAGCGACTACCGGATCAAGGGATGCCCGGCCAGCTACTATCTGAACTGCCCCGCATACGCAGCAGGCAGAAACTGTTGGGAAGTCAATGACAAACCATGCTGCTCGAAGCGAGCGCCGGCCGACTGTCATGGATGCGAGGTCTACAAGCAGGGCCGGGCCGAACTGGCAAGGGCCGCAGAAGAAGTCTGTTACTAAAACCCTTGCTCTGCGACCTTCGTCAGCCTAAAGAAGAGCACGGATTTGGCCGATTTAAAAGAGGGATAGAACACTTGCGAAGCCGCCTTGATGTGGAACGGCGCACTTGTATAAAACCATGAAGAACCTTCGAACAACCACTATCGCTTTTACGGTATTCTGGCTGGCTATACTCACCATTTTCTCCTTTGGGTCCAACTATGCCAACAGAATCGTAGTGTACTCGCTTCTAGCGGCGCTGGTCAGCCTGAAGTCCACCTACCTGATCCGACAGGACGGAGCCAGATCTGTTGCAAGCGCGCTCGCGTATGCAGGAGCGTTGACCTTTGGGGCAGTTGGCGGACTAGTCGTTGGGCTGGCTGCCGGCATCGGATACGGCGCGGAGGGTCGTGGGCGAAGAACCGATAAGAGAATGAGGCTTACCGCGGTTCAATCCGGCGTGGCGGGCTTCGCTGCCGGACTCACGCACACGCACGTCCTCGAAATACTCAAACCCGGCCTCATTCCGCAGGCAATCGGCATTCTCGGTCCTGCCGCTGTATGCTTTGCAATCTTCGTGCTATTCAACCTTCTGGCTAACAAGCGGTACACATGGCCGTCAGCGAAGAGGCGCACATTGAGATACGGGCCGCTTGCGATGGAGTTCGGCGTAGGGGTCGCCATCGCCGCCGCCACGCGGACGCTGTATGGGCTGTTCGCTTGGGAGTCAATGTTCCTCGTGATGCCCATTGCGTATCTGGCGAAACAGTCATACTCCGAGCTTCTATCGGACGAGAGGCGCAGGGTCAACAAGAAGGTGCGCCGCAAGATGGTGGACCTCTACCTCGCAACGATAGAATCCCTGGTTACGGCGATCGACGCGAAGGATAGATTCAAGTGCTACCACACCAAAGGGGTGGAGCACTTGGCGGTCGCCATCGCCCAGCAGATGGATCTCTCGCCGAACGAGATCGAAGGAATCAGAATGGCCGCATTGCTTCACGATGTGGGCAACCTCGGGGTGCCGGAGCACGTATTGCAAAAGCCGGGCAAGCTCGATGCCCAGGAGTTCGCCAAGATCCAGGCTCACCCGACCCTGGGCCAAAAGATCGTGGATAACGTGAACTTCCCCTGGCCTGTCGAAGCAATAGTCCGCAGCCATCACGAACGATGGGACGGAACCGGGTACCCCGACGGGCTGAAAGGCGAAGAGATACCGCTGGGAGCGCGCATTCTCACCGTGGCGGATGTCTACCGTGCAATGACGTCCAAACGACCACATAGGCCCGGCAAGACACCAGAACAGGCGATCGACTATATCAAGACGGCCGCGGGCAGTCATTTTGATCCCGAATCAGTAAGGGTATTCGAAGAAGTTATCGAAGAAGGCCACCTGCACCCCGTTGACCAGCAAGCAGCCCAAGCTGATGTCAACGTGCAATCCGAGATGCAGACTCCGCATCCAGAACGGCAGCCATCTTCTGAAAACACGATCGCCAACGACATCTCACGGGCTAGTGACGAGTTCCTGGCGATGTTTGAGATCGCTCAGACAGCCAGTACAACCCTGAACCTGGCCGAGGTGCTCTCACTGTTGGCCAACAAGATCCGAAACATGATTTCCTGCTCGACTTGCGTCATTTTCCTGCGAGACGAAGAATCGGACAGGCTGCGCGCGAAGATCGCCGTAGGAGCGAATGATCGCTACTTCGAAGGCGGGCACACGCTTGTAGGGCATGGCCTCACCGGTGTGGCGGCGGAAACCGCCGAAGGCGTGATTGCCGATTACGACAGAAATGATGTGATGCTCAGACAACTGTTCGGCCAGTGGATCGAACTCCGCACGGTCATGATCGTCCCGATCATGCACGGTAACGCCGTCATCGGCACGATCAACTTGTACGATACAAAAAACGACGCCTTCAGCTCCGGCGATTTCAGCCTACTGAACACCGTCGCTCCGCAAGTTGGCAAAGCGATCCAGAACGCACTGCTTTTCGAGCAGACCAAGGAATCCGCGCTTACCGATCCGCTGACCGGCCTTCACAACGCGAGATACCTGTTCATGCACCTCGAGCAGGAATTGAGCCGTGCAAAACGCTCGATGCAGTACGTCTCGGTGCTGGGACTCGATCTGGACAACTTCAAGCTCATCAACGACACGTTCGGACACCAGCAGGGCGACCTCGTCCTCCAGGAGATCGGCCAGCTATTCATCTCCCAGGTGCGAGATTATGACCTGGTCTGCCGCTACGCCGGCGACGAGTTCATCATCATCCAGCCGAACACGAACAAAGCTGAAGCCATAGAGACAGCCGAGCGCATAAAAGCGGCGGTGGACCAGTACGTGCCAGCCCTCCACCACGAGGAGCCGATCCGCCTGGGGGTGAGCATAGGCGTGGCAATCTATCCGGAGGATGGCCAGGACGTTCGGACCTTGATCTCTCAGGCCGATGCCCGGATGTACACTGACAAGAGACAGAGACAGAGCAAGGATGAGCAAGCCGCCTAGCCGCCAACCTGTCAAGAATTCGTGGTAAACCAAGGCCCGAACAGGGAATAAATGTCTTGCCCATGGAACAGACTAAGCGGCTTGATCTCGCAAAAGAGAGTTACGTCCTCCTGACGATCTGCCTGCTCGATCTCACATTGACCATGTGGCTTCTCGTCACAGGGCGAGCGGTCGAGGGCAATCCCATCATGAGCTATTATCTGGACCAGGGATGGGATAAGCTGATCGGGGCGAAAATCCTCCTCGTGGTGTTTCCGCTTTTCATTGCCGAATGGGGCAGGCGGCACCGCCCGCAATTCGTGCGCCGCATGCTCAGGTTCGCTATAGCCGCGTACATCGGGATCTATGCTCTCGCATTCACGAATACGGATATCCTGGCCCGCAGCAAGCCCTCGGTTAGCACCCCGCCGGAAACTCACCAGAGAGCTTCTGCTGTAACACTCAGTTCGACGAGACGGATCGTGCCGGTCGACTCCTGCGGGGCGGGCAGGCCCGACGCCAAGTGCCCCGTTTCCTTCTGAGGAAGCGTCACACCGGAGTCTCGGCCTTCCCGTTGTTCGATGGAACAATGACACGCACCGGCCAGGAGATCTCGATTCCCTCTTCCTTGTACCGGCGGTGAAGCGCCTTGATGAACTCATGCTGGAGCATGTACTGCGACGCCACCTCTTTCGCGCGGAACACGACGACAAAGTTGATGTTGGAATCTCCAAACTCTTTAAAACGCACCACCGGGGTGAAGTCGGTGACGGAACCAGGAACTCGTTCAAGCACTTCTTTGGCTGTGTCGATGGTGACCCGCTCGACGTGGTCAAGGTCGCTGTTATAACTTACGCCGCACCAGGTGTAAACCGAGAGCTGCTGCTGCGGCATCTCGTAGTTGGTCATCACCGTCTGTACGAGTTTCGAGTTGGGGATTATCACCATGTTGTTCGCCCACAGACGAATTCGAGTATTGCGCCAACCGACATCCTCCACGAACCCTTCTTCTCCGGTTTCCAGCTTTATGTAATCGCCCACCTTAACGGATTGGTCCGCCATGAGGTAGAAGCCGGAGAACAGGTTCGCCAGGGTATCCTGGAGCGCCAGTGCAACTGCTAGGCCTGCGATGCCCAAGCTTGCAAGGAGGGGCGTTACTTTCTGGCCGAGCTGGTGCAGAACGAGCACCACCACGAGCGCCCAGGCCGCAATGTTAACAATCTTCCTGAGCACGTGGATCTGGTGGGCGCTTCCCTCCGGTGCGGCGGACGTCGCATACCACCTTGCAAAGGCATTGAAGATCCGAACCGCCGCCCATGCTGCAACCAGGATGATCGCGGCGGAGAAGACACGACTCGTCTTGTCTACGTAGCGGCCCACCGTCTCATCTGATAACCCGAGGGCATCCGAGTGGAGTAACGTAACTACCGCCGCATACGTCCCAACCACCACGATCGCGAGCGCCAGCGGCGATTCGAGCAGTTTGAACAGTATATCGTCCAGCTCGAGCCTCGTCTTCCGATAGACCCGTGCAACCACCGTGCGCATGATCCATCGGCTGACAAACGCGAGAATCACCGACCCGGCGATGATTCCTCCCGACACGACTACCGCTCTGATCAATTCTGACAAGTCTAATCCACCTCCGTTCGCCTAGCCGAAAAGCCGCGCTGGAACCACGGCACGATCACAATACCCGTGCAATACCTGCGGGGTTAACTGTCGGCCCGGGCAGTAGATTTCCCGTTTAGGGGGATCAGCCCGAGAACCGGTTACCCCATCTCCGCCGGGGGATTAGGCATCCGCGCAGCTTGGATGGTTCCAAATACCTCTACAGACGTTATAGTATATCCGAATTTGCTGGGCCCAGGCAAATCACGCGGACGCGAGGTCTGTACCCTGTATCCGCCGTCGCCGCCGCGACGGACTCAGGCTGCACGGCGACATCGCACAACCCAGCGCCTCGAATCGCGCCGATTCGGCACCACGTATCTTGGGGGACAATTGCTGAGCTCAGGTCTTCCTCAATTCTTACGGCACGCATGCGCGCTTCGCACGATTGACAACGACCGGCAAAGGCTGTAGAGTTGAGGCAGAGCCTCTGAGCGCCGGGCGAGCAACACAGGGGCTTCAGGAGGAATGTGCGATGGCAGATCAGGCCTCCCTAGAGCTGGGGCTGGGAGCGCTCAAAGCCGGAAAGATCGACGAGGCCGTGCAGATTCTCGAGCGGGTATGCGCCAATTCCCCTGAGGATTACCGGGGCTTTAACTTCCTTGGCGCCGCATATGCCGAGCAGAAGTTGTTCGACCGCGCCGTCGGCGCGTTCCAAACGGCTCTGCAATTGCGACCGAACGCGCCGAGTATCCATTTCAACCTCGGGCTTGCGTACCAGGCCGACGGGTTCCCGGACAGGGCAAGGGAGCACTTCGAGCGCGCCCTGACGTTGGATCCGAACTACGAGAAGGCGAAGGAAGCAATCAAGCTGCTAGATTCGGAGGCGCAGTCCGAACCGGCAAGCGCGGCTCAGGCCTGCGCGAGGCATATAGACGAACCTGCCGTCGGAGTGTGCTCTTTCTGCCGGCTGCCGGTATGCGAGAAGTGCAAAGTCATCGTGGATGAGGCGGTCCTGTGCTCGGTCTGTGCGGAGAAGCAAGAAAAGCACGGTGGGGGTGAATCCTAAATGTCGGTCGGGTTTATCGGCTTAGGAAAGAGGGCGACTCCCGCGAACACTCAATCTGCGCGTTGGGTTACCTCATCCCGTAGGAACACTACGTAGCAACAGCCCGGCTGAAACAGATGGTGCAGGGACTATCATCGCAGCTTGCTCCCCATTTGGAGCAGATGGTCTATGGTTGCGCACCCAGAGCATACCCCATATCTACGTCAGTTCGTATCACGGGGCTGGAGGCCACTCCGGCGGGCCCGCCACTTGTTTGCCGGTAATTTGCTCGTGCCGGAGGAGACTTTCCAGCAGTCGTCGAAGGAATTGACAGGCAATCCCAAGTATCGCGCGTTCATCATCGCCCGGCGGTGAGAATGAGGGCGGAGCAGTTGAGACTGGCTGTGCGGGGTAAGGCAAAGAGCAGTTAGCCGGTCGCGCAGAAAAGGATTGAGGAGACTCTGCGGTGGAGAAAGTCGTACACGACGTAATCATTTTCCTTCTAGGGGCGGGCAGCACGCTCCTAGCCGTATTTGTCACTTATCGGCTACAATTGCGGCGTGACGAGATACAGCCTCAACGGGGACGTGATGACAAAACCAGAGTGCAGCCTGCCTCCATGCGTGATCTGCACGACGTGGCAGATGATTACCGTCAGGAGAGACGAGGCCCTTCCCATATGGCTTGCATACTAGATCCCTGCGAGGGCTGCATCTTATTCGGGAGGTTGAGCCTTCTTATGGAACACCCTGGGCAGGGATACCTGTTTAGCATAGAAGACCTTATGGCTCTTCTGCTAGGAGAGGGTTTACCGCCCTATAGGATACTGTTACCGGGAAAGAGCGATGACTTAGCGAAAGAACTCGCGGAGATAGAAGGGGTAGCAGAGAATTGCCGGAGCATCGCACGCGTCTCGTACTGTGTCGGTTGCCTACTACAGGACAGACTGCTATGGTTAGGCGCCTTTTTGCTCCTCTGGAAATTTCCACATGGTATCTCGGGATCCGAATATGAGAAGACCGACCGCGAGGTTCTCGATCACCTTAACGAACTCCTAAAGTGTTGGAACCTTGGGAGACCCCACGATACGAAGGCACTACTCGATAGTATATCTGCTACGGCAAAGCTCTTCCGGGAGATGCTACCCGCTACCAAGGAAAAACCTACCGAGCAGCCGGACGACTCCACGGCCACGTCAGAGCCGCCATCCGAGGAGCAATAATGACAACCGGCACAAGTCCTGATCCTGAAGTTGTAGCGAGCTACTCCATTGAGGTAGAGTCAGTATGGTGAGTGATAGTGCGAGTTTGATCTCCCGTATAAAACGCCAAGTCAGGAAGCTAACAAGCTGGAAGTTTTGGCGAAACACATTGTTAGGGCTTCTTCACGTCATCATCTACAACTGGATCTGGATGCTCCTCGTCGGTTCCGCTGGAGTTGTTTATACGCTTCGCCAATGGCTGTTAGGAGGCGTGACGCTCTCCGTCGCATTGCCTATATGGCTAGTGGTCTTGCCCTGGCTGATCGCCCTAGTTAGCCTAATTAACATGCTAAGGAGTAGGTCGAAGTCGACATCCGGAAGAACGGAGCGTTGGCGAATGTATCAGCGTGACAAGTTCCTTGGACTTATCTTTTGCTGGTCTTACTGTTATAGCCGCGATCCTGAGCGGGAAGGCATGCGCTTTCTCTGCAATTTGCACAGCTTCTGCCGTAAATGTCAAGGCATGGCGCCAATCCGAGCCTCTGAATCAGGCGGGCAGCTGGTTGCGTGCTGCAGGTCATGTGGTCACGCCGTTAAGTTATCCGCTGAATTCACCAGACTGAGCGATGTCCACCGATACGTGGTTAATGAGATTGGCAGGCGTGTGCGAAAGCGCCGGCGGGGTCCGGACGGTTTTGAAGTCTACGACAGTCATACGTAGCAGAAGGCCTGTCTTCTCTCCCTTGGCAGGCCCTAGGATGGTGCAATGACTCAGATCGATCGTTCGAATTTGTCCGCCAGCATTATCCGCCGGAAATGGGGGAAGAAGGAAGTATCGAGTGAGATTCAAGCCCACGGACCTACTGGATCGTGAGTTGTGGAGGAGGGGATTGGCGGGCCTTTTTCGGTCCCTGGTTTACAACTGGGTCGGGATGGTCCTTGGCACCTTATCGCTCAGCATTGTTGTCATGCTCCGGGGGCAGCTCTCCAGTCCTATGACGCTCCCTATATGGTTAGTCGCCTTGCCCTGGCTGTTGCTCTCGGTAATCGCGATCCCACGCCTGATAGCTGTCGGGACAGAGAAGTTGGCGAAGACAAAGCGATGGCGGCGGTATACGGGCGACCATTTCTTTGGTTATGACTGGCGTTGGGAGTACCGCACTAACCGTAGGGGCCAACACTTAGTGGAGAACCTTCAAGCGCTCTGTCCGCGATGTGACAAGAGAATGATAATCTCTGTGGACGTGTTCCCTGCCGCCTATGTGGGCCAGCCGGTCACGGGACCCCAGGTCAAGTGCGAATCATGCGGCTACCAGGGGACAATAGGCATGCCCGTCGAAAACGGGCTGCAGTTCGCGAAAATGGTGCTCGGTGAAATCACTCGTGGGATCCGACGAAAAGCGTTGGCTCCACCCCAGTTTGAACTTCGCCTTGGGCGTTTCGACTTGGAGCCACCCTTGATTTATAGCTACCCTGATTAGATAATGTGCGCCTCATTATTGAGGACCTTTAGATAAGGTGATGACTCAAGTGGACCTCTCAAACCTTCCTGCCGACATCATCCTTCGCAAGTCCCGACAGAAGGAAGAATCGGTTGGCGGAATCTTCGAAATCCACCGCTGCCAAACTGGTCGCCCTCGCCAAGCGACATGGCCTTCGGTACGCGATAGCCGAGGATGTGGCGTCCGGAGCAAAGTCGATCAAACCAGATGCGATCTTCGGCTAGATGATGCAAAAAACGGAACAAGGAGGGACGGACTTTGATTGGATTCATCGGCCTGGGGCACATGGGTCGGCACATGGCAAAGAATCTACTCTCCGCGGGACACAAGCTAACCTTCTATGCCCGGCGAAAAGCAGTGATAGACGAGTTTATCGCGGCGGGCGCGTCGGCCGTGGCATCGCCTGCTGAGGTCGGCCGCCGTTCCGAAACGGTTATCACAATGCTCCCCGACTCGCCCGACGTGAAATCCGTAGTCACCGGCCCGAACGGCGTGCTGGAGGGAGCCAGCCCGGGCGCCGTGGTGATTGACATGAGCACCATCTCACCGGCGGCGGCCCGGGAGATCGCCGAACTCGCCGCCGCGCGGCAGGTCGAATTCCTGGACGCCCCGGTCAGCGGCGGGGAAACCGCCGCGGCCGCCGGGACCCTCTCCATCATGGTCGGCGGAAACGAGCAAGCTTACGAGAAATGGCTCCCCGTGCTCCAGGTGCTCGGGAAGAACATCACCTACATGGGCGGCAGCGGCATGGGACAGACCGCCAAGCTCTGCAACCAGGTGATCTGCGTGTTGAACATCCAGGCCGTCTGCGAGGGGCTCATGCTCGGGGCGAAGGCCGGTCTCGATCTGCGGAAGCTCCTCTCGGTCGTCTCGGCAGGAGCTGCGGGGTCCTGGATGCTCTCCAACCTGGCCCCGAAGATGCTCGCACGGGACTTCGAGCCGGGGTTTCGCATCACTCTGCAGCAGAAGGACCTTCGCCTCGCGCTGGCCGCAGCCGAGGAGTTAAAGGTTCCGCTCCCGGGTACCAGTCTTGTGAACCAGCTTTTCCGGGCGGTGGAGGCCGCCGGAATGGGTGAAAAAGGCACCCAGGCGCTCATCGTCGCGCTGGAGAAGCTGGGCAACCACACCATCGGGTGAATCATACTTCAACGGCAGACGAAAGTTTTCAACTCGCACCCAAACTCGGAGCCGAGTCGGCGGTTTGCAACAAAAGACACGGCCCGGGTGTCTAAGTTATTGACATGCACCCATTCGGACAGGGGAGTGAGTCAAATTGAGGATCAGAATCCGCGCGCTGTTGGCCCTGGCGGCCGCCATTCCGTTCCTGCTCGGCGGATGCGCCACTGACTCAGATTTCAGCGGGGGATGAGGGCCGGCCTCTCCCTTCTCCGGTGCGGAGACGGTTAAGGCAAAGCCTATCGCCCCCGAAGAGGCAGCTCGCCTGAGCGAGGTCTACAGCCTGAGACTCTGCGATATTGATTCGGCTGCGGGCACCGGCACGCTCCGCTTCCGCACGTTCGACGGAGACGGGCCCCGCTCGCTGCGCATCGACCTCGTCACCGGCGAACTCGCCGCGCTGCCCTCGGAGTCTCCTGAGGCCGACAAGCAGAAGCCACAGCAGTCCTGCATATCACCGGATGAACTGCGTTCGCCCACCGGCAAATATGTCCTTCGATACTCCGAAGACCCGGCGCCGTGCCTCGTGCTCGAAGACTCGAAGGGCAAAGAACTGGACGTGCTGTCGGGCTCTGGGATCCCAGACTTATCCGACGTAGTCTGGAGTCCGACCGAGGAGAATTTCGCGTTCGCGGCAGACGTGGCGGACGACAAGGATGACGGACGAGGGCTCTACGCATACTCGATCAAGGAGCGGAAACGACGGTTGATCGTCTCCGGCAGCACGCTCGCACCTGAGTGGTCCGCCGATGGACGTTTTCTCATTTGCCTGAAGACATCGACCCCGGCGTCAGAGAAACTGCGTGACGCTGTTCGACGCAATCACGGAACTATAATTGTGCTCCACGCGCACAGCGGTTTCAAACCCGTCCTGACGGCGGGCAAGCTGGCCGGATATCCCACGCCCTCGCCGACCGGCACCAAGATCGCGTTCATGGAGCTCCTGCAGGACGAATACGGCGACTTCGATAACCACTCCCTCCAGGTGACCGACATAGCCACCGGGCGCATTCAGAAACTGCTCACCAACCGGCGCGAACCACTGTACATATGGGCAGGAGACAACACAGTGGCGGCGACAACCTATGACAAATACGCTGTTCCCACATTGAGCCTGGTCAGCCTCCCCGATGGCACCGAGAGGCAACTTGTGACTGCGCGGGATTTTGCCGGACTGGAGCCGTTAGCATACCTTTCGGAGCAAACAAGGATCATCTACAAAGCAGCGGAGAGGCTCTCCGATATTGAAGCCGAGGAACTCTGGGCCGTGGAGGCCGGGCGACAACCCCTACGTCTATTCCCTCAGGCTGGGAGGGGCCGATCATGACACGATCACGCAGATGGCCGTCCAGACGCCTTCAGATTGCGATTATCGTTGCCCTGGCGGCCGGTGCGGCCGTTCGCGTCTTCTTGCCCCCGCTCACCCCACAGGAGAGGGCGGAAGAGCTGTACATGGACTCCTGGTTCGGAGGCAGGTGGCATGTCTCGCTGGACACAGGTCCGGAAGACAAGACAGCGGCCGTCAATCGGCTCGAGGCAGCGCTCAAGCTGTCCCCGGGCAACACCCTGTACGAGCAGGCGCTGGTGTGGCATACACCACGAGAGAAGCTGCCGGCGCTCCTGAAGAAGCGGGGCCTCGGACCCGAGGCACGCCGCCTGGCAGCGGGACTCGTCTATGAGCACCATGCGCAGGCGAAGCGCACCATCCCTGCCCCGCCGGATACGGAGGAGGTGCGGCCCGAGGAACCCACCGATCGAGGCCCGACCGACGACCTCGAGCGACTCGATGCCCTGGCGAAAGCCGATCCCACCAATGCCCTCGTCCACTACAGGAAGGCCGTCGTGTTGAAGGACATGCAGAGGCCTGACGACGCATACGCGGAGATGAAGGCGGCAGGCAATCTGAGAACCATAAGATTCCATTTTCCGGCGCTCAGCAAGGCTGTGCACGACTCATTGGGATCACCGTTGTTCACGCCATTTCCTGAGATGGCCAGGCTGCGCAGCCTCACCCGCAGCTTGGTAGCCGCTGCCAATGAACGTCTAAGACAGGGTAACGTGGTCGAGGCATGCGAGACGCTCGAGGAGTGCTGCCAAATGGGTGTCAACCTCGCCTCATCAGAGCCTCCTCAAACGATAGCGGTTCTGGTCGGTCGTGCGGTATTTCTCATGGCCTGGGCAGAACTCGAGCCCGTCTACAAGGATTTCGGGATGAAGGAGGAACTTGCAGTATTCAAGCAGGCGGACGGCGCCTTCGAAGCGGTGGTGGCGTCATGCAGATCCCGCATCGCGAATGAGTCCGATTCCTGGCTACGCCTAATACGGACGATCCTCCCACCAACGAGCATCGCATTTGCCGTCGGCCTCAGTGCGGGTCTGATGATGCTTTCTACCCTCTGGTGGATCCCTGCAGGGATCGCGCGACGCCGACGAAGAGAATCGGCTCTCACCGTGCCGCCGTGGAGCGAGGGATGGCTGAGTCGGCGGCTTCTCGCTGTGTATATCCCTCCCGCAGTCATCATCGCATGCTTGCTTTCAATCAGGCCTTCGTCCCTGGCCTCGGAGTTGCGGTTCGCCATGCTGGTCGCAGGACCGCTCGCTGCCGGGCTGCTGGCACTCGCACAACTGGTTATGCTGTGTTTCATCTTTCGGGCGCTGCATCACCGATACGACGACCACACGGGCGAGCGCACTGGGATACTGCGCTTCCTGTTCAAGGCTCCGGCGGCCGCGAAGGCCTGGACTCGGAAGTACGTCATCGCCGGGCTGGGGGCGCAGATGATGTTCTTCGTGTGCTGCTTCCTGCTGTTGACAATTGCCTACAAGCCGATTGTCGGCGGGCATCCCTGGCAGATGAATCGGTTCAGGGTGGCGTACTTGTCCACTGAACAGGCATTCGTGAAGCAGATCACCGCGGATCTGGCGATCCCGGACTTCGCGGGGACAAGCATTCCAAACAACGATACCCGCGAACCGGCCAATCATTAGACGATGAACCCCGGACAAGGGTATGAGTAGATCAAGAGCAAGACAGGGTCACTTATTCTGCTTGTTCCGGCCCTTCGAACCTGCCGCGACAGAACGACCTTAACCCGGAGGGTTTCGCTCTCCTTCAGCCCAGGAATTCCATTCGTGGGGCCTTCTGGCGCGGAGGTTCGGCTCGGCCGCGCTCCGTTCCGGTGCGGGACCCACAAATCCGACCTGAAGGTTACAGGCTGACTGTTCGCTGAAACCTGTCACTGCCCGTGAAGAAAACGCCACACTGCCGTGCGCTCCTTCAAGCACCGCGCGCATCACAGGAGCCGAACGGGGCAAGAAAGCGAGCATCCGGGTGTTCGGCGAGCGGCATCACCGGCTCTACAACGCGCAGAACCTGCTCCTATTCTTAGAGAAGGTTTCCTCATGCGGGGGCACGAATAGTCTGGCGGAAGACCGGCTGAAAGGATCAGCCCGGGCAGCTTACCAATGAGCACTAAGCAGACTCTGGCGACAGTCCTGATAATCAGAGCGTTTCTCTTCCCGGCAGGCGATGTGGAAGCTGCGGAGATTTCCATACAAGGGAACAGCATGTTCGTCTGGCAGCGGCAGTATCGCCTTGGCCTGAACGGCCTTCCGGCCGAGGTGTACTCCAATGGCAAGCCGATGCTGACGGCTCCCACAGAGATTGACGCTTCCTTGGGCGGGGTTTCCCTCCGGGGTCAGACGCCGGTCTTTCGGTGGGTGGCAAGATCGCGTGACGAGTGCCGGTGGCGCAGCGTCTACCGCGTGGGGGACGCGGGGCTGGTGCTCGACGGTTTTGCAGAGCCAGACGGTATGATGCGTTTTGACCTGGTGTTCGCCGGCCCATCTTCCACCCGTCTGGATTACCTGCGAATTGCTATCACGCTCAACCGAAAACACTCAACCCTGATGCACAGCTATCCGCTACCCCGTAACTGGCCCAACGTCACGTATTTCGACTACCGCCATCCGAACAGCATTGCGACTCGGGATCAGTGGGAGTCTCCTTTCACACCTTTCGTATGGCTGGGCGACGAGGAGCGCGGGCTGGAATGGTTCTGCGAGTCGGATGAGGGCTGGCGACCGAATGATCCGGGGAAGGTGCTTCAGCTAGTCCGGGGATCGAACTCAGTCAAACTCACCGTCAACGTCGTGGAGCAGCCGGTGACGCTTGGAGAATTCTCCCGCTTGACCTTCGGCCTGCAAGCCGGGCCGGTAAAGCCGCCCCGCCGCGATTTCCGGCAGATGCATTTCGGATATGTGCACTGGGCACAGTACGGCATGGAGTCGCAGGCGGAGCCGGGATCCGACCCGCCATGCACGAAGCTGGAGCGGCTGAAGGCGCTGGGCGTACGCTTCATTGGTTTTCACGAAGATTGGACCGACTACCAAGGGATGCCGCGGGTAACGAACTCGGACGGGCTGCGTTCGCTGGTGGAAAAGGCTCACGACATGGGCATTGGAGTCGTTCTCTACCATTCTATGGCCATTCCGGACATCGCCCCGGAGTACGAGAGTCTCGGCGCTAAATGCCGCGCGGAGCCCGTCGGCGCCCTCTACATTCACACCCGCGAGCCGAAACAGAAGGATTATCCGGCGTGCTACCGGAGCGAGTGGTCGAAGCTCTGGCTGGATGGCATCGCTCGACTGGTCGAGGAGCACGATATTGACGGCGTGTACCTGGACGGAGCGGCGAGTCCGTTCCCCTGCGCAAACCGGGAGCACGAATGCGGCTACGTGGATTCGTCCGGGGTATTGAAGCCAACCTACAATATCTTTGCCTGCCGCGAGCAGATGAAGCAGTTGGCAGCTATCTTCGCGGGACGGAAGCGTCCGACGCTTATCGTGGCGCACATGTCCGGACAAATCACGCTTCCGACTCTCTCCTTTGCCGACGTTCTGCTTACCGGCGAGCAGTACTGGAAGTCGCCCATGGACTTCCGCCCGCCGCTCGACTTCTTCCGCGTGGAGTGCATGGGGCACAACCATGGCATCCCGACGCATTTCATCGGATATCGCCCTCTCGGGGGGCAGTGGGCGCGGACCATGATCGCCCTCCACAACGCCCCGTCGCCATGGTCTCCCGGCGGCACGGACATGTGGCGACTTTACAATGAATTCGACGTAGACGGCGCGAGTTGGACGCCGTATTGGCACGAGTCCGACATCGTTTCTGTGGAGCCTGATGGCGTTAAGTTATCCTTCTTCCTCCATCCAAAGAACGGCGGCCTCCTCGTAGTAGGCAACGTCACCCAGTCGGCCGTCGAGGCACGAATCAAGATCGCAGATCTGTCGGCCCTGGGAGCCGGCGCGCGACCGAAGATAACGGACGCCTTGACTGGGGATCGGCTGGACGTCGTGGAGCTTGACGCGAAGGGAACAACGATGTCCGTATCTCTGGGGCCGGAAGAGTGCAAGTTTCTTCGGTTCGGCCGATAGTGTTTCGCCATAGTGATTATGACGGGTTCCGGCCTACGAATGTCCCTTTCCCTTCTTGTCCCCTGCTCTCAACGCAGGGAGCACCCGTGTGACTGAAGAACATCATTGCAGCACCGGTCGTTCGCGTGGGGTCACGGGCGCACGTCGCAGGGAGGGTTTCTTATGATTGACCGAAGAGGCCCAAAGAAGGCAGACGCGCTAACAGGATGGCTTTCGATGTGGCGGGGGGTGACTTGGTTGACCTTTGCACTGTCGTTGGTTCTGATCTTGCTTTTCGCTCGATACGTCTGCGCCGGCGACGTATCCTCTGACGATGCGGATGGGAGGCCCGCGCTCGGGCCATCGGATCCGGAATTCACCGGGCTTTCCGGGGAGCAGATACGTCAGGCGATGTCCGGGCCGTATCCTGACCGGCGTGCTCGTCCAAGTGTGCCTTTTCACAGGAAACCGATGCATCCGGGCCGTTCCGCTGCGGTTGATCGCCGGCAGGTCAAGGTGGAACTCCTCGAGGAATCCGGCCTCGATCGAGTGGGCGAACCTGTCCGCTTCGGTTTCCCACTGCCCGAAGGTGTGCTTTTCGATCCCTCCGAGATTCGGCTGTTATCGCCGGTGGGCGCCGAGCATCCTGCCCAGTTCACCATCACGAGCTTCTGGAAGGATAGCAGCATCAGGTGGCTGCTCGTCACTTTCATGGCGGATCTAAAGGCCGGCGCGAAGGCAACCTATACCATCGAGTTCGGCTCGAAGGTCCGCCGCTCGACGATCCCCGAGCCCGTGCACTTCAGCCAAGTAGGGGACGCTCTGCTGGTTGATACCGGCCCCATGCGGGTGCAGGTCAACACGAAGATGTTCTCGCTGTTCGACAAGATATGGCTCGACGCGAATGGCGACGGCCGGTTCGCGGAGGAAGAACTGGCCGCGGAGAGCGCGCCCGGCGGAATCATCATGACGGTCCCAGAGGGCAAGCAGTACACGACCTCTGCCGCGCCTGTCGAGTTCCGTGTGGAGGAGCAGGGCCCGCTGACGCTGAGCCTTCGCTTCGAGGGCCCCTACGCAGATTCCTCCGGCAAGAGCTACTTCCGCCACGTCACGCGCCTGAGATTCTTCGCCGGTTCCACGATTATCGGAGTCGCCCATTCGCACATTGACGATTTTCTCGAACACGAGTTCGCCGACTTTGCCTCTGTGCAGATGCCCCTTGAGCTTAAGGGTCGGGCCGGCGAAGCGCATTTCCTGATGACGGGTTTGCAGGACAGGTTCCGCTGGCAGGCGGCACCGTTGACGTCCGATGAAGGTGTCCGGCTTTTTCAGCGCGACGACAGCGCATTCACTCTGTCGGGAGCCGACCTCGGAATCCAAGGGAAGCGCGCGCCCGGGGTCGTCGAGCTGCGCGGACCCGAAGGCGCTCTGGTATCGGCAGCGGTGGAGGACTTCTGGCAGAACTACCCGGGGGCGATTCGAGCGAACGACGATGGTCTTATCATCGGTCTGTGGCCGGATATCCACGGAGTGGCGGAGTATAAAGCTCTGCCGGATCATCTGCGCTTTCCATTCGTTGGGGACGGCTACCGGTTCAAGTGGGGCATGTCGAAGACGCATCACGTCTGGCTTTCGTTTGGGCCGCAAAGCACAGCCGGCCTGGGGACCGCCAGTTTAGTGCCCGTACTGCCCGCGACGTGGTATGAGGAGACGAACGCCCTCGGCCCGATGGTGGCGAAGCGGCACAAGGAGTTCGAGGTGTGGGACGAGGCTTTCGAGGAATGTTTTCAATCTCACCTGGCCCGCAAGGAAACGGCCCGCGAATACGGCTTCTTCAACTGGGGTGACTGGTATGGCGAACGCGGCACTAACTGGGGCAACAACGAGTACGACCTCCCTCATGCTTTGTTCATGCAGTTCGCGCGAACAGGCGACCGGCGCTATTTCAGGCTGGCTCTGGCCGGTGCAAGGCATCAGGCTGATGTTGACTGCATTCACGCTTACCCCGACCCTGCTTTCACAGGTGGCAACGTGCTGCATTCGATCTGCCATACAGGGGAATGGTCTCAGACGATCCCACATCGCAGTTGGTCCCATCGGTACGGCTACCTTCACATGGCCTTCAACGGGCACACCTGGTCTGAGGGCATGTGCGATACCTGGTATCTCACGGGCGACGCAGGGGTGATGGAAACCGCGCAGGCTCTGGGCGAGCACATCGTTTACGGTATGCAGCCCCGCTTCAAGGAGTTGGGCACTCACGAACGATCCGCGGGTTGGTCCCTGCAGGCCATTGTGGCCTTGTACCGGGCGACCCTCGACCCTCTCTATCTGGAAGCCGCCCGAAAAATCGCCGAAATACCCTTCAAAGAACAAAAACTCGACGGAAACGGGGTCTGGCCGCACACGCTGCCCGCAGACCATTGTCGCCATTCCAGCATACCCGGAGCAAAGCGCTGCGAGGGCAACGTCGCTTTCCTGATCGGAGTTCTGTACTCCGGGCTGAAGGAGTATTACCTCGTATCCGGCGACCCGCAGGCGCAACAGTCTCTGACCGCCGCTTCGCCCTGGTGGAAAACGATGTGGGAGCCGGAAAGCGGCAGCTTCCGGTATACAAGCTGTCCGCTGTTTCGCGGCCAAGCCTCACTGTTGGCCAGTATGACGTGCGCCGATGCCGTCGCCTATGCATATGAGTTAACCGGTGACGTGGAGTACCTCGACATGGTGGCTCAAGTCCTCATGGCAAATGCGAGTGGTCGGCCGAGCGGGTTCGGCAAATCCCTTGGCCACCTTGCGCAGCACGCGTCACGAGTGATGGCAGTGCTGAGAAAGCATCAGGACAAGAGTCCGGAGGCGAAAAGGGCAGTTCACAGTACACGCGAAGATATGCTTTCCGAACGAATGGCAAACGGGGCGCCGGCGCCGTTCTTCGGCGTGCGGTCTCCTGCGCAAAAACGGTTCTACGTCTTGAATCCAGGCGGGAGGGGCTGTGGAATCCATATCGAACGACAGCCCCACGGCTCCCGGCCGAAAGACAAGCCGACCGGTTCCATTACAGTAAGGAGTTCCGGCGGCAAGGTCATCGAACACGCTGAGTTCAGTACCGACGATCCCTATCAAATCGATGTGGAGTTGCCGGCTTCGTCGGACAAACGGCCCTATACCGTAGAGATCAGCGACGACATGCGCGGCATCTGGGACATAGCAGACGGCGAGGCGAAGATCGTTCTGGACTGCGGCGATGAACTTTCCGTAGGCAATTACAAATCTAGTCGGCTGTATTTCTTTGTGCCCGCCGACGTCAAGAGCTTTGAGTTCGAGATTCTGCCTGTGCACAAAGGAGCCTTCACCGCGGCCGTTTTCGATGGGTCGAACAAAGCGCATGGATTGGTGTCCGGAAACAAAGGCGGCTTTGAAGCCGCTGGTGCGAATCGCACGATTTCGGTCTCCGTCCCCCGGGGCGCGGGCGGGAAGATCTGGAGCATAGTTCTGCTCGCGGGCGGCGACATGGGCCTGCGCATGAAGGGCATCCCCCCATACCTCAGCCGCACGCCGGAAGGCTGGTTCGACCCGGGGACCCGATGATTCGGTGCTGAGGTGCAGCAGCAGCCGTAGGCCGGGAGTGACGAAGCCTTGGATTCCAGGAAGACGTACCCATGCTCCGATTCTCCACACGTATGCGGAGGATCGAGCCTGAGCTCGAGCGAACCGATGTTGGCGGGGCGGGACGGTGCATAACGTACCTGAACCATCGAACCATGAACCGCAATCGGTCAACGGACTCCGCCGTTGGGCGGCAGTTTGTGTCGGCATTTCTGTCGGAGCTCTGCTTGCTCTGACGGTTTTGCAGTACGTGATGCCCCAGACTATGGAATCTGTTCTGGGGCTTAACTATCCGGGCGTCCGTCATTTCCAGCATGTCCTGCTGGGGACCAGCTTCCCCGGGATCAGCAATCGGGCATTCGTGCTGTGCTTCCGGTTCCTCCTCGCCGTTGTATGGATAAGCTATGCGCTGGCTGTTCTTGCCGGGTTACAGGGCGGGATTCTGAAGCTCAAGAGCACGCTGACCTTGGTGGTGCTCGTTTCCATACTGCTGGCGTTTTTCTGGCCTGCCTCTCTCTCCAGCGACTCCTACGCTTATGTGGCCTACGCGCGCATGAAGGTGCTCTACGGCCAGAATCCGTACACGTTCGTGCCGGCATCTCT
>Ga0114930_10001889_pt1 | contig 19377 bp, 16 predicted proteins | sample AnhtaG_FD_87300 | JGI IMG/M metagenome (GOLD analysis project Ga0114930, IMG submission 87300) | Deep subsurface microbial communities from Anholt, Denmark to uncover new lineages of life (NeLLi) - Anholt_01485 metaG | ecosystem: Environmental > Aquatic > Marine > Oceanic > Sediment | place... | reverse complement strand
TGGAAGAAACAAGTGGCAAAAAAGAAAAGCAACAGGCCAAGAACACTTTTCCACAAATCAACAAAAGAATGATTAGTCTTAAAATAGGTATATAAAAACAAAATGGTATACCCTGCAAAAAAGATAAATATTACATCATAAGCAACTCCTAGTGAAAATCGCAGACTCATCAAATAATTGATATGGTGCAATTTTGCCAGTGACTCTACCTCACTAACTCCATAAAACAACTTAGATAAAGCTGCCATTATTCCTAGGGGCAGGAGTCCCCAAAATGCTAATTTTAAGCGTTGCCGCAATCCTTTTCCTAAAATAATCACGAAAAAAGGTAGTAAGATTAAAGGATATAGCCTGGTAATAACAGCTATTCCCAAAGAAAAAAGAGATTTTACTGGTAAATTATTTTTAGCATAGTATAAACTCAATAAAATAAAAAAAATAGCCATAGGTTCATATCTAGAAAAAATAAAGGCAGCAAATATTACTACGGGATTAAGTAGCCAGAACTTAAAAGCAGCAAGTCCCTTCTTTTTATCCAGAAAAATAGCCAAAAGCAAAAATGCGCAGCCTAAATCAAAAATTAGGTAAGGGAGCTTAAAAAGAAAAAGAGTTCTGAACACATTGGAATGAATAATAAATTCCTCCCATACTGGCCAACTTGCCGAGCCTGTTGCCCCCGGAAGTGCACTTTCAAGATAGGGCATCAGAGGTTTAAAAATTAAAAGAAAAAAAGTATGGATGTAGTGGACAAATGTCTGTCCTATGCCTACCCATAAAACTCCACTATAAGCCATCAGGGATGATCGTTGATAAACGCTCAGTAGATCAAGATGCAAGGCAATGGGCATAAAGGCAAGTCTGATTAAAAGTCCAACTAAAAGCCATTTATACACACTTCTTTTTACAGCTGGATCCTGGCGATACACAGAAGGAATTAACCGAGAGAATAACCCTCTCATTCCTTTGCCTAAATTTTTTAGTCCATTAAACATTTTGTCACTCATAGCTCATCTTTATAAATAACTTCCCTTTTGAATAAAATCAGTCCGGATAAGATAATCTCCATACTATAAAAGGATACTCCTCATAGATAGTACGAAGATACTCTGGCATAAGCACATCGACCACCGTGGGATATTTTCGCCTGTTACCCTCCCATCGGCGTTGGTTAAAAACGAGATGAGTAATTCCCGCTTTCTTTAATTTTGCCAAAACTCCCTCAGTAGTATAAACGCGCCCAAGTTCAACTGATTTTACATAGGGATAATCGCAATAAAAAGTTCGTCCCTCATTTAATACAAACACTTTTGTCTCAGGAAGCAAATTCTCATTAATATACTTAAAAACAGCGTAGGTCTCCTCTGTTCCCAGGATATACTCTTCTTGAGATTTTAGACCAGCGAAAACTAACATTCTTTGATAAACCTTATCCAAGCCCTTGGGGGCTAGATAGATTATCTGAAACAAGAATGTTAAAATGAGAATTGTATAAAAACAGCGTTTGAAAAATTTATTGAAACTGGACGTCTGCTCCACCACATAGCTAACCATTATCCCACATAAGGGGAAAATGGGCACTAGGTAACGTGGGACAGAGGCAAGAACAGCCCAGAAAATAAAATATGCCGCCGAATAAAAAAACATAAACTTTATCAGTCTGCTCCTGCGAAAGCGAGGAAAAAGAAAAAAGGGCAAGAAGGCTAAAAAAACTATACCTATGGCTCCATGACCAGAGAGTTTACCCATACTTATATTCCAGGAAAGGGAAATAATTCTTTGGGGAAGAGAAATATCAAGGGCAAAGGCTGGCTGAGAAATTCCCAGATTAAAAAATCCTGAGGCCCATATTCCTTTGATCCCTCGCCAGAAGTTGAATAAATATCCCTGCCACATATCCAAGATGGAATACGCTCCAATAAAATAAGCTCTTGCATACCAAAAACTACCTATCAGTCCAGCTAAGCCAAGAAAAATAAAGAAATCTCTAGTTACTCTCCAGAATTTCTCTTTTCTTACCAGCCAACCACCAAATAAAACTCCTGAGGATAGAATAATCATAAAGGGTGCTCCCGCATATTTAGAACCCAGAGCTAAACCACTGATTATTGCCGAGAGCAAAAGCCAGCCTCTTTTCCCCGAACTAACCCAATTAACAAGGGCATAAAAGGCAAAAAAAACATAAAAAGTAAGCCCTAAGTCTACATAGGCAGTAGCAGACATACGAGCTACCATGGGTATCGTGTAAAAAATGAGTGCTGAAACTAATCCTACCCGGTGAGAAAAGTACTTCTTTCCTAAAGAGTAAACTCCCACTGCCGTCAAAAGACCAAAAGCAAAGTGAATGAGCTGCGCTAGAATAACATCTTTGAGGAAGAGTGCCATTCCATAAAGAATACCCACATTAAATGGTTGAGCCCATTGGCGAAAATTGATATAAGGAATACTTGCCAGGCGATGAAGACGATTCCATTCCTTGGCCTTGGCTAGATGTTCACCCAAACCATCCGCATCAGAAGGTAGAACCGATGCTCCTGTCAGGTTAAGAAATATCTGGAGAGCTAAAATCAGAAGTAAAATTATCTCTAAGGAAGGTATTTTTAGAGTGGGTAAAGCTTTGAATTTGTCCTTTATCTGGCCAATAATATTTCCTATCTCATCATAAGTTAGAGCGAACATTCCTACAAAAAATAAATTGATAACCCACCTATTCAATAGGCCTGCCAGACCAAATCCAATCACAGCATAAGTAATAATAGCCAGACCTATGGCCAGACCGAATAAAGAAGATTCTAAAAAAGAGCCACTTTCAAACTTTAACCACCTAAAAATCTTCCTTCCTAAAGCAATGCTAATCAGAAGAAAAACCAAAAGAAGGAAAATCCTGAAAAGTACCTCACCTAAACTTCCCCAGAGAATACCTCCTCGCTGGAAATAAATATAACTACCACAGATAAATATTATCCAACCAGATATTAAAAACCACATTCCCCTCTGAAAAAATTTCCTAATTATAAGCATTGCTGAATTCATCTAGTTTACCGACTCGATTCATCTACTCTACCGAATTTCCTGCTCAAAAATTTGCTCCTTTATCAAAATCCCCTCCTTCCTCTATAGATAGAAAACAAAAAGAAGTTAAATATTTTTGTATTATTAATATCATTTTTCATAGGTAGAGTCAACTCGCCAGGGGTCACTTATCGACTCCAGGCTCTAAATTCAGGTCAATGGGATCAATTTTCGATACTCATCTATACCACTTTATCAAATTGCCCAAGCAGGGATTACATAGACTTTTGTTTTCTTGAAATTTAAAAGATTAAACTCTCCCAGATGAATAATAAACCCTCTGGAAGGTTGATATAAATTTATAAAACTCTTAAGTCCCGGCGGAAAAGACTGCTTATAAGAATAGTTTAACTTCACTTCAATCGGATAAACCTCATTTATACTCTTTTGCCAGATAAAATCTACTTCATTTTTAGCCTGATTTCGCCAAAAACGAATCTCCTGAGAAAGCTCATCTTCTTTGTTGAGCTGGGCAAAAACAAAATTTTCTAAAATTACCCCCTTATCTGTTCGCTGACTCAAAGGATTAAAATCATTAATCGCCCCATTCCTTAAACCAACATCCTTAAAGTAAACTTTAGAGGTTTTGGTTATTTCTGTTCTCTTGTTAGTAAAAAAAGGTAGCACCAGCTTAAGAACATAGGTATTTTCTAACAAAAACAGATATTTTTTAACCGTTGGCCGGGACAGTCCCGAAGATAAAGCCAATTCCTGTTCTTTAACTAAATTGCCAATTTGAAAACAGAGCAAAGAAACCAAATTATTATATCCCGAAACATCACCAATTTCCCCGATATCTTTAATATCTCGCCTGATATATAAAGAATATATTTCCTGAAGATCTCTTTGTTTTACAAGCAAATTATCTTTCAATGAAACAGCCGGATATCCCCCAAAGATTAAGTATTCCTTTAGAAAATCGTCGAGTCTATCTCTGTGACTCGGGCTAATCTTTTTGAAATCTTCCCCAGGATGTTTAGCAGAAATCCAGAAAGAAAAGTTAAAAGCCGAAAGAATCTTTGCTAATTTCTTTTCATTCTTGAATTCAAGAAATTCTCGAAAATTGAGAGGTTCAATTATGAAGTGATAAACCCGTCCTGTTAATCGGTCAGTAAACTTTTTCTTAATCTCCAGGGAAGAAGAACCTGTAACAATAAACTTAAGTCTTGTCTTGTAATGATCATATAGATACTTCAAGAAGGAGGAGGAACTTTTAAGGTGCTGCACTTCATCAATAAAAACATATACTCTGCCTCGCTCATCAATACCTTTATCTTTTAAAATTTGCCAGAAGTCATTGAAATCTTTTAAATTTTGCAATAGAGTAAAGTCATAGATATTTTCTAAATCAAAATAAACAATTTGAGAAGGAAGAACGCCTTTATTCCATAAATATCTGATCAATAGATAAAGAAGCGAGGTTTTGCCAGTTTGCCTTGCGCCAGTCAAAAGAATAATATTCTCTTCTTCTAAAAAAGGGATTATTTTAGGAAGAATTTCTCTTGGTAATAATTTTTCAGGAAGAATGATATTCATTTGATTATATTTTACATTTTCTTGAAGAATTTGTCAACTTACTATATCACCATGCCCCTTTTCTACTCAATATGGCGGGGATCGTCCTTATAAGAATCTTAAAATCCAGCCAGAGAGACCAGTTATCAATATACTCTAAGTCCATCTCCATCCACTTATCAAAAGGAATCTTACTTCTGCCACTTATTTGCCAGATGCAGGTCATTCCTGGCTTCATAGAGAGCCTTCTTCTTTGCCAGGAGCTGTAATTTTCAACTTCTGAAGGTAGGGGCGGGCGAGGGCCTACCAGGCTCATCTCTCCCTTAAGAACATTGATGAGCTGAGGAACTTCATCCAGAGTGCTCCTGCGAAGAAATTTGCCAAATTTAGTCAAACGAGGATCATCCTGAATTTTGAAGACAGGGCCTCTAGTTTCATCCAAATGCTTGAGCTCTTCCTGTATTTCCTCTGCGTTCTCCACCATGGAGCGGAACTTATAAAAGACGAACTTCCTCCCATTTAGGCCAGACCGTTCCTGTTTAAAAAAAATAGGGCCAGGCGAGGAAATCTTTACCCCAAGAGCTATAGCAAGAAAAACAGGAGAGAGAATAGATAAAAGGAGGTAAGCAGAAACTCTATCAAATACCTCTTTTAAAAAAAGTGTCCACCCCCACTCAGGAGTAGTAGAAAAACTTAGCATGGGTATACCAAAAAACTCCTCCGGCTTCATCTTAGCAATACTAAGATGGTTAAATTCAGGTACCACATGGGAGGAAACACCCACCTCCTCGCAAATACCCAGAAGCTCTGGAAGATGATTCCAGAGACCGAAAGGCAAGGTAAATACAACATGGTCAACTACGCGATTGTGCAAAAATTTTGAAAGCTCTGAAGCTATTCCCAAAACCTTTGCCTCCCTTATTCTTTTACCTATTCTGAAAAGCTCAAAATCTAGATAACCCATAATCCTCAACCCCCAATGCTTATTCTCCTCAATCATTTTGGCTAGCTCTTCGGCTCCCTTTCCCCCTCCTACAACCAATACTTGAGTCCAGGAATATCCTTTATCCCTCACAGCAACTCTTAAAAAATAGGTCAAAAATGCCCTCTCCAGAATAAGAAGAATAAAGTTCAAACCACCAAAACCCAAAAGAAAAGTTCGACTAATTGTCTGTTCGCGCAGCAAAAACAAAATAACAATGACCCCACTAACTCCTACAACAATGCCTTTCAAAATTGCAAAAGAAACACTCCCCAATGACCTGGTCCTCAGGAAATCGTAGACTCCAAAAGAAAAAAAGAGAAAACCCCACAAAAAAAGAATAATCACCAGCATCCAGGCATAATGACTAAAAGAATGGAGTCCGGGAAGAGTCGAAATCCCAGCTCTAATGTAGTAGGCAACAACAAAAGAAAGTGCCGTAATGGCCAAATCAAGAACAATTGCTACTTTGGAAAAAATATATCTCTGCCGCTTTAGCATTTAAACCTCGCTTCTCCTAACATAAAATAAACCTCAATTTTAGCAGTTAAGCCTCAAAAATGACGCGGGGGAAATCTTCCCCCAAGCTTTATACCCAATCTAGGAGCTCTCTTCGGTACACCCATTAACACGTCAAAAGCTCCTTCAACTCCCATAACAAGGCGTAATGGACACCAAGCAATTAACGTAAGCCTATCCCTCTCCTCCCCTTTTATAGCTGCTCATAGAATTTAACTAAAATCTTACTCTGTTTTTTCCAGGAAATATCCTTATATTTCTTTTTAGCTTTTAAGATCTTATCCTGAAAGGGAATAGGATTTTTTATGAATGATACTATTTTTTCAGCTAAATCCTTCTCATCTTCTGGTTCAAAAAAAGTAACCTCGTTTTCAGAAAAAAACTCCAAAACTCCCTTTGTGCGGCTAACAATCACAGGTTTCTCCATCACTATGTATTCTAAAAGTTTTGTTGGCAAGATGGTATCTAAAAAAGCGTCTTTACGATTCGGAACGATACATAAATCGGCTTCGGCAATTTTTTCAGGCAAATAATCAAGCTGGAGAAAACCCTTTAGAAAAACACTTTTCTCTAACTTTAATTTTTTAACCAATTCATCTAAATGCGATCTAAAATCTCCCTCTCCATAAATTTCTAAACAAAAATCCAAACCTCGCTTTTTAAGCAAACCCGCTGCTTCTATCAAAATATCTACACCATAACGTTTGACCAATGTTCCGTGATGAAATAACTTAAGTTTTTTATCTTCTTCTACATTACTTGATTTTCGAGGATAAAAATATTTCCCATCAGCGGTATTTAAAACCACCTCTATTTTTCTTTCTGGTATTCCAATTTCTATAAACATTTTTTTATAAACATTAACAGCAACTATTAAACTGTCCACAAAATTAATGGCCAGCCTTTCGACAAAAGCGATAAAATGCATGAAAGGATGATTTTCCTGTAATCCAAACCGTGATAAATATAACAAAGTCACTCTATCGTGAACATCAAAAATTACCTTAGTGCCAAAAAGTTTGGGAATTAACGCAACGAAAACCAAAAAGTCGGGTGGATTGTGGACATGGATTATGTCAAATTTACTTCTAATATTGAGACATAACAACTTAAAAGATGTCAGAAAAAAAAAGGTAGAATACTCCATTAGATATACAAGCAATGGACTACCGCGATGGCGTCTCACTGGCAGACGATGAATTCTGACACCTTTCCACGTATCTTTAAAATTTTCAAATTGTCCTTTGAGGCAAATAACATCAACCTGATAGCCTTCTTCAACCAAAGCCTCCGATTCACGTCTTACTCTGAAATCTTTGGGATAATATTCATGAACAACCATACAGACTTTTTTCACTGTCCCATCATCCTAATGTTATCAAAATGTACTGCCCCCTTACCATTGGTAGAATATGCCACGCAGCGTATCATCAAATTTTCACCATTATCAGAGGGGGATGTAAAAACAAATGAATACGGTTGCCAAATCTCGCTGTATACATTCTTTTTTGCCAACAAACCTGAATCAGTTCTAATCTCAATACAATAAGATTCCAACCAATACGATTCCCCCCACGCCAAAATAGCAGAATCCGTAGAATTATCTACTATACCATTGCCACTATTTACTTCCTTATCTTTTTCTTCGAATATATTAAGCCAGTAATCACTTGCAAAAGTTGTCTCTTCCCCACAGAAGAAGAAAAGGATAAGCAATATAAGTAGAACTTTCATTTCTCTCTCTTTTTTATATGTCCTTGAACTTTGTCAATAATAAATTTTTGTTGCTCATATAGTAATTCCGGATAAAGTGGTAAACTTAATATTTCTTTAACTATCTCTTCAGTTACAGGTAAATCCCCTTTTTTACATCCTATGTGTCTAAAAGCGGGCTGTAAATGAAGTGGTATCGGATAATGTATTCCCGTCGCTATTCCCCATTTTTTTAATTTTGCCTGGACTGTGTCTCTATTCTTAACCCTAACAACATACAAATGATAAACATGTTTCGCACCATTCATCACCACCGGCCTGACAATATCACTACATCCGGCAAATAATTCATCATAAACTCTTGCTTTCTCAATTCTTTTCCGTGTCCATTGTTCCAAATATTTAAGTTTCACTCGTAAAATTGTTGCCTGTAAATTGTCAAGCCGACTATTAACTCCTTCAAATTCATGTTCATATTTTTTCAATCTACCATGATTCCTCAACATTCTTATTTTCAAAGCTATATTCTCATCATTTGTCACTGCCGCTCCTCCATCCCCATAAGCACCTAAATTTTTTGCAGGAAAAAAGCTGAAACAACCAACATCACCCATAGTTCCCACTTTTTTCCCTTTGTATTCAGCCCCATGTGCTTGGGCACAATCTTCTATAACTCTAAGGTCATATTTCTTAGCAATCTCCATAATCGGCTGCATAGCTGCAGGAAGGCCATAGAGATGAACAGGTATTATGGCCTTTGTTCTTTCAGTAACAACCTTTTCTATCTTTTGAACATCAATTATATATGTATTTGAATCAATATCAACAAAAATTGGTTTTGCTCCTACCATACCGACAGGTTCTACAGTTCCAATAAAGGTGTGAGAAACAGTGATAACCTCATCATCCTGCCCAATACCCAGAGCTCTTAAAGTTAAATAAATTGCATCTGTTCCACTATTCACTCCTACACAGTATTTAGCACCACAAAATTTGGCAAACTCTTCTTCAAATTTATGTACTTCTTCACTTAAGATAAACTGCGTAGATTCCAAAACTCTCTTAATTGCTTCCTGTATTTCTTCTTTTATTGTCTCATACTGCACTTTCAAATCTACTAATGGAACTTTCACTCGTCCTCCTTGCCAAAGATATAAGGTTTATCAACCAATCCGTATGGGCACTTTAATTCCCTTATATCCTTTACTAGCTCACCAGGATTACCCACAACTACTTTATATGAAGGGACATCCTCAATCACAACCGAACCAGCTCCAATCAATGCATATTCTCCAACAACCACGCCTGGAAGCAATGTGGAATTTGCCCCTATTTTGGCTTCTTTCTTTATTATCGGACCTTTCAAACACTCCTTTGCTTTGGGACAACGCGGATGAAGAGCATTAGTAAAAACTACATTTGGTCCAATCCAACAATTATCTTCCAAGACCGAATATTCAGGAATAAAAACATTCGAATGAATCCTCACATTATTGCCGATTTTTACGTGATGTTCAATATCAGACCCCGTACCTATGCTTACATTATCTCCAACCCGGTTAAATTCCCGTATCATAACTAAATGCCCTGTCTGAAAATTATTACCAATAATATTACCAGAATAAATAACTGTATGAGATCTGATAACTGAATTATCTCCAATGACCGTCTTTGATTCCCCTTCTTTTGTCCCCTTAGCAGGCAAACCAATAATGACAAAATCTCCAATGACTACACTTTTACCGATTTCCACATTCGGATATATCTTATAAGTTTTTGCCACTTTCTATTCCTAATCTACATTTTTTAGGTTTAAATCTTAAAAAGACTTCTTTATTTGTTTCAGCAGATTCATAAATAGCACTTATTAACTCAAGGGATTTGCGACCCTCAAGTCCATCAACCAAACCTCTTTTATTATTTTTTATACTGTCAACAACATCTTTTAAAAATTCAGTATGATTCCAAGCAAAAATATCTGGATTTCTACCATACTTCTCAAAAACTTTATCATCCTCCGGTTCTCTCTCACAGAAATTCCATGTTTTTAACTCATTCATAAAGAAACCCGAAATTTCAACCGAACCTTTTTCCCCAAGTACGGAAATAGAGCCCTCCAAATCTTTAGGCCTGGTAGCAGTGGTTGCTTCTATAACCCCTAACGCACCATTTTTAAATCTTAAAATAACTACGCCCGTATCTTCTGCTTCTATATCGACCAATCGGGTAGCTGTCATTGCCATCGTGCTTTCAACCTCACCCATCATCCATACAAGCATATCGATATGGTGGCTGGCTTGGTTGGTAAGAACTCCACCATCGTACGCCCAGGTTCCTCTCCAGGGTTTTTGATAGTAATAATCTTGGGTTCGAGACCACCTTAATCTCACTGTTCCCAGGACTAACTTGCCAAAGCGTCTCTTGTTTATTGCCTTCTTTAATTTTTGTACTGGCAAATTAAATCTATTTTGCTTAACCACATAAATATTCGCGCCATTTTCCTCACACTGTTTAATCATCTCATCCGCATCTTCTATTCTTAGTGCAATTGGTTTCTCAACAACAAAATGTTTCTTATGCTTCACCATCTCTAAAACTATTTTCGAATGAGTACCCGAAGGCGTTAGAATAGATAGGACATTTATATCTTCATTTTGCACCATTTTGTGAGCATCGGTATAATACACCACCTTATATTCATCACCTATTTTTTTTGCCAGGGTTTTGTTAATATCGCACACGGCGACAAGTGATACATCCTTAATTCTTTTTATTGATATAAGGTGCTTCTTTGCTATAGAACCGCATCCAATAATGGCAAATTTTACTTTAGAATTCATCTCTCACCTCATTACTTATCTTTCGATCGATTTTTTCACACCGACAATTATAAGCTGCATTGGACTCGGATAAAAACGGCACCCAGATAAACACAATATCTTACACTTGTCCATTGATTTTCTTATTTTATCAAAGCTATCAGAGTACCAAATCTCCTTGATTGACTTTTCTTTTATATTTCCCACAGATTTTGAAAAATACCAACATGGCACAATATCTCCGTTTGGGGCAATATGGATATTACGATAACCTGTTGTACATCTATAATACTGTGAAAATGGCTTATAAAAATAATTCAGCATCTGCTTTAAATGCCATAAATTATTCAAAAGCAGGGTTGGTTCATGCTTTTTCAATTTTATAAGATTGTTAACCACATATTTTAGTTTGGCGTTTTCATCCTCTGGAATCCATTGACTATCCCTTTTCGAAATCTCTTTTTGACTATGCATAGCTAATATTTCAGAATTATATGGATTGTATGGCTGAATAAATATGGGACATGAATAGGTGCGTGCGATTTCTATTACTTTAAATATTCCATCCAAGGTATCCGCAGATAGTACGGTATTAATTTTTATATCAAACTCCGCATTTTTTGATAATTCCAGCACCTTTAAGATCCTATCAAAAGAGCCTTTGAAATTCCTTATACTATCATGCATCTCTCTTGGCCCATCTATTGATATGGAAAGATGCCCTAAACCTACACGGTCAAGCTCATTAATAAGTTCCTCATTGACTAATGATGCATTCGTCCCGATGTGAACCCACAGACCCTTACTGGCCGCATAGTGGGCAACCTCTAATGCCTTATTTTTCCTTAAAAAAGGTTCTCCTCCAGTAATACCAAACTTATATATCCCCCAATCCGCCAGGTCATCAATGACCTTTTTCATCAGCCGGTCCGTTACTTCACTTTTTTTATCAATCGGTTTTCTCCATCTATCACACATCTTACACCTGAAATTGCACTGGTCGGTGATATTCCAGTATACCTGTAATGGTTTAGGAAAAAAAATCTTATACTTGACTGCTAAATCATTTAAGATATAACTCCTTATAAATCTTGTGCCTTTTAAAATTTTTTGAACTCGCATATTTGCTCTATAAAACCAAATTTCTAACCTTCATTGCATAAACTCGTTGCATATCGCGAATATTTATTTTCACCTTATACTTCGCAAATCCCAACTTTTCTGCTATATGATCTACCCGTGCTTTCAATCTTGCACTGCCAGATACTATACCTAAATTGTGCAGTAATCTTTCCAAACTCAAGGTCCTACCGACATACTCCAATTTTTTAACTTGAAATCCGTTCTTTTCAAGCAATAATTTCAGCGTGGACGGTGTAAAGAAAAATAGATGCCCTCTACAGCGGATACTTCTTTCCCGATGCCTGAGCAACTTAAAAGATAAAGAATCAAAAGAAGGTGTTTCTACTACTAAATATCCACCATCTTTCAATACCCTATATATTTCCTCTAATTCTACATTGGGATTTTGAAGATGTTCGATAACATGAAGCATTACCACTACATCAAAGCTTTCCCGATTAAATTTTGCAGCTATCAAATCTGAAGCATAAACATTTAAACCAAATTTTTTTCTTGCAAAGTTTGCACACCATACATTCGGTTCAATCCCACAAACACTATATCCCTTTCTTTTAAAATAATTGAGCAATATTCCAATATTTGCCCCTATTTCTAATATAGAAGCCCTTCTTCCAATTCGAGATACTATTTCCCTATCAATCTCTTTATAATCGTTAATTTGTATCTGTTGCTTTTCCATATATTGCTTGGTTATTTCAACACCTTTTCCTGCCGATTCCAAATTTTTGATATCGCTAACCCCTTTTGTATTATTAGCATACATCAAACCGCAATTTTTACATTTAAGAATTTGTTGTTTCTGTGCTTTGCCAGCCTTGAAAAGCACCTCATAGTCGTTCGAATCGCAAACTATACAATTCATTTTATCTTGTCTTCTGGTAAGTCCCCTTGAAAAACTTCTTCGGGCTCAATATCAAATAATAATTCATGTTCAAAACTACACGCCGTCAAATCAATTTTGTAAATATAATCCGATATCCTAGCCATTTTTATCCTATTCCTATCTTGAACCCATGTATAATATTCATACGGAGAGTAATAAATATTATTATATTAACTCATCTATAACATCACAATACTTTTTAATAATGTTATTTTTTGAGAACCTTTGAAGACCACCTTTTCTTACAAAATTGATAACATTCTTCTTATATTGACTTTCAAAATGTATAATTCTCCTCATTCCGCTGCATATGGAATCAACCGAAAAAGGATTAACTTTAACCCCAATTTCTTCGGTAAAAAACCCATCTACTCCTGCTCCCTGTGAGTAAACAATCGGTAGTCCATTCCTCAATGCTTCTATATAAGCCAAACCGAATGTTTCCGGAAAACTCGGCATAACAAATCCATTATATTTATATAGATAATCATTTAATCTTGCATTGTCAATGTATCCTAATAAATTCACTTTACCGTCTAACCTATATTTTTTTATTAACTTTTTTACCTTATATGTCACCTCTCCGTCTCCAATAATATCAAGAGTTATCATTTCGCCTGCATCGTTCAATATTCTTAATGCTTTAAACAACCTTTTTATATTCTTTATCTTAAGATAACGTTTTGTCATTTTAAAAATTGTAACTAATTTTTTTTGTGACTTTTTTTTCTGAAAACTTTTAACATTTGGCTCCACATCAACAATTGAGCCTAAACAACAAAGTTTACCTTTTATGATATTTTCATAAAATCTCTGGCCAAATATTTTTAAAAGAGATTTTTCCATCCAGGGTGAAATAATAAATATTTTCTCTGCTTTTTTCAATATTTTTTTATAAAAATTTCTTAAATCAATTCTATATCTCAATACAGGAAAATCATGCGCTCTGATAGATATTATAAAAGGTATGTTAAAATTACTACGGATGTAAAAAGCAATCGGCCCCTCAAAACATAACTTATGAGCATGAACCAGATCAAACTCTCTAAAATCTAAGTCATATTCCTTCTTAAGTATCTTTACATTTTTAATTGCCCGCGCTATTGTGTATCTAAAAAATATTCCTTTGGGAAGGCCAAATGTGTTTATTATAAAAACATTCTCTTTTTTTAATAGAATATCCTTCCTAGGCATATTGATCCTGTTTAAATTAATTACAACATTGTTATATTTATCTGCTGTAAATTTTACAAGATTCCTAATAGAAGTAGTTTTATCAGGGGTAGTTACCGTTGAATAATCATAGGTTATATGTAAAATATTCTTATGCTTTGACATACTGCCTTTCCCTAAAGTATTTGAAATTTTTGGCCCCGACAACAAGAATTAATAATGGAAAAACAGTAGGAAGATAAGAAAAATAACTACCAGTCAATAACATCACTGCTAAAGCAGTAATCATAATAAGAATTGTCCTGTTTATATAATATAATCTAGGAATCTTGTTTTTATAAAATAAAGACCTTTCAAAGCTAAAAATAAAAAGGGATCCTAATATAAGCACGAAAAATGACAACGATATTAAACCGCCTGCCGCTAATAATTCTATGTAGTAATTATCCGCGATACCAGAAAATGCATAGCCTTTACCAAGCAGAAATGCCATAGAACTTCTTTCTCTAATAAAACCCCAAAACTCGCTCCACATCTCTAATCTTCCATTCAGGCCACTGATTAATAGTGTATTTTCTCCACCGAACCTTAAATAAGATCTAACCCTAGTTGCCATTCGCTCAGAAAAAACTAACGCAAGTAAGATGACAAGCACCGACACAAAAAATGCGCCCTTTATATATGATTTTTTTATAATCATTTTTTTTTTAGCAGAAACAAAGATAAGCGAACAAAAACCGATTATCATGGCAATTATAGATGTGTAGGATAACGATATAATTACTCCCGTCAAAAAAACCATCGCCCATCTAAAAGTCTTTTTCAAAAAAAGTGAGCCCATTCCTAAAATCAACAACAAACTCATTACCATATAAGAACCAAAAGTATTCCCACTTTCTGGCCAAAAAGAAACCATTTTTATGCGACGTATATACACAGATAAATGTGGGCGACCGATAAGATAATATTTATCAGCAATGTCCCAGAATAATCCAATATTTAATGCCTGCCCAAAACCAAAAAAAGCAGCAATAATAGCCCCCATAATATAAGCAATCAAAACTTTCTTAAAACTCAGCCAGTCCTTTATTAGAAAGTCCAATACAAGCAAAATAACAACCATCTGGATAAATCTTAAGCCCATTGTCAATTGATGGGGATTTGGTTGCTTGCCAAACAGAAAGGATGAGAATGTAGGTAAAAAAGAGCCAATAAGGTAAAGAAAAACAAATCCAATAAAAAATATATTGCTTGTAAGAGGACCAATTTTATGTTTACTTGAAAGTAAAACACTGATAATACATAAAAAAAATATAATAGACATAAATAGATTGTCATATCCTATTTTCCCATATATCTTATAATTTAACTGGTCTATCAGGGGCAATATTACAAGATAAACCAACAATAAAGAAAATGCTAACTTTTTCATTTTATCAGCTTCAAAATGAACTTCTGAAACATTTCACATCTTTTTATATAACACACGTTAGAGCGGTATTATTGTTCTCCCTATCAAAAAAAACCAGAAACACTTTATCTACAAAACTGAAGCCTGTTACTTTTCGTCCTGCAGCAAAGACATTAAAAACATAAATGCCAAAAACCCCCATCAGTATCAATTCATTGGGCCGAAAAAAAGGAACTAATAATCCCCTGGGCATACTTGAAACCAGCGGAGTGAATAGAACTATAAGATAAACCCCATATCGAGGTCTAATTAATACTGCCACAAAAATTAAAGCTAAAATAAGAAGAAACAGAGGAATAAATGAAAGATTAGCACACCATATTCCAATAATAGCTGAGATCAAGACAAGTATTATTGTAAGATAGGAGTCACGTAACTTTGTTAGAAAAACTGACATGGGCCCCCTTGTTCCAAAACTAAAATAACATCAGTCAACTTAATTTCCCTATATTTTTCCTTTTAGTTCTGACGCGAACTTCACCTTGGTTTAATTTGCTATTGCTGAAGACAATAGATGATATTACATATTTTGCCAATTCAGTAGATTTCCCATCACTTTCTGTTCCAACTGTCTCACAGTAATACTTTGCTTTATTTCTTATATACGGTTTATTATTTATTAGGCGGTCAATTATCACCCCCAAGTCTCTGTAATTATTAGCATAGTCTGCTAATCCATTCTTTACATATCCATAACTATCTATCTTTTCATTTCTATAGTCATAATATATCGGGTATACATTTAATAAGACAGCTTCTAATAGTATGCTAGAATCACAAGCTATGATTGCGTCTACTTTTTTCAAAAATGCAAAAGCATCTTCTACATCTGGATCTGAATACTCACCTAAAACATCATTAGCAAGTTTCTGGTAAAAAACCTTATCTTTGGATCCAGGATGAGGACGCAAAAACAATTCAATTGTAGGGAACCTCTTATTAAGGTATTCCACTATGCTAGATACCTCCTCTAATGGATCTAATGTATTTGTACATATTCCCAATTTTCTTAGGTTAACACTTTTATTTATTCCCGAGAAGTATTTATCAAATTTAGGCATGCCAATAAGAAATACCTTACTTTTTATCTCTCCAGATTTGGAATACTTAGATAAAGAGTCTTTTCCCTCTAAGAGCGCATAATCAAAATTTAAGGGAGGAAATGTTTCGTTTACAGAAGCATGTTGAATATAGAATGTTGGTATTTTTAATTCCTGTGTAACCAAAACTAAAGTACGAGGTTCAGGGCGGTGATCATTTGCGACAACAATTGCCTTTGGAACAGTCAATCTTAAATATATTCTCAGGAAATAATAAAAACCAAATGTCAGCCAGTATCGCTCAAAAAAACTGCTGAAAGACTTTCTCTGGTATCCTTTTGACTTATAAGTATAGCATAACAATATAGGCAAAAACGGCAGTGAGAACAAATATGCAAAAAACATTGGAATTAGATAGCCTTCTTTCCATTTTGGATGGGCTGTGATTAAAACAGAATTGGGTAATAAATCAGCAACTGGCTTCAAACTGTCAAAATTGTTCTTTGACATATAAAAAAACATTATTTGCTGCTTTGGCACCATTAGCTTTAGAGGATGGAAGCCTAGTATCAGATGTCCAAACATGTTTCTGAAAAACTTGAAGAATTGCTCAACGGCGCCAAATTTTGGTAAATAACTACACCATGAAATAAAATTAACATTTTCAGATGAGTTACAATAATTTAGGTCAGCTATTTTTTTGTATGATAACATAAAAACCTCTTTTTCTTTGCATGTTATTTATTCTATGGAACTGAATCCAACTTTATTTATTGCAAATGTATGCAAAACCATTCTTGATAATATTCCCAAGTCGATTATTCTATCTATATTAAAATACTTTGCTAAAATACTGTTATTCTTTAGATAATTTTGATATTCCAATCTGATAGGATTGTTTCTATTTATATAATTGTATTTAACATAATGTTGCTTTTTGTACACAGGATTCAAGTAATTCTTTAAATAATCTTTAATATGCACTCTTTCTCTTAGTAACTTGCCTTGCTCTATAGATATGGGTCTGCCATGTGAGAATATTGGTATATCTAAAGCTGTCTTATCTAGAGCCTTTATGAGTTCAAATTGAAATAAGATATGATTTCTATACTCATACGGGATATCAAATAGGGGTTCATATAGTTTTAAATCACCATAAGGACTTAACGAATAAGAAAACTCATTTTGGAAATTCGAAATAATATTATCCGTGGATCTTGCCAATATTTGTCTTAACTCATTGAAATCCTCTTTACGAATTTTATTATTTATAATTCTTATATGATAAATATTTTGAGCAATATTCAATAACTCCGATTCTAAGTAATTCTTGTATTCTTCCCAACTACTCTTATCTCTGAAGGTTTCAGCTGAAATCCATGGAGGTATATGATACCAGCCTATAATATCTCGTATATTAATTGAGTTTTCTAATACTGTGTTAAGCCATTCTCGTCCCTTAAGATTTTCCCCAAACAAACCATTCATAAACAGTTTCGAGTAGTTGGGTATTAAACCCTCATATTCCTTAAAATAATTATCGTTACATCCATAAATTCCAAAGTAAAAACCATACTTATTAAAATAATGTCCATAGAGGTTCTGATTGACCCTACAATCACTTCGCCAGTTCATTATATATAAATCTCTATTAAACTTTTTTGAAAGATTTGCTACAATTTCAAGATCACCTTCTTTTTGATTAACTAATGGACTATCGCTTACGCCATATAATAGTCTTGCCTTCCCTCCCACACTATTTAAAGCAGAGAAAACACACCTTGTATCAAAGCCTCCTGTCTGTTCTATGGCTATACTATCTCCAAAGACTTCATTTATTAAAGAGAATACCTCTTTTACACGAGGGATATACGTATTGACACAATCTGCCAGGGATTTATCACTCAAGTTGTGAGTTTCTCTCTGATAATCAAATTTATTAGTAATTATATTCCCTGATCTTGCATCCACATCTATAACCTGATTACCAAATAATCTATAAATTCTTTTATAAAATGTCTCCTTCCCCATAATTGCTATTTGGAGAATTTCTTCAAACAATTTATATTTATTAATAACCTTTGTATTTAACGTCTCAACAACAGCCTTAAGAGAATTAGAAATAACCCAGGAATCCTTGGAAATGTAATAGTATACTCTATACAAATTATATTTATCACAAAATATATTAATATTATTACCTTTCTTTACAATTATGGCGTAATGGCCAATTGCATTTTTTCTAATGTCTGAAATATTATTATCAAAATCATTATATATATTTACTAACGATTCTTTACCTATTTTTCTTTTATAAATACAAGTCCCATTTACACCTACAAAATCGCTATTATCAAAAATGTGTAAATTCTCATTTTCTACCTTTCTCTTCTTATATATGTTGAGAAAGTACTTTGGTCTTTCTATTCTTTCAAATTTTAGAAGGCCAGCTTCTCTAAAAACTTTTCTTCCGATTTCATTGTTCCTTTTCGAATTGGAAACAAAAAATCTTCCCATCATTATCCTCCCTTTTCTCCAGTGTCATTTTTTTACTCGAACATTTTTGAATTTAAGCCAAGGCATTTTATAAACTCGCGCGCTTAATAACCATTGAAGAACAAAATATATAAAAAAGGTAATTGTCGTCGCCTGGGCTGCACCTATTGCGCCGTTAGCTTTTATTAAAAAATAATTCAATACTACATTAGTACCTGCGCAAAAAAAGGGAATCCAGGCAGAAATATAGGTTTTTTTGACGTAATAAATGTAATTCACAATCATATAACGCATACCGTTAAAAGCATAAGCCAAGGCAATCCATAATACGTATTTATAAGCAGAATGAAAACTTTTACCAACAAAAATTTTAAGAAAATATGGTGCAATAAAGCTTAAAGCTAAAGCTAAGGAAATTATGCCTATAAAATATAAATATGTAAATTTAACAATTTTTACCTTTGTGGAATAATTGTTTTCCTTCAATTTTTCAAATAAAAATGGTAACCAACATCGGTTAAATGAAGTAGCTAATAAGCCTATAATCATTCCTA
>Ga0114930_10001888_pt1 | contig 19391 bp, 16 predicted proteins | sample AnhtaG_FD_87300 | JGI IMG/M metagenome (GOLD analysis project Ga0114930, IMG submission 87300) | Deep subsurface microbial communities from Anholt, Denmark to uncover new lineages of life (NeLLi) - Anholt_01485 metaG | ecosystem: Environmental > Aquatic > Marine > Oceanic > Sediment | place... | reverse complement strand
TCTCTGTTTCATATCGGGATGAATCTGAAAAAAACTAAATGGGAATTCGTGTAAAAATTCTAACTCAAAATTAACTTTTAGTAAGGAGTTAATAACGTCTCCCATTGGATGAAACCAATCGTAAGTTTCAAAATTTTGTAATTTAATATTAGGATCGGCGTAAGCACCATCATCTTCATCAAAATGATAAGGTTTTCCTTCGTTAAAATAATCGTAGCCAACTTGAAATGCACCATCATACTTTTCATTGATTAAATTACCGAAAGGATGATTTTCTATAATATAAAAAGTCCCACCGGGTTTCAAACAATAATCAATTATTTCAGCCCATTTAAACAAATCCGGCAACCAACCAATAACACCATTAGATGTGAAAACGATATCAAACTTATCCTCTATGATATTTGGTATATCGTAAATGTTAGCATTAATAAAATTAGCAGGGATATCTAATTCTTCACTTAACTGTCGTGCAAGAGATATAGCTTTATCTGAGAAATCTACACCGGTAACTTTTGCCCCCATTCGCGCAAAAGAAAGCGTATCCATTCCAAAATGACATTGCAAGTGTAATAAAGATTTGCCTTCTACATCTCCTATTTCTTTGAGTTCAATTGGAAAAAGAGAAGATTTTCCGGATTTAAATCCATCTAAATTATAGAATTTAGATTTAGCATTGACCTCAACTAATTCATTCCACCTTCTCAAATTTGTTTTAAAGTATTTCTCGTTATTCTCCAAATAAAGCCACTTATTAAATTCTATTAATTTATAATTTTTTGCTCTGTAATTCGTCTTTTGAATTAGGTTCTCCGGTTAACACGCTGTCTTTCATATTCAGATTTTTAAAATTAAGAGAACTATCCTTCGCAACAATACAATTATCTAGTTTAAAGTTTTGTCCAATTTTTACATTGCCAAAGACGATTGTGTTTGAAATTTCGACATAATCTTGAATCTCTGAATTGGCACCTATGTATACATTTGGTCCTAAAAGAACATCGTCTCCAATTTTTACGTTATCTTCTAAATAAACGGGTTCGATAAATGTTGGATAATCTCCCACATAATTTTCAAGGCGGTTATCTAAATTTGTGAAGAACTTATGCATGAGTTCTTTAATATTTGATTTTTCAATATCATCAAAATTCCCAATAAGCTCTTCAATCTTAATTAATTCTTCTTTCATAAATATTCATCTGTATTATTTTATAGTCCCATTAAATTCATTAGTTTTTCAATATTCTCCCCAGTTTTTGCGCTTGTTGTAACTACATCTATTTGGGGGTTTATTTTTTTTGCATCAGAAATCATTTTATCGACATCAGTTCCAAGGCGTTCCTTTAAATCGATTTTATTAATTACGGCAATATCTGACATTTTAAAGAGCATTGGATGCTTTTCTACAACCCATTCACCTTCAGTAGTTGACACTACAATTAATCTCTTATCAGTCCCTAATATAAACTCTGATGGGCATATTAAATTCCCTACATTTTCAATAAAGACAAGATCGTAATTTTCTAAATCTTTATTTTTGATTATCTTGTGAATATGATACGCATTTAAGGCGCATTCTCGGCCGGTATTGATTTGAATTGTTTCGGCATTGTGCTTTTCGATACGATCAGCATCCACCCGAGTTGTAATATCTCCACAAATCACTAGTATTCGGTATTGTGAAGATAATTTCTCAGTTATCTTTTCTAATAAAGCAGTTTTACCTGCTCCGATAGCACCTACAATATCAAACGATTTTATGTTACTATCTTTAAATTTTTTATGTACCCTATTAGCTAACAATTCGTTGTCTTTCTCTACCGCTTTTTTAGTCTCGATGACTTCATCTCTTATCTCAGCTCGAGCTAAATTAATGCTTTCTACTTCTTTAATTCTTTCAATTTCTTTATTTTTTTCTATTGGCATCGTGTTTCTTCTTTTATTTGTGAATAAAAATATGAGAATAATTTATCTTTTCTATGCATACTTATTTCTTCCATAAACGGGCCGTGTTACAAGGAACCGGTAGATCCTTCATAGTTAAAAGCCCTGCATTTGCTTTTTTTACGATAGGAATTAAATTTACTGCCATAGCAGAAGTGCCTAAATCGCCATGTATACCACCAATGATCTTTTGATGGATATTGGGGGTTCCTTCTATTTCGATACTATCGTATTCATCTTGATCACCAGCGTACGCTTGGAAATCTAAAAGGACTATCACTTTACCTTCTCTTTTAGCTATCCCCCTGCTTCTCAATCCGCGAACATAACCCTTTGGAACTAATTCCCCATAAGAAGTTGTAAAATCTGTTTCAGTAATTACTGCTTTGGGAGGATCTTCTGTTATGTCATCATATTCAAAACCTAACGCACCGCAAATCATTTGTATTGATTCAATTAATCCTACATGCCCAGTAATAACTTTATTGTCAATTCTTCGACGAAATTCTTCTGGTGTTAACCCCGTCCCGATCTTCTTTTGAAAAGGAACCCTTCTTTTGGCTGAATTCATCATTCTCGTTACTTTAATTGATTCAACACTTTGACAAGGACCTGTGACGACAATAGGTAACAAATCCATAAGATATCCTGGATTAATTCCTGTCCCAACTATCGTTACATTATTAGATTTTGCTAAAACATCCAATTCATCTGATAATTTTGGGTATTTTTTAAATGGGTAGGATAATTCTTCGCATATTGAAATTACATTACTTCCAGAATTAATCGCTTGTCTGATAATAGGCGCAACCTTTTCTAATGAAGAGGAAGTAGCTATTATAACAACGTCGATTTCGTTTTTAGCTAGAATAGATGCTAAATCAGACTCTACAATAATTTCAGTATCTTTTTCAAGCTTTAAAATTTTACTAAGACTTATTCCTTGAAGTTTAGGATCAATATCAACAACTCCTCTAAAGGAAAGGTTTTCGCGTTTAAGAATAAGTTCCGCAACTATTCTTCCCATGGGGCCTAAACCCACTTGCACTATATTGTATTTAGTCAAAATAACTAATCAGCTTATTCTAGCAAATAATTGCTAGTAAATAGATTTTTAGTATTTCAGCTTTTTTAACATTATACTTAATTTTACTTCATAGGAGAATTAGAAACGGGATGAGATATTTCTTTGAACACTTCAAGGATTTGAATCATATGTTCGTGAGTATTTACCATAGATAATGCCCCTAGTCCATGAAAACCTGAGATTCTTCGGTTAAAAAGAGCTAATTGGAGAAGAGCTTCTCTGTTTTTATCTTTATACTCAATTATTTCCTTAAATGAAGGATTTTCAATCCATTTTGACATTATATGAAGCATAATCATTGATTTATATCCAATTGCGAGCATCGGTAATTTTTCTTCATAAAAAAATTGGTTTAGAAGATTCCTCAAATTATTTCCTTCATCGTTTATCCGAGAATAGTTTTGTTGAGAATCCTTTAACAAATTTAATGTTTCTAGTCCTGCTATCATACTAAGAGGATAACCCGAAAAGGTACCTCCCCCAATCAAGACTTGTTTATCATTTTGTGGACTAGAACGTTCAATGATCTCTTTTTTTCCACCAATAGCACCTATTGGCAGCCCCCCACCAATAATCTTTCCCATAGTAGTTAAATCCGGTAATATTTTTAATTCGTTCTGAAAGAGAGAGTCTCTAAAACGATAGCCCGTAATTACTTCATCGAAAATAAGAAGAATGCCCGATCTTTCAGTTTCTTCTCTTAATCTTTTTAAGAAATCTATATTAATAGGAAAACCCCCTCCGCCGCCTAATAGCGGTTCTAAAATTACAGCTGCTAAATCCGCTGAATTTTTTCGAATAATATCTAAAGACTTATCGTTATTGATTTCAAAGGTAATGATTCCTGCGTCTTCTGCATTTAATTGTCCTAATGGAGCTTTTCCGTCTACTAAACCTCCAACATCATAGCATAAGGTATCACTCGCCCCGTGCCAACCCATTACCGCTTTTGCTACTAGTTTTCTTTTAGTATATGCTCGAGCTAACCGTGTAGCATACATCGTAGCCTCAGTTCCACTGGTGCAGAATCTAACTTTTTCTATGCCAGGATTATCATCAATCAATCTAGAGGCTAATTCAATTTGGTATTTAGTATTTGTACCAAAATGCCAACCATACGATAAATGCTCTCTTATAATTTGTTGGATTTTAGGATGATTGTGACCCAAAATCATCACAAAATGGCCGTTCCAAAAATCGAGGTACTTATTTTCATCAACATCCGTAAGGTATGGCCCCATAGCTGACTTAATAATAACGGGAAAACCCCCTAGAGCAGTTAACCCAAAAGTTCGAATATTATGTGAAATGCCCCCGGGTAAAACTCTTATAGCTTTTTCCCAGAGTTTTTTTGATTTAGGTCGATGCTTTTCGAAGACCGATAATTCTTCCTTGACGAACACTTTTCTCCACAATAGTTAAAATTTTTTCAGTTTTTAGGCTGATAAAATAAGAAAATTAATGATGGTATTAATTTTATTCGTATCAGCACTAGATATCTTTCTGATAAAATAAGATTTTGACCTAATTTAACACCAAAAATCAGAATTAATTCTTAAAGCCACATATAGGACAAATAAAAGTACCCCTTAACGTATGACCACACATTTGACAGAATTTAATTTGTATTTTTCTAGGGGGTCTTAAAGTAGTAATTGAGATACTTTCTTTTACTTGGGTAGATCCTTCGGTATTGCCTATAACTGACTCAGTTGCTGGAGGAACGAGATTATTGATTGAGTTGTTTGGCTTCATAGTTACTTCTTGACCAAAAAATCCTCCAACTCTAACTTTTTTAGTTGGAGTAATATCTGAAGGAGGTTTACTTAAGCTAGGTGGAGATTTAAGTTTATCTGGATTAAGTATACCCTCACCAATCACTACATGTTCGTAACCTTCTTCGACTAATTGTTCTTCAGTATGATTCTCTTCAAAATATTCTTCTTCAATACCCTCTTTGACAATCTCAGGTGTTGCTAATTCTTGCTCTTGTGATTCTTCATATTCTTCTTCATAGATCATTTCTACATATTCTTCATCCAATTTTAACAATGTATCACATTGAATGCACCTAAATAAATGGTTGAATCCAATATTATTAGAAATAGAATAATCCGCAGCACAACATGCGTGGTATTTTGCATTACAGTTGAAGCATTTATGAACTTCGTCAGAATATGCACTACAGATAGGACATACTTCTTTTTTGCATATATCGCACTTCTCTTCTTCTTCAGAATCTAAAGAGATTAAGTCCACCGCCAATTTTTCGTAAAATATTTTATCTTCTTTTAAAATTTGGTTGCTTGCTTCAGGTTGGACAACATTAAATTCTGATTTACTTTGAACTAAGGACATTAAAATATTTAAGAGAGATTTTACATTGTTGCAATAGAGGACCCCTCCGTGAGTTTCACTAGCTACAACTTTCAGTTTAACATCGTCATTGTAGAACTTCTCTCCTCCTACACGAATGATATCAATAAAAGTATTAAATTTTTTAGCTTTAATCAGAAGATCGTAAAGCGCATTGTGATAATCATCTGATAATGTACTAGCAGTATCTGATATAATTATTACTCTGTAGTTTTTTCGAGATTCTTTACTCTTTCTAAAGATGTAAGCTAATATCTCAAATAAACCATTTTCAAATAAGCTTCTTTTCCTTTCCCTCGTTTCCCACTTTTCAGTTACGATATCGGTAAAGATTCCAAAATCCGTCTCATCATATAATGTTACGGGATTATCATCATTTTGAAAGATTAACAGTCCATATGAACTTTGTGCGTGAAACTTAGATTTTTCTTTAATAAAAGTGTCGATGTTCTTAATGAGGTTCTTCTTCTTAACAAAATCTGTTATAAGATCAATGTAAAATATAAATTCCTCTGAGTTTACTAACGATTTCTTAAACATCTTAACATTCAAATATCGTATAAATTTTATCTAATAATGAAATGAAGTTACCTAAAATAATAAGAGAATTTTTATTTATTTTTATTGATCTTTCTTAATTCCTCATTATTAAAAACAAGAAAAATATATAAAAACAATAAATGAGTGATTCAAATATCTAATTCATGTCCGCAATATGAACAGGATTGCTTATTTAAATCATCAATTTGAGTCCCACAACCTGGGCAACTTATAAAACTCGGGGGGTTTTCATCATTATCTGCTTTATCTTCCTTTCCTAAAGGATGCCAATTTTGAGGAGCTTCAACCTTTTTAAGTATTGGTTCTTTCTCGGTGGAGTGTTTTGCTTGATCTAAGGTGTCATTCTTGGTAGCATTATTGGAAATAGGTACTTTTTGGTAAACCAGTTTTTCGCCTTCTTTTTTAATTGTATATGTCTTACCAAAATATCCTCCGATCCTGATTGTTTGCAATTTTTCTTTTGGCGTTTGTTTAGTTTCCTGTAAAGAATCTTCCATTTCAAATCGTTCAGGTTCATTCTTACGGGGGTGTTCTACTAAAAACATTGCTTCTTCTTCCTTCTCTAAGTATTCTTCAACCGATTTTACTGAATCTTCATAGGGTGAGACAATTTCGTTTTGATCAATTTGTAGAAGTATATCACATTTGGGGCAACGAAAAATGTGTGGGATTCCAATATTATTTTGAATCGTATAATTAGTCACGCAACAAGAGTGAAACGCAGATTTACAACTTTCACAAATCAATAGCGTGTCATTTATATCAGCACAACAAGGACAAATTTCTTCTTGACATAAATGACATTTCAACCCCACATCATTTGGGTGTGAAGGAATTAAATTCTTTGCTAAGCGAGAATAAAAGTCGTAGTCCTCTTTTTTAATTTTGGTTTTAACTGAAAGTTCTTCGAACGTACTAACTAATTGTTTGGATTTTGTTAACTTTTTTATTATTGAAATAAAATCTTTCTTATCTGAAAGGTAAAAAATCCCTCCTTTAGTGTCGCTTGATAAAATATTCAATTTAACGTCGTCTCTAAAAAATCTTTCTTCTTTTTCTGAAACTCTTATAATATCTATGAAAGTTGGTATTACTTTGATTTTAGAAACTAAACCAAATAACGCGTCAGTATAGTCTTCAGAAAGATCACTCGGAGTATCGGTAATTATGATAATCCTATTGTGCCTTGACTTCTTTTTGACGGCCTCTGCTATATATGAAAAAATGTAAAATAACCCGTTTTCGAAAAAGGATTGCTTCTTAGGGCGATTTTTCCAATTTTCATCAATAGCATTTTCAATAATTTCAGAATCTTTTTTATCTGTTATAAAAATAGGGTTTCCTGCGTCCTGAAAGATTAATAAACCATAATGTCCTTTAATGTTGGTTTTATTTTTTTCAGAGATGTAATACTTAATGGCTTTTATGACTTCTTTTTTCTTTAAAATTTCTTTAGTTAAATCTAAGTAGAAGAAAATATCCTCATACGGACTCATGATAATATTTAAAACCTAACATCTTTATAATTTAGTGTAGAATGTTATTGTTTAAATATTTTTTTTAATCCAAAAAACTTTAAAAAATAAACATTGATATTACTTATAAAAATAAAAATAAAAAGGATGGGACCAATATGGAAGAATTTTTAAAAAATATGCAACTTTCAGATAGGGCGATTAATTTATATCTGCGATCTATTGGTCAAAAGCCGTTATCTTCTTTTGAATTATATTCTATTTTACCGAATATCTCTCAAGAAGAATTTTCGGAAACAATAAAAGAACTCATCGATGCTGGGTTATTTGTACCAATTAAACTTCAGAACGCAAATTTGTTTTTACAATATCTAGCACTCCCTCCGATTAATCCTATTTTAAATTATTATGATAATATAAATTCCAACCTAGATAGCATTAAAAACCAACTACAAACACTCATATCGCATTCATTAATCAATATCTTCCAGGAACATAAAGTAATTGAATTAGATACTATGTTTAAAGCCACACAAGAATTAAGAAAAGACATAGAAGAGGATGTAATAATTCAGAAGCAGGATATTGATGACATTGTTCAGGGTATGGAAGTTTTGAAAATCGTTAAAAAAACATTGGAAAACCTTCATCAATCAATCAAAGTCGCTACACAAACTCAATTTTCTTACTTAATCAAGTTAATCGCTAACATTAAGAAAGATATTAACAAAAAAGTTGAATCTTTAGAATTAAAAAAAAACGAAAAAGCTGTAAAAGACGTAATAGAAGAGGTATTCAAAGAGAATTTTAATAAGTTTCTAGGAGATTTTACTGCTAACCTACACAAACTAATAGAAGAGGAATTTAATAATACAATCGAATCTCTTAATAATATAATTGATTCAACATACCAATTTCGGAACGATTTCCAGATGCTATTACTAAACATGCTGAATAGCTACGAGAAGAAGATCAATATAATAATTGAATTAATTAAAACAAAACGAGATAATTTAACGGACGATCTTAAAGATTTCGAAAATGTGATTCTAGAAAATTTTAAAGGTATAATTTATAATTCTATTGATTCTGTTACTGCTTTAAATAACCCTATTAATAAAGCATTGGAAAGTTATTTAAATTCAGTTACTATCTCAGATGAGAGTGAACTGGATGATTTCTGGCACATCAGAAACATTTCAAGAGTGAACGAAGAAATTATGCATACAGTATCTCAGTCAAAGGAAAAATTAATGATTATCGTTCCTAAGCTTGAAGATCATTTAGTATTTGATGATTTCGAGAAAGTTTCAAAAAGTCTGAAAATGTCCATTGCCTCATCTGAGGCTCATACTAATAGTCGTGTTAAAAAATTGAAAGAACTCAAAAACCTCGAATATCGGGTTCTTAAAAACGATAATGTCATTATATGTAAAAGCGATGATAACCACTTTCTAATTGGAATAATTAAAGAGGATTCGCAAAATTCCTTACAAGATTTCATAGGATTTGCAACTAGTAACAAAGCTCTGATTAAATTATTTCTTTTTGTTGTTAATGCCGTTTGGGATACTGCTAGCTCTAGTTTGCATGAAACGCCAAGATCTCTTAGCATAACTACCCCAAAAGAGAGTAAAGCAGTAAAAGCAACTAAACCAATTACGTCCACCCATTTTAAATTAGCAATAAAAAAACCTACAACTCCACTCTCTGAGCAACTATCCAGTACGGAACCTGAAACATCAGCTGCGGTTAAATCGAACGAAAAAATCTCAAACTTAACGAAAAAGCTCGAGAGTAAATTTGAAAAGCATCCTAAAAAAGTAGACACCAAACCAACACCAAAAAAAACAGAAGAATCTATCAAAGCAAATAAAGATGCAGCAATACTCATCAAAACTGCCTTCAAAAGTTTAATTCAAAAACTCCACAAACTTAACGGAGAAGAATTCAGTAAAGAAATGGAAAGTATCACAGAATTGATCTTGGAAAAGAAAGGCTTCAGCGTAACTCTACATAAGATAAGAAGTAAAATTAACCAATACAAAAATCATTTAGGCCATCTAAACGAGGTAGATATAAACCATATCATTGAGAGTATTGAAGAATGGGAGAATCACTTGCTGTAAAACTCCTAGCTTATTTTTATTAAAAAGTTTAATTATTAAGATTTAATCTACTTTTTTCTACTTTCCTTTCTTTAGTAAATTAAGGAGAAATGAATGCAGAGTTACCCATCCAAGCAATATAATAAAAGAAATTATAAATATTAGTGAAACTATGATAGATACTAAGGGAGTCGGGTTCAAAATACCAATGAGGCCGAATATAGGAGCTAAGGGCGCAAACATAATAAATAGATAATAGACGCTTTTACCTTTTTCCGCAAATTTTATGTAAGTAGTTATATTTAACCATCCAATAAACGCTAAAAGGAACGGCACAACAAAATTGGCTATAGCTAAGAACTTTAAACTACCATACGCAATCGCATAAAAATAATTTGCGTAAAAAAACGCAATAATTAATAAACAACTCACAGGCGTTGGTACGCCCATGTATCCCTGATCGGCTAAAATGTTAAATCTAGCTAATCTTAAAACCGCACCTAACGCGAAGCAAATACATCCGATTATCAAAAGATAATCGTAAAAAGTCCCAGTTTTAAACGCTTGAAAGCATAAAACGGCTGGTATTATACCAAATGTAAGTGAATCGCTTAAGGAATCAAGTTCCTTTCCCATTTCGTTTACAGTCCCAGTTTTCCTCGCGATATATCCATCAATTAGATCAGTCCCTAATGTTAGTGATATTAGAAAAAAACTTAAAGATAAAAAATGTATGGTTCCAAACGAACCATATATCAGCGCGATTATACCTAGTGTTGTTCCTATTAGCGTGACACAGTCTTTAATTTTTAATAAACTTGGTATAGATGAATTTGTTGACATTTTTTTCCCATTTCTTTAATATATTATAAGTAAAATCTTTGTCTAATTAAAATATTTCTTTATATTACATGTAGAATTTCATAGCTATCCTTACATTTATTAGACAAAATTGATTATTGATGATTAAAATATAATATTAATAATTAATAGAAAAAGTTGATTTTATGAACTGTCCGAATTGTGGTGACCCAATAGAAGAAATTGGAAATCAAAAATTCTGTGAAAAATGTGGCACAGATTTGCGATCGGTTAAAAAAACAGCCGAAAAGGGTGAGAAAATTAGCCAAACATCTTCCCCAAGCCAAACTTCTCTGGAAAATGCTGATCTTTTTGATATAAATAGAAATTATTATTTAATACATGAACGCATGTGGGATATGGGTTTCGGCGATATTATGGACGAGGAGGGTAAACTTATTGGTCGTATGAAGCGAATTCTTTTTAGCATAAGGAGACGAGTTGAACTCCAAGAATTAGATGGTACTGTCGTTGCCACTATTCACAGTAAGATAGTTTCTGCTCGAGGGGCTCAAGACTTAAAAACGCCAGAAGGGGAACTTATCGCAAGAATAAAAAAGAAAATATTAACTTTCTTTAAGTCTAAATTCTTTTTAGAGGATCCTATGGGAAATCGATGGTATGAGGCGGATGGGGATTTCTTCGGCTGGTCGTTTAAAATATACGATTTAACTACAGGAAAATTAGTAGGAGAAATCGAAAAAGCCGACCGGTGGAGAGATGTATTTCTCGGAGGGATATTTGACTATGCGGATAAATACGCTCTAAGAATTTTAGATAACGAAACCGATAGAAGGATTTTATTAGGGTTCGTTTTATCAATTGATAATGTAATGCACGATACAGGGGGTATGGGGCCAATGATGGGAGGTCCTCGCCGTCGTGGAGGGTTACCTGGTCCATTTGGACTTCCACGTCGCCGGATTTAATAATTTAGTTTTTTTTCTAATTTTGTTTTTATTTAATGAAAGCAAGTGAGTTTATAAATAAATTTTAATATCGGCAATTTTATATTTTGGTAAAAAGACTATTTCGTTAAATAAACCATTTTAAAATCTAAACTTTAAACTTAAACATGTTATAAAAAAAACTTATGACCGAAATCTACGAAGAATTCATAGTTTACGATCTCCAGAACACTGGAGACCACACAAGATTAAATATTAAGCCAGAAATGCTTCAAAATCATCTAAATCCTGAACAGGTGTTAATAATAATACGTGAAGACCTTAGGAGGATTTACATTTGGAAAGGATCGAAATCTCCTGTGAGAAAAAGGTTTATAAGTTCTCGAGTAGCACAGGATTTGCAAAGGGATTTAATTAAAGACTCCCGGTATCATAGATGTAAAATAGTCTCCATTGATCAAGGAGATGAACTGCAAGAATTTTTAAACGCATTCAGGTTGGAAACTATGGAAGTAACAGAGCGGCTTCCCGATATGCGCTATACAAGAAACATAGAACGCGACAGATTGCTCGAATTAGAACGCCTTGCTAAAGAAAAGAAAGAGGAGAAGGTGAAATCTGATGACGACTATTATTCTCCAGCTTTAGAAGACACAACAGATGATGTAGTAATGTCAACAATTGGAATAGGAGTCCCTTTGAAGAAAGAAAAAAATCGAATGGTACAATCTTCTAAAACTAGCACAACTATTGGATTAGCAGAAAAAGAAAAAGAAAAAATCAAAGAAAAAATATTAAAAATTAGTGTACCAGAAAGTATGGAACGACAAAACTTAATTCTTGGACATAACTTATATGGTGCTGTTTCGAAAGTAACAGATGTTTTTGGTAAGAATGTCGTAGAAGTTGTTTGGGAAGAAGTTAAAAAGGTTCCGAAAGGCGTACTAGAATTAGATGAGAACGTTTTTAGAGTTTATTTTGATGATAAGAAAGGGATTGTCGAAGCAGTAGAAGTTCTCAGGAAAAATGAACCACATTCCGAACTTAAAGTTGAAAAACCTAAGACCGCTACTAGAAGAAATCTACCAAAAATCCCTAATAGCGAAGATTAAGCATCGCCTAATCCTAATTAGTTATTATTAAAAAATAGAGTAATCCTGTGAGATTCTCGCTAGTTTTTTTGTCCGTCCGAATCTTTGTCTCCTACTTCAATCTCTTTAAGAGTATCCTCTTCTGATTCAGGTTCAGGTTCAGGTTCAGGTTCAGATTCAGGTTCAGATTCAGGTTCAGGTTCCAAATCATCGTGATCAGCAATATCTTGTTCGTTTTCATCTATTTCTAGTCCTTTTTCTTCCTCTTTTTTCGCTTCAATTTTTTTCTCGGGTTGGTTTTTCTTTTTGATTTTCTTTAATCCTTCTATTGCCTCTCTGCGTACTACAGGACTTGGATCTTTTAAAGCTTTCGCTAACACATCAAGAGAGTGAGGGTGGGCAAAATCGCCCAATTCATCAGCAGCTTCTTTTCGAACTATCTCGTCTTCGTCGTTTAATAAGATGTAAGCAAAAACCCCTAGAACCTCATTTTCGCCTAATTCGCCTAAAGTGTCTACAGCGTCTTTCCTAACGCCGGGGTTAGAATCTGATAAAGCTGTGTTGGCTAGTTCCTTTAATGTTCTATCCGAATAACCAAGCGGTTGTATACCACTTAAATCAACTCCGCAAAATTTGCAAAAATTATGCTCAATTTTAATAGCTTTTCCACACGAAGCGCAAATACGCTGGGTTTCAAAATCAACGCTAGGCTTAATAGTGGTTTCGCCGACAGGTTCTCTATTTATCCTATAAGGATTTTTATTACGATTTTGATTATAATTATCGTTTCCCATTTTATATACTCTTTTCTTTATTTCTTTAGATTGCTCTTTTTAACTTAAGATCATAATAGAATTTTGTTTTAATTAACTTATTGGAGACCAATTTTTGAAAATCAAATATCCCCGTAATAAGTAAATAGGTTAAAAAAAGTTTGTTGATTTTAAGCTATGGTTATATCTTTAGATAAATATACATCTTGTACTGCGTTAAGAATTCTAATTCCCTCCGGTGTTGGTTTCTTAAACGCCTTTCTACCTAATATGAGCCCCATACCACCAGAACGTTTATTGATGACTGCAGCTTTCACAGCATCAGCTAAGTCGTTTCCACCCGTTTCTCCACCAGAGTTAATTAATCCAACCCTTCCCATATAACAATTAGCAACCTGATAACGATTCCATTCGATGGGATGATCTGTTGCTAATTTGTCGTAAACGAGTTTGTCGGTTTTACCGTAATTTAGATCAAGGAAGCCGCGATTTAAAGTAGATAATTTCTGTTTTACAATATCAGCTTCTATAGTGACTCCTAGATAGTTTGCTTGACTTTCTAAATCGTTTGCGGTGTGATAATCTTTTCCATCTTTTATAAATTCTTCCTTATTTCTAAGATAAGTCCATAGAACACAAACTAGTCCAAGCTCATGAGCATATTTGAACGCTTCAGATGTTTCTTGAATATGTCTTCTTGAGTATGGAGATCCAAAATATACTGTTGAGCCAATAGCCGCAGCCCCCATATCCCACGCTTGATCTACGCTTGCGAACATGGTCTGATCAGACAGATTGGGTTTTGTAAGTAATTCATTATGGTTTATTTTCACTACAAAAGGAATTTTGCGTGCGTATTTCCTGCTAATAGATCCTAAAACGCCTAGAGTAGATGCTACACCATTGCATCCTCCTTCTATTGCTAACTTAATAATGTTCTCAGGATCAAAATATCGAGGATTTACTGCAAAGCTGGCTGATGCTGTATGTTCAATGCCTTGATCTACAGGAAGTATCGAGATGTAGCCCGTGCCGGCTAACCTCCCGCACTGAGTAAACATTCGCTCCATATTGTTCAACACCAAATTATTTCGATCAGAATGCTCCCACACTCTATCTAGATGGTCTGGACCAGGGACATGTATCATTTCTTTTGGGATTCCTGTGCACGTATGATTTAAAAGGTTATCCGCATCTTCGCCGAGTAATTTTTTAATTTCTTCAAAATTCATTTTCAATTCACTAGATTTTTTAAATTAAAACTAAAAAAGAAATAGGAGTCTTACTATAAAATGTTTTTCTTTTAAAATTTTAACAAAGGATAAGCTATTATTCAGATTGAGAATTAGAATTAAAAAATTCTTTTAATAAATCGGAAAGGAGGTGATAATCGTTTGAATTAATGCTAGCTTTACCACATTCTAATTTTAATAAAATCTTTCTTTTTTCAGCGCCATTAGTTTCTAATTTTACCACTAGTTTCTTACTAAGATGTTTGGAACTTCCTTCTAGTGTAGGTTTCCTCCCCCATAAACCTTCGATCTGTTCCATAGCGCGCTCTTTCTTATCATTACGCTTAACCATACTTGCGGTTTGAGTTTGAGATTTCTCCATTAATTTCACGATCCAATTTAATACTACTTACCTTTTTACACCAATCTATAAAAAGCCCATTAATCTTAAACCAATATAAAAAAACTTTAATTTTTTCTACATTTGAATAACATATGCCAGATGAATTTGATTTTAAAAACTACAAATCAATGGAAGAATATAGCCAAACCATGGAGGGGACCAAATACCTGCACGACCTTTATTTAAAAGCAGTTAATCACCCTGTAAGAAGAGAAATATTAGAAATAGTTAATAAAGCCAAAAAAATTTCCAAGAAAGAGCTACTTAAGATATTAATAGAAAAAAATGTAATTAAAGAAGAAAACCAATTAATTTATAATGTTGATTATTTACTCAAAGCTTTTTGTATAAAATCAATTGAAGAAGAGGGAAGCGGAGAAATCTTCTATGAAATTACTCAGAGCGGAAAAGTAATAGAATATTTAGAATAATCAATCTCTACCTTTTTTAATTATTAAACTATAAAAAATTAATACTTTTTTCTTTACTAGAAAATAAATCATTTTCATTCGTATCTGTTAATCTTCGAATATCCATAACTTTTGAAGATGCAAAGTATTCGAAATCAAAATTAACAGCATCACCTGCGTTTCTATCAGGAATAGGTATGAGTCTAGCTGTAAGTGGTTTATCTAATCTTAAGGATATAGTACAGAGATCTAATAAAATATAAAAAAGTTCTCGTTCAGTAATATTACCGGGCAAAGGAACGCAATCTAATCCAGTCCCACAAATAGTTGAATACAGCAATAATGTATCTAAATTAAAATTATTTTCTGATAAGCTATTAGCTATTGTATAGTCTTCAAGAACAGAAGGCATAAAACCTGAAAAACCAATAACTTTTTTCCTTTTAGGTATGGCGTTTTTTATCATTGCTACTCCAATGAGCGAACCAGGAGCTCCAAAATATTCGAAGTTCAGTTTTTCGAACGCAGTCCCAATACTCTTCTCTGTGGTAGGATATGGCGCTGGAGAAAAATCAATTCCGTTAAATTTAATACTGTTCTTGGTGGCTACTTCTTCACAAATATTTACCAAGATGTCGTAAATCTCGTTAAACCTTACCCCTAAGCGTTTATGAGCTTCTTCAAAACTTTTGGCGCCCTCAAAAATCCGCACAACTTCATCAGCCATTTCCAGAGCGAGACCGAATGAAGATTCTTCTGACGAGTGATAGGCTGCTGGAAAGAAGGGAGTATCGGGAGGAACATTAGTGCTTACGCAAAAATTTAAATTTTTAAAAGGATCTGGTTCGGATAATGTTTTAATTATTTTAGCACTGGAACGAAGTGCAGAAAGATTAATGCCGTTTTCTTTTGACGCTACATGGACAGAAGAGAAGAATTTATCCCTTCGCTTTATAAAGTTAGCAACTTCGTTTAGTAGGAGTTTTTCATAAATACCGTATTTTTGAATTTGTTCGTCTGCTATGACCGCACAAGAAGCAAAATAATCAAATTCGTACTTAGATAAAATTCTTTCCAAAATACCTAATTGTTCATGTAATCTTGTTAATGTATCATTCAAATTTTTCGAGTAAAATTGCTGGTCGTACGATAAAATCGGTTGGGAACACAACCTTTTGGTTTGGACTTCGAGACCTATATTGTTAAGTTTTTGAATGAGGTCGTTATTAAAAGAATAAAACCTTTGAAGTTTCCGTTCCATATAGTTCTCAAGTTCTTTATCTTCTGCTAGATACGGAACTTTTTGTCCTATTGTAATAGCCCGAATTTTCATTATATTTCGTTTAATTTTACTTTTCTTTTCTTTTTTTCTTCTTTGGTTATTGAAGGTTTCGTGAATTCTCCTGGTTTTATAGGTCCTAATTCTTCGAGTTCAGATTTAAATTCAGATATTACTCGTGCAAACTTTTCACCCTCACCAGCTGATATACTTTCGATTTTAATACGATTTTCTTGGATTCCAGCCTCTCCAAGTATTTCTTTAATGCTTTCATATCTATTGGTTGCTTTCATAAATCCAGTATCGTAATGACAATCTTGAGGATGACACCCCGCTATAATAACTCCATCTGCACCATTAAAGAAAGCTTCAAATACTAAAGAAGGGTTCAACATAGCTGTACACATTACATGTATCGATCTCACATTACTAGGATAATTTATTTTACTCGTACCAGCAAGATCAGCCCCCATATAAGAGCACCAATTACAAAGGAAAGCAATTATTAATGGATATTCGCTTTTTTGCTTTAAAATTGTTTTAATTTGAGCACTTATTTGTTTTTTAGTAAAGCCAGGAATTGAGAGAGCATCTGAGTGACACATCGCCGCACACGCACCACAACCAGTACAATTAGCGTAAGTGATGTTCAATTTATCGTTTTTTATTTCTAAAGCGTTGTACATACAAATGTTTTCACATAATCTGCATAAATCACACTCTGCGGGATTGAAAACAACGACATGAGGGTCTAATTCAACAACTTTTTTTGACATTAAGGCAATTGCTTTAGCAGCAGCGCTTTCTGCGTGAGCTATGCTATTAGGAATGTCTTTAGGTCCTTGTATAACACCGGCTAGAAATATTCCACTCACGGAGGTTTCAGATGGTCTAATTTTTAAATGTTTTTCAAGTAGGAAGCCATAAGGATCTTGAGATATGTTTAATAACTGGCTAAGCTGTTCTGTACCTTCGGCGGGTTCAATTCCAATGGCTAAAACCGCGATATCTGCTCTATTTTCAAAAATTCTGTCGTCTATAACATCTTCACCTCTAATCAATAATTCTCCAGTTTTTGATAAATCATCCTTTAGAATTGCTGATATATTACTTTTGATAAACCTTATCCCAAAAGTTTCTTGAGCTCTGTTATAAAATTCTTCACAATTTTTCCCCATGGCGCGTATATCGTTATAATAGACGTTAATATTTATATCAGGATATTCTTTTTTTAATAAAACTGCTTGCTTGATAGACACATTACAACAAACTTGACTACAATAATCGTGGTGAATAGCTTTATTCCTCGATCCTACGCACAATACAAATGACACTCTTTTAGGTATCTTTCCGTTAGAAGGTCTTACTACTTTTCCGTGTGTAGGGCCATCGTTGTTTAGCAACCTCTCCATCTGCATGGTTGAGATTACATCCACGTATCGTTGATAATTAAATTCACCCAATAAACTAGGATCAAACGTTTTAAATCCGGTTGCAGCTATGATCGTGCCCACACCAAATTCAACCGACTCTACTCGTTGTTCAAAATCGATAGCTTCTCGATCACACGCTTGAGCGCAAGCTTTGCATCCAATACAGTAATCCTCTAAGATATTTGGGTAAAGAGGAATAGCCTGAGGATAAACTACATCAATCGCTTTACGTGGAAAAAAAGTATCCTCGACATCAATTGGACAAACATCTCGACATAGATTAAAACAGCCTACACAAGTTTCTTCGTTTACAAAACGAGGTTTTTTGGTAACTTTAACATTGAAGTTTCCTACATATCCATCTACGCTTTCGATTTCGCTATAAGTGAGCAGCTCAATATTAGGATGTTCTTTAATTTCTAACATTAAAGGCCCGAGTATGCAAATGGAACAGTCTAAAGTAGGAAAAGTTTTATCGAAAAGAGCCATGTGGCCACCAATGGTTAAATCTCTTTCCACTAAATAAACCTTATGTCCCGCATCGGCAATAACTAATGAAGCTTTAATCCCAGAAATTCCACCACCAATAATTAAAGCCGCGGGATTAACTTTAGCATGTTGGACTTCTAAAGGTTCAAGGAGCTTAACTTGCTCAATTGCCATATTAATTTGATCGATTGCCTTTATCGTAGCTTTTTCAGGTTCATTATCGTGAACCCACGAATTTTGTTCTCTAATATTCGCAAATGAAATAAGAAATCTGTTAATACCAGCTTTTTCAATGGTTTTCCTAAATAAAAAACCATGCAATTTAAACGAACAAGCAGCAATAACCACGCGATCAATCTTATTTTCTTTAATCTCGTCAGTAATTTTATTTAAACCTAATTCAGCGCAGAGATATTGATCTCCTATCACATGAACATCTGGATATTCGCTAAAATGCTTTATTAATTTACTGTTATCGATAACACCGCTTATATTTTTCCCACAATCACAGATAAACAAGCCAATCTTCAATTTGAAACCTCTAAACAATGTTAACTTTTCGCGAATCTATGAATAATATATAATATTTTCTCTATTAATTGTTCCTAATAATCAATTAAAATTAATGTTAACTGTTGTTCGGAATAAAGAAACTAAAGGGACTACTTATCTAACATATCCTTGGACAGGAAAGGATATACTTTAAGAATATTAAAATTATGTTTTTTCATCTCAAGAAAATATTTTTTTTCCATCTCATATTCATTATTAGCCCAATTTAATATTTCTTCTTTTGAATATTTATGGATTCAAAAAATTCTATAATATTTAGGAATGTATAGGGCACAACCCTATTGTTAATCTTTCACTAGCATTTTCTGAAAGATTTCATTCAATTTTTTCATTGTTTGTCATTAATTTAAAATAATGGGCAAACATTTCATTTTCTTTGCCGTATTTC
>Ga0114930_10001885_pt1 | contig 19417 bp, 17 predicted proteins | sample AnhtaG_FD_87300 | JGI IMG/M metagenome (GOLD analysis project Ga0114930, IMG submission 87300) | Deep subsurface microbial communities from Anholt, Denmark to uncover new lineages of life (NeLLi) - Anholt_01485 metaG | ecosystem: Environmental > Aquatic > Marine > Oceanic > Sediment | place... | reverse complement strand
CTTTTACGCTGAGCCGGTTTACCAGGGCAAGGCAGCAAGCTTCAAGCCGCCGCGATTGGAAAAGGCCACCACGTACTACTGGCGGGTCGATGAGGTGCACGGAGACACTACCGTCAGGGGCGACGTGTGGAGCTTTATTACCGACGGAACGCTGATGCTGCAGGTCGATTTGGCACTTGTCAAGTGGAAGAGCAGCGAGCCGATGCCGGAGACGGCAAAGCCCGGCTGGACCGTCTGGGCCGACCCCCGATGGGCCGATATGTACAGTCACGACGGTGCAGAGCTCGAAAACGTCGGCGGCACGCCGATCGATATCTGGCTGACCCTTGGCAACGAGGGTATGGGCGCCGTGAAAGTGAAGGGGATGCGGATGTACTCGATGGCAGGTGAAGGACCGCCCGCCGGGGCGCCCGAAGGAGACCCCATCTGCAACACCTTCTATCAGTCGGCGGACTGGGCTTCCCACAGCGGCGGGTCGCTGCGATGGGGAAATATTCTGGTGGCCTTCGAAGATATCCCTGCGGGCGAGTACGAGCTGTACAGCTACCACAACAACTTCTATCACTGTGACAGGTACGAGACGAGCTGTCTGGGGCCCATCAAGTACCGAAGCTTTTGGCTGGCAACGGCCCACGAGCAGGGCCCCATGCCGGCGATTACGGTCCAGGCCCTGCCGCCTAAGCCTTTGCCGGGCTATAACAAATGGGGCGTGCCGAAAGGCCCCGGCAAGGGCGTCACTGCTATAAAGAACGCATACAACGTGCCCAGCCAGCACGTCGATAGCGACGCCAAGCTCACGCCGTCGGTGGTGCGCTTCCGCACGGACGGCTCGCCCGTGCTCGTGGTCTATGAGGCCCCGAAGTTCTATATCGACTACCGCGATTACCCAGGCGGCCGGGCGATTCTGAATGCGTTCAGGCTTATACGCACAAAACAAAAATAGACCGGGGAATTGAAAAGATGAAAGGACAAATGAGCAGGCGGGGGTTTCTACGGTCGGCAGCGAAAACATCGTGGTCCTTTGTGATGTGGACGAAGTCCACGCCGCAGAGACTTTTGAGCGTTTTCCACAGGTAAAAAAATGCCGCGACTTCCGCAAAATGCCTGAAGAGATGGACAAGCAGATAGATGTCGTTACAGTGACCACCCCCGACCACGTCCATTACCCGGCTGCACAGGAAAAAATTTTTGAGATGGGCCATTGACATTGAGCTGACCATGAGGAATAATGACTTCAAAATGAAAAGTCTTTTTAAGGAGAAAAAGCAAATGTTGGTAAAACGAATGTTGTTGGTGTGTGCGGCTGGTGGCTTGATAGTGGCCGGTTTTGGGTGCGGGAAGCCTGCGATCATAGGTTCTGATGCGGGCGTTTATTCCTGGGGCAGGCTTTACGCTGTGGCCGGTCGGGACCTGACCAGCGTGCATGGGGCGGCGTTGAAGGCTGTCAAGGATTTGGAATTAGCGGTCACAGAGGAAGCCAAAGACGTATTTTCCGCCAGAGTCGTCGCCAAAGGCGCCGATGGTAAGAGGGTCACGATCGTTATCAAGCCGCGGGGCGAAAATATGACGGACCTAATTATCAAGGTGGGCGTGGGGCCTACCGGCAACAAGCAGAGGTCCCAACTGATATATGAGCGGATACGGCAGAACCTTGCAATTGGCGGCAAGTAGCAGAATTGCTGTGTGGGCGTGCTCGGAGCATTAAGTCTGAGGACGCAACAGCACACACGATTGCTTTTGGGTATGGTCGTATAAGCGATTCTTTCCCGACGTTTCGGTGCCCAGGCCGGGCAGCGAGAGCGTGGCGGGCTCGGGCTATTTGCAAACAGCAATCCGAACAGCTAAGTCACTTGACCATGCAACTGCTGCCACCGCCCGGAAAATGCTCTGGCATTGGGCCGACTAATCAAGGGAGAAATATTGGCTGGGGGCCTGACTTCGTGCGCAATAAAAGTCTCGCGCAACAAGCCGGCGGCTAAAGCTCAATAGAGGCATAAGTCTTGCGCATAATATGTTAGGAAGGTTAAGTTAATATCGTCCGGCACAGACGAGCTGACCGCCTGATTGCGATTTCAGCATTGCTTTGGGCATGTGAAGAGCCTGCCGCGCGTAAAAATGGCCTTACCCTCGATGAGCAAGGCCAATATCATAGGTCCACCTTCGTATAGGCATGATCTACCCCAGGTGTAACCAATATGATTCTAACATCCGACGTCGGTTGTTGTCAAAGCTTTTTTTTGGAAAATTGAGATTTTTTTCCTGCGAAGCCGTCAGAAGTGCGGAAATAGCCAATATTTTTTCCTAATATCGCCGTGCCCGGGCCGGGCAGCGAGAGCGTGGCGGGTTTGGGCTATTCGCAACAGGCTTCCGGTGGTTCCATCTCGCATCTGAGCCATTGGTCAGCTAATTGAGCAAAATCCGGCAAACCAACCCTGCAGTCGCCGTTAAGATCGGCTGAGAGGTTCGACATACAGACTTTCCTTGTCGCCAAAAAGATATCACAGTCACTTCCATCGTAGGCCTCCCAGACGATATTTGAGCCGCAGATCTGGGGGGACTCATCGTCGTAGCTGTTGTCGGTTATTTGGGTCGTGGTGGCGGTGGTGGCCGAGTAGAAGAAGATGTCCGAGTCGGCGGCGTCGTGGCCAAACCAGACGACATTCGAGCCGCAGATATGGGGGTCCAAATCGTCATTGTCGTTGTCGGTAATTTTGGTGGTCTCTGCGGTGGATATGTTGTAGATGAAGGTCTCCCAGTCGCTGCCGTCGTCGCAGCGCCAAACGACGTGAGAGTCACTGAACTGAGGGTACCAATCGCTATAGCCGTTGTTGGTTATCTTGGTGGTGATTTCTGTGGTTGTGTCGTGGAGGAAGATTTCCCAGTCACCGCTGTCGTAGCCGCACCAGGTGACATTCGAGTAGTGGATCTGAGGGTTCCAGTCATCGTAGCCGTTGTTGGTTATCTTGGTGGTGGTTGTTGTGGCAGCGTCGTAAAGGAAGATGTCAGCGTCGTCGCCGTCGTAGCCCTCCCAGACCAGTTTCGAGCCGTGGATTTGTGGATACCAATCATTGTAGCTGTTGTCGGTAATCCTGGTGGTTGCGGCTGTGGCTGCGTCGTAAAGGAATATCTCAGCATCGCTGCCGTCGTAGCCTTCCCAGGCCACTGCGGAACTGTAGATGCGGGGAAATTCATCATCGTAGCTGTTGTTGGTAATCCTGGTGGTTGTAGCCGTGGTTGCATCATAAAGGAATATCTCATAGTCGTGGCCGTCGTAGCTCTGCCAGGCCACATTTGAGCCGGAGATCTGGGGGTATTTGTCATCGTAGCCGTTGTTGGTTATTTGGGAAGTGGTCCTGGTAGTTACGTTGTACAGGAATATCTCGTAGTCGCTGCCGTCGTAGCCCTGCCAAACCAGATGGGAACCTGAGATCCGGGGGTACCTGTCATCGCGGCTGTTATTAGTAATCCTGGTTGTGAACCAGTCCATCGGAGTACCCGCGGAAATCGTGAGCGACCAGTCGTTGAGCGTGCCGGTGTGCCCGGTCGAATTGTCGCTGATTTCCAGGGTCCAGGTGCCGTTCGGATTTTCGCTGTTCAGTTTGCCCAGGACTCCCTCAGGCTGGTAATGGCCGGTAAAGGATGCGGTGCCGGAGGTGATCTGAACGGGCGCCTGCTCGTGCAGTATCGTCTGGCTGAAATTTTCTCCTGTGCCTCCAACACCAGTGAAAAGTTCCACACGGGTGCCACTGGGGCTTATCAGGAAAACTGCCAGGTCGCTATCGCAGGTGTGAACAATTTCTCCCAGCGTAACAGTGACGTTCGTGGTGAAGACACTTAATCCAGTGACGGTTATAGTGGATGTGACGGTCGAATTGTCGGTAATCGCCTTCGGAACGTCCGTTGAAACAAAGGCCTGGGTTTGGGCCCGCGCAACTTCAGGCGCCGCAAGCTGGACGAAATAAATAGCGAGTACCGCAAGTGGTAATACACGTGTTTTCATTTTTCGACCTCCAATCTGAATTGCTTTGTCTAATCAGCTAAATTGACCCTTATAAGGGTTCTGTCTTCTGGTTCGGGACCTCGCGCTTAGGCCTCAAATAAGCATTTTAGGCACCTTTGCAAATTAGCTATTACTATAGTACGCCAGAACCGCTGACATAATGTATGGTAGACGTGCAGAAGCACAAAGAACTGCATACTCTCATCTACCCTGCCCCTAACAAATAATCATTTAGCTTGTTTTAATTATAGACTTTTCGTACGCGAAAGTCAACGAAAATCCGGCTGACCGGGCTATAAATACGGTTTGTGGGCCACAGAGGGCGCAAGCGGGATTTGCGCTCGCAGGCCGTCTTTATCCCCGGCCTCGCTGCGGCCAGGCCGGGCGGCAACAGCGTGGGGCACTTTTTAGACTCCCTGCATTGCCGAACCGACTGTGGGCAATGGGACGCTGGGCATCCGAAGTGAAAAATTGACAAAAAGCAGGTGTAATCGGCCGCAACAAAAAGGGAAGACGCAGGCAATTTACGTCAAATCTATCATCACCTCGCCTCCCTGTTGCGATCTTCCTTTATCGGCTATCTGCCCTGTATAGCGAAACCGCTTGTGTCGCAACGTATATATAATACAAGAAACCACACCGCCTGTCAATGCGAAGCTGTTTTTCTTTTTCTTAGCATCGCCGCACCCAGGCCGAGTTACAAGCGTGTAGAACATTCGCGGATGGCAGTATAGGTCAACTCCGCCTCAACGAATGAGCCGGGTTTTAACCTCTACAGCGTTTTCGGTGTTGCAGCCGAAGAATCGGACGTCATCATCCTCAGAAGGGCAAAGGTACTTCATCGTCTCCCCAACCAGGAGCCTTAACCTGTGCCACTTCTGAGGACGGCAGACAAGCTCAGCTCTGCGGAACAGCTCTCTTTCTGTAGAACAGGAACAGAATAATACTCAAGGCAATCAAGCCAACAAGCCCATTGTCGCCCAGAGTTTTCAGCAATGCGGTGAGATTGGCAACAATTCCGCCTCCAAAAAAGGCAACGGTATTGCCAAACAGGATTTCGGCCGCAATCCCAAGGGCAATCAACAACAAAGCAATCTCAGTAATCTCGCCCAGCCATCTTTTTAGTTCTTCGAGAAAATGCATCATTAACTCTCCTAAATTGAGTATTAAAAAAAACAAGAAACTACGAACATCTTGGCATCTTATTTCGACTTATCCTTTCAGATTACTTTAATATTTATGCCGAAGTCACCAGGGCATATTGTTCCCAACAAAGGTTCCACGTATTTTGAAGGCTCTGACAAAAATACCACGAAAAAGGGCCTTATCAGTATTGAAAAGGCTGTAAGTTGACCGTGCTGCGTGCCTAAAATCCCTGCGAGGAGATTTGTGTACAGGCTTAAGGCTTTTGTATCGTTTTTCGTTTATCCTGCCGAGAGCTGCGAGCGGCTAAAGGAACCTTTTGCCTGCTTTTTAACTGCCAAAGGGCGAATATGCAGTGATATACGCCGAGGGTGAGTTACCTGCCACGTTGTGAGTTGGGCCCCTTTTTACTCGAATTTTAGCGTTAAGATAGGCAGATTCTGCTTGACCTTTCGTGTTAAAATAGGCTATAATGTTCTTATGTTCGGGAGCATTATATCCTTTGTCTTACGCATATGCCTTATTGCGGCACTCTGGGTCCTTGTATGGCAGTATGTGGAGCCGAGAACACAACTGATGCGAATACTGAGAGCTGCATTGCTCCTGGTCGGTCTTTTGTGTATCTTGGCCGTGTTAAGAATCGCGGGGGGGTGATTAGTAGGGGGCCTCTCTGTTGGTCCCTTGGCTTTCTCCGGCGGTGGGCCGGGCTTTTTTTCACAGGTTTTTACGGAGGGGATGAAGAATTTTCGCCATCTTAAAAAGCCTGTTCTTAGGCTAAGAACAGCGACGTTCAACAAATACCGATGGCCTGTAAAACAGGTGAAAAACCAGTCAGCAGTTACTGATGAACCTTCAATCGCGTGCGCTAATGTTATGAGCACTTGCTGTATCAAAGCCTGATGTCGAGCTTCTTCCATGTGGCCAGGATATCCTTCTTGGAGTAGAAGCCAACGTGGCGAAACACTTCTCTGCCGTTGCTATCGTAAAAAATCTGAGTTGGAACTGCTCTTACCCCATATTTCGAACCTGCTGCTCTGTTTTTGGCCACGTCAATATACGTTATCCGAAATTTCCCTGCGTACTTGGTCTTCAGCTCGTCTAATATCGGCGTCATCTGTCTGCATGGTGGACACCTATGTGACCCAAGCTGCAGCAGCGTCGGCAGACCGGAAACGACGCCCTTTTCGGTAGCTGGCAGACGTTGGCTCCACCTCGTGCCCGACCTTTCAAATTCGACTTTGTCTTTGTGTATTTTAAGGATTCTTACTCCGCCTATCAAATCTCCTTCATGGACTATTTTGCCGTCAACTATAGCCAGTGGGTTATCCTCAGTATAGGAGATTGCGGTTAGCGATACATCCTTGTTCAAGGCCGCAGTGGCTTTTGCCGTTGGCCAAAAGCCTCTTGTCGTTGGCCAAAAATAGTAGGCGATACTCGCTACAATCACGACAGCCAAGCTCAATGGAAACAGCTTCGACCAAGAGTTACTATTTTTCTTTTCTGTCTGTTCCTGCATTTTATTTTGTTCTTTGGCTACTCGGCTTTGTGGTCCCCATCGGCTGGTTGCTCAGAGTCGGTCATTTGCCAGGGTATCCTCAGGGTTACTGGTCAAAAAGCCTTACTTGTTGTTAGTTTTCGACAATTTTTGCTATGCACTTGGCTGATTTTGTGAGTTTCTGTCAGATTTTAGACCGTCTTTTTCGGGCCGATCTAGGGGTTGATACGGTATTAGTGGCAGAGGACAATCATAAGCTTTTGACAAGTAGTTCAGTAGGAGGTAAGGTACTTGTGTAAGTGGTCGGCCATATTGTTGCGTATTACTTTTGAGGTTCTTTTATGGAAGAAAGCCTGAAAAGGCGGATTTTGCTCGGCGTTACTGCGGGATGTCTGGTTTTGACCGTTCTGATAACTTCGATGAGCCGCTCTCGGAGAGGGGGGATTCCCGGAAGGTTTGCCAAAGAGCTGATATGGGTCAAATGCCGGGACCCGAACTGTGCAGCGCAGTATCAGATCACCAAGAAAAAATACTATGTACATATAGAAAAGAATACAGAGCTTTGGGCGATGAAACCACCGGGTCTGATTTGCAAAAAGTGTGGAAAGAAAAGTGTTTATGAGGCCGTAAAATGTGAGAAGTGCAGGTTAGTCTTCGAGGTCTATACTGTTGCTCGTGATTTTCGAGACAGGTGCCCGAATTGCGGCAATAGCAAAATAGAAAAGGATAGAGAGCGGGCAAAAGCCAGGAAGGACAAAGAACGAGCAGCAAGAGTCTCGGGAGCCGGCAAAAGGAAATAGCCGCCGGGGTGGCTGAGCTTATCAATAAGCGGCAACGGCGATTATCTATTGGCAAATGCGGAATTGTCCCGAAACATAAGCCAAACGTAAAAGGCCAAGCCTTGGGGTTTTCTTTAGGACGCCGATTTTTCCCTGGTGCTGTCAATCGGGTTCGGGCACATCGGCCATCCAGTCCGGCCAAACCGGAAGAGGATCGTCGGCAGGCCAGTCTCGGTACCACTTAAGTTTCCACAACTGCTTAATGGTTCTCTTGTCCACAGAAAAGTCGAGAAAAAGGACGTTTACGTGATAAGGGGCGTGTCGTCTGATGCAGGGGCGCCTCATCTCGTCGGGCCATCCGGAGGTCCAATGGTCACTCTCATACTCGGGAGGCTCATCCCATGGATGTGGCTGCATATCCTTCCACTGGCTGCACAGTAGCAGCGGCCCATAAGATGCGCCTCTGGCATAGGGAGTTTTCCAGCAGAGACGGTCGAAGTCGAGCGGGTCAGACGCGCAGGAACCGCCGTTTGCAACCCAAAGGTTTATTCCGTAGCTGCCCTTATAATACTCCCCGAAGTCTGTGGTGTTCTCCCAGGCCATATACGGATTTCGCCCTGCCTCTTCGGGCGTTCTCACAGCCATGGGGCAGAGGATAAGCTCCAGGTCTGGGTAGTAGTATTTCCTTATGCAATGGAACCAGCTTACGGCGCCACGGCCGGAGCCGCAGCTTCTCTCCATAAATTGGCCGTCGTTATCGTCGACATACATCTTCCAGATCTGGCCCAACTGGAGTAGCCTCGACGTGCATACTAACTCCCTGGCATTGGCCTTTGCCCTATCGAGCGCCGGCACCAATATCGACGTCAATAACGCAATAATGGAGATTGCCGCCAGAAGCTCTACCAACGTAAAGCCTTTTCGTTTGTACATAGAAATCCTTCTTTCTGTTAATCTTGCGTTACTGATTTTTAGGTTGCGCGAAACCGGCTCTCTGCCGCCTTAATTCTGCGTTATTTCTTAATGTCTGGCTATCAGGATTCTATCGAAAGACCACCACAATTGTAATTATACGCCTGCTGTTGCCGGCAAGCAAGGAAAAAAACAGCAAAATATTGCTGTTGACTGGTTCATAAGGTACGGTTATATTTGTAAAATAAGCTGAAAATCGAAAGCAAAGCACAGACTAAGGGATTAAAAATGAGACGATGCTCGAAATGTAAAAAGTTGAAAGATGAGAGCGAATTTTACAAGAAACGCACACCTAAAGAGGGATTCAGTTACTGGTGCAAAAAGTGCGAGAGCGAATATGCCCGCCGGCGTTACAATAGAGACGGCAGGCGTGCGAAAAGATACCTCAGATATGAGCAGCGCCATCGGGTTGTCGGCGGTGTGAAACAGAAGCGCTGCAGCAGATGCAAAAAGTGGAGGCCTGAGAGTGGGTATTACAAGAAAAGCAAACACAAGGATGGCTTGGCGGTGTGGTGCAAAGAATGCGCGAACAAGGCCACTAACGACTGTCGCAGGCGGCGCACGGCGGCTCTAAAGGCAAACGCAGGCAAATCCCGTTAGAGGGCTTCTACGGACTTAAATCTTCTATTCGCTGACCCTCAAAACAGCAGCGGCGCGGATTTTCGAGCGCTTTATTGAAAGCAGAACTTCGTTGGCCTGCTCAAGCGCAAATTCCTCGATGGTCGGGACTATGGGGATTTGAGCGGCTAATGGTAAAAATTCCTCAGCGTCGGCGCCGGTGACGTTGGCGACACTTTTTATTTCTCTTTCCAGCCAGAGATATTCGGTATAATCGAGTTGCGGGACAGGCGTCTCCTTGCGGATGGCGTTTATAATTAGTCTGCCGCCTTTCTCCAGAACGAGCAGGGCGTCGCGGACACACTCTCCTACCGGGGTAAAATCCATCGCTCGATTTAATTTGGCCGGGGGTTCGTCGCCCGCCCGGCCTGTCCAGGCGGCGCCGAGCTTTTTGGCTAACCGGCCGTGCTCGGTTGTCTTGGTGAAAACAAAAACGGGACTGTTGGGAAATTTGTGTTTGATTATCTGAATCACGATGTGGGCACAAGCCCCGAAGCCGTAGAGGCCGATGGTTTGGCCGTCTGTGATTTGGGCCAGTCTCACTGTGCGATACCCGATTACGCCGGCACAAAGGAGGGGGGCCGCCTGAGAGTCGGAAAACATTTCGGGCAGCAGATAGGCAAAATCCTGCAAAATAACCATATATTCTGCATAGCCGCCATCAGCGTCTTTGCCGGTCCATTTTGCGTCGTTGCAGAGGTTTTCCTGGCCTGTATGACAGAAGCTGCATTTGCCACAGCTCGAATACAGCCAGGTGATTCCCACTCGGTCGCCCGTTTTGAATTTTGTTACGGTTTTTCCCTTATCGGCCACTGTTCCCACTATTTGGTGCCCCGGTACTACGGGAGACTTTGTCGGTGTCAATCTGCCTTCGGCTTCGTCGAGGTCAGTATGGCAGGCCCCGCAGACGGAGACCTTAACCAGGATTTCGTTATCAGCCGGCTTGGGGACCGGCAAATCAGCCAGCTCTAAAGGCCTTTCTTCAATCGGACAGCTTTTCTTTAGTATCATTGCTCTCATTTTGCCGTTTCCTGACTAAGCTGGTCCGCAAAGACCTGGTAAGCATCCTGACCAAACAGACAAAAGGCAACTTTTTCCAGGCCGGTTGTGCCTTTGAGATAATCGATAGCTGTTGTAAGCATTATTTCAGCACATCTTTGGATGGGCAAGCCAAAGACGCCTGTGCTGATTGCCGGGAAAGAAATACTTTTCAGGTAGTTTTCATCGGCTACTTTGAGTGAGTTGAGCGTCGCGTTTTTGAGCTTGTTGTCTTCGTCGCCTTCGCCCATTCGGGGTCCGACAGCGTGGATTACGTGTTTCGCTTTCAGATTGCCGCCGGTGGTTATCACGGCCCCGCCTACGAAGGTGCCTCCTATTTTGTGGCACTCGGCCTGGATTTGAGGGCCGCCTTTTCTTCTGATGGCTCCAGCCACACCGCCGCCAAGGATGAGCTGGGCATTGGCGGCATTGACGATGGCGTCGGTCTGCATTTCGGTAATGTCGCCTTCGACCAGCTCCAAAACAGAATTGCCAACATTTACTTTCATAGTATCAGCCTCCTTAATTGCTGTTTCACGATAGGTTACATTATTCAAGGCCGAAGTTCAAACAAACTTGTCCGTCCGGTTTTATTACTCGCAACAGAGCACATCCCTGCTCCTTTCCGCGCCCCAGAGCCGATTCTCTTTGCTCAGCTTGTAGATAAGGTCCTGCATTTCTTGGGAAATCGGAGGACGACCGGCTTTCCTACGAGACTTCCATCGCCAGAAGTACCGCAAGGCTACAGAGTGCCACTTCTTGACTGTAGCAGGTTGCATCAGATGGACAAAATCCTCCCAGTTGTCTTTTGAACGAGCGAAGTTCCATACGCGACATACACGCTGCAGGCCATAAGTCTTACCGGTGGAGATCGAGCAGGCCTGGCTCATCGCCTCGACCTCCTGTGTGCTAAAGGGAAGTTCTTCTCCAGCCTCTGAGCCTTCTTCTGGAGAAGCTCATTATCCATAGTGAGTGGCGCATTAGTTCAATAGGCTGTGGTAGTCAAAATAAGGCTTGCCACTCCCCAAGGCCTGTGCAAAAAACTGGCGCACTTTGGCGCACTGGAGGGGCCTGATCATCAGATTTTCTTAAGCAGGCAGAAGACTTGAGCTTTAACGACAAGTTTGATATGCTATTAGAAAAGAGGCTCAGTGGCGTAGCTGAGCGAGGAAATACAAATGTTAAATAGAGAGTCCCAGATAAAGCTATTATCTCTGTGGAGGCACGTTCATGAAAAGCTATGCAAAAAAATCAATATCCCGCAGGAAATTCTTAGCAAATTCGGCTTTGGCTGGTTTTGCTTTTCATTTCGTTCCCAGCCGATTGTTGGGAGCAGATGCACCCGGCAACAAACTTAATATTGCCGGCATTGGTGTTGGCGGAATGGGCGGCGGTAATCTGAAACAGTGTGAAAGCGAGAATATCGTAGCGTTGTGCGATGTTGACAGCGATTACGCCGCGAAGACTTTCAAGAGATATCCCAAGGCAAAGGTTTATAAAGATTATCGTGTCATGTTCGATAAACAAAAGGACATCGACGCGGTTGTCATAGCTACGCCCGATCATACTCACGCGGTAATCACCATGGCTGCTATGGCGAGGGGAAAGCATGTTTATTGCCAGAAACCTCTGACTCATACGGTTTATGAAGCCCGAAAGATAACAGAGGCGGCACGCAAATACAACGTGCAGACTCAGATGGGCAATCAGGGGCACTCCTCCGAACATATCCGTTTATTAAAGGAATGGCTCGCCGACGGTGCGATTGGAGATGTCAGGCAAGTCTATGCCTGGACGGATCGGCCCGTCGGCGGCAGGCCCTGGTCGAATTTCGCGGTCAGGGCCAGGCCTGAAGATACGCCTCCGGTTCCCGAGACGCTTGATTGGGATCTGTGGCTCGGACCTGTTGCGTACAGGCCCTATCATCCTGAATATCATCCGATGAAGTGGAGAGCCTGGCTTGATTTCGGAACAGGCGCATTGGGAGATATGGGATGTCACATAATCGACCCTGCATTCTGGGCATTAGATCTTGGCGCTCCGGAGAGCATCGAGGCCACTACAACTCACTGGCAGCAAGAAGTCAGCTCACAAACTTTCCCAAGGGCCTCAATTGTCAGGTACGAATTCGGCGCTCGTGGGAAAAGACCTCCTGTCAAGTTGACCTGGTTTGACGGAAGGCTTTTACCGCCTATATCCGGTGCCCTTGAAAAGGGCCGGAAGATACCAGGCAGCGGTGCTTTTATTATCGGTGATAAGGGCTGTATGCTGCATGGTTCACATGGCGCCGAAGGATTGCGGATCGTTCCTGAAACAAAAATGCGCGAATACAAACAGCCTGAAAAGACGCTGTCCAGAGTTAATAACAGCCATGAAGGCGATTGGCTGCGTGCGTGCAAAGACGGAAAGCCTGCAAGCTCGAATTTTGAGTACGGCGGGGCATTAACCGAGATGGCGCTTCTTGGCATGATTGCGATTCGAGTGAAAGATCAGAAACTGCAATGGGATGCCGGTAACCTGAAGTTTACGAATAATGACGTCGCCAATGAACTTCTTCACATCCAATATCGTGACGGCTGGCATTTGTAATAGAGAGGTCTTTCATTACGCAACAACCGGGAACGGCAAAAATCAGCCGATTGCTTCAAATAGTAGTCAGATAGCAGTCTATAAAAAGTTAAAAGAAAGAAACAAAATGAAACATCTAACGGTAAAGTTTTTTGCATTATTGTTACTTCTTAATTGCAGCGGTTTGTCTCAAGCACAAGAAGATTTGCAGCTATCTCATGAAACAAGAACCTATGGCGTTGAGTTAGCAGCCGATAAGCCGGAGTTTGCAAGTTTCTGGGTAGATTCGCTGGGCAAGGGGCGCAAGTGGACCAATGGGATGCTGGAGGGAAGTTCAAAGCAAACCTATCACACATCGAGCGAGAACGGATGGATCCGTTATGCAAACAAGCAAACAGATGCGTCCACTCTATTTAAGTTTGAAGATAATTACATCATTATCAAGTCTGTTGCTGCCGGGGAAAATGCTGCAGAACCGTTTGTATTGAAGTTCAGGTTTCGTGGCAAACATCCGGCCCATGCAACGCTGCTGGGTGTGATGGAAGATGACGGATCAGTCAAACTGCCTGCTGTGCTGCACATCCCCGGTCAGGGTACGCTGCGTATTACGGGCAGCTCTGCCAGTCAAACGCCGCTGCGTCTTGGCTATCAAGGCACACCCGAAAATGCAACGATCACCTTTTCTGCCGGATCGAAGGAAAACCCGTGGACTCAGTTCAGGCTTGAAGTGGTCAGTCTATACCCTAAGCAGGCAGCAATTGAACCAGATGTGCGTTTTGACGGCTACCGTCGATGCTGGCTGAACATCCTGCAACTCTCAAGCAAGCATCGTATGCTGGCCAACCATGCCGGCTCAGACGTGTGCGGTCTTTGTTACCATGAATACAGCGAGGTCGCCATGCTGACCGGTTCCCTGGCTGATGGCGTATCCGGCTCGCAGCTCTTGCGTGATTCGCTGAATCGTATTCTGGCCGGCAAGAAGACCTATGCCATGAAGGGCTATGCACATGGCAAATATCCCCAAACATCGCTCGATACGTGGCCCTCTCTACTGACCGCAGCGCACAACTATTACCAGGCAAGTAAAGATGACAAGTGGGTCAAGGCCAACATCGACAAACTGCTGGAATGGGGACGCGAGTCACTCAAGACAGATTCCGATGGTAACGGGCTGATTGAATTTCATCAGAGCGGCAACTTGGGCGAGTGCAAGGTACGTCCGGCAAACTGGTGGGATTGCATCAACTTCGGGCATGAGGATGCCTACTCCAATGCCATCGCATACCGCGGCTTTAGAGGTCTGGCCAGGCTTGCCGCCGTTGCGGGCAGGAAAAAGGACGCCAAAGAATTTGAGCAAGCGGCGCAGAAGCTTAAAGGTGCTTATTACAAGACTTTTTATAATCCGGAAACCGGGATGCTGGCCGGATGGAAGAGCCGTGATGGTAATCTGCACGATTATGCCTTTACCTTCATCCAGGGGATAGCGATTACTTACGGGGTGGTCGATGATACGAACAAGGCCAATAAACTGCTCGATGCAATGTTCAAAAAGATGCAGGAGGTAGGATTCTACAGGTTCGATCTTGGTCTGCCCGGCAACCTGGTTAACGTACCGGACGAGGATTACTATGATCAAGGTACGTCTCGCTGGGGCGGCGCAAATGCGTTTGAAGTTTATGAAAACGGCGGCGCCTCTGCCAACCACGTATATTACACCATAGCTGCCTTGTACAAACTTGGCAGGCAAAAGGAAGCCGACCGGATTCTATTTCCGATTCTCAAATCGTTTAATGAATGCCGCTTCCAGGGCACCGGTGACAATGACAACGAAACTAACGACTGGCGTGCCTGGGACGGAACACCATGGGGTTATGAGGGCCTGCTGGTTGACAACTACCTGGTGGTCAAGGCTGTGCTTGTACGTCAGGGCCTGATCGATCCGGTATGGGGCTTTTGGGTAAAATAAAGGGGTAAATAAAAGACAATAACCGAGTGACGACCGCAGGGCTGCTATGGTCTGAGTCTTTGAGTGGAAGTAAAGAGTATTCAGATTAGACCGCCATACTCTTGTGGCTTATGCGAAAAGTTGTCACACTTTGGCGCACTGGAGGGGGCTGATCATCAGATTTTCTTAAGCAGGCAGATGGCGTATCGGGCTCGCAACTCTTGCGTGATTCGCGGACTTTTCCTGACTCGTCAAGGGAGTTTCGCTGTAAACTCGTAGTGCCCTGAGTCGGCAGCAAATACAGTATTGCCGTCTTCCATACCTATGAACCGGAGACCTTCGACTTCAACTACTGCTCTGCCACCTTCGGTGACACTGTCTAAATTCTCTGCCGGCACATAAATCGTTGCAGTGGTATTTGCGGGGATGGTCACGTCCATTTTCAAGCAATCTTCAAGAACCCAATGTGTTGCGATTCTGCCGTGGATGGAGTTGTACTCGCCCCTGGCCCATGTGAAGCCAGGCCCGGGTCGGGGTCTGATGATAAAATGCTTGTAGCCCGGATGTTGCTCGTCAGGGTTTATGCCGACAATGTTCCGCCAAACCCATTCACCGATTGACCCGAAGGCCCAGTGATTGAACGAATTCATGCCCGGGCCTTGAAATTGGTCATCCGGTTTAGCGCCACGGCCTTTGACGAGTCCGTCCCAGCGCTCCCAAATGGTAGTTGCCCCCATCTCGATTGTGTACCCCCAGGATGGGACGGTTCGCAAATTGATAATGCGGCAGGCCTCATCGTGGTAACCATTGCGAGTCAGCTCGAGCATCAGCCGATGTGTAGTCTGGATACCGGTTGAAAGATGGCCATCGTACCGCTCAATTCCCTTAAGTAAATGCTGGACTGCTTTGGGACGGAGCTCATCAGACAACAGCTCGAAGCGAAGGGCCAGGGCATAACCGGCCTGTGTGTCGCCCTCAATACGACCATCCGGCTTCACAAAGGCTTTGTTGAAGGCTGCTTTAATGCCGGCGAATATCTCACCGTAAAGCTTCGCATCCTCTTTACGACCAAGAGCGGCCGCCATCTTTGCGACAATCTCGGTAGAATGCGCAAAGAAAGCCGTGCCCAGTACAGCTTTGGGCACTTGGCCTCCTTCCTTCGGCCAGCCGTCGAGATTAAGCGTATCCCCGTTGACCCAATCGCCGTAATCGGAGCCCCGCTCCTTCTCCCAGAGCAGGTTTGGATTATGCTGTCGGACAAAGTCAACCCATCGTCGAGCGGATTCAAAGTGCTCTTCCAGCAGGCGCTCATCGGCATAGTTTAGATACACCAGCCAGGGCACAATTGTACCGGCATCGGCCCAGGCAGGGACATTGTAGCGCCTTTTGCTCTTGGGGTTTCGGCCAGGGTGGGGCGTATAACTTGGGTAGCGTCCATCGGCAATCTGGGAATCACGAATGTCGAATATCCATTTGGAGAGAAAGCTCGCCATATCCATATTGAAAATAGCGGTTTGCGAGAACGCCTGAATGTCGCCCATCCACCCTGCTCGCTCGTCTCGCTGCGGGCAATCGGTCGGCAGGCCATGCATGTTGCCTCGCTGCGTCCAGACGATATTCTTCATGAGTTGATTGACCAGCTCATTGGAGCACTCGAACTTACCCGCACCCGACGCCGCTGAGTGGAACACGCGTCCGACAAGGTCGGTTAGCACCGGTCTCTTTGACAAACCGGTTACTTCGACATAGCGAAACCCATGATATGTGAAGTGCGGCTCGAGCATTTCGCGGCCTTGGCCCCGCAGGATGAAACTATCAGTCTGATTTGCGGAGCGCAGGTTGGCCGTGTAAATGGCGCCATCTGCGCTTAGCTGCTCGGCATGTCGCAGTGTCACCACATCGCCCCTGTGACCTTCAGCGGTCAAGCGGCACCAGCCGACCATGTTCTGGCCCATATCAAATACATACACCCCCTTGTTCGGTTCGGTCAATCTGATGGGCATGAGTTCCTTGACCACACGGATAGGTTCGTTGCGCTGCCAGACAAGATTCACGTCGGCAATATCGACGATGTGCGTTTTTTGCCAGTTACTATCGTCGAAAGCGGCGGTATCCCAGCCGGGCATCTCGCGCCGGGCATCGTACATCTCACCGTCATACAAGTCGTTATGGCGAATCGGCCCATCAGCTATAATCCGCCACGACTTGTCGGTCACGACCGTTTGAGTTCGCCCGTCAGCCAACTCGATGTCAAGGCGTAAAATCAAGCCTAACTGTCCCGCAAAAGGGCGTTGGCTGGGAGGCAGCACCTGCCAAAAGCGACCTGCGTGCCAGCCACGGCCGAGAATAGCGCCGATCGCATTTGTTCCTGAAACAATCTTATCCGTGACGTCGAATGTCTGGTATTGAGTGCGTTTGTCGTAGACAGTAACCTCCGGTGCCAGGATATGGTCGCCCACCCGCTTACCGTTGAGATGCAGCTCATAAAGGCCCAGGCCGGTTACATAAACCGTCGCGCATCGCACGTCACCGTTAACTCTGAATGACTTTCGAAGAAACGGCGCGGGCAATGGCGCCGGCATTTTCGCGTCAAATGCTTCATCCTCCAATTTGGTTTTTTCTGGGTCCAGCGGCAGCCCAACCCACTGTGCCTTCCAATCGGACGGCTCCAGCAGGCCCATCGACCACGTGGCCGGTCGACTCCATCCGGAATCCTTACCATCCTTGTCCCAGACCTTTACCTTCCAGTAACAGCGCATCCGCGACTTCAGGCACTTGCCGCCGTACTCGATATGAATCGACTGGTCTGATTCGACTTTTCCGGTGTCAAGCAGGTCCCCCATATTCTTCTCAAGGTTCTTCTCACTGCTGGCTACCAGTAAGCGGTAGGCGGTTTGCTTTTGGCCCCGGCGAGTCGATTCCAGGACCCAGCTCAGTCGAGGCTTAACGACATCGACTCCCAGCGGGTCAACCCTGTACTCACATCGCAATTCTTTCACAGCAACGTCGCTAATTCCGACAACTCCGCAACCACCAAAGAAAAACAGAGTGCACACTGAAAGGAACACAATCAGATGTTTCATGATTATTAGTCTCCATATTCTGAGTTTCAACCAGTAATTTCGTACAGTACAAATCTGGTTTAGTATACATATTAGAACCGTCCGGTCAAGGCACCCGGATAACGAGGCGCAATCGCGGGTGCATCTGCCGTTTGTAGGTAGATTTTTTCAGGCGGCTAAGGGCTTTTCTTGCCATAGTTGTTCCCATCTGTCATTTAACCACGTAACTCGCAGGGCCAATGTTGCTGATGAGCCGGACCTGCTCCAAATCATTCCTGACTGTTTCAGACGCTTGCCAACAACATGTTTACATGCAGCCTCTACTGGACCAGAACCTATATCATAACCCTTTGCCCTAAACACATCATAACGCATTTGTTCTTCGTTAGTCGAAATATACCGAATCAAGCTATCAATTTCCTCTCTTTTGCCGGCTCGATATTTCTTGCGTTGTTCTTTCAGATCATCAAGCAACTTCTTCGTCCAGCCATCCCACAGCCAATCCAATCGCTCACTAACCCATTTCTTGCTTGCTTCTGTACCTTCCCCAAGCAAGCCTTTGCCACAATCCCATACATGTTTGCAGGCATGATACCAATCTATGATAAACGTCGCTCTCCGTAAGGAGTCCATAGCGACTGCCAAAATGCCGATGCTGCTCAGTACGAATCCAAGGCGCACCATCACCAAGATATATCACTTCCTGAGCTTGGCGAAAACCACACTTACAGGCCGCAAGCCAAACATGCCAGCCAAAAGTTTCTGACTTGTCAAACCGACCCACATAACAACTTTTTCTCTGCTTACGCTCATCTTCCCAGTAAATACAGCCGACCTTCACTTCATGCCAGCCATCGCTTTCATGCACTGTAGTACCGTCTAAGGCCACATACAGCTTTTCGGGCTTGGCTTGGGCTTGAGGAATTTGTTTGTCGGTTAAAAAACTCTCAACCTCCTGACTCTGCTGCCGCAGAGCCGTTGAACCAACCTGGTGGACTACCTGTTTGACTGTATCATCACTGACACGCTGGCCGAAAAGCTGGTCTATCTTACGCGACACCTGCTGAAAACTGTCATCAACGGCAAGTAAACAGCAAGCCTTTGCTAAGCCTGGGCTGAGTTGTTTACTGCCAAGACCACCAGCCTTGTCATACGGCGCCAAACCAGCCCCACATTCTGAGCAGTGATAATACGCTCGTTTGACCTTTATCCAGCCAAATACCGTGTGTACATCTCTTGAGCGATGCTGCACAAACCTCATCGAGCCTCCACACTGACAGGCAATTGAACTGCCCTTATAACCATTTGGACCGTAATCGACTAATCTTTGCAATAAGGCCTGCCCGAATAGTTGGAGCTTTTCTTTTACAGCCTGCTCAAGGGCTCCTAAATCTTCTTGAATCAATTCGAAATCCTGCTTGAAACTTTCTGCTAATTGTTGGATAATTTCCTCGTTCATTTTTTTGCCTTTCATAGTAGGTTAGTAATCCTTTTTTCCTACATGAAAGGCAATTTTTATGCCAGTTTTACCTACAAACGGCAGATGCACCCCCAAGCAACTTACTCGCCGCTTGTTGTCCCCGCTTGGCGTGAACAATAAAAGCTGCCGCGCCGACACAACAGAGAGCCCACAGCCAGCCTCGCTGTCGATTACCTCGTCGCCAGCCGGTTTCGTCGGCATGTGCCACATCCTGCTTTCTGATATGCTTAATCGCTTCGTTATATGGATGTTCCAATGCATCAGTCAGTTGAGCCTCACAATTACTCAGGCCGCCAAGACTCATCGGTACCGAAAAT
>Ga0114930_10001884_pt1 | contig 19435 bp, 9 predicted proteins | sample AnhtaG_FD_87300 | JGI IMG/M metagenome (GOLD analysis project Ga0114930, IMG submission 87300) | Deep subsurface microbial communities from Anholt, Denmark to uncover new lineages of life (NeLLi) - Anholt_01485 metaG | ecosystem: Environmental > Aquatic > Marine > Oceanic > Sediment | place... | reverse complement strand
CCTCTCCGTCTTGTCTTTCCATGTATAATATCTTCTTTATTAACAATGGGTTATATTAAAAACACTCAAATGAAATGTAAAAAAATAACAACACTTTGTGACCTTTATGCCCGCAATGACATTCTAAGCAGTGGGTTCGATAAATCAAGTTCCTACAGGAAAATAAATTAATTACAGACGAATAATCAGAAAAAAGCAGCACCTATCTATAAATATTTTTTTAAAAAACTTGACAAATTTTATTAACTGTATTATATTGCTAATACAGTCATACAGAAGTGAGGTCAATTTGATAAAAATAGAGCCAAAAAGTTTTGTTCCTATCTATGAACAAATAAAAAAGGAAATAAAGAGAAACATCTCCCTTGGCATCCTGAAGCCTCACAAGCCTCTCCCTTCTATAAGAGACCTGGCAGCTGAGCTAATCGTCAATCCTAACACGGTTGCACGGGCCTACAGAGAACTAGAAAGGGAAGGGTTTATTTATACAAAAAAAGCAAAAGGCTGTTATATTTCTGAAATATCTTCTTCCCTTATAAAAAAAGAACGCACGGAAATACTAAATCGAATATTTGACGAGGCCATAGGGGAAGCAAAAAAATTTAGCCTTCAATCCCTTGAAATGAAAAAACTCTTTGATAAAAGGCTTCAAACCTCAGATAAAACTGTAACTCAAGGAGAGAAAAAATGAGTGAAATCTTAAATATAATAAACCTGGACAAGAGTTTTGGGCGAAAGAAGGTTCTTGAGAATTTCAACATGACACTTCAGGAAGGAAAAGTCTACGGACTCCTCGGTAATAATGGCGAGGGGAAAACCACTTTAATCCGTATGATCATGGGAATCATTCCTTCGAATAAAGGAGAGATTTTTTATAAAAATCAAAAAATCGAATTCAAACACTCATCTTATAAAAAAGAAGTCGGTTACATCCCAGAGGAGTCTTTTTTCTACTCCTGGATGACTATAAAAGATTTATTGGATTTGAATTCTTCCTTCTACCCCAAATGGAATTCAAAAAAAGCGCATGAATTCTTAGAAAGATTCTCTTTAAATAATAAAGTGAGAATAAGAACTCTTTCAAGGGGGATGAAGTTAAAGCTGGGATTGATTGTTGCTCTGGCTTCAGAGCCTGAACTTTTAATACTTGATGACCCAACCTCTGGAATAGATGTTCCAACCCGGCAGGATTTTCTAAAGGGCATTATCAGAGAACTCAGCGAAGCAGGAACCACAATTCTCTTCTCCACCCATCTCATCCATGAACTGGAAAAAATCGTTGATCATCTCGGCATACTTCACAGCAGACATCTAATCCTTGATGAAGATTATCAGAAGGTAAAAAATGCAGCAAAAAGAGTTAGGATAACCTTTAAAGACTCGGTTCCTGAAAATATTGGAATTGACGGAGTTCTTAAAGTACAGAGAGAAGGTAACATAGCTGATCTTGTTATTTATCCCTGGGACAAGTCAATAGAGAAACAGATTGAAGCATTATCCCCTACACGCTGGGATATTGAACCCTTAACTCTGGAAGAAATTTTTATCAGCTTTGTATCTAAAAACGAAAAATAGAGGTAAAAAGCATCGGAGGCGCTAATGTTTAGAAAATTATTCCTTAAGGAGTTGAGAGAGAAAGTAAATATCCTCATTTTCTTCACAATTAATTTGCTCATTTTTGCTTTGATATATCTTTTTTATCCAAGAGCAAAGTCAGAATTACTCGAGTACTTATATCTCGCGATGATACTGGTAGTTTTCCCTCTAACATCTGTTCTCCTTGGCTCCAGCGGCTTCTATTCTGAGTTCAAGGACGATTCCTGGACCTATCTTTTTTCCCGCCCTATAAAAAAATGGAAAATCTGGTTAATTAAATATCTTTCTCAAACACTAATCTTCCTTTCTGCTCTTTTGATTTTGCTCTCCACAATCCTTATCTTGCCAAGACTAAAAGTAGTAATTGCAACTTTTAACAGTAGTTCTAACATACCAGGAGATTCCCCCTTATTCTTTAGTTGCCTGGTGCTTGCGTTCATCCTGTTCACCATTTCTTTTTCCATTTCATTTCTATATGAGAAACAGTTCATTATTATATTTGTTTCTATTTCAATAACCATGGGATTACTCCTTGTTTGGGACAGGTATAATGCTTTTCTGGGGAGGATACTCTATGAGTCTTCAGGCATTGAATTCTATGCCTCTATTATCTGGCTAAGCTTTATCCTGGCTTCTGTAATAACTTTTATTAGGTCTGATTTCTCTCAAATATGGAAAAAAATCTGGAAATTCTCAAAGTCTGCCCTTCTCTTTTTAGCACTCTCCTTTTTTCTTTTGGGTACAGGGACATTTTATTTGATAAAAGCCAGTTATAAATATCTGCCTTATTCCTCTGATGCCTACCATGAATACAAAGGAGATCTTTACTTTGAAACTGACAAAGGAATTTTCAGATATCTTCCAGAAAAAGACAAATTAGAAAAAATCATAAAATCAAAGCTGTTTCTACCATTCAATTCTCAAGACCTTTATTCCGTGAGAGGAGAAAAAATTATTTTTCTACAACACATTGATTGGGAATATGGAAATTCAGAATTGTGGATAATGAACACAGATGGTTCGCAAAAAAAACGCCTGATAAAGTCAGGAATCACAGAAGATTCTCCTTTTTATAATGCAAACATATATTCCTGTATTCTTTCAAATGATGGCAAAGAGATTGTATTTATAACAAGAGTTTATCTTAGTGGAGAGACATACAATATCATATATACATTATGGAGGATTAATTCAGACGGAACCGGTTTGAAGAGTAAAGGCCTGCGCTTTCCCGGAGAACCTTATTTTCTTCGATTAATCGCATGGTCAGAATCCGACAACAGCCTGATTTTTTTATTGAGTGGGATGATACCATCAAAAATTGTTAAATATGACCTAAAAAACGAAAAATACAAAATCTTGGCAGATAGCCTTAACCGGCCAAGAGAATTACGGATTTCACCTAAACAGAATTTCCTCGCTTTTCAATATTACGAAAATAATACTGAAGAGCAAACTTTATCTTTATTGAACCTCCAAACATTTGAAAAAAAAGAAGTCTACAAAGCTGGTTCAATAGATGGATACAAATGGAGCAAGAATGGAGATAATATTGTATTTATAGCAGATAAAAATGAATTATATGTATACGATCTTAAGCAAGATAAAATAAGAAAAGTAAAAGAACTTACTTACGGCAGACCCTTTCGGCGTCGTTTAAACTTTGATTTTATCTTGAACGGCCAAAAATTTGTTGTTGTTGATGTGATAAACAATGAACCTCACATAGTTGTAATTTCAAGACAATTTAAGGAGGAAAAAAGTATAAAAATTCCTTTTCGCACTAAATATGGCATTCGTTATATTCTGGGAATAAACAATACTGTCCTGGTTGAAAATCCTGATAAAGATGAACTTTGGTTAGTCAATTTAGATACAGAGAACTGGCAAAAAATATATCATTAATAGAGACAGGCCCAATTACAGACTTCTCTATTTCTCTTTATTAATCTTATTCAACTTTTCAATAGCATTTGTATTATTCGGATCCAGCTCCAATGATTTCGCATAGTTCTTGATGGCTAGTAATTTATCTCCGTTTACCATATAAGCCTCGGCAAGGCTGTCGTATCCGTTAGCATATTTTGGATAAATCTTGACATTTAACTTTAAAATCTCAATGGCTTCCTTGATTTTTTTCACTCTTTGAAGCAAATGGTACCCTAAAGAATTCAATTCGGTCGGCCTGAAATCATAGTCTTTGAAATGTTCTTTCTTAAGGTCATGGTATTGTTTGATCGCTGATTCGACATCTTTTTCGACTATTGTTTGATAAATCACTTCTGCTATTGACTTTTTTGGCAATTGATATGGCTTATCATAAAGAATATTTATAATCCCGCTACTCATTCCTGCAAGATTGGCTCCTCCCGTATTATTGAACAATACAATTAAATGTTTGTCGTCGACCAATCTTACGATCTGAGTATTAAATCCATTAATACCTCCGCCGTGGGCAATACTCGTAACTTTCTCTTTTGATTTTGGAAAGCTCCTTTTGCCAACAACCCATCCATAAGCGTATTTTTGCCCCATTGCAGACACATGCGGTTTAAACAAAAGCTCTTTCATCTTCTTAGAGAGCAATTTTTCTGTATATAAGGCTTGATCCCACAAATAGAGATCTTCTACCGAGGAATAAAGCGAACCTGCTGCATAAGGGAGAGACATGTCCAGATATTCAGCATTATTGTATCCATCAAAAGTCTTTGAATACCCTGCAGCACGCTCTTCTAAAACTGTGCTGTGATGATCGTAACCTGTGTTTTTCATACCAACAGGATCAAATATCTTTTCTTTTAGCACATCTTCGTACTTCTTTTTAGTTACTTTTTCAATAATGGCTCCTAATAGGAAATAGCCGGAATTATTGTAAACGAATTTGGAACCTGGTTCGAATTCCAAATCTCCACTGCAGTATTTTTTCACAAATTCATCAACTGAATAAGGGTTGCGGCTAATCTTTTCAGAAAATTCCGGCAGACCGGTATAGCTCGGTATCCCGGAAGTATGAGTCAATAAATGATGGATAGTTACCTTCTCTCCGGTGTCTTTGCGGTAATCGGGTAAGTAATCGTTTAACTTAGCTTCTAAATCTATCTTTCCCTGCTCGACCAACTGTAAAATCAGCATGGATGTAAACTGCTTTGTAATGGACCCTATTCTGAACTTCATGTCCGGTTTATTTGGGATATTCCATTCCATGTTCGCGAGGCCAAATCCTTTTTTGTATAAAACCTTCCCCTTTTCGGCAACCAGTACTGTTCCGTTAAACTTCCCTAAGTCGTAATAAACCTGCATTAACTTATCAATCTTGCTAGTTTTATCCTGTGCAAAGGAATAATTTTGAAAGACAAAAAGTACCAAGACAGTTATTAGTAATACTGAAGTCCCTGAAGAGAAAAAATTACGTTTCATATCTGAACCTCCTTTTGAAATAAAAAATTGTTTAAAATACCTGCATTATAAATAATTTTAACAGGGATAACCTTCTAAGACAAAATATTAAATAAAATGTCACTGCGAGGAACGCAGTGACGTGGCAATCTCACTAATTATTGTCATTGCGAACAAAGTGCGGCAATCTCACTTCTTTCTGTAATGTCAAGTGTTGAGACGCGACCCCTATTCCATCTATCTTAAATCCCGCCGGACGGCAGGTTCTCTTTTAAATATCTTGTCAGGAGCTCATACAGATGGCGTGTCGTATTCTCCCCTTCATAAATCCCATGTGACCTGTTTGGATAGGCCATCATCGTGAAATGCTTGTTGTGTTCGATCAACTCATTCACCAGTGCCTCAAAATTCTGGTAATGGACATTATCATCCCCTGTCCCGTGAACAAGAAGCAGGTTCCCTTTTAATTGATGGGCATAAGTGATGGGAGAACCGTTCCTGTAACCTTTCTTATTTTTTTCTGGAAGCCCCATGTACCTCTCTTGATAGATCGTATCATAATATTGCTGGTTGCTTACAAAAGCTACAGCCATGGCTGTATGATAGAGGTCCGGGTATCTGAATATTGCATTGAGGCTCATGGACCCTCCTCCACTCCAGCCCCAGATCCCGATGCGGTTTGAATCCACCCAGGGCCAGCGTTTGACTATAGCCTGTAATGCTACAGCCTGGTCAGCAGAGGCAAGAATCCCTATCTGCCGGTAAATACACTTCCGCCATGCCCGTCCACGAGGCACTCTTGTCCCTCGATTATCCACGCTCATCACTAGATAGCCCTGCTGGCACAACATAAGATACCACAAATAGCCGTTTCCACCCCATCTATTAACAACAGTAGAACCCCACGGCTCACCATAGACATAAAATAGCACAGGATAGCGCTTTGTTGGATCAAAATCAGGCGGTTTTAAACACCACCCATCAAGTTCCACACCGCCGCCGATATCTACCCGGAAAAACTCAACAGGGCTCTTTTTAATAGTCTTAACTTTCTCCCGGAGTTTTGAATTATCCACTAAAGTGCGCACCACATCATGCTCAGGCAACCGCACAAGCTCCGTCACAGGCGGTTCACCAAAGGAGGAAAAGGTGTGAAAAGCCCAGCCGGAGTTTTCGGAAATCCGGTAGCTGTGTGATCCGGTCTGGTCCATGGGAGAGATACGTTCAGCTCTTCCTGAGCCGTCCAGTCCCACCCGGACAAGATAGCGCTGTGTCGGATTATCTGGGGAAGCGATAAAATAAACCCAGCCTCTCTTTTCGTCAATGTTCTGCATGCTGACTATATCGTATTCCCCGGGAGTTAAATTCTTAATTTTTTTTCCATCCCGTGAGACAAGATAAATATGCCTCCAGCCATCCCGCTCGCTAATCCAAACGAATTGTTTTCCATCATCCAGCCAGCGCATGTCATTCTCCACTTCCAGCCACGCCTTATCGCGTTCGGTCAGAATCGTCCGCGCCTCTCCCGTACGAATATCACCAAGTTTCACCCAGTTTGTGTTCTGAAGGCGGTTAAGGCGCTGGAAAACGATCTCCTCCGAGTTTGCTGCCCAGTCCATCCGGGCTATGTAATGGTTTCTCGGGTCACCTTGCAGCTCAATCCAGCGGGTCTCCCCTCCCTCAGCGCTCACCACTCCAATACGGCTCGAAGAGTTGGTCTCCCCTGCCTTGGGATACTGGACCGGGATGAGCTTCGGGTAAAGCTGGTCAGTATTGTTGATAAGATAAAAAGTCTTCACCCCTTCTGCATCAAGCTGCCAGTAAGCTATCCATTTACTATCCGGGCTCCAGCGAAAGCCGTCCCTGAGCGAAAATTCCTCCTCATAGACCCAGTCAAAGGTTCCATTGATGATGGTCTCTGAGCCATCCTTTGTCAGCTGCTTTATCTGATGACTTCTCAGGTCCTCTACATAGATGTTATTCCTGATAACATACGCTACTTTGCTCCCATCCGGGGAAAACTTGGCGAACATGAGCGATGAAGGCTCCACATCTCCCCCAAGCTTATGCAGATTCCCGTCGTTTAAATCATAAACCCAGTAGTCTCCCCGTGTATTCTGCCGCCAGACACGTTTTGTGTTTGTAAAGATGAGGAGTTTCTTTGCGTCCGAAGACCAGTCATAATTGGAAATGGAGAGAGGTCTTGACTCGCCTTTCGGGATGAGCTTTTTGGCGGACACCAGGATTTCTCGTGTGCCTGTTTCTGCATCGTATAGAACTATATCACGAGCACCTTTTTTTGACCTTGAGTCTTCAAGAGTTGTGTAAGCACTTTTATCTTTTAACCATCGTGCCGGTCCAAAACGTTCGGAAGCGAATTCCCTGGAGCTAAATATTCGCTCCAGAGTAAGAATTGATGGGTCCTTTTCCTGTCCTTGTTGTGAAACACAGGCAAAAAACATAAATATTAACACCAGAAAGATAGAAAGCCGTTTCATGTCTACCTCCTTGAGTTTATATATAATAACAGATCTATCTGAGTTATTGCCCTACTGAGTCGACAAAAATACCTAGATTTTGATAAGAGATTGCCGCGTCACTTCGTTCCTTGCAATGACAGAAAAAGAAAGAAATTGAGGCCAATTCCCTTTTTTAAAAATCAACGGGTTTGATGAATCAAATCCCTGCAAAACAATAAAGTGGGCTTGATAAATCAAGCTCCTACAAATTCAGAATTAACGGGTATGATGAATCAAACCCCTACAATTTAATCAAATCCCTACGGCAAAAAACCAGTTCCCTTTTTTTTGCTTTTATTTACCTACTTTAATGTTAATTTTCTTCTTGGCTGTACCGCCGTGCTGTGATTTGACGCCAACTTCCACCCAGCCTTGAGATCCATCCATTTTTACCAGAGCACAGAAGTGGAGCGTTTCTTTCCCTTTAAGCCTGAATTCAGTTCCTTTCTCGGTGATCGTTTCATATTGTGTTTCGTAATTAAAAGGATCAACCATTGTCTTGCCTTCAGGAATATTAACCAGGGATATATTATTCGACGATTTGAGTGTGATTTTATCCTTCTCCCCTCTCTTCAGCTGTATTGATCTGTCCGAAATGGTGGGATAAATCCGGTCATTTTTTATTGCCGCCTCGACCCAGTAAAGGTCCTGCGTTGCAGGAGTTATGGTCAATTCATCTATTTCCACTTTAGGAAACTGACTGGCACAGTACATCACGAATTGAGCATTTTTAAAGGCTTCCATTTCTATATACCGGGCAGGGGGTGTTCTCTGTGTGTGTTTTTTACGTGTGCCGCCGATCCAGATTTCTCCAAGATCGGGATGATTACATTTGTGCGGCAAAATCCAACCTTCCCCAGTCAGCTCAATATCAATCCACTTAAGGTATTCTTCATCAGAGACTCTCCCATCACCATCCACATCTGCATCAAATGCAGGCGATCCCCATAGTTCGATAAGGTAGCTATACGCTCCGAGCATATAATATGTTGCTGCATGTGCCTGGCCGCTGAGGCCTCCGATGGTGGGGCGGTAGTTTTTCATAATACGCGCACCCATCGTAACGATTTCTGTTTGTGTATCCATGTCATGTTGATATTCTTGAGCAACCTGGCGGTCAAAATACTGTGCGTATTTATTGGCCTTTCGCATTTCCTCCAGGCGCTGATTGATCATCTCCTGCATACGCTGGCTTTGTCCTGTTGTTTGGGCTGGAGCTCTTACTGCTGGCGGTGCCTGGAACATGATCAGCCTCCCGGTATTGTGATAGTGAAAACTGGCAAAAATATTAGGATGAGCAATCTGAAATTCGAACACATTACGACATTCCGGTTCTGACATGGGATAGGGATTTCCCGCCTGAAGATTCCATCCATATGGAAAATTTCTATTCGGATCTGGGCCGCCAATATCATCTTCATTGATCATGCCGTCGCCGTCATTGTCATACCCTTCTGAGCCGATTCGGCGAAACCGCAAGCCCTCTTCTTTTATATCAGTTAACCGAATAAACTGACGCTTGTCAGGTGATAACTTGTACGCGCCTTTGGGATCCTCAATGTACATAACAGAGAGCTCTCCGTCGCCGTCAACATCTTCTGTCTGGTCTTCATCGTAAAGCCCGTCACCGTCGTTATCTTCGGGTCTGTACGGTTCACGCGGATTGTTAGGCGTATTTGGAAATGAGACAAAGGATTCATTGGCATCCACATTGAGACCAGGCAGAATATAAAATGTGCAGTCGTTTACCAGGTCAAAGATGTATTTGTCGTAATCATACCTCGTTAGTAAATACCACATAAGGTACATAGAACATGTAATCCCGTTTACCTCATTTCCATGTATTGCTCCATCGACCCACATCGCAGGCTTGTCTTGATGTTTTCCTGTCGATTTTGCGGTGATGGTTATCAGGTACTGGTCGCGCCCCATCCGGCTCTTGCCGATGCTTTCGATGTCTGCCAGGTGAGAATACTTCTTCTGGATATCGTGCATAATCTTTGTCCATTCCGCATAGGAATAATACCGCTTCCAGCTAATGGGAAAGTCGAGTTCACCGTGGTACCCGGCTGGGTTTTTCTGCAGTTTTTTCTGTCCAAATGCTGGAACCGTAAAGGATGCCACCAGTAAGACAGTCAGTGCCAAACCCAATATGTATTTAAAATTATTTTTCGATTTCATAGTGCACCCCCATCTTATTGAATCAAAAGGTTTTTAACCTTTGTTCCGCCTTTTTGAGATGTTACTACAACTTTAAGCGGCGTGTTTCCTTCCACTGCGATAAGCCATCTAACTTCACGTTTTGGACCTGCCTGTTTAACCTGCGTTGGCTCGAATCTCGCTCCCCGCATCCTGAAAAACATAGGATAGCCTGGCGGTATAAAGCGAGGCATTCTCTGCATCCGCTGTTGTCCTGCTGATCCAGCACCGGGTCTGCCTGCATATCCGGGGATTTCTTGTGTTCCCTCGATAACACCCAGTTTCTGGAATTTTGTGCCCTGCAGGTGAGTGATTTTATCTCTGTCTCCGATCAGCCAAACAATGTCCTCACGGTTTCCTGCAAGCTCTGCTCCCCGGGCAATATGGGTAGCAAGTTTTCCTTTGTTTTCGATTACTGCAGTGACTTCAACAATTTTGTATTTTCCTTTTGATTTTCCTTTTTTAATTGACACTAAATCGCCCTTCTGAGACACGACTGCACTATTTGCTTTATTTGCTGTATACAGCACACGAGCTTTGGCATCGGTGATCACGATTTCTGGTTGGAGTCCTGCTCTAAAAAGCTCGAACTGCCAGTGCTTTTCGCAGACGTTGAGCAGAGGTTCACCCGGCAAAGCATTACTTCGGTATTTTGGTATCCAGCCACCAATTTCACCTTCTCCCAGTTCAGGATGTTCGAACTTTTTCCATGGGATAAAAAGTTTTCCGCCGTATTTTTCATCCTGGTATTTTAAAAGGGCACGTTGCGCTTCTATTCTGGCGTCAGGTCCGGTAAACTGAGGGAAATCCTTTATGTCTTTTTGAGGGTTCCAGAGCTCGGTGGTTATGGCATATGCACCGAACTGCATGTACATCCAGTCTGATGCCATTCCATAGCCGTATCGTCGGTCCCTGGCTTCGTTATAGCTGGCTCTCCAACCACGCGGCAATTCATATCCTCGTGCTATGGCATACTTATTTTTAGATTTTTTCTCAAGCTCTTCTTTGAATCTGGCAAGGGAACCAGGCGCTTTCCATGCTTCAGGAACCTCCTCTCCTATAATTTCAAGGTATTTTTTTCCCATGATCATGTCGAATATTGCAACGTCTTTTGGATGCAGCTGATTGGGAGGAGCAGTCCCCAGCGGTCTGTAGGTAAATCCGCCGGATGTATGATAATTCTGTGCCATCAGGATATTTGTATGGTTGGTGAAGAACTCGGCAATTGCATGGATTTCAGGGGCTGATGTCGGGTAATTTCCCTGGCCACCCGCCATTCCATCAGTTTCCCACCATCCTTCCGGAAAATTCCGATTTAAATCGATGCCTCTTTCAGAGTCTTCCCCGCGTTCACCATCACCATCATTGTCCCTATCTTCCCTGATGATTGAATACAGCTGTTTATCTGTTTTAGCATTTCTGCCAAGACGGACCATCAAACGCGGATCAACATCATCAATCACATACCTGCCATTCGGGTCTTTGTAGCGAAATCGAGTGATGTGCCCATCGCCGTTGAGGTCGTCATAGCCGTCTTCATTAACCTTTCCATCTCCGTCGTCATCTTTTTTCATGCTGTTCTGCCTCTGGGATATTCCCTTCTCAATGCTGTTATACAAACCGTCAGGATTAACTACAGGGCAAACGTAGAATGTCTGGCCATCAACAAGCCGGGTGATTTCCTTGTCCGAACCATACCCAGAGACCAGCTTATCAATGGTGTATAAACAAACCTCTGTTCCGGTATACTCATTTCCATGTGTGCTGCCGCAGATCCAGTGTCCTGGCTTGCCCTGATACGCCTTCATGGGAGGAACATTCTTGACTCCCTCCTTACGTTTATTGCGCAATTCCACAAAAGTGTCGATTGTTGTTCCTGTTTTCATGTTTGAGATTACAAGAACATAAATCGGCCTCCCCATGTTGCTCTTGCCGATCTCGATCAGCTTGCTTATGTTTGGGTAAGCCTTTGCCACACTTTTAATGTACTTCACAGTACCGGTATACCCATGGTAATCGTTAAAGCTGATGGGAACCTTCTGTGAGGCGAAAGCGGAACCGGACGAGCCTAAAAAAGCAGAGCTTATCAAAAAGGCAAAGACCAGCCCGCAAACCTTAAAAGTTTGAAACTTCATGCCTTCTCCCTCCTTTTAAGAAATTTTTGGAATACACTATCCCAATTATATATATATGTTTTATATCAAAATATATTTGAGAGTCCATAAATTTTATGTCTAATATTACTTTTTTTCAAATAAAATAAAAACTTTTTTTACAATAATGAGGACAGCATTAATGGGGACAGGCCCCTTTTTAAATAATGGGGACAAGTGTACTAGCTCAATAATTCGGTAACATTTTTTAGATGTCATTGCGGGCGCAACGCGGTAATCTTCTACGTTCCTCGCAACGACAATACAACTTGTGCCAGGAGGCAGAATAGACTATTATATATAGTTAAATTGAAATTTTAGTCATAGAGGAATTACAGAAATTATATAGAAATTATTGAAAGTTTTGGAAGAAATTGTTTATTTTTTCGTCTAATATTTATGAATCGTTACAAGTGCGTTTCTGCGAATTAAAACGAATAACGCAGGAAACGAGGCCGTTCGGAAAGCAGCCGGAATAATCGACCCGGAAACAGCAAGCGTTCGGCAAGAAGAAATGAACTGATTATAATTTAGGTGAATGACCATGCGAAAATTATCCATCTTTTTACTTGGAGTTCTTCTGGCCTTTACTATAAGTTGCGGAAAATCCGGGGACAACGGCCAAAACAGGGCGGAGAATCCGTCAGAAAAAGGAAATCTTGGCAAGGCTCAGGCGGATAAAGGTGCCCAAGCCAAGCGCGGCCAAAAACCCGGATCTAAGAGCAGCGAAAACATTGATATCGATAAACTTGATATCCCCGACCAGGTGAAAGAGGCCATAAAATCCGGACGCATTCCGAAGGACCAAATTCCGGAAATCCTTGCCCGGTTCCAGAGTGTCGGCGAGGCCGTTCCTGTGAGTTCTGCGCCGGTTCAGCGGAAAAACCTGAACTCTTACCTCGTTCTTAACGGCATCGTTGAGCCGGAACGGAAAATTGAAATATTCTCCCGTCTTTCTGCCTATGTCCAGAAGATCGTTAAAGAAGAAGGCGCCTATGTCAAAGAAAATGATGTCCTGGCCCTTCTCGATGATACAGAAATAAAAATCGGTTACGAACAGGCAAAGATCCAACTGGAACAGGCCAAGCTCAGCCTTGAAGAGGCGGAAAAGAATTTTATCCGTAATCAGGAGTTGATCAAGCGCGATCTCATTTCCGAACAGGATTTCCAGACTCAAGAAGCGCTGTATAAACAACGGCAGCTCGATTACCAGGACCGTATGGAAAGTTTTAAGAATCTTCAACTCCAGCTGAACTGGACCAAGATCCGGGCTCTTTCCGAAGGCTACATCACCGAGCGTCTGATCGAAATGGGCGATCGTGTCAACACCAACCAGCAGGTTTATACTATCGAAGATTTTAAGCCCCTGTTAATCCGCGTGTCTGTCCCCACATCCGACTCCATCAAACTTAAAATCGGGATGCCCGCTGAGGTAAAAACCGAGGTCTTGAAGGGAAATGTGTTTACAGGTGATGTCAAACTGATCAATCCCAGGGTCGATGTCCAGACAGGGACAGTCAAAGTCACCGTCGAGGTTCTCGACGAGTCACTCACACTGAAGCCAGGAATGTTCGTGGAAGTCCGGATTGCCATCGGCATGAAAGAGAATGTCCTGGTTCTCCCGCGAAGAGCCATCCTCTACAAACAGAATAAAACCTATGTCTTTGTTATGAATCGGAACCAGGTATCCCAACGCGAGGTCTTTCTCGGACTCCTCGAGGAAGACCACGTGGAAGTTACAAACGGACTGAATGAGGGCGAAGTCATAGTCGTGGTTGGAGTCGAAGGACTCAAAGACGGCCAGCGAGTTGACGTGATCCAATGAAACTTGTTAAGTTTTCCATCAATCGTCCTGTGTCCATCGTTATGTTCACAGCAGCTGCGGTCATCTTCGGCCTTATCGCTTACTCCAAACTGAACCTGAACCTGCTGCCAAAAATCTCTTATCCCACTCTCACCATTAAAACAGAATACGCAGGCACCGCCCCTTCAGAAATCGAGAACATCATCTCCAAACCCATTGAAGAGACCTGCGGCGTTGTGGATAATGTTGTTCGTATTTCTTCGGTCTCAAGAGCGGAGTTATCTGAAGTCACGGTCGAGTTCGCATGGCACACCAACATGGACTTTGCCACCCTGAAACTCAGGGAAAAACTGGACATCCTTCGTCTTCCAGTGGGCGCCACCAAACCGGTCATCCTCCGGTATGACCCCAACCAGGAACCCATCATGAGACTGGGCCTGACCGGCGAGACAGATCTGGCTCGCATCCGTTACATCGCTGAAAGAGAAGTGAAACAGGCCCTGGAAAGTATAGAGGGAGTCGCAGCCTGCTCCATTTCAGGCGGTCTGGAGGACGAGATTCATATCGACATCAACGAACAAAAGCTCAGCCTTCTTAATATCCCTATCACCACTGTAGCCAACCGCCTCGCGCAGGAAAACGTAAATCTCTCCGCCGGGATCCTGAAACAGAAAGACAGCCAGTTTCTGGTCCGGACTGTCAATCAATTCAAAACTGTCGAGGAAATCAAAGACATCATCATCGAGAGACGGGGTGATGTACAGATCACGCTGGGCAGCCTTGCGGATGTGTTCCGCGGCCACAAAGAACGCAAAGTCATCTCCCGGATCAACGGCCGGGAATGTATTGAAGCTGCCATCTACCGGGCAGCGGATGCCAACACAGTCTCAGTAGCCAATGCTGTTAACGATAGGTTAAAAATGGTCCGGGATAATATCCTGAAGCCCCGGAACATGGATTATCTGGTTATCACCAACCAATCCAAATTCATCAAAAACACCATCCATGAGGTCAAGCAGACCGCCATTTTTGGCGGTATCCTTGCCATTTTGGTCTTGCTTTATTTTTTAAAAAACTTTCGCAGCACACTGATTATCGGGGCAACCATCCCCATATCAGTCGTCATAACATTCTTCCTTATGTATTCCTCGAATATCTCCCTGAATATTATCTCTCTTGGTGGATTGGCGCTCGGGATCGGGATGCTGGTAGACAATTCCATCGTGGTGCTGGAGTCTATCCAGCGTTACAGGGAACAGGGTGAAGGACTCTACAAGTCCGCCTTGCAGGGAACATCCGAGGTAGCAGGAGCCGTGACCGCATCCACATTCACAACAGTGGCTGTGTTTTTCCCCATCGTGTTCGTTGAGGGAATCGCCGGCCAGCTGTTTAAAGACATGGCCCTGACAGTGACTTACTCTCTGCTGGCTTCTTTAGTTGTTTCTCTGACACTCGTTCCCATGTTCAGTGCGGTTTTACGTCGAGAAAACGCAAAAGAGCCGCTGAGCAAAGTATTAAAAACTCTATTCAAGCCAATGGATAAGATTTACAACCAATTCTATCTCGGCTATAAAAAGACACAAGATGCCTCTATGAAACGCAGAAAAATCATTATTGTTTCTGTCCTCGCACTCTTTGTCATCGCTATATTCATGACACGCTTCATGGGCCAGGAATTGATCCCGGTCATCTCCCAAGGCGAATTCTTGATCAACGTCGAGTTCAAGCCCGGAACCTCTCTCAAAGAAAACGCTGCTATTATCGCAGATATATCCGGGACATTAAAAAATTATGACGAAATCGACAGCATCTACGAGCTTATCGGAAAAGGGTCCAGAGGAGGGATCTCCTTCCAGGAAGAGCGGGAAAACCTCTCTGAATTCACTATCCGCTTGAAGTCGGGCATCCTTGGCAAAAAGGAAGACCGTATCATAGACCGGGTTAGAGCTGACCTGGAAAAGTTTCCCACTACTAAAATCAAGGTTTACAAACCAAGGCTCTTCTCCTTCAAAGCCCCGCTTGAGATAGTAGTATCAAGCAACAACCTGGATGTGATTAAACAGGTCTCTGACGAACTCCTGGGGAAACTCCGGGGCATAGACGGTATCATCGATCTAAAATCCAGTATGGAAGAAGGCTATCCGGAAATCCAGATCATCTTTAACCGGGCCGTTCTGGCTTCGCAGAATATGACTATTAACTCGGTGGGAGCACAGCTCAGGAATAAAATTGAAGGCGAAGTTGCCACACGGTTCATCGAGAGTGACCGGGAGATAGATATTCGGGTCCGGCTTTCTGAAGATTCCCGCGACAGAGTGGATAAGATCAGCAGAATCAACATCCGCAATGGTCTGGGTGTGATGGTTCCTTTAAAAGCGCTGGCCGATATCCATATCCAGGAAGGACCTGCAGAAATCCGCCGGATACTCCAGCAAAAATCAGCAGTCATTACCGGGAATATCTCAGGGATCCCCCTGGATGAAGCCAAGGAAAAAGTCAATGTAGAAGTCGCATCCATAGATTTTGGTCCAGAATGTTCGATCTATCTGGCCGGACAAAGCATGGAGCAAGACGTGGCCTTTTCCTCTATGATCTTCGCCATCTTACTGGCCATATTTTTAGTTTATCTGGTCATGGCTTCCCAGTTTGAATCTTTCAGAAAACCGTTTATCATCATGTTCACCATTCCGCTTGGCATTATAGGGGTGGTGATCGTCGGGCTCATATTCAGCATGTCCATCAACGTGATTGTCCTCATTGGCCTGATTATTCTCTCAGGAATCATCGTGAACAATGCAATCGTGCTGGTGGACTACATCGGACAGCTGCAGAAAAAAGGAATGAGGAAAGTGGAAGCCATTAAAACGGCCGCCCAGGTGAGGTGGCGGCCAATCCTGATGACCACAATCACAACAGTGCTGGGGCTTACGCCCATGGCGCTGGACTTTAACGAGGGATTCGAGATTCGTATCCCCCTGGCCCTGACATTGATCGGAGGATTAATCTTTGGAACGTTTCTGACGCTGATCTTTATTCCCCTGGTCTATAATGCGGTTGTCAGAGACCCTTTGGTATCAGAAGAGAAAGAAAGCCGCTTGATGCGCCACCTTAAAAACGCAAAAGCGTCACTCTCTCTCGATAAGGCAAAAGCGAGTAAATCATGAACCTACCTGAATTTGCAATAAAAAAGCCAGTTTCTATTATTGTAGCTATGCTTATCATTATAACCATCGGGGTGATATCAATCCTTAAGCTTCCTCTGGAAATGATGCCTGACACAACTTTCCCCGGACTCATGGTACAGATCCCCTACCCTTCTTCTTCTCCAGAAGAGGTGGAGCGCATTATCACAAGGCCCCTGGAAGACATACTGGCCACAATAAACAATCTGGAAAGCCTCAGCTCCACTTCCTCCTCATCGTCCTCGAACATCCACATGCAGTTCAAGGGAGGGACCAACATGGACCTGGTCACTATGGAGATCCGTGACAAGATCGACATCATCCGTAATGACCTTCCTGACGACATCGAAAATATCCGTATCCGCCGTTTTTCACTTAATGACCGGCCTGTGATCAACTTCAGCTTAGCTTTACCCGGAGACCTGGATAACCTGTATTACTGGTCGGAAAACTACATCACACAGCAACTGGAACGGATTCAAGGAGTGGCCAACGTTGATATCCGTGGGATCCGAAACAAAGTTCTGACCATTTACCTTAAGCCCGAGGTTTTCTATTCATCCTCCATCCGCATAACCGACCTGATCAGCACCATCCGCAACAACAACATAAATATTTCAGCCGGGTACATAGAAGAGGGCCCCATGCGCTATGTGGCCCGCGTTCCAGGAGAACTCAAGATCCTGGAAGATGTAAAAAGCCTTCCTGTCAGCAACAAAGGGCTGACCATTGCCGACGTCGCTCGAGTGACTTACGATTATCCTGTCAAAGAGGAATTCAACCGCCTGGACGGGAATGAAACCGTACGCTTCCAGATCTACCGTGCATCCAATGCTAATATCGTGGATGTATGCAACAACGTCAAAGACATAATGGCAAGCATCAAGGAGACGGAACCTGAGCTCCAGAATATGGATGTTATTTTCTACCGAGATCAGTCGGAAGACATCCTCAGGAGCCTCAAAGACCTGACTATTTCTGGCATTATCGGCGGCCTTATGGCTGTTTTCGTCCTGCTCTTCTTCCTGAGAAAATTCCGGAGCACCATCATCATCGCCATCGCCATCCCCATGGCTATAGTGTTCACCTTCAGCTTCATGTACCTCTACCGTACTGTATTTAGTGCGGACATCACTATCAACATCATTTCTCTCAGCGGACTGATGATGGCTGTGGGAATGCTTGTGGATAACAGTGTTGTGGTCCTGGAGAATATCTTCCGGCTTCGGCAGGAAAAACAATACTCCCCGCTAAAGGCCTCGATAACAGGAGCAAGTGAAGTGGCTATGGCTGTCACTGCCTCAACTTTAACAACTCTGGTTGTGTTCATCTCGTTAAGCTTCATGTCCCAGTCTGGATTCGGGCGCTTCTTAAAAGACTTTGCGTTAACCATCTCCCTGGCATTAATCGCCTCTCTGATCGTTTCCCTCTCGTTCATCCCTCTGGCTGGAAGTCGACTGCTTGCCGGCAAAGCAAAGGAAAAAGCCCGCTGGCTGGTAAAGCTAACGGCTATCTATGAGCGTATAATCAGTTTCACTATCAAGAACTGGAAAACCAAGCTTCTTGTAGTTTGCCTTGCTGTGGGAATCTTTTTCACTTCATTCCAGATCCTCAAAAACATCGAACAGGAATATATGGCTACCAGTGACGAGCGGGAGATTGGAATCTCAGTCTATATGCCCCGCAGTTTTACTCTGGAACAAATGAAAGTCCTCTTCAAGAACTACGAGGAAATACTCTTATCACGGAAGGAAGAGCTATCTATTAAATATCTGACGACCGAGTTCGGTGTGAGGCGCATGCGGCAGGGACGATTCTCCGGGGGACTTGAGTTGGCTCTGGAAGATAAAGGGATGTCTGTGACCGAGATTAAGGAAAGACTCAAAGAACTGCTGCCCATACAAGCCGGTATTACCTACGAATACGCACAGCGTTTTGGCCGTGGCGGGCACCACCATGGAATCACAGTGGAACTCATCGGCCTCGACTACACTAAACTGACCGAGCTTGCTCCAATGGTTATCGAAAAGCTACGAACAGTCGAGAATGTGGAGGATGTAACAAGTGATCTGGAGGGTGGAGACACACAAATCATGGTCGAAGTAGACCGCCAGAAAGCAGAAAGCTCAGGAGTGAGCAGTCAAATGGTGGCGCGGACTATTTCCTCTTCTCTTTCTGAACGGCCCATCGGAAAATTTAAAACTGAAAACCGCGAGATAGACATCATCTTAAAGATCCGGAGAGAGGACGGTTTCTCTGAAGAAGACCTCCGGAATATCAGCCTGCCAACCCAGTCCACAAGGATTCCTGTCTCCGCAGTCTCAAACATCACTTACAGGATGGGATCAACCTCTATCCGCAAGGAGAATAAAAAATCAAAATTGATGATCCGGGTCAACACCAAATCCCAGGGGATGATGGGCATATCCAACGATATCAGCAATACCATGAGCACGATTCAACTCCCTGACGGTTACTCATGGAGCCTTGGATCCGGGTGGAGGCATTTCCGGGAATCCCAGGGGGAGTCCGGCCTTGCGATTATTCTCGCTCTTATTTTTATCTATATCATCATGGCTTCGCTTT
>Ga0114930_10001882_pt1 | contig 19443 bp, 9 predicted proteins | sample AnhtaG_FD_87300 | JGI IMG/M metagenome (GOLD analysis project Ga0114930, IMG submission 87300) | Deep subsurface microbial communities from Anholt, Denmark to uncover new lineages of life (NeLLi) - Anholt_01485 metaG | ecosystem: Environmental > Aquatic > Marine > Oceanic > Sediment | place... | reverse complement strand
TAACCGCGACCGTTAGGGATCGGGCCCGTACAGTCCTGCCCGCATTCCCCGGGATCGTCGGCTGGGTATGGCTCACCACCGGTGATGGTGGCACGCAACCTGATCAGCCCAGTGGGGATCACAGTACTTGTCCCCACAGGGGCAAGTGCAACCGTTAAAGGCGCCTCGGGGCGGCGGACCACCAACGTCAATTTTCGCTCGATCTGCTCCCCAGCACATTCCAATGGGGCAACCGGCTGTCCACCTTTGTCCAACAGAGGCTGTCCCTCTTCGTCCAACACAGGTGGAAGCTGTTCTCCATCGTCATCACAGAACACCGGATCACCGTTCTCGTCCACCACGGGATTTCCCTCGGCGTCTGCGCATTGTTCGCATCTGATCCGTTCTGTTGCAGTCACCTTCACTTCGACCTGTGTCTCGGTCGGGCCCGGATCCTCTGAAATCCCGATAATCCTCAGTGTGCTTTCGGTCGACGGCGTCGCGACCGTCAAAGGAGCATCCAAGCTTGCCCCTTCCACGACGACGTCATTCTCGAGGTCTATAATGTCCCCCGCCCCTACCGACCTGACCGACCATTCGTATGTGGCCTCATTGTTGGTTGTCACGGTCAGCGTGGCGCCCCCTGCCTCGGCGTCGCCGCGGATGAGCACGCTCCGGTCGGTGGAGAGAAACGCAGAGAAGGGCGGAGGCAATTCCCCACCTACATACACGCCCGGTATTAATGGTGGCAGCTCAGGCGGCCCGAAGCATGCCGTCCACCCAAACAGGCCCACGGCCACCAGCCCCGCGATGATTAACAACTTCCGTATAATGCGGAGTTCGCTAATCGAATTTTTCATTTGAGATACCTTGCCTTTCATTGCGTACTCTCCCCTCGTCCCGTCCGGTGAATGACCCGGTGGCATCCGTGCGATGTGGATTCGTCCGCCGCGATCCTTCAACGGCGGGCCTATGACTTAATCAGTCCCGACTCAGCCGAACCAGCAGTTCCGCGGCCCGGTTGATGGTGAGGGCACCGCTCCCGGGGCCGGCCGTTCCCGGGTTCCCGATGATTCTCGAACGCCGGAACCTCTGCCCCGCGACCACGGTGCCCGGTACACCGGACTCAACGAGAGTCTGTGCCGGGCTCAGCGTCGTTTGGACGGCTCTTCTTGTAGGACGAGGCGCCGGTGCGGCGAGAGCCGGCCGGGGTTGGTCGAATACCAAGGACGGCTCAAACTCCGCGCCAAGCACTTTCGGCGCACCCCTGGCTGGACCGCGCACCGGTGTGAACTCACCCTGCTCGGCTTTCTCCAGCCACAGGTGGCTTTGGGCCAAGGCGAAGTCGCCCATGTCGTCGTAAAGCCGAGTGGGGACGACGATGTCGGCTTCCTCGTCAGGAACAGGCCTTATTGGAACTTGGGTTGAAACCCGCTGGCCCTGGGGCACAGGAACCCCGGACTTATCGATAGGCTCACCCGAAGCATCGATCAGCCTGTCAGCAGGCACCTGCCCCGAGTAGTACCAGGCCTCGCCGGCCCGCGTCGCCAAGACCACGCCGTCGGCCCGAGCTTCTACGAACAGGGACGCCCCGCTCGAGAGCGTATAGCCCTTCGCCTCGGGCGCTTGAGCTTCCGCGGCGACAACCAGCCAGTGCACATTACCGGGCTTCCGTATGACGGAGGCGCGGCCCTTGGCCAGGACCACAAGAAGGTCCACCCCCGCTTCCGGCGCTGCCGGTTCCTCCAGGCGCAACTCGGACGATTCTTCAAGGTAGACAACCGCGCCGTAGCCGGGCAGAACGAGCACGGCCGTTGCGTCCTCTGTAGTCCGCACGCCCTCGCCCGGACCGATCATGTTTCTGTCGAACGAGAACTCCCCCGTGATCTTTGAGGCACCCTCCGCGTAGACGCGCATCACTTCGCCGCCGCCGCCAATCACAGTGACAAGGCGTCCGTCTTCACGGACTCGGGTTGGGCCGAAGCGGCAATGGTCAGCGATGCAATTGCCACCACGGCCTTAGCTATGACTTCATCACGCCAGAACACAAAACACCTCGATCGAACCAGACCGGCATTAGCTGGTCGAATGCAAACTAGTTGAACGCAAACGCAACACTGAGGCCGTAAACGGCCCGATCGTACTCGAATATCGCCTGGCCAAACCTATCGACGACGTTGCTGTCATCTTGCGTCCACATCGCATGGGCACGGACCGTCATCAAGAGGCGATCGAATGTCGGGGTGTACCGGTTGGCCCGGTTCCCCGCACGTAACACGAACGTTCGCGACAACGCCAGGCCGTATTCCTGCACCAGATCCCGGCGCCCACGCCGGTGAAAGTCGATCAGACTACCCTGTGGATACCGTTCCCATTCGAAAAGGGCCGACGCGTCGAACTCCAAACCCCAGGGCAGGGGCATTTCGACGCCCAGTAACAAGGCCGCCGCCCTCTGGTCGAATTCGTCGCCGGCCGTGGCATCCTGAGAGTAACTGGCGGCTACGTAAGGCGTCATGTACCGCAGCGGGTAATCGGGGTACTCCTGTGCCAGACCTTCGTCACCCGGCAACCCCCACGGTTCCCAGCCCAGGTCGGTGTAAGCGGCGGTCATTTCCATCATCTTGACCCGCTGGGACACCCCGACGGTGAGGTAGGTCCCATCCCGATTGAACCTTCGATCAAACAGCGGCTCGGAGTAATCACGCACCTCGTATGTAAAAAAGACATCCGTCTGAGCGCGCTGCTTGGCCCAATACATCCGCACGCTGGGCGTAAGCGCGTGTGCTCGCAGGAACTCGGACCGCCCGAGAAGCGTATAGTCGAAGTCATACTGCAGGGCTAGATACACGGGGCCGAACTCGTCGGCCTCGCGCAACGCCTCGCGCTGCAGTGCTACGCTTCCCCCGTACGTCTGTTGGTCGAACTCGTGAACCTCGACATTCCACAGTTGCGACGTACGTGCCTGCAAACCCAGCGTCAGCCGCTCTGTAATGTCATAAGTATAGTCCAGCGAGGCCCCGGCAGTAAAGCCGAAATCACGTTCGTCCGAAATGTCCCGCGGTAAATCCGTCCGTTCACCCAGAAGGACAACGTTCGTATCCCGGCGCGCTCCGGCATACAGTGACAAACTCAGATCATTCCGCTGGGGAGCGGCAGGCGGCGCTTCACGCAGTTCGGTAATAACCTCTCGTTGGCGCCGAACCAGGTCCGGTATATTCGACCGTCTTTCCAGTTGGGCATCGATCTCGGAGGCCTGGGTGAGACGGCGCTCGGCATCCTCCAAGATCGCGTTTCGTATACCGGCGTCGGTTTCGGAAGCGGCGCGGAAAGGGATGATAATTCCGAGGTAAAGTGCCGCGTAGCTGCGCCAGGCGTCATCGGTCGTGGCTTCGTCCGCTAACTCGGCCATGAGGCGTTCGGCTTTTTGAAGCATACTCCGGCCACGGTCATCCAGCCCTGGCGGCTCGCTCTCGGCGCGCAGCGGCACGCCCTGCCGATAACGAATAACCCCGAGGAAGAACTTGGTGCGGACCCGGCTGCGTTGCTCGAGTTCCCCGGCCAGCAGTGCTTCGAGAATGTCCGCAGCATCGGTCAGACGTGTCGCTGCTGCATCGCGTAGCGCCTTGACAGGTCCACTGGCGTCGTTTGGGCTGATGTGGCCACGCACGGCGTCGCGTGCTTCCTCCTCGTCGATACGAGCGACCTTGGCACTGGCTACGACCTCCAGAAGACGTATGACAACCTCAGGATGGTCAAGGGCCTGCACGAGACGTTTAAGGTCCGCAATCATACTCAGGTATTGCTGGCGCTCGCGGCGAGCTACGGCATGTGACCGCTGGACGGCTTTACCTCGCTCGATCTCGAGTTGCTCAACCGTTCTTTCTTCTTGCCGGTCAAGCTGCTCGACCAGGATGTCGTAGTACTGGAGCAATGATAGGGCGATGTTCTTCTCAGCAAGCGGCGCGGTCTCGCTTGCGAGGATCGCTTCGGCCCGCACCTTTTCAGCCTCCAACCGGCTCAAACGATCGGGGTCGGCGCGGATATCGAGGATTCGTTTGAAAAGGCTGACCGTTTCCTGGTGGCTCCGCTTCTCGTCGAGTCTGAGTAGAGCAGTCCGCCCGTGGGCCAGTGCGCGGAATAGCAAAGCTGTCGTGTTGTCGGGTTGGCCCTGAAGAACCGTCGTGAAACGTTCGATAGCGACGGCCAGACTATCCGCATCCAGTTGACCCTCCAAGTAATAGTAAATGCCCTCGTTGAGGGTCACGACGATGTCAGGCGAAGAGGCATCCTGTCCAACGGAAACCCCGGGGATGCACCATACCGCGAAAAAGCCAAGAGACACACCACGTCGCCGCATCATTAGAAGCCCTCTATGTCGCAGGCCGAGATCCTCGAGACGGTTACCGGCCGAAAGGCCAGGACCAATCAGGGATTGTCGCTACTTGACTCCTGAGCCGCCTCGAGCCAGGCCGCTTCGACGACAGTTGCCAAAGTGCTGACACTAGTGCGGATCAGCGATGATGTCAGGAAATCCTGAAACTGCAAAGTGGTGATACCGCACGGGCCGGCAAATAAGCAGCCCCCGGCCAATGCGGCGCCCAGCAGACACCTCCGCCACGTTCGCATCCTCATTCTTCGATCCTCGTATTTATGCCGTTTCAATGCCGGTAGGACCGGCTAAATGGACGCTACCAGATTCTCAAGCAAGAAGATGGTCAGATCCGAGGCGAACGACAGGGTCGCTCGGAGCTGCAGATCCGGATCAATCAGATTCTGATCAGCCAGGCTGCAGCCCTGAAACAGACAGCCACCTGCCAGGCCCGCCCACAGAGCGAGTCGGTGAAACCGTGTCTTCATTAGTCTCCCACCTAAACGCATGCTTACGGTCGCTGACCTCGCGCGACCGACTCCGCGCTACGCTGGTCGCGCTGGCGCAGCTACTGAAAGATTGCCCGCTCGGCGCTTGGTCCGAGACTGCATTGATCCCAGGAAGCAGCCCGAGCGAACGTTGATCGGGAATGTAGAGTTCGTGTTTCAAAGTGTCAAGGATGAGCCAGTCAGGCTGTGTCTTACCAGGCTGGTGAAATGGACAAACGTCAGTCGCCCTGCGGAGGCGTCAGTTGAATGGCCCGGTCGAGTTGCCTGATGGCCCATGGCTTGGCACCTCTGAGCTGTTGAAAGGAAGGCCTAGCGTCCGATAATCTCTGGACCAGAACATAGTCGCAGGCCCATTCGCTTCTTCGCAGCTCGTCGAGCGAGCTCCATTCCACCTCCCTGGTCTGAAGCTGAGTGTCCAAGTCCGCCGGCTCGAGGTACGACCGCCTGACCGTAAACTCCAGGCTGGGCAGAGGCGTGAGGGCCAGGTGGTCGTCATGAGCCACTGCGATGCCTAACCACTTCTCGAAGGAGCCGCCGGCTTCAGCTTCCACCGCGCTGGTGACCACGTCCAGGACGCTGTCGAACAGTGTGCTACCCAGGTCCTCGGCCGGCTGGTCGCCGGTAGCATCGTAGTACTGCGTAGTAGAGTATACGCGGATCAGGAATGGACCTTCCGGGATCGTCTCACCGGGGATGGCTACGCCCGGACGCTTGACACTCCAGACAATCGCGTATGTCCACCGGGGCCCGCAGAAGTACTCGACGAAGATGGTCGGTGAAACCCGCTGCTTGTTCCGTGTCGAGAAGCGCTTTTTGAACTCCCGTTGCCGGTTAAGGGAGAACGACTGGAAGTCGTTCACTCCGGCAGGAGGACTCCAACGCCGGTTGGGGCTCTTCACCTTCCAGATGTCCTGGAGCAGCTCATAGGCTCGGCGGGGATCGAACTCGACCAGACGGTCTTCGCCTAATTCGTTCTCCAGGTCTTGGGCCAGGGCCTCCCGCTCGGGAAGTTGACGCAACAAAAGATCAAGCTGCTTCGCTTCCGCTACTGTGGCCGATAGCCCGCTCACCACGTTGTCGAGACCGGACCAGTGCATGGCCGCGTTGGCACCGCTGACAGCCAGCGTTATTGTGCAGGTTGGGATCGCTCCGACTTTGTTTCGCGTCAAGGTATCAAGGGCCTCGTCCAAGTAGTCACTGATGTTGCCGCTGAGCGGTGCCCTCAGTTCGTCATCCGGTTTCAACCCGAAACGCGCCTGAACTGTCAGTTCCAGCTCGGGTTGGGTTGAGGGCTCGTCGGATCGGCCCGCTGCACCGGGTATGCCCGACAATTCCGGCTTTATCTCGTTAATCAGATCGATTCGCGGCACCACGTGCTCCGGTGGTGTCTCCGGGTTGAGGTAATCAATGAGGTTTGTCACCCTGTCGTCGCCTGCACCTAAATCCTCTTGCATATCTCCGGTCAGTACCTCGAGTTCCTCGGCGTCGGTCAGGAAGAGCGGTCCGGCAGTAAGCTCCGCATATTTCTCGATCAGGGGCCAGTAGACGGGCACTTCGAGCTCCGGAGTGTCGCCGGCGATATTCGCCCGGATGGGCCACCGCTCATCCTGAGCATCGTGGTCGGACGGGACCGACCAAGGTGGAGTCAGGCTGAGCGTCCACTGGCCATCTACCGGCTCGGTCATCTCGACCAGGACAGGGGCTGATCCGTCGGGCCGTCCAAAACGTATCCAGTGATCCTGCTCGGCGATCTGCTGGTCGATCGCAGCAAGAGCGGTGTGAACCTGCCGGAGCTTATCAATGTCCGTCTGCCACGATTCGGAGTCAAAAACGAGCCTATGGCGGTCCCAGCCCAGAGCGAATTGCCGCAGCGTCAGTCGCGGAACCTCGACGGTCAGCTCGATCGTGCCTAGCAGCTCCTCGAGCGTATCGGGTCGTCTGCCCACATCGGCATCCGGAACGATAGTCCGAATCTGGTCCTCCAGCGCTTGTATTGACTCGGCTTGCCTGCTGCGGACCGTTACCAGCACTTGGGCTTTGATGTTCTTTAAGCGTTCAAGCTCATCGCCGGAGTCAGTCACGCTCACGACACCGTCACGCACTGCCAAGTCCCGCACGATTGTGGCCAGCTCGATAGGCCTCCCTTCCTCCCCCTCCTGAACCTCTAGGGCTTCAGCAGTCCCGCCGGGATGAGACGCGGGCTTGAATATCACCGTCAACTCGGCATTGCCCGCTGACCAACCCTTGCGATCGGAATCCAGACTCCACGAGACCCGGTCAAGCCGTGCGCGCACCCCAGACCCGCTGATGAAAGGGACGAACAACTCATCCTCCGTCAATGTCACTGCTACCTGCTCGGCGACCTTAATCGCCACAGTGTCCATGAGCTGGTCAAGTTGCCTTACACCGCTGTCCGTCTGTTCTCTGACGTACTGGGTCACGCGACTCAAGTTGTCACCTGAAAGGGGCAGGTCCTGAAACTCGTCGAGGTCAAGGATGAGAGAGCGTTCGGGCTGTTCGAGGCCGGGCAGCATGTATGCCACCCTCAACTGCTGGTCCCCGCGGGCTTCTACACGCGACACCAACTCCCGGACGTGATCTTTGAGACGTTCTGACATGCCGGCCAGTGCGTTCCGTACCGTCTCGAGAGCCTCCTGTGCAATCATTTCATTGAGCGCAGCTAACGCTTGGTGCTCTTGGAGAAGTCTGTCAATATCCGTCTGCCATGTTTCGGAGGTGAAGGCCAGCGACCTGGCATCCCAGTTTAGGACGAGTTGACGCCGATCGAGCCTTGGTGCCTCGACGAGCACATTTATCCGCTCCTGCAATTCGGCGAGCACTTCGGGTTCAGTGCGAACGTCGGCTTTTAGGGCCACTATCTGCTCGCGCAGGTCGTCTACGCGTGTGGCCAGCAAGCGATCTTGCCTGTCGCGGAGCGTGACTGGTATCTGATCCATTATGCCGGCTACGACTCTGTCGTTGCCCCACGTGAGCTCGCCGCCTGCGACCTCCAAGTCCGTCGTCAGGTCAGCCAACTTAATATCCCCTGCTTCGGCCCGCTCCCTGACGGTCGCGGTTCTGTTGTTTTCAGCCGTTTCGGGGGAACCACTCGCCGACACGAACATGATCGTTATGGGCACGTTGCTTGCCTTCCACGCTGCCGCTGAACGATCCATGCTCCAAGGCACGTCGGAGCCAAGTCGCACATCCAGCCCGGCAGAGTCAACGAAGCGACCGTCCAGAACTTCCGCGATCGTGCGCCGGACTTCCTGCTTCAGCGTCTGTGAAGCGTTCCGCAGCAGCAAATCCAGGGCTGATACTTCGCGTTCCAGTGTCTCGCGGTCCTGCTGCGACAAGGGCGATGGTTGATCGGGATCGAGGGAAAGGATGAGTGCGTGTACGGGGTCTTGCAGGCCGGGCAGCAGACACTCAACAGTGAGTTGGCCATTCGCTTGGCGTTCAGTCTCTGATACCAGGGTCTGGACGTGATCAGCCAGATACGGAGAACCAGCCAGGATGTCTCGAACCGCTTTGATTGCTTCGTCAGGCGACCGGAATGTCCCAGGGCTCGGTGGTCCTGGTTCCGGCGTAGGCCGGGACCGAAGGAGGGGCACAACCCCGACCAATCCTATCACGACCGCCACCGCGGTCAGGGCAAATGCGCGGGGACGGATCACGCGCCGCGGACGCCCGGGCTCCTTCCTGGCAGGCTCTTGCTCGATCGTCGGTGCGACCGGCCGATGACGCTCCGCAGCCATCGGAGCACCGCGCAACAGCTCGTCAAGGCCTGTCCGAGCCTTGTCAGGGATCTCGAAGTCGAGCGTATCGGCATTCCAGCTCGCCGTCAGCGTACACCGATCGCCCCGCTTGGGTCTAAGCTCAAACTGCACCTGGTCAACCGGGCGTTTGATCTGTCTGGTAAGGGCGACCAGTTTGACCTTGGCGGGTGCAGCCTTGACCTGCTCTTTCAGGCCACGTTCCATAGCCGCTCGGAGTGACCTTTGCCTTTTGACCAGTAGCTCTTGGAGCCGTACTTCCGCCGGTTTGAGGTCCGCGCCTATTACGACTTCGCCGACCTTCCGGCAGAGAACGGGGAACCTAAGGAGCAGTTGCCGATCTCTCTGGCCGGGAGTGCGGATCGCCAACCGGCATTGTAGTTGGAGTGAGGCCGGAATCGTCGCAGAGTCGGCAAGAGGTGGCAGAGCAACCTCAACATCCAGCAGGTCACCATAGCGTCGCAGCATCTCGGACTGTTCGAGTACCTTGGGGCGGACAAGTTCATCCACCGTGTTTTTAACAAGATCAAGGGCGCGACCAGCCAGAACAGCCGGATCGGCGTAGGTCCAGGTCAGTGCCTTCGGGTCCCAGACGAGTTCAGTTTCGACTTCGATTTCGGGTGCATCGGCGCCGAGCAGACTGATTGTGGCGGTCGTGCGCCGTACCGGCTGGCCGAGCTTGACCTCCGCTTGGGCCTCTGGGAACAGGCCGTGTCGCAAAGGCGTTGCCAGCTCATCCGCCTGCAATCTCTGGCTGGTCTCGACGACCTTCGTAAGACTGCTCCGCAAGGCTGCTCGGATTGCCTGGTCCTGGTCGCAGATTTGCGGTGGATCGACATCCAAACGGAACTCAAACCGGCACTCGAACCTCTTCTCGTCGACCTGGTCGGGAGCACCCAGGACCGCAACATTCAGATCAGCATTACCGTGTGTGGGCGTCTCCAATGAGTTCCACTCAAACGAACTCACGGTGGTGTCGACAATCTCCGGTGCCAAAAGCCCAGGCAGGTCTTGGGTGATCAAACCGCGGACCAGTGCTGCGGCCAACTTGCGCACGGTCTGGGTCCGTTCTTCCAGTTGCCTGCGGCGGGCTTCGTGAAGCTCATGTTGGTAGACTGGGACCAGTCTATCGACTTGTGCTCGAACGTCGTCCGGTATGCGCTTGGCGTCGACCGTTGGGGTCTCTAGAATGCTCAGAGCCCTTTCCCAGTCATGCTCCTGAGCGGCCTGTTCCGCGGATTGCAGCCAGGACCTTGCCTGACGAGCTGCTTCCTCGATTTCCTCTTCGATGGCACGCAGGCGGTCCTCGAACCGCTCACGCTCGTTGCGTAGGGTGGTTGGCCAGCGGGTGAGCTTGGGCTTGCCCGTTGTGAGGAGCCATTTGGCCATGTCCAGTTTCCCGGTGTCGAGTGCTTCGCGAACACGCTCGATCCAGGGAGGAACTTTCTTCAGTTCAGCGTACTGTTGCTCGAGTTCCTTTGTCTGGGCCTTGATGGTTCCCGGCCAATGGGGAGTCTCGGGTCGGCTCTTAAGGAGTCCCTCGAAATCCGACCAGTTCTCCTGGTCCCATGCGGTTTTGAGTCCGGCAAACCAGTCCTCGACCAGCTTTCGTGCGGCTTCCCACTCTTTGACTCTGGCTTGGAGTTTCTCACGCTCGTTCGTAAGATCCGCGCGCAGGTGGTCGCATCGGGCCCGTAGCGGGGCAACGAGGTTCTTGTCTTCAGACAACTTGGCGAGTCGGTCGAGGGACACTTGGACGACATCCAACGCCTTTGCAGGATCGGTGGCGGCAGTCTCGCGGAACAAGGCTTCGATGCGGTCAAGTTCCTCCTGAACCTTGCGGTTATGCCTCATGGTGGCGGCGACTTTGTCCGCGTGCTCGGCGACCTCGGGTGGCAGGCGAGACATTGACGTGAGCTGGTCGAGAGCGTCCTGCGCCCTGGGCCAGTCATCACTTTTTAGGCGCTTTCGGGCCTCGCCCAGCAGGACGTGGGCCTGAACTTCCTGGAGCAGGTCCTCCGCCTGCTCCGCCACATCGGGAGGTGTATCATCGCTCGCCAGGATACTGTTAAGTTCATGTCGGGCTCTGTCCCACTGACGGTTGTCGATCAGACCGCGTACCGATTGCAGGCGTCCCTCCAGCATCTCGGCGAGGCCTGCGGGGCCCACGCCCACGCCTTTTAGTGCCGTCAAGATGTCAGGCGTTGAGGGGCGATCCTTTGGGAGGCGGGAGAGCATTCCAGCCACCAGCTCGCACCAACACCGGGCGGCTGGTTCTGTGGACTCGCGAAGCTCCGGGCGGCGACCGCCGTCGTAAGGCAGAAAGGCCATCGATTCGGCCAGTACGACCATACGATGCCCTTCGGGATCCTCCAACATGGGGTGACGATGCTCCGCGAGCAGGTGCAACAAAATGCCGGCGGCCATGACATCGGAGCCGGGCTCGAAGGTGTTCAAGGTCTGACTGCCGTACTTATCTGGATCAATGAACCCGCAGATTCGATCGTCGCGGGTGGCTTCCTCGGGCGAGAGCACCTCCCAGACCCCGGTTCCTTGTGGGACAGGCGGTCCCTCCGGGTTGGGGCAAACGGCCAGCTCCAGATAGCTCTCGACGCCCAGGACGGCGCAGATACCGGGAGCAAAGCCGAAGTCTGCTACTTTATGAACCCCGTCGGAGGTTTCCAGAACGACACCGCCGCACAAACCGCCATGAACGATGCGCTGGCGTCCCGCTCCGCTGTGAGCCACCCGCAGGGCGTCGGCCAACGCCGCAGTCATTCGTAAAAGCAGCTTCAGCAGTGTCTGGTCGACCGGAGGTGCCTGTTGATCGAGAAGCGCGTTGACATCGAGGCCCTGCGCAGGCTCGTGTTCCACGAAGAACGAGTGCTCGTCCTCTTCGAGTCTCCCGATAAGCTGTAAGACGTGTGGCGATTCCGTGGCGAGTCGCTGCTGGAGTTGGACCGCAGCCGCCAGCCGCTCCTTTAGTTGGGCCGAAGCATTCGCGCTTAGTCCGGGAGGCTTGAGGACGACGCGTCGATAGACTTCGGGCATGCGTGATTAACCTTCCGGATCGACTCGACTCCGTCCTGGTGGCGCCGTTTTGGCGCGATAGTCGCGTGGCGGCTCCGAAAACAAGGACATAGCTGCACCGAACAACGAGTGGACAGACTCGTCCTCCTTGATAACATTGACCACTGAAACAGTTTACAATGGAATCGGGCAGATGATAATATCCCTCAAGTCGTCCCCCGGACCAGTGCTCCGGAGGGAATACTTGCAGGGTTGAGATCAGCCAATGGACACTAAGCGGCAACGAGTTGGCGGTGAGCGGTCTGAGGCTCTGGCCTCATCAGACCTCGTTGGACCTCTGCGGGCCGCTCTGGCCGGTGCCGACGAAAGCGACCGTTATCGGCTACTGGCCGCCTTGCTGTCTGAACTGGCTGATAGCAGCGCCGGCGGTCGGGACCGCGGCACTGCGGATCAGGTCGAGGTGCTCTCCAAGAAGGCCCAGGCGCTTACAGAGCAAAAGGCGTCGCTCGACGACAAGTACAAGGCTGTCAAAGCCGACCTTGTCCACCGGACCGCCCAACTGGAAGCGGAGCAGACGCGCGGGCATGAGCTGGAGCTGATCAATGAAGAACAGCGAGCCAGGCTCGATGCGCTGCAGAAGCAGGTTGCGGATATTGAGGCCCAGCTTGTCGCCAGGAATGCGGAACTCCACAAGGCCCACGGTGAACACGACAAGTTGCTGCTTCAAGTCCAGCGGGTCGAATTACAGAGGGATGATCACTCCAAGCTGGACAGGGTGGAGGCTTCCAAACGCCAGCTTACCAAGGAGGCCGAAGTACTCCGCACGGAAGTGGAGCAACTACGGACCGACAAGGATGCGGAGATTGCTCGCCTCAACAAGGAACTTGCCGAGGCTCGATCCCAGGGCGCGGGCACGGTGGACATTCCCTTCACCGAACTCTGGTTCCGACTGGCGGCGGCAAAGCCGGCACTGGCGGACGGGCATGTTGAGCCGACCCCGCAGAGCGCCCAACGCCTGGTGGATGCCTTCATCGAACTCGTTCGATTCGTGGACGATTTCGACAAGCTTATTCGACCGTTTTTATCCAAGTACACCAAGCACCATCAACCGGTTAAAGTCCCCTGGGAGGTCTACGCCAAGCGCGACGACACGCTCGCCACTGTCCGGCAGACGCTTGCGCCGGTGGGCGGCAAACCCATCGGCGTGGTTAAGATGAGGCTGCGCGGGCTATACGCGTGGACGGAAGCTGCGATGGTGGCCTGCGACGCGGCGATCGAGTCTGTCGCTTCTGAGCTCCATTCAACGCTAATGGGGCCCGCCGGTGCAGGCTCGGACCCCAACCACACGATAAAAGAGTTCATAAGAGGCGATGGGCACGAACTATTCCTGCAACACATTCGTGAACTCCGGGCTAAGATGGTCGAGGAGGCTTTCCGGGGTGCGGGACGCAGTAAGGGCTAGACAAGATCGAATTGGGTAAACAAGTCAGACTATGTGGATGCTACAACAGATGAATATGACATCAGGGGCGTACAAAACGCGACTGCTGGGTGTGTTTGTGGCGGGGATTGCGGCTCTTGGGGCTACGGGTTGTGCCTCACGGACAATCATGATTACTCAGGATGACCGCATCAACAATGCCATGCACTATCATCGACCTCTTCCGGAACAGCGGACCGGCAATCCCCTCGAGGTAACGGTCGTCTGCGTATATCCGGAGGACCTGGAGCGCGACGAAAACAAAGGGCTCGAGCCGGGCACGGGGATTACCTGTAAGGGCTGGTACGACAGTCAGCCGGTAAGAGGTGGTGGCGAGGGAAGTCACTTCAAGCTGCCGCAAGAGCAGATCTATCTCCGAACCAACGCCACCCAGGTCTACGGAATTCGCAAAGGACCGGCACTGAACGGTGCCATCGAGGATGGTCGCGCTCAAATGAAGATTACGGGCATCAAGTTTCGGCCCACTAAACTGTACAGCAAAAAGTCGGTGATATACGTGTTTCCCAAGTTCATCGGTCCGGAGGGAGACGTGTTGCCGGTACGGGCAGCCGAGTTTAATCCGCCGGGTGCTTACACGAGCAAGCTGAGTGTCAAGATCGGTGTCGATGAGGGCCGGGACAACTACGGGCAGTACATCGAGAACGTCACGAACTGAAGGCTGTGGGGTTCTCAAAAGGGCGAGTGAGTTCAGAAAGCGGGTTTGACTTAGAGCTTCTAACAGAACACAGAACATGCACCGGTTTCCAACCGGTGCATGCCACGGGTTGAAAACCCGTGCCACACTGGTTCTGTTCAGTTTTCCTGAGTCCCCAAAAGCAGGCGGAGACGGAGCCTGATGAGTTTTTGGACCGAAGTACACTGGTCGGAAGGAATGTTCCTCCGGCCACACCACCTGCAAGCGGACCAGCGGTGGGTCGAGACCGTTATCAACACGGGTTTTGACTCGCTGCGTCCGTACGCGTGGGGTTTCGTTCGCGTTTCCATCGCTTCCGAGCCTCTGGAGAACTTCACCTTGAGGCTCGATGAATGTGTAGTGCGCATGAAAGACGGGACCTGGGTCGAGATTCCAGAGAACACCGAGGTTGGACCACTGGACATCCAACAAGCCCTCGAGGCCGCTTCCGGCCCGCTGGATGTTTATCTGGGCATTCCCCAGATGCAGGCGGTTCGGGCCAACTCAGTGTCATTGGAGCGGCCCGAGCTGACCGACGGCACTCCACGTTACGAGCCCCACCCGGTTGTCAGGCGAGACGAGAATACCGGCGAGAATCCACAGACGGTATACGTCCGGCGGATGCGCGGACGGTTGTTCGTCGCGGGTGATGACATGACCGGCTACGAGACCGTCCGCGTCGGATCCGTCGTGAGAACGGATCGCCCCGGTTCGGTGCCCGAGTTGGATCTTCTGGGTGCGGGACCTCTGCTGGCCATTCAGGCGGATGCCGGGCTCAGCCGGTTGGTCACCTCTCTGGTCGACCAGATTGAAGCCAAAGACGAAGTGTTGGCCAAGGAGGCCCGGGAGCATCATATGCTCTTTACGGACGGGTTGGCGGCCAATACGGAACATTTGCTGAAGCTGCACGCCGTAAACGAAGTGCTGGCCCAGCTCAAGGCAATGATGCAGTGTCCGCTGTTGCATCCCTATGAGGTGTTTGTGGTGTTGTCGCGGCTGATCGGGCGTTTGTCCGTATTTCATGACGACCTTGCTCCCGGAGCGCTTCCCATATATGACCATGACCGCCCCGGGGCATCGTTTGATCGGTTACGCTTGCGTATCGAGGAGTTGCTCGATGTGATGAGGCCGATGGCCTACGTGGAGCGCGGCTTCCAGCGCAAGAAGGACGTTCGCGGCCACGAAGGGTTGGAGGTAGAGTTGGACCGGCGTTGGATCGACGACAACCTGGAGATGTACGTCGGGGTTTATTCGGAGGACATGGAGATTCAAGAGGTTGAGCGGTACATCTACACCCGGCTCAACCTGAAGTTGGCCTCGCCGGCCCGGGCACCGCGCATTGCAGACACCGCGGTGCGTGGTTTGCGGCTGGAGATCAAATCGGTGCCCGCCGGTACTCTACCGCGCCGCCCGGGGCTCCATTATTTCAGGATCAACAAAACCATAGGTCCCGATAGGACCGATTACTGGCGGGAATGCGAGCAAGAGCGGGGTATTCGTGTGAGTATGCAAGAGCGTCAGCTAGCTGACTTCGAGAGATTTCAGCCGAGCCTCTACGTAATCCTGAAGTCACGACCATGACAGAAACCATCGAACGAACGTCGCTGCAACTGACTGAGGCGTGTTGGCCGATCTTCGAGTTTGTCACCAACTTCGTGCGCCAAGTCAAACACGGTGTGGTGCCCGCGCCGGAACAGGTTCGATATGAAGCCCTGTCGGCATTGCGCGACGCGGAGGATATAGCCCGCAACGACGCAGTCTCCGAGCGGGCCTGGCATGACCGCATCCAGGCGATCATGGTCTATATTATGGACTACAAAATGATCAATACCGAATGGGAGGGCCGCCTGTACTGGCTGGACAACCCCTTCGAAACGGACCCGACGGTTCTCAACCACGCCCAGGCCCTGGGCGGAGAGGAGTTCTTCGTCACTTGCGATGAACTTCAACGCGAGTATGAGCTGGCGGAGCGCCGCGACCGTCGCGACAAGGACGAACTTGCCGAGCAGTTGAGCATCTACTTCACCTGCTTGAGGCTCGGGTTTAGGGGGCAGTATCACGACCGCCCACAGGAGCTGGCGGACTACACGCGTCGGCTCTTTACTCGCCTGCCGGCTTATGCCTCGACACGGGTCAAGCAGATGTTCCCCAACGCGTACCGCCAAAATCAGGAGATCAGGTTCAACCCCAACCTGGGTATGAGTCTGACCATCGTGTTGGTCATTTTGGCCATTGTCGTCGCAGGATGGGCAGTGGCATCGCGTCTCGCCTGGAACAGAGCAGTGAACGAGATCGGCCTTTACGCAGATCAGGCGGCTCGAGGAGGTACGACACTTGCAGTGGAAGATGACGAGCTTTCGCTGGGGGAATCGACCCAGCCGTAAGCATGTTCGACGTATCCAGCCCTTGAGCACAGGATAGGGGCCATGAAGAAACTATTCGCCATGATCAAGAAGCTCCCGCCGGAGGCTAGGATGGTTCTGGCGATGGTCGGGCTGGGCACTCCCTTCGGGGCGATTTACGTTCTGCGCCGGTTTTTCCCCGGCGTGTCCATGTTCACGCTGATCCTGTGTGTAGCCGGCGTGCTCCTCGGCGTCGCACTGATTATTTGGCTGATCAGCATGATCTTCACCCGGGGCCGCAAGAAACGCACCCATCGGATGGCGGCGGAGCTTGCCGACGAGGCCCAGGCGGGCCCGCAGTCGGTGGATGTAAGCGCGGCGATCAAGGCCAATAACGAGAAGTTCTTCAGTGCCATCCGCGACATGCGAAAGAACGTGGGCATTAGCGTCTACGACCTGCCCTGGTACATCGTGCTCGGCGACTCGGGCTGTGGCAAGACCAAGCTGGTCAACGAGGGGGGGCTGACATTCTCGACTGGTAAGCCCGAAGGGTATCAGCTCGGGACGCTCAACTACAACTGGTGGTTCACGGAAGACGCTATCTTCGTCGACATGGCCGGAAGGCTCTGCAACCCTCAAGACGACAGTGATCGCCGCGAATGGTCGGCGTTTCTGGATGCCGTCGCCAAGGGACGAAAGGGGTTCCCGATCAACGGGGCGCTGGTGTGCGTGTCGGCTGATCACCTGTTGCAGGACCCTCCGGAGAAGATCGAAGCGGACGCCAACACCACTCTGGAGCGCCTTCGTGACTTGCAAACCAAGCTGGGTGTCACGTTCGCGACGTACCTGATCGTCACCAAATGTGACAAGATTCTTGGCTTCATGCACTCTTTCGACCGCGCGGAACGCGATATCACCGTGAAAAACCAGATCTTCGGCTGGTCGAAGCCCGGCGACTTCAACGAGCTGTACGACCCCGAAAAGTTCAAGGGGGATTTCGAGGCGGTTTACGTGCGGCTCAACGAGCTACGTCTTCGTCGTTTGAACGATGACGCCGAGGAGATCGACCTGGGTCTGGCCTACAGTTTTCCAGAGGAGTTCCGGGGGCTGTACGAGCCACTGCATATCTATGTGCGAACGCTGTTTCCCTATATTCGCCAGCCGCGGGCGGTGAAGAATCTGATCTTTCGAGGTGTCTACTTCACCAGCGCAACCCAGGAGGGCGAGCTGATCCTGAAACACCTGACCGAGCGTCTGGGGGCGGAGGCAGCCGATCAGTTCGCCCCGTTGGACGACCTTTACCCCAACAAGCGGCCGCACTTTATCAAGGATGTGCTCTTCCGTAAGGTTTTTCCCGAACATGGACTGGTTTTTCGGAACGAGCAGCAGGTTATCCGTAACAAGCAGCTCAGTAAGATCCTGAAGATCGGTACGGGTGTGCTCGCTGTCGTGCTCATTGCGGCCTTCGGGCTGAGCATTTCAGCGTTCGAACGGGTCATCGGTGATCCGCGTAAGAATGCGGAGGAGGCGGCCAACTCGGTAAGGGCGATCTCTCCCGCCGGCGCGTTGCAACGGGCGGGAGTGATCGGGGCGGATGTCAATAAGCTGCGACAAAGCCGGCTGGCCGCCTGGATCCTTACGTGGGGCCTCGGCGCCGACCAGCCCATCAATGATCTAAAGCGCATCCGCCTTGCACTGGTCGAGAAAAGCGTGCTTACGACGCTGCGAGAGGTGGATGAAGCCCTTGGGTCGGCAACGCATCTTCGGCAGCCCGATACTCCGGCGGCGAAGGCATACATGGCCGCGCTGGAGCAGTATCTCATCTGGTTCGGTTGCCGGGGTGAAGCGGAACCGCCGAGGCAAATCACGCTAGGTAGCTTCGAGACGCTCTGTGAGGTCCTGACCGATTCACAATCGATCACCCGGCAGGAAGGATTTCAACAGCAAACACGTTGGTATTTCGCGGCGATTGAAGAGGACGACAGGCTCGCGAAGAACCCCGCCAGCTTGCTGGCTGCGGCAAACCTTGATCCCGAGACCACGATCAGCGACGCGCTTGACCATGTATATGAACACTACCGGCGTTACTATGCCACGCTTGGGATGGAGCACGCCAACAGACATATCCAGGAGTGGATGCGCATCCGCAATCAGTGCCTCACGGTCAAAGACCATTACAAGGCGATGCTCAGTGCAGCTGCGCAGGTCGAGCGAGTCGAGACACTGACCGAGCTGGACGAGTTTAGAGGCGCATTCCAGGAACATTATCGTGCGTTTGACCAGGCGTTGGATGGGGCTACGTGGCAGAGCGCGGGTGCAGGCACCTCGCTTTTTGAGATTCCTCTGCTTGGGGAGCTGCTTGGGGACCAGAGGACGCTGTGGCTTGACTATCAGAGCCGGCTTCGCACGGCCGCCGGTGCGTGCGGGGTCGAGGATCGGATGGTCCTCGACAGGATCGACGGGCTTAGCGCGGGCGATACGCGAGTCATAGGTCTTGATAGAGCGTTGTGGAAGAGCCTGCAGGAGGCGGAGATCGTATCGCGTCCATACACGGACGATGCCTACGATGAGGCCAACTTTAAGCTGGCCGTCCGCGAGGTGCACGAGTCTTTTTCGGACATTCTCGATTTTACAAGGGGCGATGGCCAGACCACCAATGACGAAATCCACCCAACGGCAGATGCTCAGACAGTGCGCGATCTGCTGCAACGGATTCACCACAGCCTGGCGGGAGCGGACACCGCAGTACCCCAGGATCTTGGTGGCCAGACCGCGGGGGGGTGGATCGACGCCCTGGCCAAACATGTGGATGCATTCGAGGAGGAGCGTGAAGCCATTGATGTTACCGACCTGTCCCCCTTTTGGGATCCGGAGGCCCTTGGCGAGCTGCATTTGGGGTGCGGGGATGTCGTTCGCCTGGGCGAGGGCACCAGGCTGCTCAAGACAATCGTAGCCCGGCTGGATGAGGTCAAACAAACGAGTACCTGGGGATTTGCGGAGCTGGCCCCGCTCGAGCAGCGAACCACGGAGGAGCGATCGCCCTATACCATTCAAGCAGTGGGGCGCCCACCCTCGCAACGCCAGCCGCAAGCTGAACCGACCAGGCCGGAGCCGACAAAAAGAAAGTCGAGAAGACTGCAGAGAAGGACTGAGGAGTCACCGGGCGAAAGGCCGGGGCGCGGGGAGCGGCCCTCCTCGGCGACGGAACTGCGAGCACCCCAGACCCGTGGTGTGGGACGGGTACGCGCCTATGCAACGCACCGC
>Ga0114930_10001880_pt1 | contig 19452 bp, 14 predicted proteins | sample AnhtaG_FD_87300 | JGI IMG/M metagenome (GOLD analysis project Ga0114930, IMG submission 87300) | Deep subsurface microbial communities from Anholt, Denmark to uncover new lineages of life (NeLLi) - Anholt_01485 metaG | ecosystem: Environmental > Aquatic > Marine > Oceanic > Sediment | place... | reverse complement strand
GCCTTTTCGGATTTCCCGACTGAATCTTCATCTTCAATCACTTCTTCATCCTTTTTGACTTCTTCCTTGGGTTCTTTAAGTACCTCATATTCGAATTCTTTTTTTGTTTTTAATTCTTTGGCTTTTCCAAATCGCTTTTTTAATGGATGGAATGAGAGAAAAAAGATTAGAATAATCAAACATAAAAAAAAGAGTGAAAATAACAGTTTAATCATGACAATGTACTATGCCATTTCAAAAATGAGTAATTTCATACGCTCTTTCTGAATTTTTCCCCCTATGTCATAGTTCAATTATGCAGTCTAAAACTTATTACATCCTCCCAATTCTAACGTTTAAAAATATTACATTTAAAAGGAAGGTTGGTCAATAGTATTTTTATGTAAAGTCAAGGAATGATTTTTCAGACATGCATGTTTGACGGCTTCATTTACCTGTGGTAAAAGTAGAGACTGTATTAAGCTAAAGAAATAATGCGATAAGGGGATTGGATTTTGAGAATTCAAAAATGCATACCTGGCTTCTATCCGCTTGAGGAAATCACATATGAGTGTCCAGAATCTGAGAAGAAAATCTATGAAGCTTTAAGAGAAGCGATCCCCAAGGGATGGTATGCATGGCATTCGATGAAGATGCGCACTTTTGAGAATAAATTTGCAGAAGCAGATTACATAATTGCAGATCCAGCAAGGGGAATACTTATTATGGAAGTCAAAGGAGGCAATATACGTAAAGATGGCGGCTGTTGGTATCAGAATAAAAAATTACTTGAACCTTCACCATTCAATCAAGCTCATCGCTGTCGCAGAATATTGAGTACAAGATTTAGAGAAAAGAAAATTAAATATCCTATTATTGGATTATCTTTTTGTTTTCCTGATACATTTGTCGGAGATGGGCCTACACAGGATGATTTAAGAAATTTGATAATTGGATCGGAGAGCTTACCATACATGGCAGAAATTCTTCCAGACTTGATGAAAAATGTCATAAAAAAACCCAGGCATACTAAAGGAGGGTGGATAAAGGAATTGCACAATATGTGGTGTGAAGCCTGGGTACCTCATCCGCAGCTTTCTCTGCGTGCAAAATGGGGCATAAAAAAGCGCATTCAACTAAGCATGGAGGAATTCGAATCTCTGTATAGGATTATTGAAAATGACATGGTATTGGTCCAGGGAGGCGCAGGAACAGGAAAAACTTTGCTTGCCATGGAGCTGGCTAAAAAGGAAGCAGAATTTGGGAGACGCATTTTGATACTTTGCTTTACGGATGCACTGGGATTTGTGCTTTCGAGAATGTTCCAAGAGGAGCCAAATATTTCGGCCGCGCCAATAGGTAAGTTTGCTGTGAAGTTGCTCAGGGATAAAGGGCATGAGACCAAAGAGTCATATACTCCTGAGTTTTGGGATCCAATAACACTAGAAGCAGCACTGGAGGGGATGCCTCCAGAGAAGGAACGTTGGGATACAGTGATTGTAGATGAGGGGCAGGACATGAGTGAGAATGATTGGTGTCTTATTCAAGAATGTGCAGAACCGAAGAGGAGATTATGGGTTTTTATGGATGATACACAAGCGTTTTTGCATGATTGTATGTTGCCTGAGGAAATAAAGAAGAGAAGCACAAAATACCTATTGGGAAAGCCTTACAGGTGTCCAGTGGCGATTCAGGAGTTAGCAGATGTCTATGTTGACGGAGAACCGAATATGAAACTGATACAGTCGGCAGTAGAAAATAAAATTATAAAAATCAAGGGATGTGAAGAAGACAAAATTCATGCAAAAGTCGGGAATGAAATAAATAATTTGCTAGGCGAAGGCTTTAAAGGCTCTGAAATTGCTGTGATTTCATTGCGCGGTAAGAACCTGGAGGACAATATTATATATCAGGAGAGGCTAGGCGGACATAAGGTTGCTTTGGCGACTTATGAGAAGGCAAGTGAGCATATTGTTTGCGATACATTTATGAGGTTTAAGGGCCTAGAAAGACCGGCGGTTATTATAACTGATTTGCGGCATGTAGAGGATAGGTATGCACCAAGGATGAATATCGCTTTGACGAGAGCCTCGGGTGTGGTGAGGATTATTGATTCAAAAGAAGCGCTAAAGAAAGATCCAGTTTTATTACAACTGGTTAAATGAATGAAACATTCGTTTCCCTATTTTATTCTCCACGGAGCGGGCTGTACTCTCGAGATGACATCTGTCAACCTCTTCTAATTATTGTGTCTGCTTTTATACATCATTAGGATTTCGGTTTAATGCTTATGCCACGCAATAGGATAATTGCGTTATCAATAAGCTTGGGAACGCTCTGATTCCAGTGATCATCTAGATATTTTTCAAACTGGACGGATTGTCTCATAACTTCAAACTGAAACCTTATTATATCCAGATAGCGGTTAATTGATTCATTTGTACTATTAAACAGATACTGAAGGGTGTTCACTCTATCCATTGGCATGCACAATGAGGGGAAGAGGAAATGGAGGCATTTTGAATTCGAAACAAGTCTACCTTTTGTCTTCATCAGTTCCAAATTCGAATATGCATTTTTTAGAAGTCTCAACATCTCATCTTCCTGTGTAATGTCAAAGGTTTCCAATTTTTTTTCAATTGCTTCGAATTCAGTACAACACGAGATTAAAGAGCCTTTGAACTCATCGAAATACTTCATTTTTGCACCACGGCTGTTCATGTCCCAAGAAACCAAAACAGCATAAAGTATCTCCAGATTATGATCCTTAGAGAGAAATGTGCTGACATTAGGAAACTTTCGCCGCAATGCAAGGACTCGTCTATAGAAATAAAGGCTCGGACCGGATCTATACGTAGAGTTGATGTTGGCGATTCGTGTTGTAATTGTATTTACTATAGCCTTAATTTTGTTCTCACGATCTCGAATCATTTTTCTAAGATCTTGGACAGATCGTTTAGATTCTTTTGAAGGAGATATCCAACTGAAGGACCGAGACATAGATGAATGTGCTTGCTCTAAACAATGATATTCGATTTCAGCACGAGCCAATGGGTTGTAAAAATGGCCGAGGATTTCTTTAATTCTTTTAACAAGGTTATCTTCCAAAGATACTTCACCTAGATCAATATGAATCCAGACATCATTGAGATAGCGGTTTGATGCAAATTTCAGCTCTTTATTGCTCAATTTCTTCAATTCTGACTCGACATTTGAGCTATTGATGCGGATCACTCGCTGATTAATTTTAGCCATCACCCTGATTCGATTACATCCTGGATCGTGATGAACCGAAATCCTGCCCATTGGATAGTTGATATAAACGGAAATCATGATTTTATCTTAATATTCAATAAAATATTGTTTTAAGCTTACCACACTATTCTAACAGACTTTATACATATTTATGGACAAAGTACATTTCAAATAGAATGACAAATCACTACTATAAAAATACTACAAGACTAATACCAAGAATTATTAAAGCTACATAGCTTATTGACAAATGCAACGCTGTTTTAGCATGACATAGCAATAAAAGAATCAATAACAGTTTCCTTTAATGTCTTTTGATCTTTAACATCATCGAGTGGAACAGCTTTTATTTTCCCAGAAATGAAATTGTATCTGCCTTCAAATTCTAAATCAATTTTCAGCTTTATTTTATGAACCAAAGAAAACCATGCTTCTTTAAGATACCAGTAGTAGTATGGCAACGCCTCACCGTTTTCACCTTTTTTCATCTTGAAACAGCCAATTATAATAAGTGGTTCTATTGGAGCACAACCTCTATTAACAAAAAAGACTCCTACAGCCTTAATTTCATCGGGATTTTCTTGAGTGGCAAAATACCTTGAGACATAGGGTGTAATCCACCACTGCGGATTATTAATGTCCTTAGACTGTTCAGTTCCTGCAGTATTACCATGCAAGCAGCGGTATCCATATTTCTCTAATATGCCACTGGCATCCAGCAAGAGGCTTGCAGTTTCTTGATAAATTGTTGTTAAATTTTTGAATGTTGTTTTGATGCTTTCAGACTGTTTGCTCATTTAGTACCTCCACAATAGATTTTACCAACCAGCTGTTTTGCTGGTACAACCCAACGATATTCACGAACTTCAGCTCTGGATAAATAGAAAAAAGGGCGACTTTTAATGGTTTCTGGAGCAAGTACAAATCTATAAACTGCTGGTCTCTTTTCTACTTTAGTTATATATAAAAAACCATTTGGAATGGCTTTAATCATATCCAAACTGAATCCTCTAAAATGTATGAGACGTTTACGCTTAAGTAGTTGTTTTAAATCATCAAGGATAGGGTGTTCCCAATCGAGAGGATTCTTTATCCTTGAGACTATTGGATGAAGTTCAAACCAACTTGTCCAAAAAAGGTTAACATCTTCTTTCCCCAACAGAAACTTCTTGATTTCAACAAGCGACTCACTTATTGAATCTTCGGGGAAAGATCTGTGAGCTGTAATATAAATCAGAGCTGTGCCCAATATCTTTGATTTTGGAAGCCGAAAAATGTTATGACTGTCTTCTAAAAGGTCCACATATTCTCTTGCTAATTGATCCTGAGGCGTTTCTGCTACTTCAAGCTCATCTTTACTTAAAGCCAAGCTTGATTTAGAACTAAAATACTTTGCTTCAACAAGAACAATAAAAGAGTGCCCTGATGTAAGCTCAAGAGCAATCAAAACATCTGGTTCAGACCGGGGCAATCGAGGCCAAAACAAATACTGAACTCTATTCACTTTTTCCTTTAAGAGTCGCCCCAGAGGCTCCTTATTTAATCCTTTAGCTTGGTGTAAAAAAGGAAGTAAAAGGGTCTCTGGTCTGACATAGCGACAGGCGGAAAAAATATCAGATGTCAGTAAATCTTCCATCCGTTCTGACAGGTTTTCTCCTGTGCGGCTGATCTTTCCGTGAATTTCAGCAATCGTCATCAATCATATATCCATTTATGTTAACTTTAAAATTTCATCATTTTCAGAAATATTAGAAGTGTTTCAGCTCTGACCTACCCCCATTTATTGTTATACATGCAAAATCTGAGCTCCATATCATTGGACTTGCCCCTTGTTCAGCTCCATTTTCTAGTTTTCATATCACTTGAGGATGTTAACATTATTCTGTCATCACATTTCTTAATTTCATATTTCTACTCAGGTAATAATGCTTTTTTGAACTTTAGTTTATCTGCAAGAACATCATTATCATCTGAATATATTGCGTCTGTTATTTTTTCATATTGTTCAATAAATATATCAATAAACTGCCTTCCATTAATCAGCTTGATCAGTACTTTTTCAGGGTCTGTTGCACTTTCCACAGCCTTTTTATTAAATCTACTCAATGTAATAAAACAGCCTTGATAGTCTCTTTTGAGAGCACCACGAAAATTTCTTATTTCCTTCTCTCTTATTACAGCATCAGTATACCTTTTGACTTGTACTTGTAAGTTAATCGAAGCGATACCCATCACATTTAATTCTCCTTCAAAATCAATACCTCCATCACCAACTTTACCTACTTCTTGTGTTGCTTCAAAACCTAAGGATTGCAGGACATAACTTACTAATTGTTCAAATTCCTCAGCATCCAACTCTAAAAATTTTTCTTTTATTGATTCATAAATGCCATCACTTTCAACTTTCTTTTCTTTTTTTATTTCCTCAGGCATAAATATTCCCACTGAGTCTAAAACTTCATGTACTTGTGAGACATTGAATACAGTTAGAGAGCTTCGAAGGGTATTTTGTAATGGGATAGAATAGTTTTGTCGATTAATGAATTTTTTAAACCACTCAACCTTTCTTCTATAATAAAATGAAGAAGTCTCGTCTTTCTTGAAAAATGCTTCACTTTGAACTTTTCCTATCAATAATCTTAGGTCATTATAGGGAGTTATAACAATATCACCATTATTAATTTCATTGATAAATCGAAAAATTTGACCTGAATTTTGAAAAACTGTTCCATCTGCAGACTCCGGGTAAAACTCACGATATAACTTTATGATATTATCACGGTTATTAAGTTCATTAATTGAATACTTTTTTGATTCAAACCAACCAATTCCAACGTATTCATTGGCCAAAAATGCATCTGTGTATTTACCAAAATCTGCTCTAACCATAAATACTTTCATGTCTATATCTCCCATTTCAATATTGTTTTCATCGTTAATGAATAAGTTACCTACAGGATTCCTAATCCACATTTCTTCAGTCTGGAATGCATCCTCTTTGCATTTCCAACAAGCCTATCCAACTCAGCCCAAAATGTTTTGCTGTGGTTTTTTACCCTTGTATGAACAAGCTCGTGTAAAATAACATAGTCAATCAATTCATCGGGCAAACTCACCAGATTAAGGTTCAGATTTATGTTATTTTTTACTGAACAACTCGCCCATCTTGTTTTCTGATTCCTAATAAATACTCTATTGTAAGTGAAGCCATTTTTCTTCGTTAAATGATTCAACCTACCCAGGAGTTTTGTTTTAGCTTCAGCCCTGTCTACTTTCACTGAATTCCTCAAAATGTTTTCATGTTCTAGCTCTGCCAAACTCATTCTCTCTTGATGTCTCTTTATCCATTCAACTTTTGACCTCACAACCTTCTCTGCCTTCTTAAATGATAGCCCAATAGGCACAGCGACTCGAACTCCTTTAAATGGCTTAACAGAAATATTTAAATGTTTAGCTCTATCACTCCGCTCAAAAAGGACAGGGCCTACTCCATCAATTTCAAGAGTAATTGATTTTTCCATTAAAAATGCTTCTCCACATATTTCATGGCTTCTTTACTGAACTCTGAATAATCATCGGGATTGAGCTCAACTTCAGGATGTTCTTTTGAGTATTTTGCCAACTCTAAGATAATATCTCTTTTAATTGTTGCTAGAACGCTTGGCTGCCTCTGCCATCCTGGAAAAGTTTGTTCAGCAACCATATTTTTCAACCGAGATCCCAATTCTTCAGGTTTCGCATATCGGACTTTTTCACTTACTATCTGACGCAGAGCCATTTCACCCTTGGAAATTCCCTCAGCTTCCTCCTCCTTAATTGCCTCATTAATTTGTCCAGTGAGCATGGTTAACAAGCCAAGCGTATCCAAATCTTGTTGATCTTTCTGGCTGATGATAGCTTCAAGATTCTCCATCAATGTCTTATATATTGGTAGATTTCCTAATCTTACAGTAAGAATTGCCCTCAATCGCTTCTCAATTAAGATTTCACGTTGCTCTTTATCCCCAGGCAACTCATCAATTCTCCGCAGGTAATTATCATCAACAACAAAGATAGGCGTAGTCTGGTCTATCTTGCCAATATCGACATGTTCATTTATTATTTTCCTGGTATTTGCCAGATAATCATCTACATTGGGCTTTTTGTTATCTTCTAACTGACGAAGGGCGACCATGATTTCTGTTGCCCATTTGTAATTTTCAGCATAATCCAGCACAAAAGGGTCAGGAGCAATAGTTTCATATGTAACCTGAAGTTGCTTATATGTTTCTCTCACCTTTGATTCCAATTTCTTCTCTTCGATATGCCTCAAACAGTGCCAAAGATTTGAAATTTCAACTCCATAAAATATATTCTTAAATTCTTCTATTAAATCCGGGAGTTCTCGTTTCAATTCATCAAAATCAATCAGACAGCTCTCAATCTCATTCTCATTGAAATTCAGTGCTTTATCCAGATGCTTCAGTACACCACAGTAGTCTATGATTACTCCGCTTTGCTTTTCTTTATATGGCCTATTAGTTCTGGCAATAGCCTGCAGTAACGTATGGTCCTTTAAAGGACGGTCCAGATACATGACATGCTCAACTGGAGCATCAAAACCTGTGAGAAGCATACTCTGAACCAATAATATCTTCAAAGGATGTTCAGGATTTTTAAAATTTCGAATAATTTCTTTCTTTTTCTCTGAAGAATAATGATATTTGCGCAGTTCATCATCATCATTGTGTGCGCCAGTAAATATAATATCCGAGACATCCTGTCCAATTAATTTATCCAAATGAGATTTAATTTTCACACAGGCACGTCGTGTAAAACAAACAACCTGAGCTTTATATCCATTAGGTTCTACATGGTCTTTAAAATGTCCTGAAATGTCTTTTGCAATTGACTCGAGTCGTTCTGGATTCATCATAAATGTCGCATATGAACCAGCTTTCTGTTTCAATTCATCAAGGGTTTCATCATCAAGGTTCGAATATTCATCCTCAATAATTTTGTCAATATTCACTCCATCCAGATGCCATTTACTGTTCCTGAGCTGATAATGAACGGGGACTGTTGCACCATCCTCTATCGCTTGCCTAATGTTATAGAGGTCTAGGTACCGTTCAATTTTCTTATCAGCTCTCATACCGAAGTTTCTGTGAGTATTATGGTCACTTCGATCAATAGGAGTTCCAGTAAAACCAAAGAAATACGCATTTTCCAATGCACCACGCATTTCTATGGCATTAAGCCCTTCTTGACTGCGGTGAGCTTCATCGATAAGTACAAAAACATTATCACGTTTTACAAGGATATCCTTCATTTCCTTAAACTTAAATACTGTGCTTATTATGACTTCCCTACTATCTCCCAAGAGTTTTTTCTTTAAATCCTTGATTGAATTAGCGCGTGTCGTATTCGGTAGCTTTGATGAAATAAAAGTGCCTGATATCTGCGTATCCAAATCCTTACGGTCAACGACGATAAGAACGGTAGGATTGTTTAATGCTGGATGTTTGCGTAATTTCCAAGCTATAAAGAGCATTGTTAAGGATTTTCCACTTCCTTGGGTATGCCAAATGAGTCCGGTTTTCATGTCTTCGTTTAAAATGCGGTTAACAATCTTGTTTGTTGCCCGATACTGCTGGTAACGAGATATCTTTTTAATAGTCACATTATCATCGGTCTCAAAAACTATGAAGTTGTTAATCAAATCTATGTATGTCTGGTGATTAAACACCCCGTAAATCGCTGTATCAATGTAGGGATTATATTCTTTTCCGGTCTCAAACCCTCTAAATTCACTCTGAGAATCATCAAAATCTGCGGGGAGTCCATTATCATGCTTCCATTCAAAATAGAATTTCGAGGGCGAACCAGTTGCTCCATATTTAAAAATGTGACCATCAGTTGAGGCATTCAAACAATTGGGTATGAACAGCTTAGGACTGTGTTTTTGATAGCGTTCTATCTGTTTTACACCTTCTAGCCAATTCGAATCCTCCGTTGAAACTACTTTGCACTCAATGACTGAAGTGGGAATCCCATTTATAAAGAGTACAATGTCAGGTTTAATGTTTTTCTCATTTTCAATGACACCATGAGTGATGGATTGTACAAATTGATTAGTTACTGTGTATTGATTGTTTTTCAGATTCTCTTGGTCGATTAGAGTGATTGTAACGGCTTTTTCTGATTGACTTAGTTTGAATGATTTTTCATTTTTAATCCATTTTGTGAATTCTTCATTGCCTTCAACACGCTGAAGTTTATGGATAATTGCATCGGCATGAGATTCGGTTACCCCCTTATGGGAATTTAGTCTGATTATGGAATCTTTAAGAAAAGGGATAATAAAAGGATTATCAAAAGAAACCCGAAGTGTTTCTAATTCAGACGATTTCATGTATTCCCAACCTAATTTCTGGAGTGTTTTAACAAAAGGAAGTTCAACTTGTTTGAGTTCGGAATACATTACACTTTCACTCTCACTTTTCCTGTAAGCAGCACCTGCATTAATGCTTTTTTTAGTTTTTCCAATTGCTTTTTTATAGCATTTTCTTTTTCAATTTTAGAATCAACTTCCGAGAATATTTTTTCAATTTTGTGTTGTTCCTCAATACTAGGAATTGGAATCGATAATTTTCCTAATCCTTCTTGCCCGATATTGGTAATGGTTACAGTGCCTGAAAGCGAAATAATTCTCCCTCGTGTTTTCGGAGCAATTAAATAATAAGCAAGGAACCTGGGATATATAGCATTACTCAGTAGTCTAGCACGAATTAGAAAACCACAGAAAGCAACTGGTTCAGAATAACCATTAAATAATGCTGACCAACCCACCCCCTCCTTTTTCAGAGAAGAACGGACAAAAAGTAAGTCCCCAGCTTCAAGTAGGTGTTTACTCTTTAACGGAACTTCCACACGATATAGTTTATTCAAATCCATTCCTATTCCTTCAGAGTACATATTTAAAACATCTACCATTAATGTCCCTGAGTCTACTATATCTTCTTTAGGGAAATTTGCACCATTTTTAAAACTTGCTATTTGCCCTAGTTTTAACAACTGCCACTCTTCAGGTATTCTCCCAATCTTTGTCTCTTTGAACCGAGTATGCCCGATTCCTTCATTAAAGAGTTTCTGCATCAGCCCTTTTTTCAGCTGCTTTGTTTCTTCGATAATTGCGTCAGTCTTTTCAATGGCATTATCCAGTGTGGACAAAATGTCGGTAATTTTCTTCTGTTCTGGTAGTGGTGGAAGGGGAACTTCCAAAGTTTGTAAATGGCTCGAATAAATGTGAAAGATTGATAAGCCTTGACCAAGCCTACTCTTGCGATTCGCCACTTCACCAGTATTCAGGCAGTAGGAAAGAAATTCTGAATCAATGCCAACATCCTTATTTGGTCTAAATACAATCAAATCACCACCAGCAAATGCTTTTTCATCTCTAGTATATGCGACACACTTTCCAATATCTTCTTGTGTCTCGCCAGTTCCAGCAAAAATTATATCACCTTTCAACAGTCTTCGACCAATCTTGGCAGTCTCTTTTCTAATGTATGCTGAAAAATGAGTCACTGTATTAGCAAATTCGTATTGAACATAAATATCACCATATCGAATACACGGGAAGCCTGTTTCTGTAATTTCACTCTTCGTAATTGTTTTACCCTTAAAAAAGTCGCCTATATTTCCTAATTGCTCCAATTTCCACTCTTCTGGAATTGCGCCAATCTTGGTTTCTTGGTAACCATTCTGCATTATAGTTTTAATTCCTTTAAATAATCATCTAGGTGTTTTTGAATTTCTATCCGCTCATTTTCCAACTTGGTCAGGTTTGCCAACACCTGTGGGATGTCCACTAGCTCTTCTGGTTCCGTTGTGTCCACATAGCGACTAATATTTAAATTGAAGTCGTTTTCCTGAATTTCTTCCATATCAGCCACGGTGCAGTACCGCACAACTGTTTCAAAGGCATTAAAAGAAGTGGCGGTTTTCTCTATGTCCTTTTGTTGTAAATGATTCTGATTTTTACCTTCCAGAAAGTCTTTGCCGGCGTCAATAAACAAAATCCTATTCTTTCGGTTTTCAGGTTTATTGGAATTGAACAGAAGCAAGCATCCTGGTGAAGAAGTATTATAAAACAAGTTTCCAGGCAAGCCGATGACCGCTTCAATGAGGTCTCTCTCAAGGAACATCTTTCGTATTTTCCCTTCGCTGCTCCCGCGGAATAGCACGCCATTATCCATTACAATTCCCATGCGTCCACCTGGTTTCAAACTGGCATACATAAGTTGAAGCCAAGCCCAATCACCACTACTTTTTGAAGGCAAGCCAAAAACAAATCGATTGAAGGGGTCGCCATTCTTCCACTTTTCATGATGCCAGTTATCCTGGTTCCACATTGGGTTGGCAAGCACAATATCAAACTTTTTCAATTTTCCGTTCTCTAAATGTTTGGGTGCAATGAACGTATCACCATGCTCTATATGAGCATTTTCATGCCCATGGAGAAACATGCTCATTCTTGAGATAACATAGGTGTTGCGGTTTTTCTCTTGCCCATACATAAAAAGTTTTACAGGGTTCTGACCTTGCCGTTCGAGATACTGTGCTGCATGGACCAGCATACCTCCGGAGCCACAGCAGGGGTCATAAATGCTTTCCAGTTCCCGGGGCTTGAGCATCATCACCAGCAATTCCACCACCATACCAGGGGTATAAAACTCGCCGCCTTTTTTCCCGGCATCATCGGCAAATTGTTCAAGGAGGTATTCATACGCTTGCCCCAGCATATCACCAGGCACATTCTCATTGCCAAGCCTCATCTTGTTAAAATGCTGTACTAGTTGAGAAAGAATCGAATCAGGCAAGCTTTCCTTGTCGTTGAAATCAATTCGGTCCAGGATGCCATCGAGTTTAGGTGAGTTGGCCCGGGTGATTTTGTAGAAAACATTGTTAATCTTCTCTCCAATGTTAATCCCGGTGCTTAATACATCCGCCCAGGAACAACTATCAGGCCGATAGAACCGTGTGTACATATCCTTGCTTTTGGCCAATCTTCCCCCCACTTGAACCACCATTTTGGCGTATTCTTCATCAAAGGTATCACTCAACCGTTTGAAGAAAAGGAGTCCAAAGATGTAGTTCTTATAATCGGAGCTATCAATACTCCCGCGTAGAATGTTGGCTGACTCCCAGAGATAAGACTTTAGTTGTTGTAAAGTTAAAGCTTCTGACATCGTCGTCCTCTTGATGCTGAATTTATCCTAATATAATCATAAATAATCTTGAAGTCAATATGAGAAGAACAGGCTCTTCCCCGTATGTCTGATGTGTTTAAGATTTTGCCTAAATTTGTTAAATATGGAAGAGAACCATTTTTTTTAAGTTCATTTTGGGTTTAAGATTGTGCTTGTCTTTTGACTTCATCTAAAGTTTTTCCGTTTTTGTATTTCCATTCTGTCCATCCATTTGCTCTTCTTCCTAGAACTGTAGCCGCGGCTGCACTCGGGGAGGAGAAAATGTAATCTGATGTAAACTTATAGATGTTTCCCTCTCTTTTTAGGATTCCACTTTGTTTGAGTTTCTCTCTCATTCCAATAACCCATGGACCAGCTGTTTTTGTTTCTTCTAAGTTACATTTTGGTCCAGAGAACACTATTAGTCCATCTTCTGAATATTCTCCTTCAGCAAATGCCTCTTTTCCTTTGCAGTACAAGATGTCTTTTTTGTCTGGTTTTCTTATATGATCGAAAACAGGAGAACCAAGTGCTGATACAAGAATTTTTATGGTTTCAACGTTATCGAGCAAATCAGCTTGCATTGCTTCAGGGACAAATGGTTGAGTTGGGATTATTGAATTTTCAAGGACAAATCTTCCCACATTTTTAGCTTCTTTATAGCAATGATATTCAAGGAATTTTATATGAGTTTTAGTAAAATATTGGGTTTTTGAGATTAAGACTAATGCGAAGGTCCAAAAATCTTTGGTCGTATTATGTTGTTTAAGGCGATTGAGACAATCTTCGGCTTCCCCTATGTAAAGGAGAGCTTTTCCTTCCTCGTCAGATGATCCTATTAAAAAATAAATACCGACATTTTTCAGCTCATCACGAGAGTTCATATAATCTAGCTTTGAACGAGGGATTAAAATGACTTTAACTGTGCGGCTCGTTATTTCAGCTATTTTTACACTTCTTGGATTGCCGTCTGGTAAAAATATTTGAATTGTTTTTCCTGTGATCATTTTATTCTCCCTTATTGTTTTGCAGTATAGAAACCTTAACCTTTATAGATATTCTCATTATGCCAACTCAGAAACTCATCAGTCGGTTGATCTTCAAATTTTCTAGGCTGGTGAACTATCTTGCCATGAAACGTAAAATAATACTCCCCATTATCAAATTCCTCTTTTATGCGCCGGCTGATTTCGATATTGAGCTTTGGCGTTATGGTCAGATATCCTCTATCAAAGAGTTTGTACATATCGCTCCGGAGCAGCACGCCGTTTTTGACCTCATGAGGGCCGCTAACTGAATAAGGCTTGATGTGGGCCGCTTCTAAAACTGGAAGTGCTCGTTCGTTTGTTATAGCACAGGAGCGATTATATGCATCAGTCACAAGAACTTTGAAAGCACTCTGACCTAATCTGGGTTTTATTAGAATATCCTTTCCATATCTTTCATGTTGCTCAATAATACTTCTTCCAGTTTTATCCAAATAAAGTTCTTTTTTCTTAGCAATTGCATGCTCAATATTTTTCAAGATATATTTTCCTGCTTCTGTATTCAAATCATACCCCTTTCCTCTAACTATCGAAGAACTCCATTCAGGTGTTTTGAACCAATCTGCCTCTTCGAGGAAAAAGGGTTGGGTTAGTAAGATACAGCCTATTTTAAAATCTTCCCATTGATTATCTGTTGTTCTGCGGTATTGAATAATTTGTCTTCTCATTTCTTCATGAGAAATGGCTCCATTCTTCTCTTTGAATGCATCCCAGGCTAAACTGATAGGCAGAATTGTGGAATAAGCGAAAACTCCTCCACCAGCAATGAAATCTCTTGGGCTATGGAGTTTAAATAGAAATAATTCTCCGGGTTGCAGAGCTTTGAATGTTGATTCAGCAGATGGCCGCCAGAAATTTACTTCGTCTATTTCGGGGAGGTTCGACAGGTAATCATACCATTCGCTATCGGTTATCCCAACATAGATCTTCATTATATTGGCCTATTTAGTTGATAATTCTATTAGTCAGTTTTCTCTTAGATGAATTTTGGTAATAGTTCCCACAAAGCGCATCATCCTTTTCCCGAAACTTAGATAATTTTTTATAACTATAAACAAAAAAAGTCAAGAAAGAGGTCTTTTAAACCTTTTTATGATTAAGAATCAAATCTCATAATTAAGAAAACGGAGGCTAATAGATTAGTGAATAGGATTAATCATTTTAGCCTTAAAATCCCAAATAACATTATAAGAACATCATATAGATCGATACTTATTCTTCTGATGCCAATGAAGAGCCTCTTCATGTGGCCTACATATTTCATGTGCTGGAGGCACAAGCGATTCGCCCTCATATTCTTCTAAATCAAACCTACGACGTTCTGCCTGAAGCACAGACGGGCTTACCTTTACTTCATTCGAATCTGCAATTGTAAATAGGCCACTATCAAAAGCCCAGTGATGCCTTCGGCACAGACTTAAACCGTTCCTAGGATCATCCGGCCCTCTTGCTTTTACAGATATGATATGGGCAGCTTCAGCTTCAACAAGAGGCTCATCACTTTTCTGCTTCAATATAAATTTTGATTGACAAACAGCACAAAGGCACCTGTATTCTTCAAGCATGATCTTTCGAAATGCCCTTTCTCGAATCTCTCGTTTTACAATATACTCAGCCCGATCCTCTCTTGCCTGGAATGGCATAATTAATTGATTGCGAATCGATAACCTAATTGCATCTTCCTCATTCTCAGGCTGCGCAATCTGCGAGGCAACAAGTGTACTACAACCTCTAACAAAAAACCTGCGGGTGGCCGAATCAAATCCTTCAATGATTGCTGGGCCAAGTATTTTATATCGGGAACCTCCGGGCGCTTCCTGAGGCCTTGTCGTCACAATAACAAGCAAAGGAACTTTATCGCGCATACATGCAAATAGAGACCGGTTTATTTCTGCATCAAGGCTTCCTTTCTTGGCGGCATAATGCATAGTCCAGCTTCCATCCGACTGGGGACTAAAAACATCATGATAAATTTCACGATCCTGGCCTGCTGCAGAACGACTCCAAATGCAGAGAGCGTATGAATCCCCTGCAGGTTTATAAATGCCTTCTATTAAATTATGTAAACAAGGAATCTCAGCTTGTGGAAAATGTTTCTCTGTTTGGCGGAGGAACTGAGAAGTAACTTCAACGCCTGTAAAACGAGAGAGCTTTAAGAATAGTTTGGCGCGTTCTTCAGGGTTCATCAATCAACCTTTTGTTATGTGGAATTTAACATAGGGAGAAGATAAGGTCAATTGGATTGGGGGTGTTAATTGAGTATTTTTTGAAAAAACTTGGAAAATGAAAAGTAGAAAAAATATTATTATGAGGTCTGAGAATTTTAAAATATAAATGTTATTCAGAAGAATTTTCTGTTACTTGTTATTTTCTTTCTAAATATTGTATGATTTTCGTATCTTAATATCCAGGGGAATTGGCTTAACAGATGTGCAAGATCTAGAATCACCGTAAAAGGAGGTATTCCATAATGGATAAAACCAAATATAATATCCTCTTCGATCAAATAATACAAATTAAACACGGAATGAAAATTGATTTCGAGAAGGTAGAGGCAAATCTCAAACATTTGAGAGAGGGCGGTTCTCTTACCTATATAGATCTTGAAAACATTGCTGATGATAACTGCTGGCCATTTAATAAATACTGGATGTGGCCAAGTAGATATCAGATAGAGGAAAAATTAAAAAAGACTAGCGGATGGTTTAAGAATCTACCAAATAGTGAGGAAAAGGCTATACGAAACTTAGATGAAATATTTAAAAATATTGCTCTCGTTTCTATTATCCTAAGATTTGTACACCCTAAGCATTATGCAATGTATTCTCGTCCACCTTTAAAAATTCTTAGAATCGAAAGAGGAATTGATGACGTAGAAGAATATTTAAATTATGTGGAAGAACTAAGAATTCTAAGAGACAGTTTTGGAGTTGATAAAACTTCTGAAGCAGACATTATTGTATGGGCAATCGCTCAGGAAAAAGGAAAATCAATTAAAGAACTAAAAAAATTGCTTGCAGAACAACTTCCTAAAAACCTTTCAGCAGAGGAAATAATAATTTATTTATCTAAAAATCCTTTAAAAGTTTCTGAAACATACAACAAACAAAAAGATTATAGAACAGCAGGATTTTGGGCAACAGTAGCCTTCAAGAAGTTTTTACGAGAAGAATGCCTGCGCTTAACAGGAAAGATTCCTCCTAGAAAAAATGGAGAAATATTTACATTTATTGATTACTTATGTAGAAAAACCATGTATCGGTATAAGAAGAACACGCTTCATGATTTAAGAGAGCTTAGAAATAAAGTGGCACATGAATCTGAGATATTAACTCAAGTAGACGCCAAGAATTTTATTACAATATTGAAAAGTTTAATGCTGAAAATTAAGTGAATAATAAGATTAAAGAAAAAACGTAGCATGACCTGCCCCCCTAATATCGGCCTCTCTATTATGAAATAAGACAGCTTAGTGAATTAGCGGCTCTAGGGGAGAGACAAAGGAGAAAAGGGGGAATTATCCCAATTTGTGCCTTACAGTTTTGACATTAAATTTTTCGTGTGTTATTAAATTGTAGCGGGCACTTGATGGGAAGAAAGAAAAATGGAGAGTTGGGAATCGAGCATGGTTGGGCAAGTGATTCACTGCCCGACGAAAGGGGCAGAAACAGATATGCCTTACCTAAACCACTACGCCAGCTCTTTACTATACAATCAAACTACCTTAATTAAATGAATTTTGCATCTATAAAAAATTTCTGTTGGATTGACGAACTTTTTGATTTATTTCGCCCAATTCCTTTTACAATTGCTTCCTTTCTAATCGCGCTATCAGTATACACAATCAGTTTTATTCCTATGATTTTCGCTGGACAATTCTCTATTATTATCGCAGCTTCAGATCGTTTTTTACTTGGCATGTTCGCACACGCATTTGTTCTAATTGCATACCGTTGCGGTTCACGAAACTATGGCCAACTTTTAGATAGAGTTAGACAGGTAATTAATGACTCAGCTAAACCTGAATTTGATAAAAATTTCTTACAACTGCTGACTTCTGCAAAAAAGATTATCCCTGTGATTTGGAAGAGTTTAATATTATGGTTTATTTTGATGTCATTCATAATCGCATCACATCGGAATCTCTTAGATAATAATCTGATTAGATCCATTTTTTTTATGCCTTCTAGTTGGTATCTGAGAAGTGGATTGATATGGCGAACTATCGCAATAGGTATTCAAATTATTTCTATTAGTGTAATTGCTGTATCTGCTTTTCGATTACAAATCTTACATATTAGACATGTAACAAAGTTGAAAAAATTTTCATTTTTACCTATTCCAAAAACGTGTCTTCATCGCTTAAAACCATTCATTCGTTTTGGAATTATCTATTCATTATTATGGTCAATAGGTATTGCATATCTAGCAATTTTTTTCCGTATAAGGACTGATGTTTTTAGTTTGTCAATTTTGGGATGTATGGGAATGATTGGAACTAGTGCTTTTATAATACCAATGACAGCCTTTTGGACAATTCTAAGAAAGATTAGGGATGAAAATATTGAAGAAATCACCAAAATTATATTGGAAACATTAAAATCTAAACGAGGAAATCTAACTTTTATAAGAAAGTTACACCAGCTAGAAGAATATGTAGAGCTTTCTCATCGAATCGGGCCGATATTCCTAGGTTGGCGTTATGTTATTTCATTTATCTCAACTTTTTTGATACCAGTGGTCGCTACTATCTTGCAAAATCTTTTCAAAGATTTTGCCCCATTTTAACTATTTCTTTTTGGCATGTTTACGCAGGATTATCCACAGCCTCACCTCACCATCCAACAAGGCTTGCCCAGCGCAAATAATAATGTCAGTCAGGAACGTTGACGTAGCCATCGCCTTCGTAAATGATAGGACTTCCGCTGGGACTCTTCTCCTCGGCTGCCACTAAGAGTTCCTGTTGGGGGACTTGAGTATGGATTCGACTCCCAGAAAAGATTAAAAGGAGAGTCTTCGACCCATCCCTCTTTTGATATCTTTTCTATATAATAGGGAAGAATAAGTGATTAATAAAAAAATTATTTAAGTAAATTGATTTCAATTAGCAAAGGAGAGTTATGCTCGGAAAAAACAATAAACTGAAAGAGCTTGTCAACTCTTCCGGATTTCCTTTTCAGATCGCAGTCGAAAATGAAATACAATCCATACGCTCACAAACACAATGGAGTATAATTGCGCGTGAACACCCTTGGAGAAATACTAACGACGAATCCGAAGGATTCATTGATTTGGTGATTGGGTATGGGACGATACGTTTAGTCATTGAATGCAAGAGGCCAAGAGGGGGAGTGTGGGTATTTTTAGTATCAGAGAAAAGACAAGAATCGGTAAAAAGGTTCAGGATATGTTGGGCCTACTGTAAGCCTAACCGTCCTGATTTGTTCGGATGGAACGATTTCGATATCCTTCCAGAATCCCAAGAGTCAGAGTTTTGTGTTATTCGTGGTCAAGGGGAGAATACGAAGCCCCTTCTCGAGCGCTTAGGAAGATACGTACTCAGCTCAACCGAGGCATTAGCTGCTGAGGAGTTAAATCTGATTAGAAGCTCTCAAATTGACCATCTGCGACTACTGATTCCTGTAATTGTTACCTCTGCCGAACTGAAAGTCTGCAAATTAAGTCCCGAGGAGATTTCAGTTTCGGATGGTACTATAACTGACTCAGAATTCAAGACGGCGCCATGGGTAAGATTTCGCAAAAGTATTGCAGCATCTGAGGTAGGATATTCTAAATTAGAAGAATTGTCGGAAGTCACGGAGAAAAAGGAAAGAAGCTTATTTGTGATTAACTCCTCACATCTCTCGGATTTTCTAAAGAAATGGGAATTTCATACTCATTCTTCTTTCAACCTCCCCTGGGTTTTGGCAAGACAATTC
>Ga0114930_10001876_pt1 | contig 19492 bp, 8 predicted proteins | sample AnhtaG_FD_87300 | JGI IMG/M metagenome (GOLD analysis project Ga0114930, IMG submission 87300) | Deep subsurface microbial communities from Anholt, Denmark to uncover new lineages of life (NeLLi) - Anholt_01485 metaG | ecosystem: Environmental > Aquatic > Marine > Oceanic > Sediment | place... | reverse complement strand
GGTCTCGCCGCCGAGCTTGAGCTTCTCGGGATGGTCGGCCAATTGCTCCACCAGGGCCGGCGACATGTATTGGGCGAAAGCCGCGCGCACCTGGCGGCGCTCCGCCGCCTCGCGCAGGTAATTGCCGAAGACCAGCAGCAGGAACACGGCCGTGGCGGCCAGCGCCGGGAAGGTCGCATCGACCAATAGCGATCGCTCCGTCAGCAGCCAGAACGAGCCGTACAGCAAGCCGCCCACCATCGGCACGAACACCGCCAGCGTCGCGGCGGCCGAAGCCATCGGGATGACCACTATCAGCGCCAGGCCCGCGGCGGCGGCCAGGATCAGCTCAATTCCGATGCTGTAATTGAGGCGCGTCAGATGCTGCTTCAGGATGATCGACTTCAAGAGCTGCGCGTGCACCTCGACGCCTGGCAGCGCCTTCTCGATCGGCGTGGTGCGGATGTCCAGAAGCCCCGCGGCCGAGGTTCCCACCAGCACCAGCTTGCCCTTGACCTTGGCCGGGTCGAACCTGCCCTCCAGCACGTCCACCGCCGAGACGTAGATCTCGGGCTGGTGGCGCGAGAAGCGCACCCACAGCCGCCCCCTTGCGTCCGTCGGGACCTCGACGCCGCCCACCACCACGCTGCTGATGCCGGCCCTCGGGTCCTGCGGGTCCAGCTTCACCAGGTACTGCTTGGCGCCCGAGGCGACGCGCAGCAGCTCGATCGCGAGCGCCGGGTACATGTTCTCCCCGACACGGACCACCGAGGACACGCGGCGCACCACCCCGTCGAACTCCGGCTCCAGCACCACCATGCCGCGCCCCGGCGCGGCCTTGTCGAGCATCTCGATGTTGCGGATCAGGCGCCGGTACGCGGGCAGGAACGGGCGCGGATCGCCGTTCATGGTGGCGACCGGGGTTACGATCGGCGCGCGCCGGTCGCGCGGTCCGGGCTCGCCCCGGTCGGCGACCTGGCCCAGCACCACGGGGCTTTGGGCCACGAACTGCGCGAACAGCTCATCGGTGCTGGGCAGGGCCTCGAGCGCGGCCTTGAGCTCCGGCGTCAGGCCGAAGGCGCGGCGGGCATAGCGGCGGCCCGACTGCTCGTCGTCCTCGACGAAGAAGATGTCGAACCCGATCGCAACCGCCCCGGCGGCCACCAGGTTCTGCACCATCGCCGCCAGGAAGTGGCGCGGCCAGGGCCACTGCCCGGCGGCCTCGAGGCTCTTCTCGTCGATGTCCACGACGGCGACCGGCTGCTGCGGCAGCTCGAGCGGCCTCAGGCGCTGGAACAGATCGAAGGTCTTGACCCGGAGCGATTCGAGCGGGGTGGGATCGAGCATCCGCAGGCCCAGGAACGCGGCCAGCAGCGCGAGCCCGAGGACGCGGCCGCTGCGCGCCCAAAGCCGCCCCAGAACCGAGGCGAGCCTGCCCCACATCGGACCCACGGTTCCCCAGCCCTCGATATCCGCGAAACCCCGGATTTCCGCCGTTCCTGAGCGGCGCCGGAGCTTCGGTCAACACCCTAGCCCACGGCGCCCGCGGGGCGCCAGGACCATCGCCCCGGGATTAACCAAGACGTTGAATAACCGTTTGGAATATAACATCTGTTGTGGCGGCAAAGGTTATGCGTGTAAACTATTTGTCCCTCGCTAGCCGGCCGCCCGATCGACTGCGGGGTGTGGGGTTAGGGTGTCTCTTCCAGCGACGTTAAATGCCGGGACGGCCATGTCCGTCCAGGGCGCTGGAACTGCGTCCGCGGCGATTCCGGCCGGCGCCGGAACTGCGCCTGGCGGCGCCATCACCGTGCCTGAATCGGTGTACCTGCTGACCGCGAACTTCGCGCGTCACGGGCACGATCTGCACCTCACCGGCAAGAACGCGGCAGGCCAGGGCGACGGCACGATCGTCCTCGAGGGCTACTTCGCCGCACCCCTGCCCGCCGATCTCGCGACGCCCAAGGGCGCGCTCATCGCCGGCGAAACCGTCCAGCTGCTCGCGGGGCCGCTCGCCCCCGGGCAGTACGCGCAGGCCGGCGCCGGCGTCGCGGGCGCGCAACCCATCGGCAAGATCACCGCCGCCACCGGCGAGGTGAAGGTGATCCATGCCAACGGCCTCGAGGAGGCCGGCGCCGTCAACGTGCCGATCTTCCTCAACGACGTGCTGGTGACCGCCACCAGCTCCACCGTCGGCATCGCGTTCGTGGACAAGACCACCTTCGCGCTCGGCGCGGGCGCGCGCATGGCGATCGACCGGTTCGTCTTCAACAAGGACCCGAGCGACACGGCGCTGTTCAGCGTGGTGCAGGGCGCGTTCTCGTTCGTCAGCGGCGCGGTGGCGCACACCAAGCCCGACGCGATGAAGGTGCAGCTGCCGACGCTCACCATCGGCATCCGCGGCACCAAGGTGGCGGGCTACGCCGCGGCGGAGGGCGAGCAGAGCCAGGTGACGCTGCTGCGCAACGAGGACGGCTCGATCGGCGAGATCTTCGTCTCCAACACGCGCGCGGGCTTCACCATCTCGACCGCCAACTTCACGGCCTTCTCCAGCAGCATGGACCGCGCGTTCCAGTCGCCGGCCCTGCTGGTCAACCTGTCGAAGTACCAGGACGCGTTGGCCACGCTGTCGCGCTCCGGGACCGGCGACCGCACCGAGCTGTCGCCGGCCGAGCAGGCGCTGGAACGCCTGGCGCAGATCCAGCCCGGCGCCGGCGGCGAGCATGGCGGCAGCGGCGGCAGCGCGCCCCAGTTCTTCAACTTCGCCGATCTGGGCGTGACCGCGATCGTGTTCCAGAGCGAGGGCCAGACCCTCGTCGTGATCATCCCGAACCAGATCGACGGCGCCGGCGACGACGACGCCAACACCGCCAACAACCAGAACCCGACCATCGCGAACAGCGACGTGGCGACCGACGAGGACAATTCGGTCTCGGCCAAGGTCAAGGGCAGCGACGGCGACGGCGACACGCTGACCTACAACGTCGTCACCGGGCCGATCTATGGCACGGTCGTGCTCGCCACCAACGGCGACTTCACCTACACGCCCGGGTTCCTGCGGCAGACCTTGGCGGTGGGCGAGCAGACCATCGACAAGTTCACGGTCATCGCCCAGGATGGCCGCGGCGGCAAGGCCACCACGGACGTCTTCGTCACCATCGCGGGCGTGAACGATACGCCGCTGGTCGATAACCCCGCCTCCGACTTCGCCAGCGACGCGGCCGACCTTACCGAGCGCGCGGACGGCAGCGCGAACGAGAACGCCGGCAATCTGACCGACACCGGGCCCATCAAGTTCAGCGACATCGACCTCAGCGACACGCACACCGTCTCGTTCGTGCTGAAATCGTCCGACGCCAGCGCCGATCTGCCGGGCTACACCGACGGCACGCCGGGCAGCGCGCGCGGCACGTTCACGGTCGCCGTCACCGCCGACACGGCGAACGTCCTGTTCGGCACCGGCACGGTCACCTGGAACTTCAGCATCGCGGCGGGCGCGATCGACGACCTGGCGCAGGGCCAGACCATCACCCAGGTCTACACGGTCAAGATCGACGACGGCCACGGCGGCACGGTCGAGCGCGACGTCACCGTCGTCATGACCGGCGCCAACGACCGGCCGGTGATCACCAGCGCGGCCGCCGACCATGCCGGCGCGGTGACCGAGGACACCGGCGTTTCCGGCGGCAACATTTCGGCCGGCGACACGATCACGTTCTCCGACGTCGACCTGATCGACACCCACACCCGCGCGTTCGTCTTCAAGACCTCGGACGCCAACGCCAACCTGCCCGGGTTCACCGACGGCACCAGCAACATCGGCACCTTCGCGCTGGGCGCGATCAGCGAGAGCAACACCGACACCAACCCGAACGGGTCGCTCGGCTGGACCTACACGCTCGCCAACAGCGACGCCACGCTGCAGTCGCTGGCGAAAGACCAGACCGTCACCCAGGTCTACACGGTCACGATCACCGACAACACGGTCGGCCTCGCGGGCGCGGGCGACGCCGCGGTGACGCAAGACGTCACCATCACGATCACGGGCGTGAACGACACGGCGACGATCGTGAGTGCCGCGGCGAACCACAGCGGCGCGCTGATCGAGGATACCGGCGTCAGCGGCGGCAATCTGTCGGTCACCAAGACGATCACGTTCCAGGACCTGGACCTGATCGACACGCACACCGAAAGCTTCGCGCTGAAGTCGTCGGCCGCCAATGCGGACCTGCCTGGCTATACCGAGGGCAACGCGCCGGGCGTCTCGGAGCTCGGGGCTTTCTCGCTTGCCGCGGACGTCGAGGACCCGACCGACACGGCCAACACCGGAACAGTGGATTGGACGTTCACGGTCGCCAATGCCGACGTCCAAAAACTGGCCGTCGGCCAGGTCGTCACGCAGGTCTACACGGTCACGGTGACCGACAACAACGCCGCCTCCGTGACGCAAGACGTGACGGTCACGATCACCGGCGTGAACGACGGGCCGACGATCGCGAGCGCCGCTGCGAACCATTCCGGGGCGCTGACTGAAGACGCGGCGAGCCCGAATCTGTCTGTCACCAAGACGATCACGTTCCAGGACCTGGACCTGATCGACACGCATACCGAGAGCTTCGCGCTGAAGTCGTCGGCCGCCAATGCGGACCTGCCCGGCTATACCGAGGGCAACGCGCCGGGCGTCTCGGAGCTCGGGGCTTTCTCGCTTGCCGCGGACGTCGAGGACCCGACCGACACGACCAATACCGGAACGGTGGATTGGACGTTCGCGGTCGCCAATGCCGACGTCCAAAAACTGGCCGTCGGCCAGGTCGTCACGCAGGTCTATACCGTCACGGTGACCGACAACAACGCGGCCTCCGTGACGCAAGACGTGACCGTCACGATCACCGGCGTGAACGACGGGCCCACGGTTGTCGCGGGCTCGACCGACGCCGACGGCGCGGTGATCGAGGACACGGGCGTCGACGGCAGCGGCAACGTCACCGACAGCGGCACCATCACCTTCGCCGACGTGGACCTGATCGACACGCACAGCGTCTCGTTCGTGCTGAAGTCCGCGTCGGCGGCGCCCGATCTGCCGGGCTACAACGAGGGCTCGCCGCCCAGCCCGAACACGGCGATCGGCAGCTTCGCCCTCGGCGCCGTCAGCGAGGACAATGCCGACACCGGCACCCAGGGCAGCGTCGGCTGGACCTTCACGCTCGCGAACGGAGACGCGGTCCTGCAATCCCTGGCCCAAGGCCAGGTGCTGACGCAGGTCTATGCCGTCACGGTCGACGACGGCCACGGCGGCACCGTCACCCAGGACGTGACGATCACGATCACCGGCGTCAACGACACCCCGGTCGCGAACGCCGACACCAATTCGGGCGATGCGGTGACCGAGGCGGGCGTCGGCCCGAGCGACAACACGCCGATCGCGGGCGATGCCTCGGCAGCCGGCAACGTGATGTCGAACGACACCGACGTGGACGCGATCGACACCCGCTCGGTCGTCGGCGTGGCGGCGGGCACCCAGGCCGGGCCGCTGTCGAGCGACGTCGGCAGCGACGTCACGGGTACCTACGGCAAGATCAACATCGCCGCGGGCGGCGGCTACACCTACACGCTCGACAACGCCGACGCCGACACCCAGGCGCTGAAGGCCGGCGAGACGGTCACGGACGTCTTCACCTACACCATCTCCGACAACAACGGCGCCAAGTCCACGACCACGCTGACCGTCACCATCACCGGCACCAACGACATTCCGGTGGCGAACGCCGACGCCAACGCGGGCGATGCGGTGACCGAGGCGGGCGTCGGGCCGAGCGACAACACGCCGATCGCGGGCGACGCCACGGCCGCCGGCAACGTGCTGAGCAACGACACCGACGTCGACCACGACGCGACCAAGGCCGTCGCGGGCGTGGCGGCGGGCAGCCAGGCCGGGCCGCTGTCGAGCAACGTCGGCAGCGACGTCACGGGCACTTACGGCAAGATCAACATCGCCGCGGGCGGCGGCTACACCTACACGCTCGACGACGCCGACGCCGACACCCAGGCGCTGAAGGCCGGCGAGACCGTGACCGACGTGTTCAGCTACACCGTGGTCGACGACCACGGCGCCAACGCGACCGCGACCGTCACCATCACCATCACCGGCACCAATGACGCGCCGGTGGCGGTCAACGACGGCGGCGGCACGCTGACCGAGAACGACGGCATCAACGCCTCGGGCACCACGTCGAGCGGCAACGTGCTGACCAACGACACCGACGTCGACCACGACGCCACCAAGGCGGTGTCGGCGGTCGCGGGCTCGGCCGGCAACGTCGGCGCCGATGTCGTCGGCACCTACGGCAAGATCAACATCGCCGCGAACGGCGCGTTCACCTACACGCTCGACAACGCCGACACCGACACCCAGGCGCTGTCCACCGGCGACGCGGTGACCGACCAGTTCAGCTACACCGTGGTGGACGATCACGGCGCCACCTCGACCGCGACCGTCACCGTCACGGTCAACGGCAGCGACGACACCTTCATCGGCACCGCGGGCGCCGACACGATCACCGGCACCGGCGGACGCGACACGATCCAGGGCCTCGGCGGCAACGACACGCTGAGCGGCGCGGGCGGCAACGACCTGCTCCAGGGCGGCGACAACGACGACACCCTGAGCGGCGGCGCGGGCAACGACACCCTGCAAGGCGGCGACGGCACCGACCTGGCGGACTACTCCGCCTCGGGCTCGGGCGTCACGGTCGACCTGACGCTCGGGACCGCGCAATCCGGCGGCGACGCGGCGGGCGACATCCTGTCGGCCGTCGAGAACGTCGCGGGCTCCGCCGGCACCGACGTGCTGACCGGCGACGGCAACGCCAATCTTCTGACCGGCAACGGCGGCGCCGACACGCTCGCGGGCGGCGGCGGCGACGACACGCTGGTCGGCGGCGCGGGCGCGGATTCGCTGGACGGCGGGAGCGGCAACGACACCGCCGACTACGCGGCGTCGGGCGCGGCGGTGTCGGTCGACCTGTCGCAGGCGACGGCGCAAAGCGGCGGCGACGCGGCGGGCGACGTGCTCTCGAACGTCGAGAACCTGGTCGGCTCGGGGTTCGGCGACACGCTGAACGGGACGACGGGCGCGAACGTCGTCGGCGGCGGCGGCGGCAACGACTCGATCGGCGGCGGCGACGGGGCGGACACGCTCTCGGGCGGCAACGACGACGACGTGTTCTATTTCAACACCGGCGACGCGGATTCGGGCGAAACGATCGACGGCGGGTCGGGCAGCGACACGCTGGTCGTCACCACCAGCACCGACTTCAGCTCGGCGGTCGTTCTCGGCATCGAGAAGGTGGACATCGCCAACGGCCAGACTGCGACGTTCACGGGCGACCAGATCGGCGGCCAGTCCTGGAACATCGATCCGTCCGGCGGCGTGCAAACCCTTGTCGTCAATGTCGGCCCCGGCGGGAACAACGTCGACCTGTCTGCCCTGACGTTCACGGGCTGGGATCCGGCCGGCGAAGGCGACTCGGTGGTCGTCAACGGCAACGCCAACGCCAACACGATCGTCGGCACAAGCCAGGTCGATACGCTCAACGGCGCGGGCGGCGACGACACGCTCATCGGCGGCGCGAGCGGCGACACGCTCGACGGCGGCACGGGCGCCAACACCGCGAGTTACGCCGGCTCGGCCGCGGTCACCGTCACGCTTGGCGGCTCCGCCAGCGGCGGCGACGCGGCCGGCGACGCGCTCACCAACATCCAGAACCTGATCGGCTCGTCCAATGCCGACACGCTTACGGGCGACGGCAACGTCAACGTGCTGGACGGCGGCGCCGGCAACGACTCGGTCCTGGGGATGGGCGGCGACGACACGCTCAAGGGCGGCGAAGGCAACGACGCGCTGTTCGGCGGCTCGGGCGCGGACAGCCTCGACGGCGGCGCGGGCACCGACTCGGCGGGCTACGGCACGTCCGACGCCGGCGTGACCGTCGACCTAACTGTCGCCGGCGCGCAGACCAGCGGCGGCTACGCCAGCGGCGACGTGCTGGCCAACATCGAGAACCTCGGCGGCTCGACGTTCGCCGACACGCTGACCGGCGATTCCAACGCCAACTCGATCTTCGGCAACGACGGCGACGACACGCTGATCGGCCTGGGCGCCGCCGACACGCTCAATGGCGGCAACGGCACCGACACTGCCAGCTATGCTGCATCCGGCGCGGCCGTGCAGGTCACCCTGTCGGGCGCGATTTCGAGCACCGGCGACGCCGCGGGCGACACGCTGACCAGCATCGAAAACCTGATCGGCTCGAATTCCGGCGACACGCTGATCGGCAGCAGCTCAGCCAACGTTCTCGACGGCGGCGGCGGCGACGACACGCTCTATGGCGGCGACGGCGGCGACAGCCTGATCGGCGGCTTGGGCTCCGACACGGCCGGCTACGGGGCCTCGAGCATCGGAGTGACGATCGACCTCGCCGCCAACACGGCGTCGGGCGGCGAGGCGGCCGGCGACAGCTTCTCGGGCGTCGAGAACGTCATCGGCTCGACCGGCAACGATACGCTGTTCGGCGATTCGGGCGCCAACGCGCTCGACGGCAACGACGGCAACGACTGGCTCGACGGCAAGTCGGGCAACGACACGCTGTCGGGCGGCAACGGCAGCGACAACATCTACGGCGGCGCCGGCACCAACACGCTCGACGGCGGCGCCGACTTCGACAACATCGTCTACACCGACGCGACGGCCGGCGTGGTCATCAACCTGGCCACGGGGACGGCGAGCAGCGCCGACCGGAGCGACACGATCTCGAACTTCGAGGGCGTGATCGCCTCGTCCTTCGACGACACGATCACCGGCAGCGGCAACAACGACGACATCGCGGGCGAGGGCGGCAACGACACGATCGACGGCGGCGCCGGCACCGACTCGGTCAGCTACTTCGCCGCCTCGGGCAGCGTGGTGGTGAACCTGACCACCGGCACGGCCACCGGCGCGGCCGGCAGCGACACCCTCAGCAACTTCGAGAACGCGCGCGGCGGCGCGTCGGCCGACACGATCACCGGCAGCTCGGCCGCCAATTTCCTGATGGGCAGCGGGGGCGACGATACGCTGGCCGGCCTCGGCGGCTCGGACCAGCTCGACGGCGGCACCGGCAACGACACGGCCGACTACTCGGCGTCGACGGCCGGCGTGACCGTCGATCTTTCCAGCGCCGCCGCGCAATCCGGCGGCGACGCCGCGGGCGACACGCTGACCGCGATCGAGAACGTCACGGGCTCCGCGAGCGCCGACGTGCTGACGGGCGACGGCAGCGCCAACACGCTGACAGGCAACGCCGGCGATGACACGCTCGGCGGCGGCGCCGGCAACGACATGCTCGTCGGCGGCGCCGGCGCGGACTCGCTTACGGGCGGCGCGGATACCGACACGGCCGATTACTCGGCCTCGACCGCAGGCGTCACCGTGGACCTGACAGTCGCCACGGCGCAGACCAGCGGCGGCGACGCCTCGGGCGACGTGCTGTCCGGGATCGAGAATCTTACCGGCTCGGGCAACGCCGACACCCTTACCGGCGACGGCGGCGCCAACACGCTCCTCGGCAATAGCGGCGACGATATCCTCGCGGGCCTGGGCGGCGCGGACTCGCTGGTCGGCGGCTCAGGCAACGACACGGCGAGCTAGGCCGGATCCTCGGCGGGCGTGACCGTGGACCTGACCGTGGCCGCGGCGCAAACCAGCGCGGGCGATGCCTCGGGCGACGTGCTGTCGGGTATCGAGAACCTCACCGGCTCGTCCAACGCCGACACCCTGACGGGCGACGGCAGCGCCAACGTGCTTTCGGGCGGCGGCGGCAATGACACGCTCGCCGGCGCGGCCGGCAACGACACGCTTTCCGGCGGAGCGGGCAACGACGTCATCGACGGCGGCGCCGACACCGACCTCGTGACCTTCACCGGCAATCTCGCCGACTACTCCTTCGCCAACGGCAGCCTGATCGTCACCGACAACGTCGCGGGCCGCGACGGCACCGACACGCTCACCAACGTCGAGCGGATCCAGTTCGCCGATACCGGCGTGCTGAGCCTGGTCGCGGGCGACGACAACGCCAACACGCTTTCGGGCAGCTCGGGCAACGATCTGATGGTGGGCCTGGGCGGCGACGACACGCTCGTCGGCAGCGGCGGCAACGACTACATGGTCGGCGGGGCGGGCAGCGATACCGCCGATTACTCGGCTTCGAGCGGCGGCGTCACGGTCGACCTCGGCCTTTCGACCGCGCAGTCGGGCGGAGACGCGGCAGGCGACGTCTTTTCGGGCATCGAGAACGTCGTCGGATCGGCCAACGCCGACACGCTCACCGGCACCAGCGCAGCGACCGTGCTGACCGGCAACGGCGGCGACGACCTGCTGTCGGGCGGCGCGGGCGCCGACACGCTTTCCGGCGGCGCGGGCAACGACACGATCGTGGGCGCCCAGAACGACGCGTTGCTCGACGGCGGCGCGAACACCGACACGCTGAATGTCGGAGCCGCCTTCACCAGCACCGGCAACGGCCAGATCGCCGATATCGAGAACATCACGCTGACGGCGGCGGTGGCGCTGGACCTGTCGAACCAGACCGAGCAGTTCGTCATCACCGGCTCGTCGGGCGCGGATACGATCACCGGCGGTTCCGGCAGCGACAGCATCAGCGCGGGCGGCGGCAACGATACGATCTTCGGCGGCGACGATTTCCTGCTCGACGGCGGCGCGGACACGGACACGCTGTCGCTGGGCAACACCGGGAACATCTTCCCCTCGACCGACGCCAAGCTTGCCAGCATCGAGATCGTGACGCTGACCAACGCGATCACGCTGAACCTCTCGGCCCAGACCGAGGCGTTCACGATCGCCGGCTCGTCGGGCGCCGACGTGATCGTGGGCGGCTCGGGCGCGGACAGCATCGACGCCGGCGGCGGCAACGACACGATTGTCGGCGCCCAGAACGACGCGTTGCTCGACGGCGGCGCCGACACGGACACGCTACAGGTGGGGGCCACCTTCACAAGCGCCGGCGATGCCCAGATCGCCAACATCGAGATCGTGACGCTCACGGCCGGGGTGGCGCTGGACCTGTCCAACCAGACCGAGGGCTTCACCATCAACGGCTCGTCGGGGGCCGACACGATCACCGGCGGCAGCGGCGCCGACACGATCGCCGGCGGCGGCGGCGGCGACACGCTCAACGGCGGCGGCGGCAACGACCTGGCGGACTATGGCGCCTCGGCCTCGGGCGTTGCGGTCGATCTTTCCAGCGCGAGCGCGCAATCGGGCGGCGACGCTGCGGGCGATGTGCTGTCGAACATCGAGAACGTCGCCGGCTCGGGCTCCGCCGATACGTTGACCGGCACCAGCGGCGACAACACCATCCTGGGCAACGGTGGCGACGACGTGCTGAAGGGCGCGGGCGGCGCGGACTCGCTGGTCGGCGGCTCGGGCAACGACACGGCGAGCTACGCCGGATCCTCGGCGGGCGTGACCGTGGACCTGACCGTGGCCACGGCGCAGACCAGTTCGGGCGACGCCTCCGGCGACGTGCTCTCGGGCATCGAGAACCTCGTCGGCTCGTCCAATGCCGACGTGCTGACGGGCGACGGCTCCGCCAACATGCTCGACGGCTCGGGCGGCGACGACACGCTGAGCGGCGCCGGCGGCAACGACGTCTTGACCGGCGGCGCCGGGCTTGACACGCTCAACGGCGGCGCGGGCAACGATACGCTGGCCGGTGGCGCCGACTCGGACGCGCTGACCGGCGGAGACGATACCGATACGGCGGATTACAGCGCCTCGGCTTCGGGCGTCACGGTCGATCTCAATGCCGGCACCGGCCTGGGCGGCGACGCCCAGGGCGATACGCTGGCGACGATCGAAAACGTCACCGGATCGGCCTCGGGCGACACGCTGACCGGCGATGGTGGGGTCAACGTGCTCGACGGCGGCGACGGCGACGATACACTCGCCGGCCTCGGCGGCGCGGACTCGCTGGTGGGCGGCGCCGGCAACGACACGGCCGACTATTCGGTATCCGCGGCCGGCGTGCGCGTCGATCTCAACGCCGGCACCGGCATCGGCGGCGACGCCAACGGGGACACGCTGTCGAACATCGAGAACGCGAAGGGCTCGACCTCGGCCGACACCCTCACCGGCACCGGCAGCACCAATACGCTGATCGGCAACGGCGGCGCCGATACGCTGCTCGGCATGGACGGCAACGACAAGCTGACCGTCGCCGACAGCGGCTTCGCCAAGGTCGACGGCGGCGTCGGCACGTTCGACATCCTGGATCTCTCGCCCGTCGGCTCGATCAGCTTCACGGGGCTCAGCGACATCACGACCAAGGTCGCGAACGTCGAGGTGTTCGACCTGACCGGCGGCGGCGGCAACACGGTCGCGCTCAATTTCGACAATGTGCTGGACCTGAACGTGCAGAGCACGAACGTCATCAACAGCGGCGTGAACAACGCCCTGCTGATCACCGGCGAAGGGGGCGACACGGTCAACCTGTCGGCGACCTGGAGCAAGACGGTGGGCGGCGGCGGCGCCGGGTTCGACCTCTATACGTCGAACGACAACGCCAACGCCAAGATCATCATCGATTCGGATATCACGGTGAACACCGGCCTCTGATCCGCCAAGAGCCGGTTCGCGCGATGCGCGGACTCCCGCGCCGGTAGCATTCCGGAAACCTTAGTGTCCGTTTACCATCGCCAGACTTGCCCGGCCCCGACTCTGCGTCCCAAATGACACAGTCCTAGACCAAGAAGCGAGAGTCCTGCGTTAACCCGTCTATGCTAACCTATTGGAATCCGTTAGAATTAATACTTCTCTCCCGGGCTGTAAAAAGGGGCGGGGTCATGGATGGTCGGGATCAACCTGCGGGACGCACCGCGCCGGCGCGGCACTTGGGTGCGCTGGCCGGCGTGCTTGCGCTCGCGGTCGCGGCGTTGGCCGGCGGCGCGCAGGCGCGCACGCTCAAGGAATCGGTCGCCATCACGATCCAGCGCTACCCGGAAATCCAGCGCGACAAGGCGCTGTCCGCGGCCGCCGACAAGGCGATCGACCAGGCATTCTCGCCCTACCTGCCCAACCTCGGCCTGGACCAGGAATTCGGCTACGAGTGGAGCAACAGCCCCTCGACCCGCACCCGCGCCACGCGCACGGTCGGAATCGACCCGGGCAGCGTCTCGCGCGTGCGCCGCGACAGCAGCATGACCTTCCGCCAGATGATGTTCGACGGATTCGAGACGCCGAACCGCGTGTCCTCGGCGCGCTACAGCCTCGACACCGCCAACTTCACCGTCGCCGAAACCAGCGAGCGCATCGCCCTGCGCGTCGTGCTGCTGTACCTCGACGTGCTGCGCACGCGCCAGTTCGTGGACCTCACGCAGGAGAACCTCAACGCGCTGGTCGAGATCTCGCGGCAGATCCGCGAACTGGCGCAGTCGGGCCGCGGCACCGGCGCGGACGTCGACCAGGCCGACAGCCGCGTGGCGCAGGGCCGCGCGTCGATCGAGCAGCGCAAGGGCGAGAACAACGCCGCCATCGCCCGCTACATCGAAGTGGTGGGCGAGGTGCCGACCGACCTGGTGCTGCCGGATGCGCCGCAGTACCAGCGCCCGGCCAGCGTGGAAGAGGCGATCGCCTTCGCGCTGGCGCATCACCCCTCGGGCCTCGCCAGCGCCTCGTTCTACAAGACGCGCCAGGCCGATGCGAAAGCGGCCTGGGCGCCGTTCTATCCGCGCCTGGATTTCGAGACGCTGGCCTCCACCGGCTCCAACCTCGACGGCAACAAGGGCCGCGACAGCGACATCAACCCGCGCCTGCGCATGCGCCAGAACCTGTTCAACGGCATGGGCGACTGGGCGCGGGTCGGCCGCGCCGGCGAGGAGGCGGTTGCCGCAAAGGAGGACGACAACGAGCAGCGCCGCCGCATCCGCGAGGAGGTGCGCGTTTCGTACAGCAACCTTAAGACCGCCGAGGAACGCCTGGCGCCGCTCAAGGCCCACGCCGTCTCGGCCAAGCAGGTGCTCGAGGGCTACCGTAGCCAGTTCGAGCTGGGCAAGCGGTCGCTCTTGGACCTGCTGGACGTGCAGAACGAGCTGCTGCAAGCGCGGCTCGGCCAGACCGATGGCGAGTTCCGCGTGTTGCTGGCCAACTACGAGCTGATCTCCTCGCAAGGCGTGCTGCTCGACCAGTTCGGCATGAAGGCCATGCCGGCCAAGGGGAAGGCGGACAAGTAGGGGCCGGGGAACCCGGATCGCGCGCCGGACGGCGCGGAGGCGGGCGGCGATGCGGCGGCGAGCCCCATCGGCCTGGGCCTTGTGCGCGGGCGCGGCGCTCGTCGCCGTGTGCCTGCCGGGCCCGGCTTGGCCCAAGACCCTGGCCGAGGTCGTGCGCCAGACCATCGCCGCCAACCCCGAGGTGCTGCGCGATCGCGCCCTGCTGCGCGCCGCCAGGCACAAGGTGGACGAGCGCTTCGCCGGCTTCCTGCCGAAGATCGACGTCGATGCCGACACGGGGTGGGAGTACACCAACAGCCCGTCCACGCGCACGCGCACGGATAAGGAACCGGACGATAACTCCAGCCGCAAGCAGTGGCGCAGCGACGGCGCGGTGTTCTTCAAGCAGATGGTGTTCGACGGGTTCGAGACCAGCAGCCGCGAAGTCTCCGCCGAGGCCGACCGCGTGGCGGCCGAGCGGCGGCTCGACGCCACGTCGGAGCGAATCGCCCAGAACGTCGCCGAGCGGTACCTGGCGATGCTCGCGACCACCGAGCTCTTGCGCTTGGCCGAGGAGAACGAGGCGTACCACCGCGAGATCGCCGGCAAGGTCGCCGAGCGCGTGCAGCAGGGGCTGACCGACCAGATCGAGCTCGACCTGGCCACCTCGCGCGTGGCGCTGGCCACGGCGCTGCTGTTCCAGCGCCGCGGCGAACGGCGCGCCGCCGAGGCGCGCTACGTGGAGCTGATCGGCGACAAGCCGGACGACCTGGTGCGGCCCGAGGCGCCGTCGCGCTTCACGCCCGCCGACGCGGACATGGCGATCGAGCAGGCGCTCAAGGACAACCCGCGCGTGGCGGCGGCGGCGGCGACGCTGGACGCGCGGCGCGCCGACATCGACTCGGCCCGAGCCAAATTCTATCCGCGTCTCGACTTCGAGGTGACCGGCACCACGGCCCAGAACGTCGACGGCGACAAGGGCCGCGAAAGCCACATCCAGGTGCTGCTTAGGCTGCGCTACGACCTGTTCAACGGCATGTTCGACGTCGCAACGGTCAGCCGCCGCAGCTTCGAGGCCTCGGCCGCCGCCGAGGCCGACGGCGAGGCGCGCCGCCGCGTGCGCGAGGATACCCGCGTCGCCTACCGCCTGCTGTTCGCGGCGATCGCGCGCATCGCCCCGCTGCTGGACACGGTGAAATCGACGCGGCGGACGGTCGAGGGCTATCTGGAGCAGTACGACCTGGGCAAACGGTCGCTGCTCGACTTGCTCGATACCCGGCGCGACCTGTTCGAGGCGCAATCGGAGCTGGTGCAGGCCGAGTACGCGTCGTTGCGCCAGTACTACAACCTGTACTTCTCGATGGGCCGGCTGCGCGACGTGCTGGAGAAGACCGGGCCGTAGCGGGCGCTATTGCGGCGGCGTCTGTGTTTGCTGCGCCTGCTGCGGCTTCGCCGCCGGCGTCCAATCCTGGGCGCGCTTCTGCGCCTCGGCCAGCTTGTCGGGGGTCAGCAGCGCAGCGACGCGATCGCGGCTCAAAAACGCGTCGGCGCGGTCCCAGCCGATGCCGAGGTTCGCCGCGGCGAGGTTGTACCACATGTGCGCCTGCACCAGGTCGCGCCCGGCGCCGCGTCCCTGCTCGTAGATCGCGCCCATGTTGTATTGCGCCTGCGGATTGCCCTGCTCGGCTGCGCGGCGGAACCAGGTGGCCGCTTCGGCCGGATCGCGCTTCACGCCGCGCCCCTCGGCATGGATCATGCCGAGGCGAAGCTGCGCGGCGTCGTTACCCTGCTCGGCCGCGGCCTTGGTCCATTTCAGCGCCTCGCCGAAGTTCTGCGGCACGCCGTCGCCGCGGTCGTAGAGCAGGCTCAGGTTGTGTTGCGCCGCGGCGTTGCCGCGTTCCGCCTCGCTGCGCCAATGGCGCAGCGCCGCCGCATAGTCGCCGCGGCCGTAGGCGAGATATCCCTCGTCGTATTCCGCCGACACGGTGCGGACCTGGGCCGCAGCCCCGGGCGCGAACGCCGCGAGCAGGGCCGCGCCCAGCGCGGCGCCCCAAACGGCGCCCAATCCCGTGCACTTCATGCGGCTCCCCGTCGTTTCGTCTTGGTCTGGTGGCGGACGTGCACAGAGCAGAACCAAGTATCCGCCGGGGCCGGAGACGGAGTCCAGGGCGCCGGCCGCCATGCTACCAATTCATTGATTCAATGAAGCTTTTTCAACCCCGCAACCCAGGCGGCGAAGTACTCCGGGGAGCGCAAGTTAAGCAATTCCGCCCGTGCACCGGCGAGCCGCGCATAGTCCCAGCGCGCGAGCGCGGCGAGCTCGACGGACGGCGGGGGGGCGCCCTTGCCCCGGCGCAGCAGGCCCACGCCGTAGTCGCAATCCAGCACCGCGACCTCGAGGTCCGGGTGCGCGACGCGCAAGTGGACGATCGCCTTCCACACGTCGCCGCACCACTCCCCGGTCCAGCCCGGCGGACGGGCGGCGGCGGCGTCCTCGTACGAGCGCGCGGGGAGGGCCGCGGCCGCGTGCGGCGGGTTGCAGTCGTGCAGCGCCACCACCCCGCCGGGGCTCAGCACCTTGAGCGCGTTCCGCGCGTCGCGCAGCGCCTGCTCGTAGGTATGCAGCCCGTCGATAAACACCAGGTCGAACCCGCCCGGCGGCGGCGCGTGGCGGGCGAAGTACTCGTCGCTGGTGATGCGGTGATAGGCGTTGAACAGGTTGAGCGGGTTGGCGACGAGCTTGCGCAGGCGCTTGCGCCAGCTCAGGCGTGGATGCGGATCCACCGCTACCTTGCGCGCGACGCGCAGCGGGAAGAACGATTCACCCTTCGAGACGCCGATCTCGAGATAGTGGCGCGCGTTCAGCGCCGCGGCTATTCGCCGCAGGATTTCAATGCGGTCCATGCCGCGCCACTATATCCGGCGGGCTCCGCGCGTCCATCCGCCCGGCGATGGTCGCCCCTACGCCCTCTCGCATGCCGATCCGGCGCGCCGTATGATGGCGCTCTGCATGGCGGCCGCAGCGCCGCTAGGTCAAATTGGGGGAAACCGGAAATGAAGTTCAAGTGCGTTCTCGCCGCATCGGCGGCGCTCGCAGTTTTTGCCGCGGCCAGCCAGCCGCTGCCGGCCTCGGCGCAGACCAAGGTGATCCGCTGGGGCGACGTCGTCGGCGGTAACCACCCATCGGTGCAGATGATCGACCGGGTCGGCAAGGCGGTGAAGGAGAAAAGCCAGGGCCGCCTCGAGATCCAGGGCTTCCCCGGCGGGCAGATCGGCGGATCGCGCGACATGATCGAGGCGGTGGCCAACGGCATCCAGCAGATCGTCACCGAAGGCGCCGCGAATTTCGGCCAGTGGGTGGCTTCGATCTCGGTGGTCGAGGCGCCGTACATCTGGCGCGATGCCGCGCACCTGACCAAGGCGATGAACGGGCCGATCGGCGAGGAGATGAACAAGCAACTGGTCGCCAACCGAGGCATGCGCATCCTCGGCACCACCTACTACGGCACGCGGCACCTCACCACCTCGCGCAAGGAGGTTAAGACCGTCGCCGACATGCAAGGCTTCAAGCTGCGTGTGCCCGAGAACGACGTGTTTCGCGCCATGGCGGAGTCCTGGGGCGCGAAGCCCACACCCATGAACTTCAACGAGCTCTACTTGGCCTTGAGCCAGAACGTCGTGGACGGGCAGGAAAATCCGTTGCCGACGATCCAGGCCGGCAAGTTCAACGAGGTGCAGAAATACCTGGTGCTGACCGGGCACATCATCACCCCTAGGCTGGTTGTGATTAACGAGGCGTTCTTCAAGGGTCTGAGCGCCGCCGAGCAGAAGGCCCTGAAGGACGCGCTGGACGAGGGCATCGCCTGGCAGAACCAGGAGATCATCAAGGCCGAGTCGAGCCTGGTCGACACCTTCAAGAAGGCCGGCGTGACCGTGATCGAGCCGGACAAGGAGGCGTTCCGCAAGGCGACGCTCGCCGTGGTGCCGCCCAAGTTCGAGGCGAAGTGGGGCAAGGGCACCTGGGAGCGCATCCAGGCGGTGAAATAGCGCCGGCCGCCGGCCTCGTCCCCCGGTCCCCTCGCAGGCCGGGGACCGGGTATGAGGCTGCGTTTGCTTGCGGACCGATGAAACCCGCCTTACGTGCGCTCGAGCGCGCCGCCGACTGGCTGCTGATCGCGCTGTTCCTCGCGGTGTTCGCGCTGATCCTGGCCCAAGTGGTCTGCCGCTACGCGTTCAACAGCCCGCTGGTGTGGTCGGAGGAGCTGGCGCGCCTTGCCTTTGTGTGGCTGGCGATGCTGGCCTGGAGCCTGGGCTCGCGGCGGCGCTCGCACATCGCCATCACCGTGCTCGCCGACCTGTTGCCGGCGCGGCCGCGTCTGGCGCTGGCGCTGGCCGTCCAGGGCGCGATCATCGTATTCGCGGCACTTTTGGCCTGGCACGGCGCAGCGCTGACGCTGCGCAACCTGGACCTGCCCACGGTCACCCTGGGCGTTTCCTACGCGGTGCTCTACGGCGTCGTACCCGTGGCGGCGGTCGCGGTCGCGCTCTACGCCGCGGCCGAGATCTGCGCCCTGCTGGCGGCCGGGCCTTCGCCTGCCCATGGCCCGGGGCGGCCGCTTGGCCACGGCCCGCAGATATGACGGGATTGACGCCGCTCATCCTCGGCGTGCTTGGGGGCTGGCTGGCCGTGCTCCTGTTGGGCGTTCCGGTGTTCGCGTCGATGGGCCTGGCGGCGGCAGCGTTCGTGTATTGGGGTGGGTTTCCGGGCCTGGTGCTGCCGCAGAAAGTGGCGCAGGCCGCGAATTCCTTCCCGCTTCTCGCGGCGCCGCTGTTCATCCTGATGGGCAACCTGATGAATAGCGCCGGCATAACCGAGCGCATTTTCCGGTTCGCCAAGGTGCTGGTGGGGTGGTGGCGCGGCGGCCTGTGCCACGCCAACATCGTGGGCTCGGTGATCTTCGCCGGCATGAGCGGCTCGGCCGTGGCCGACGCCGCCGGCCTCGGCACGGTCGAGATCAGGGCGATGAAGGACGCGGGCTACGACGCCGAGACCGCGGCGGCCGTCACCGCCGCCTCGGCCACCATCGGTCCGATCATCCCGCCCAGCCTGCCGATGATCATCTACGGCGTGGTTGCGGAAGTCTCGATCGGCGCGCTGTTCATCGGCGCCGTGGTGCCGGGCCTGTTGATGGCCGGCGCGCTTATGGCGATGGTCTGGCGCCAAGCGCACAAGAAGGACATGCCGCGCGAG
>Ga0114930_10001875_pt1 | contig 19506 bp, 15 predicted proteins | sample AnhtaG_FD_87300 | JGI IMG/M metagenome (GOLD analysis project Ga0114930, IMG submission 87300) | Deep subsurface microbial communities from Anholt, Denmark to uncover new lineages of life (NeLLi) - Anholt_01485 metaG | ecosystem: Environmental > Aquatic > Marine > Oceanic > Sediment | place... | reverse complement strand
ATGCCCCTTGGAGTTAGCAGGTGCCACCTTCGACGGCATACCTTGGATGCAGTGGGTTAACCTTGCTATGGGTGCTTATGGGTTCACCTGACACTTCAAGCACATAATTTGACGACTATGTGCCCGATTCTACCCTTTTTGCAGGTCCCTGTCAACAAAACTGAGGATCTGTAATCTACTGAAGGCTACCCACGGAATCAAGCTATCTGCTATAGAAAGCGCGACCGTAGTTGGCGGCGACCCGGAACATCTCCACGATATTCTCCACGGGAATGCCATCATGTAGGAAATGGTCGCATGCGCGAACATAGCCGCCGCGGGGCGCAGCGATATCAAAGGCCTCTCTGACCTCCACTGCGACTTCCCCGAGCGTCCCATAGGGGAGCGTGCGCGGGGAGTCAATCTTGCCAAGGTGGGTTACTTCAACGTCCACGCTCCGGGCAAACCCCTGGGGGACGTGATGGGGGCGCCAACCATCAAGCAGCTTTTCGACCTCGCGCCTACCAGATCCCCATTAACTCCACCAAGTGCCTGCTGGACCACACCTTCGGAGAATCAGGGGCCATCGACGCCCTGATCTGTGGGCAGACAATCCACACCGGCGTCATCCAGCCCACCATCAACTATCACACCCCTGACCCGGCCTGCGACCTGGATTACGTGCCCAATGTGACGCGGGGGAGCGATGTGCACATGGCCTTCCCCAACTCCTTCCCTGGCCAGGACAGGCGGCCTGGGAGGGCAGAACGCCTGCCTGGTTCTGGGGCGATACGAGCCCTGAACTAATCTCCCAAAGGCTCGGAGCCTGGGGGAGATTTTCTATTCCTCCACCTCGACCTCAAAATCGAGGGGCACAAGCTGGATCCAGGTGTGGCCAGGCTTGAGGGGAATGGGCCTCCCTGCCCCGTCCACGAAACGGACCAGGTCCTCACGATGGGGACGCACCCAGCGGCCCTCGTACATCCGTCCGTCGCGGAAAAGCTGCATCGGCCCGTCGCCCCAGAGCTGGATCTCGATGGAGTAGAGTGGCTGGGAGCCGGTTATGTCCTCCACGATGTCGGTGGGCAGGTGGTTGGCGTACAGTACCACCACGTTGTCCGCCACGAGCTGCTCCCCAGTCAGCTCCTCGGTGTGTGGCTCGCCGAGGATGGAGCGGCGGTAGCCCCCCACCTCTGCATCGTAGGTGTACCCGGTGGAGATGTACTGCGGATGGTAGACCAGGGTGAGCCGGGTCGCTGGCTGGCCACCATCCGGTGGATCGGCGGCGAAGGTCCAGCACCTCAAATCCTGCCGGCTATTCCATCCCTTCTCCTCAGCGATCTTCCACAGGGTATAGGTATCGGTGAACAGGGTATACTCGTAAGCCCGACCCGCCTGCGGGATGCGCTTGAACCCCTCAGTAGTCCAGTTGGGGTCAGGCGACAGCACCCGGTCGGCGAAATCGCTCTCCTTGATGCGCTGCACTATGCCGGGGCTGGCCCCCGAGAAGGCGAAGAAGGCCCTGAACATGGCCGGGATCTCCAGGTCAATCAGGCGCGCACTGCGCACTGACCCCACCTTCTCCGCGTCCTCTCCGTAGAATATGGCAGTGAAGCGTGTGAGCCGCACTTCAGCCTCGTGCTCGAACACCACATCGGCGTGGCTTAACCCCGCCTGGGGCCGCACTATGGCGGGGGAGTTGGAGATTTTGATTGCCACCGGCCTTCTCTCAAGGCGAGACACATCCTGCACCGCCAGGCCGGTGAGGGGGTTGATGTTGGCTGGGTTGGCGGTGGGTTCTGGTGTGCCCGTGGGTTCCGGCGTAGCGGTGGGTGTCTGCCTGTCCTGGAAGGGCTCAGCCCCTGGACTGACCGTCAGGGTAGGCTGCACCACCTGGCCGATGGGGGTCAGGGTGGGTGTGGGGATGGAGGTGGCCGCCCAAGAAAGGGAAGATGTTGCGGTCGGCCCTCTGGTGACAGGTGGCGGCGGGGTAGCTGTGGGGGACGAGGAACAGGCGATCAACTGGGCAGTCAGCGAGGCCACAACGAACAGCGGTTGCCAGATACAGCGGAGGGTGGATGAAACGCTCTTCATAATCTTAGTCCTCAGTCCTTAGTCCTGAGTCCTTAGTCCTCAGCCCTCAGTCCTGACTATGGACTATGGACTGGGGACTACGGACTACTAACGAAGTTCCAGTTGGGCCATCGGCACCTGGAGCTCGAAATCAATCCTCTTGTGGTGCAGGGCCACGCTCTGAGCTAATCCTTCGGCGATGAGGATGCTGAGGAGCGAACTACCCCCGTAGCTGATGAAGGGCAGGGGGATACCCACTACCGGCAGGAGCCCCACATTCATCCCCATGTTCACCAGGCTTTGAAAGGCGATCATGGTTGCCACGCCGCAGACGATCAGCCGACCGGAGGTATCACGTGCCCGCTCGGCGATGTGCAACAGTCGCAGGAGCAGCAGCACCAGCAGGAGGATCAGCAGGGCAGTGCCCACGAAGCCCAATTCCTCACCTACGACGGAGAAGATGAAATCGGTGTGGCGCACCCGCAGGAAATGGAGCTGGCTCTGACTTCCACTGGCCAAGCCCTTGCCCAGCCAGCCCCCGGAGCCAATGCTGATCAGCGCCTGATCAATGTTGTATCGCTTCGCAGGGTCAAGTCCAGGGTTGAGGAAAAGGAGCAGTCGGGTACGCATGTACCCCTCCAGCTTCCACCACATGAAAGGTGCAGCCAGAAGGCCCGTCAAGCTCAGCAGGAGCAGATGGCGCAGCCTCATGCCAGCTACGAATATCATTACCAGCCATATCACCCCCACAACCAGCGCCGTTCCCAGATCAGGCTGCAGGTAAATGAGAGTGATGGGAGGCACTACGTAGACCAGGGAGAGTAGTATGTAGCGCAGCCTGTGTAGCGATTCCTCGCAGCGGGCCAGGTAGCTGGCCAGCACCAGGATAATGAGCACCTTGCTCAGCTCCGAGGGTTGAAAGGGGAAGGCTCCCAGATCGATCCAGCGCTGGGCGCCATGGGTGATCTGACCTACGGCGAAAACGAGCAGCAGCAGCAGGATCACCAGGCCATAGATCAGCTTCCGCAGGTGGCCCAGCACCCGATAGTCCAGAGCTCCCAGGGCCACCATCAGCAGCAGTCCAGCAGCCGCATAAATTGCCTGCCGGAGAGCGAGCCCTTGCAGGGCCAAGGAACCCTGAGTGGCACTGCCGATCATCATCACCCCCAGGGCTGTCAGAAGCAGAGTGAGGATGAGCAAAACGTAGTCAAAGTCACGCCACATCATTCTTAGTCCTCAGTCCTCAGTCCTCGGTGGTCAGTCCTGACTATGGACTAGCGATCTCCAGGGCCATCTGGTCCAGATACCCCCACGAGCGCTCGAAATCCGCCCATGGCAGAAGTCGCCTCTCCCCATCGTAGGGATCCAAGGCCCACAGGCCATCGGCGGTGTATCCCTCGATCACCACTGTATGCTCGTAGGGCACTACCTTCACCTTCGCGCCGCTGGCCAGTTCCAGCTCCACTGGGCTCTCCTCCCAGAGGTGATAGGTGATCCAGGCAATCACCGGATGGCCAGCTTTCAGGGCGCTGCGGATGCCCTCCAGCCCGCCTTCGATGTCGCTTGCCTGCAGGCCGTGCTCAGCCAATAGTTTCCGGATGGGGGCAGCGTGTACGCCGTAGTCCTCCAGGCCGCCAGGCGGCCCATCTATGCCGCCTCGAAAGCCGAGGTTGGGGTTCTCATGCCGCGGCAGGGCCTCAATTACCTCCTCTTCGGACAGGGACACGCCGAAAAAATTGGCAACCATGGAGGCCGAGGCCGCTTCGCAGCTCAAGCTGTGGGTCTGTCTGTAGAGCGGCACCCCCAGCGACGTCGGCCCTGGCAGGGGTTCCCCTTGTGATGGGGATGAGGCCGCCCCCAGCCTTTGCAGCCCTTCCCGGATAGTGACGAGGTCCTCGCGCATCGCCGGGAGGTCATCCAGCCGCTTATCCAGAGCGGCCACGCTGGCCTGCAGAGCCTTCTGCTCCTGCTTCAGGGCCTCAATCTCCCCTCGTAGGCCAGAAGCCCGGGCTGTCTCGGCCTCCAGAGCCTCAATTCGGGATCGCATGGCCTCCAGCTCCTGAAGCGTCGCAGCCATCTTTCCATCCAGCCCCTCCACCTTCTGCGTCAGGGAGTGCAGCGCTACCTGTGTCTGTCTGTGGCTTGCCCAGGACAGGCTTTCCAGACGCCAATACGCAACTGCTCCCAGAAAGACTAACAGCAGCGCTACCAGGGCGGCGGTCAGATAAACCAGGAGGCGTGGGGGGAATCCGCTTTTGGTCTGATGCATAGATTCCTCGGCTTAGTCGGGTAGTCCTGAGTTCGGACTGTGGACTATGGACTGCGGACTATGGACTTACTGGCCGAAGTAGTAGCGCAGGATCTGGGCCGCGATGGGCACCGCTGTGCTCGAGCCCTCGCCTCCTCCCGCTACGAACACCACCAGCGCGATTTCCGGGTCCTCGTAGGGGGCAAAGGCGGTGAACCAAGCGTGGGTGGGAAGGTTCCCCTCCTCATCCCGGGGGCCCAAGAATTCCGATGTGCCCGTCTTGCCCGCCACAGCCACCTCTGGCAGGTCGGCTCGCCTGGCCGTTCCCCAGGCCACTGCCCCCCTGAGCCCCTGGCGTATGAGCTCCAGGTGCTTAGGCGAGACGCCCACCTGTCGGATCACCTCCGGCTGGAAGGGGCGGACCAACCGCCCATCGGCGGTCCGCACCTCATAGACGATCTGGGGCCGGTAGAGTGCTCCTCCATTGGCCACCGCAGCGGTGGCATTCACCATCTGCAGCGGGGTGGCCAGGATGAAGCCCTGGCCAATGGAGACGTTGTAGGTGTCGCCGGTGGTCCAGCTCTCGGCGTAGTTGATGCGCTTCCACTTCGCCGTGGGCACCAGGCCCGCTGTCTCCCCGGTGAGGGCGATCCCCGAGCGCTGTCCCAGGCCGAAGCGCTCGGCGTACTCCGCCAACCGCTCCAGACCCAGCCCCTCGAACTCTCTAAACCCCCCTCCCAGTTGATAGAAGAAGATGTCGCAGGAATAGGCCAGGGCCTCCACGACATTCAGTGCGCCGTGGCCAGATCTCAGCCAGCAGTAGAAGGGCTGGGCCAACTCTGGATCCTCGGGGAAGTACTTGTTGGGAAGCCACAGCGTGCCTTGGCAAAGAAGCCGGGGCTGGGGGGAGATGATCCCCTCCTCCAGTCCAGCGGCGGCCAGGATGATCTTGATGGTCGAGCCGGGCGGGTATTGACCGCCAATGGCGTGGTTAACCAGGGGATGCTCCGGGTCTTCAGCCAGGCGCTTGTAGTCCTGGGCTGAGATCCCTCCGGCGAAGAGGTTATTGTCGTAGCTGGGCAGGGTCACCAGAGCCAGTACCTCGCCCGTTTGAGGGTTCAGGACAATGACCGAGCCCGAGATGGATCCTACCTCCTCCATCCCGGCCCTCAGCGCCTCCTCCACCGCCCACTGCAGGTCCAGATCGAGGGTCAGGATCAGGTTGTGGCCGGGGCTGGCCTCCTGAGCCACACCTACAGTGCGCACCTCCCGTCCCGCCACATCCACCTCGATGTACTTCTGCCCTTTCTGTCCCCGGAGTTCCTCCTCGAAAGTGTACTCCACTCCAGCCAGGCCAACGCGGTCCAGATGGAGATCATACTCCCGCGCCCGGTACTCTTCCACCCTTTCAGCGGGGATGCGGCCCACATAGCCCAGGATGTGAGCCGTCAGCGGTCCCTCCATGTACTGACGGATAGGGGTGATCTTGAGCTGCACCCCGGGCAGGTTCAGGTGCTCCTCGGCGACGACGAAGGCAGTCTCTCGGTCCACATCCTGAGCCACGACCACCGGCCGAAAGGGAGCCAGCGCCGTACCGGCCAACAGTTCCTCCAAACTGGCCGCAGAGAGGGAAGGAGTATCCACCAGTTCTGCCAGTCGAGGCAGCACCTGCCCTCGCGCTCCCTCCTCATGGGGCAGATAGGCGGGAACGATCTCCACGCTGAAGCTGGGGATGTTGCGCACCAGGATCTGGCCCTGGCGATCGTAGATGACGCCGCGCGGGGCCTCGGTATAGACCAGGCGGAAGCGGTTCTCATCCGCCCAGGCTCGATACCGGTCCGCCTCCACAATCTGCAATCGCCACAGGCGGATCATCAATCCGGCGAAGAGGAGAATGATCGTCAGCCGGAAAAGGGTCAATCGGAGTCGCATCCTGTCACCATGCCAGTTCCGCCTCTTTGGTGCGCCGGTGGAGCCAGCGCAGCAGGACATACACCAGAGGCATTAACACTGTGTTCAGTCCGGCAGCAAGGAGCATCAGCCGCCACAGACTGGTGGGCCAATCCACTGGCCAGCCCATGAGCTGCAATATCATCAGGAAGGCCGAATCATGGAGCAGGGAGCCAGCGAAACTGGCCACCAGGCGCAGAGAAAGGCTGGGGCGGAACATCATCACCTCGCCCAGGCCAGATAGAAAGCTGACCAGGAGCAGGGAGAGAGTCGAGGTCCCGAAGGGTGAACCGGAGAGCATATCGAGGAGCACCCCACCTCCAAAGGCCCACAGCATCCCCTCCTTCCCCCCCCGGAGCAGACTCCAGGAGAGGACCGCCAGGAGCATCAGGTTGGGTTGTACTCCCAGGAGGGCAAGGCGAGGGCTGAGGGTGGTCTGAGCCAGGGCTATTACCACCAGAAGCAGACACACGAGATAGGGGCTAATCTGCATTTCCTATCCCCCCTCCTCCGGAGCTTCCAGGGGCTGAAAGTCGGTGATCACTAGCACTCTCTCCAGACGGCTGAAATCCACGGTGGGCCGCACCTGTGCCTGCTGGAACATCTCAATATCCTGTTGGTGCACAGCCACCACCTGACCGATCACCAGCCCTTTGGGGAAATTGCCCCCCAGGCCGGAGGTGAGGACCACATCTCCCACGCTCACCGGCTGGTCTTGGGAGATGTACCTCATCACCAACCCGCCGCCCACCACCCCTTCCATTACCCCGCTGGCCCGTGAGCTCTGTACAAGGGCATTGACCGAGCTGCGGGCATCAATGATCAGCAGCACCTTGGAGCAGGCAAATCCCACCTCGGCTATCCGGCCCACCAGGCCCTTGTCAGTGACGACAGGCATCCCCGGCTCGATGCCCTGCTCGCTTCCCACGTCAATGGCCAGGTAGAAGAGGAAGCTGCTCGGATCCCGTCCGATCACCTCAGCAGCCCTGTACTCCTGGTGGGGATTGGCCCGCGTGAACTGAAGCAGGCGACGTAGATTTTCATTCTCCGCCTCTGCCTCTTTGAGCCGCACATTCTCAATCATCAGCCTATCGGCGAGCCCACGGAGAGCTTCGTTCTCCCGGCGCAGGGTGCCCAGCTCGTGGAGAGTAGTGAAGAACTCGCTCATGCCATCTGTGATGGAGGCCAGGGTACGCTGGGGTGGGGCAAGCAGGCGAAGCGTCCAGCGCTGGATGGGTTCCACGTAGCCCAGCTCGTTGAGCGCCATGCCAGCCAGGGTGAGGAAGATCAGAAGCACAAGGAGCGCGGAGCGACTATACCAGGGACTCACCAACCCACCTTCCGCTCTGTAGGGGGCGAGGCAAGCAAAGTGTGATTCTCTGCCTCAATCGCAGGCTCCTTGTCCACTTGCCTCGCCCCTACTAATGGCGGGTGCTGCCCCGCTGGGTGCTGGCCAGTACCTTGCGCAGGATATCCAAACTCTCCAGCACCTTGCCCGCGCCCCGGGCCACGCAGGTCATGGGTTCCTCGGCTACATACACCCGCATGCGGGTCTCCTCAGAGAGGCGCTCCGCCAGCCCTTTGAGCTGGCCAGCCGCCCCCGCCAAAGCGATCCCATTCTCCATCAGATCGGCCACCAGCTCGGGCGGCGTGCCATCCAGAGCATCGCGCACCGTATCCACAATGATCTCCACCGAGGGGGCCAGGGCCTCGCGGATCTCTACGCTGGATACCTCAATGGCCTGGGGAAGCCCGGTGATGAGGTTGCGGCCCCGCATGGTCCTGGTCTGCTCCTCGGGCAGGGGGTAGGCCGAGCCTATGGCAATCTTCACCTTCTCCGCCATGCGCTCACCAATGAGGAGATTGTACTTCTGGCGCGCATAGTTTATGATGTCCTCATCCATCTCGTCGCCCGCCACCCGAATGCTGCGGCTGAGGACGATGCCCCCCAGGGCAATGACCGCCACCTCGGTGGTGCCACCCCCGACGTCAATGACCATGCTGCCCATCGCTTCAGTGACCGGCAGCCCCGCCCCGATCGCGGCAGCCATAGGCTCCTCAATCAGGTAGGCCTCCCGTGCCCCGGCGCTCATAGTGGCCTCATAGACCGCCCGCTTCTCCACCTCGGTCACGCCGCTGGGGATGCCCACCACCACCCGGGGGCGGGGGAGGGGCAGAAAGACGCTGTCGTGCACCTTGTTTATGAAGTAGTGCAGCATTTTCTCCGTGATGTCGAAATCGGAGATCACCCCATCGCGCAGAGGGCGCATGGCGATGATGTTGGCCGGAGTCCGCCCCACCATCTCCTTGGCCTCGAAGCCAATGGCCAGCACCCGCTTAGTCCGGGCCTCGATGGCCACCCATGAAGGCTCGTTGATGATGATCCCTTTGCCCCGGACGTTGACCAGCGTATTGGCTGTCCCCAGGTCAATACCGATGTCGAGGGAGAAAAGGCCTAATAGAACGTTGAGTGGACTGAACACATCCCGCTCCTTATTCCTGTGACTGCGCCGGACACCTCACCCCCATCCCCTCCGCTGGCGAGAGCTGGTCAGCGGACCAGCCCGGCTACTGTAGAGAGATTATAGCACCATATTGGGCAATTGAAAAGCAGGCGCAATGAGGTATAATGGGAGCATACCCATTCATCACCGTAAAGGAGGACACGATCATGATTGCTATCACCAGGGGCACATTGTACACCATCACCCAGGGCATCGTCGAGGAAGGTTCTCTTCTTGTAGAGAATGGAAAGATCGCTGCCCTGGGAACCAACATCCCCATTCCAGAGGGAGCACAGGTGATCGAGGCCCGGGGCAAGGTGGTTATGCCGGGCCTCATTGATGCCCACTGCCACACTGGTGTCTTCGCTGACGGCGTGGGTTCCCCCCACAGCGATGGCAACGAGATGACGGACCCCATCACCCCTCACGTCCGCGCCCTGGATGCCCTTCACCCTGAGGACCTGGCGTGGGCCGATCTGCGCGCCGCCGGGGTGACCACTGTGCTGACCGGTCCCGGCAGCGGCAACGTCATCGGCGGCCAGTCCATCTGCGTCAAGACGGCAGGAAAGACCGTGGCTGAGATGACGCTCCTGCAGCCGGCGGGCATGAAGATGGCCCTGGGAGAGAATCCCAAGCGGGTCTACGGCGATCAGAAGAAAACCCCCTCCACCCGCATGGGCAATGCAGCCATCCTGCGCCAGGCACTGGTGGAGGCGCAGAACTACCTGACCAAGTGGGAGCGATACGAGGCCAAGCGGGAAAGGGGTGAGGAGGCCGAGCCGCCGGAGCGCAATCTCAAATGGGAGGCGCTGGGGAAGGTCCTGGGACGGGAACTGAAGGCCCGCATCCACTGCCACCGCGCCGACGACATCCTGACCGCTATCCGCATTGCCGAGGAATTCGACCTGGACATCACCATCGAACATGGCACCGAGGGGTACAAGATCGCCGACATCCTGGCCCGGAAGTCCATCCCCTGCGTGGTGGGGCCTATCCTCTTTTCCCGCACCAAGTATGAGCTGCGGGAGATGACTCCCCGAAACCCCGGGCTTTTGGCCAAGGCGGGGGTGAAGGTAGCCATTCAGACGGATGAGATGTCGGCGGTGAAGTACCTGCCCATCAATGCTGCGCTGGCCGTGCGGGAGGGGATGCCGGAGGAGGAAGCCCTTAAGACGATCACCATCAACGCTGCGGAAATAATCGGCGTGGCGGACCGGGTGGGGAGTCTGGAGGTGGGAAAGGATGCCGATGTGGTGATCTTCAGCGGTCATCCCTTCGACTACCGCACCGTGGCCGAGGTGGTGATCATCAATGGGGAGGTTGCCTACCGACGAGAGTAGTGCCTTGCCGAGTAAATTCTTGTGCATGGGCAAGGAAATTAACCACAGAGACACAGAGAACACTGAGTTTTTAATTTTCTCTGTATCCTCTGTGCCTCTGTGGTTTTACCTCTGTTTGATTCCGCTTTGCCCGGGTTAGGAGATGATGTATCTTGAGCGGCGGGGGGCGGAGATGAGCCTTTTGGCCCAAGTGATAGGGACGATCGAGGAATACAGCCTCCTCGAGAGAGGAGAGCCTGTCGTGGTCGGCGTATCCGGCGGCCCCGACTCCCTCTGCCTGCTGCACGTGTTAAAGCACCTGGCGCCGGAGTATGAGGTCACCCTTCACGTGGCCCACCTGGAACACGGCATACGAGGCGAGGAGTCCGAAGCAGATGCCCGGTTCGTAGCCCACTTGGCCCGGCAGTGGGAATTCCCCATCACGGTCGAACATGCCAACGTGCCCCGGCTGGCCAAAGAAGAGGGATTGGCCATTGAGGAGGCGGCCCGTCGGGCAAGGTATGGCTTCCTGGCACGGGTGGCGGTCCATATCGGGGCCAGCCGCATCGCCGTGGGCCACAACGCCGACGATCAGGCGGAGACGGTGCTCATGCACTTTCTGCGGGGCTCGGGGCTGGCGGGGCTGCGGGGAATGCTGCCCCTCTCGCCCCTGGGGGAGTTGCGGCTGGGTGAGGCCCTGCGCGACAGCCCCCTGGCCGCCGCGCTGCGGCTAATCCGCCCCCTGCTGGAGGTCCCCCGCTCCGAGATTGAGGGCTACTGCCGCAGGAATGCCCTAGAGCCCCGCTTTGACCGCTCCAATCTGGACACCACCTACTACCGCAATCGGCTGCGCCATGAACTGCTCCCCACGCTGGAGGACTACAACCCCAACATCCGAGAGGTGCTGCGTCGCACCGCTCAGGTCATGGCCGCCGACTACGAGCTCCTGCGGCGGGAGCTGGAGGAAGCGTGGGGGCAGATCCTCTGCCAGGAATCGGAGGAAGCCGTCCTCTTTGACCTGGAGGGCTGGCGGGCTCTCCCCTTGAGCCTGCGCCGCTCCACGCTGCGGGAGGCGATCCACTGCCTGCGGCGCTCGCTGCGCAACATCAACTGGGTGCACGTGGAAAACGCACGCCGGGTGGCGGAGAGGGGGAACACGGGGGACCAGGCCACCCTCCCCCGCCACTTGATGCTCAACGTAGGCTACGAAGGACTGCTCGTCGCGCGGGAAGGGTACGTTCCTCCCGTGGACTGGCCCACTGTTGAGGCCCCTTTGCCCATCGCGGTGCCGGGGGCCACCCACCTTCCGGGGACCGAGTGGCAGCTCACAGCTCAGCTCATTGACCGCGCCCATTTAGCCGGTGCGGCGCTGCACAGTGGGGAGCGGTGGCAGGCTTTCCTGGACGCCGACGTCGTGGGAGAGGGGGTGATCCTGCGCCCCCGGCGTACAGAAGACCGCTTTCAGCCCCTGGGGATGGGAGGGCACTCCCAGCGCCTGCGGGCCTTCATGATCAACGCCAAGGTCCCAGCCCAGCACCGGGATCAGGTACCGCTGCTGATAGCTGGGGAGCGCATCCTGTGGGTGTGTGGCTGGCGGGAGGATGAGCGGGCCAAGGTGACGGAATCCACCCAGCACATCCTATGGTTGCGCTTTGTGCGTAGCCCGGAGGCTGGCTAGGCAGACCCCATCACCGTCGCTCGGAGTTGCCAGATCCTCATAGATGTGATATGATATTGTTGGGAATTGGGGATAACATCATGAATGAGATTTTGGCTACCTGCAGCCCCATGAGCGAGCAGCCGTGAGAGGGTGCCTCGTCCGCACTCACATCCTCGACTAATCCTGTTGGGACACCCAAATGCGCCATCGGGGCACGCTGTGGCGGCAAGTGCAGCAGGACGGTGTGTCGCTATTGCAGGAAGCCGTCGCTTCGTAGAACAATGGCGAGGCACTGAACTGAAAGGTGAGTAGAGTGCGACGGACTTTTGTGATAGACGGAAAACGAACTGAGATAGATGTGGCCTCAGTCAAATCGACATCGAGACTCGTTGAAGTGATGCCGGTAGGTGGAGAGTGGATTGAGCGGGTAGTTACTGGCGAAGCAAATATCCACCTTGAAGGGTTCCTACCTGATAGTAGTCGAATTGATGAAACGTTTACAGTGGTAGGCAAAGAGAAAGACGGGACATTAGTCCTAGCGTCGGAGCCTTACCCGCCCACAGTAGGATGAAAGGAGCATACAGGATCAATGAACGATAGCAGCAACCAACGGCTTTTGAACCAAACGCGCCAAGAACTGGTTGTGGCGCTGAACGAACAGATGGCTCCTCTTGCGCGTTTGGCTCGCCCATACGTGATAGTTGACCTTGTTCCGCGGCATTCTGTAAACCTCTTGTACTTCAGGATACGGAACGTGGGCCACGTTCCTGCCTATCAGATTCGATTGGTTGTAGATCCGCCAATTTCCATCCGCGATAGAGTAGTTTCCGAACTAAACCTTTTCCAGCGAGGTATCGGTGTCCTTGCTCCCCACGATGAGTTGTCCTTCTTCTTCGATAGTGCGATTGAGTTGTTCAACAATCCTGATGCAGTCTTGCAGTTCAGTATCAGAATAGACTATGTAGGGCCTGACGACGAAGAGTACGCTGATGAATTTCCTATTGATGCTGAGTTGCTACGTAACTTGGCAGTGGAATTGCCGCCATCTGACAAGATAGTCGAGCAGTTAAAGAGAATCCAGAGAGAGCTCGAGAGGCTTGCGCGCTACGCAGACGAGCTAAGAATGCAGGATCTCAGACAGCGTTTAGAGGAGATGAGACGAGAAGAAGCATCGCAGGAAGATGGGACACAGTCATAGGGGGCATGGAGTGAAGACCAGTGATGGACCCCGTGACCTTTTCTCAACATAGAGAGTACTTACGGTCCCTGCCCGAGGACAAGCTCAGGAGGTTGCTTGTTGAGTTCTTTATCGTTTCTCGGGGAGTACGCGCTGCGGTAGTACATGGTACCGGTGAGCATGGGGTGGATGTGCTGGCATATGTCGATCCCACCAAGGATTTTCTTCATAAGGGTTACAACGTTCTAATTCAAGCAAAGAGAGGTAACGTCACTCTGTCTCGCTGGAGAAATGAAGTTCTTGGCCCGCTCTATGAAGCTACCTATTATCCCGTCTCACACCATTACTATGCCGAGAATCATGCTCGTCGAGTCTGGCTAGTGCTGACGGGAAGTCTCACTCCTGAGGCGAGTAATTCGATCCGTGTGTTTAATGCTTGTCATGACGTAACGATTGAAGTCCTTGAACTCGATGAACTAATCCAGCTATTCGATGAATTCGGTTTTGTGGATGCGATTCTGGTCCGAATTGGAGAGATGGGCTCAGAAATGGAATCTGGGGAAAGAGCTCTGGCTCCACCAGTGATGGGTGAAGATTCTGCGCAGGGTTTTACTGGTGGGGAAACGTAGGTGTTGGCTGAATCTCAACAGTCAGCATGTGTCACAACACCATGTTGTCGGCCCCCATCCCTGCAGAAGTCTAGCCGCCACGGGCAGATCTCCACGCTGCGCGTCTTGGGAGGTGTGTCGCTCACTAGCGTCGGGGCATCGTGCGGCATCAGCCAGAGGTGGATGGAGTAGTATGCCCGATTACTCCGCAGACTGATGTTTCTCTGTCATGACCTGGTACCACTTTGATGGTGATGGAGGAGTACGGTAGCTTGGCAATGTTAGATTCATTGGTGAGGAGGTGCATAATCCAGCGCGCTCGAATCGAGGCCGGACTGAGCATTGAAGAGATGCTGCAAGGACTGTGAGAGCAGCGCGAGCGATATTACGCCGAAAAGGATACCGGTGACAAGGAGTTAGGATGATACGTGCCATCCTGGTCTCATCCGCTTATATCGCCGCACAGATGCTGGCAGACGTGACCAGCCTCAAGATTGTGCTGTTCTTTGGTCTGTCAATGGACGCCGGAACGTTCGTGTACCCTATCACCTTCACGTTGCGCGATTTGGTACACAAGACACTCGGCGCGAAAAGTGCACGCGTGTTGATCCTCACAGCGGCGGTGATCAACCTCGTGATGGCTGGCCTGTTCTGGTGGGTCTCACGATTGCCAGGCGACCCAGCGGTGGGGCCACAAGCTGAGTTTGCCACGGTGCTATCACCCGTTTGGCGGATTGTGATTGCCAGCATTGTCGCCGAGGTGATTGCGGAATTGATTGACACTGAGGTTTATCGGCTGTGGGTTGAACGTGTGACGCGCCGGTATCAGTGGATGCGGGTGCTGACGAGCAATGCTGTGAGCATGCCTCTTGACAGCGTCGTGTTTTCGTGGGGCGCGTTCGGTGGAGCGCTGCCCGTTCCAGTTGTGTGGAGCATTGTTCTGTCCAACGTGCTGGTTAAGGGAGCAACTACCCTGCTCAGTTGGCCCTTGATCTATGTTGTGCCGGATATGCAGAAAAGCAGACCAGGCTAAGCCTGGAACTGCGCTGAGTGAAGCAGGAAGCATCAAAGTAGGGCCCGACGTGCTACCGGGTCCAGCCAAGCTCAGGTTGCCGGCAGGGAAAGGGTCTGTGCAGGGAACTCAACGCCAGTGGTTTCTACAAAGGGTTGGCGGGTGCACTGAGGGGAAAGGAACTTAGGGAGAGGCGCTCCTTGCTGGTATAGGATGAGGTAGAACCCCAGGAGCGAAGTGTTCCGTGGGGCAAAGAAATATCCCAAGTATGATTTGGGATAAATTTGGGATATTGGCCTTCGCCATGACGAAAATGGGTCAGGGCTATTTTAGAATATAATAGGTCCCCCGCTTGGTGCCCACTTTGAGGATCAATCCCCGTTTTGTCAAGTCTACCAGGTCCAGCCGAATTGTCTCGGCGCTGACGTCGGGACACAGTTCCCGGTACTCGCGGTTCGTGATCGAACCATGCTCTCTCATGTACTGCAGGGCCCGAAGCTGCCGCTCATTCATGCTCCGTTCCCAGTCGGGCACTATGTGCCGCTCCCGCACGTTGTACAGGGTAACGGTGAAGGAGTAGGGGGTGGCGCGGAAAGCGGGGGCCGGGTGGCCGGCCCGCAGCATCTCCTCAATCATGCGGTCAATGCCCAACCCCAGCTCCTCAATGTAGCCCCACTGGAAGAGGCCGGCCACGATGCGGGGGTTGCGGGAGAAGTGCTCATCCACGATGTTGTCCAGGGTGATGTAGCCTGGCAGACCTCCAGGGCTGATCACCTCCAGCCGGTCGTCGAACATGCGCACCTCGATGCGGCGGCCTCGCAGGCGGTAGTCGCGGTGGCAGATGGCGTTGACCAGCGCCTCGCGCACGGCGAAGGGGGGATACTCCGTCTGCTCCTCCCGCACCAGCCCCTTCACCACCGCCCCCACCCGCATCTCCTCCCACACCACCTGCCAGGCGCGCTCGATCATGCGGGCCAGGGGACCGCCGATCTCCTCACGGCGGCCATAGCCGGGCAGCCCATCGCTGCCCCGGGGCTCAGTGCCCACGAAACGGACGAAGACCAGCCCGCTCTGGGGCAGGTAAAGCTGTGGCCGCTCGCCGAAAAGCAGGAGCCCCGCCACGGTCGGTTGATCGGATTCGCCCAGGGCGCCGATCTCCTGCAGGAACTCGGGCAGTGGCCGGCTGAGGGGACCACCGCCCCGCCCCTGCAGCTTGGTCAGGTACTCCTGGATGATCTCCGAGCTGAGGTCATCGAAATCCGCCGCCGGCACCGGCTCGGCCTCGAAGTCGCCCGCCGATTTGGTAGCTGCAAGCTGGCGCACCTGCTGGCCGGTGAGGGGCTTGTTCTCCCAGCCGGTGCGGATCAGCACCCGTCCATCGGCCAGGCTGTGCAACTCCGGGCTGCGGGGGACACGGATGGCGATCACCGTGCCTCCGGGGGCTTCCATATGCTCCCAGCCGACCTCGACGGGAGGACGGCACTCGGCCTGCGCGGCCAGGAGGCTCTCCTCCAGATCATCTGGGGCGACATCGCGAACGACCACTCCCCCCTGGCTGATCCCCACCAGAATGGTACCTCCGGCGCCGTTGGCGAAGGCCACCAGCGTCTCAGCCAGAGCCCCTGCATCCGGCAGGGCCAAGAATTCAACCAGTTGATCAGGCCTGTCCCTCAGAAGTCTGGAGAGCATTCCTTCTTCCCTCACTGCTGAAAGCGACGCCCCAGCTCTAGCCATCTATTGTACCAGAAATGGGAGCAGAATTCAACCAGCTACGCAGAACAACACCGGGGCTGACAGCTTGGCCAGCCCCGATGTTTGCGTCTAATCTAAAGGGTCATCTCCAGCAGCTCCTGGCTGCGGCGGTCTAGGGCCCGCAGGTCGGGGATCTCGAAGCGGTTGCCATCCACATCCACGATGAGCAAGCGGGTGGGGCTGAGCCAGGTGATGCTGGACTGCACATCCTTAACCACAAAGTCGCGCCGTCCGCGGGGGGTCTCCACATCCCAGTAGGCGATGCCGAACTCGCTCTCCAGTTCGTTGATGCGCTGGATGGTGCTGCACAGATAGTAGCTGGTCAGCTCCTCCTCGACCAACCGGCGCTCGGCTTGGGGCAGGTCATCCAGCCGGTCCACTGTGCACAATTCCCGCCCCTTCTCGTCCAGGAAGGTGATGTAGCGGCTGGGATGGGAGAGGGGTGCCGCGCGGACCACCCGAACGTTGCCCACCGGATTCCCGCCGTCCAGGGTCAGCACCAACGCACCATCTTTATCTCGCCTTAGAGTAAGTGTCTGGGAGTCCGCCTGGGAGCTCATAAATCTTCTCCTTTCACCTATCCCCGAATTGAGACTCTCCACCCTTCATCCTCCCATAGCCTTCATCCGAGAAAGTGACTGCTGCAGCTCCACCAGCCGACGGTAGGGTCCTTCCCCGGCCATCAACTCCTCGTGGGTGCCCATCCCGGCGATGTGCCCGTCGTCAATGACCAGCAGTCGGTCGGCGTTGCGCAGGGTGGAGAGCCGGTGGGCGATGACAAAGGTGGTGCGGCCCTTCACCAGCCGGGCCAGCGCCTCCTGGATGGCGGTCTCCGTCTCGGTATCCACCGAGGAGGTCGCCTCGTCCAGGATAAGCATCCGCGGGTCGCGCAGGATGGCCCGGGCGATCGAGATGCGCTGCTTCTCCCCCACCGACAGCTTGGTCCCTCGCTCGCCCACCCGGGTGTCGTAGCCATTGGGTTTGGCCACTATGAACTCGTGGGCGTTGGCCGCACGGGCGGCGGCGATGACCTCGGCGAATGCCGCCTCCGGCTTGCCGTAGCGGATGTTCTCGGCTACGGTGCCATTGAACAGGAAGGGCTCCTGCAGCACGATCCCGATCTGATTGCGCAGGTCCTCCAGTCGGATGTCGCGGATGTCGTGGCCGTCAATGGTCACCCTCCCGCGGCCCACATCGTAGAAGCGGCACACCAGGTTGATGAAGGTCGTCTTCCCCGCGCCCGACTTCCCCACCAGCCCGATCAGCTCCCCCGCTTTCACCGAGCAGTTCACATCCTTGAGCACGGGTTTGCTCTTGTCGTAGCCAAAGGTCACATCCTCAAATGCCACGTCACCCCGGATGCGGGGCAGGTGGACCGCATGAGGGTCAGAGTAGGGCTCCGGCTCAGTGTCCAGCACGGCGAAGATGCGCTCCGCCCCGGCGAAGGCCCTCGACATCCAGTTGTACACCTGGTTGAACCACTGCAATGGCCCGTAGAAGAGCCACAGATAGTTGATGAAGGCCATGAGCGTGCCCAGGGTGATCTGCCCAGCGATGATAGCTCGTCCGCCCATGAGCCAGGCGATGAGCGCGCCGGTGGAGGTGAAGAAGTTCATGGTCGCGAAGAAGCTGAACCAGGTGCGGTCGGCCACCACCCCAGCCCACAGCAGCTCCTCATTGCGCCGGTCGAACTTCTCGATCTCCGCCTGCTCCTGGGCGAAGGCCTTGGTCACCCGGATGCCGGACAGCGACTCGTTGAGCTCGGCGGAGAAGATGGACCAGCGCTGCCACCAGCGGTGGAAGAGCCTCCTCATCCGCCGCCAGAAGAGTCCCCCGCCAATGAAGAGCGCCGGGGTTGGGATGAGGATGAAAAGCGTCAACCGCCAGTTGATGCTCAACAGCACCCCCACGATGCCAAATAGCATCAAACCGTTGGTCACCAGGTAGGGCAACCCCTCCACCAGGAACTCGTGCAGCCGGTCGGTGTCGCGGGTCACCAGCGACATGAGCGAGCCCGTCTCCTTCCGGTCGTGGAAACGCAGCGACAGCCGCTCCAGGCAGCGGAAGAGCTCGGCGCGGATAAAGGCGATGATGTGGGCCCCCAGCCAGGCGGCCAGCCAGCCGCTCGCCGCTTCTGAGGCCGCGGTGAAGAGTCCCACCGCCGCCAGCCCTCCCACCAGCCAGATCAGCAGCGAGAAGTTCTGGCGCGGTGTGAGCACTTCGTCAATCATCCTCTTGGTGAGGATGGGGGGGATGAGCTGGGCCAGGGTGCGGCTGAACATCAGGCCCGCCAGAATCGCCGCCTGCCACTTGTAAGACCCCAGGTAGGAGGTGATGCGCATAAGCACCGCCCCCTTGCGCACACAGGCCGGGCACACGCCATCCCGGTCCGGCAGCCTTCGGCCGCACTTGGGGCAGCGCATGGGGGGCAGCTCCTCGGCGATCTTCAGCTCCTCCCCTTTGGCCAGTTGGGTGATGCCCGCCGCCACCTCCGCGAACTTATCCCCTTCGGAATTGGTGTAGGTTATCAGCGGGCGCGGGTGGCCATTCACCTGCACGGTGAGCCGGCCTCCACCCACTAGCGATTCTGTCTTGGCCTCGCTGATCTCGGCCAGTGGCACTTCAATCGCCTCCTCAGGCCCGGCGCCATTGGAATCCAGTACCAGTACCCGCCGGTCGCTCACCAGCAGCCACCGCTGCCCGAAATATCCGTCGGCGGTCAGGTCGGCCATGGCACTGATGAGGAGCTTCTCCTGAGGGTGGGCCAACGACCGCCACTGTTTTTCGAACTCCGACGTCAAGGGCTCCAACATAGGCATCTCTTCTCCTCCATGCTCGCTGGGCAGAAAAAGAGCCGTGGGAATCCCACGGCTCAGAGAAAGCGGGGCAACAAAAAAGCCGTGGGCCTGCGCCCACGGCTCTGTTGACATAATTTACCGGCAGATGGGCGCACTCCGACAACGAACGGCGGCTTCAAAGCCGCGCACACGATGAATCCCATTTTGGCCCATGCCGTAGATCATTACGCTTACCTCCCTCTGTTCAGATTGCGCCCTATAGTATACTCCTAAATGACGATTTTGTCAAGTCCGAGCTGAGCTTCGGGTGCACTTCAATTTGGGGGCAAACTGTAGGCCTTTTGCCACAATTTCTCAAAGCGGCCACTCATAATCGCTGCTCGGACCGGCAGGAGTCTCTCAGCACCGTCACGGCTCCAGCGCATT
>Ga0114930_10001872_pt1 | contig 19522 bp, 15 predicted proteins | sample AnhtaG_FD_87300 | JGI IMG/M metagenome (GOLD analysis project Ga0114930, IMG submission 87300) | Deep subsurface microbial communities from Anholt, Denmark to uncover new lineages of life (NeLLi) - Anholt_01485 metaG | ecosystem: Environmental > Aquatic > Marine > Oceanic > Sediment | place... | reverse complement strand
ATGTGATTTCTTTTGAATATATCATTTACAATCTCTCCAAATGATTTATCGAACTTGCTAAATATTTGAATAGTGATTTTCTTTATCTCATTCCAAGTATATCTTTTCTCTGAAGAGAGGTATACCGGAATATCAACTCCCTCAAGTTTAGGTAGATTTAAGACTTTAGCTTTTACTTTCAGGAATTTTTGAAAAATATTAATATTATTGGTGATAGTCTTCATCATATTATCTATAATCTTCTGGGTTATATCATTATCAATGAGGCTTTGATGGATTGGACCATCAAACTGTCGACGTTTCACATTTTTCACCCAGTTACCACATACATTCCGTACTGCTGAAGAATAGATTTCTTCCTCTTCTTCAAATAAACTATAAAGTGATTTAAATACAGATATCCTTGTTTCCCTATCAGGGTGTTGGAATAGGGGAAAGACTTCGCTACGCGAAACAATCTTCTCTTTTCCTTCAACATAAGCTTTAAACTTTCGCGAACTAATCCAAGAAGATCTTAGCTGCTCCCATGCCTTAGCACCATACTGATCTTTTTCTAGTATTAATTGTTCTTCTGTCTCTGTTAGTCTAAAGGGAACTTTTCTTCTAATCTTTTCAAGATAATGAGTGTAATTACTAAGAATTTTCTCATGTACTAACTGTGGATTTTCAGTAACGAGTCTTCCGATTTCTAATTCGAGAAATGCTAATTTTTCAGAAATGGAGCTTTTAAAATCAATAAACTTATTATACAGAGCTTTAGTTTCAGGAAGAGACATATTAGCATTAAATGAGTTAGCTGAATAGGATCCTAATTCTCGCATACATGCTAAAATATCTTCATACTCTTCTAAGAGATCATGTAAATTCTGGGCTGTAAAGCCTGGTATATTGATTTTGCCCTTATATTGGTTTATCATCAGACCCGCTTTTTCCATTAAGGAATCCATGGTTTTAGAAATTTTAGGATCGTCACAACTAGTAAAAACTTCGGTTAAATCCCACACTATTTCTTTTTCACTCATATTAATCAAAACTTTTTTGAATTTCATAAAAATAATCTTTATTACTAGGTATTAGATTCACATATTTAACATTTTTGTGAGGACCTTTTTAAGCTCTCTTTAATTATATTAAATAGGCGGATTTTAGTATTAGTTTTACGATTTTTATATTGTCATATAATAAAGTTTGGTTAAATTTCTTCACTTATTTAAATTGCACAAATATCTACTAAATGAAAATTTAGGGTATAAGAAGGCTCTTAGTAACTTAAAGAAAATGAAAAAAAAGATTGAAAAAATTACATAAAAACTATTGTCCCTTCTCCGGTAGTTACGACCTCATCATTTTGGTTTTTTACTATGGTATCACATATGATGAATTTTAACTTCCCTTCCTTTTTCGTAAACATTTCTTTTACCGTGGCAACTGCGGTTAACGTATCGCCAAAAAACACCGGTTTAACAAATTTAACTGTTTGACCTCCGTACAATATGCCTGGTCCAAATAATTTAGTACCTAAAACTGCTGATATTAGACCAGAACTCAAAGCTCCATGGGCAACTTGTTTTCCAAACATCTGAGTTTTTGCAAATTCAGGGTTAACATGTATAGGATTATAGTCTCCTGTCACCTCTGCAAATTTCATAACATCTTCTTCCGTTATTTTTTTAGTAAAAGAGGCAGACTGTCCTACTTCGTAATCCTCATATTTAACAGGTTCCAATTCTGACATAAAATAAATTAATGAAAATGTAGATAAAAATTTTAACTATTAAAATGAAAAAGATTTGTTTAGTAAGTATACTAAATGTCTTTAATTGAATAAAATATTATGACCATTGAACTAAGCGATGCTCTCCTTCAAGATTTTTTATGTTTATAATATCCTGCGAAACTTTTAACGTTCCAATATATTTACTTCCATCATCTCTTACCGCAAAATAACTAATAAAAATAGTTTTTTCACCCAATCTTAAATAAATTAATCTAGCTATTATTTAAGATTATAGGAAACATTTTAATTATTTCCTAATATGAATATGTTCAAGATTCGAATCCATTAAAGAAAAGATTTAAAAGAAATTAGAATAATTTATTTATGAATGGTCTAATGTAACAGATGTATAAAAATGAAGAAATATGAAGTAATTACTAATATAGTGCTGCTAACGTCAGAATGGATTAAACTTGTTAAAATTTCAAAAATTATTTTAAATTACTCGATAAATATAAATCTAATTTACTAAAACTGCTCTGTATAAAATGTAATAAAAGACTTATTTTAAAAAAAGTATTTAAATATTTCTCTGAGTAAATACATCATGGTCTATTTTTTTATATCAATCTTCTTCTTCATAATCCACTTCATTGTCCTCTTCGTAATCTTCTTCATAGTCTTCTTCTTCTTTGTTCATTTCTTTAAACCTCTTTTAGTAATTTCATTTTTATCTGAGTTTGGTAATTTAAAACTTATTACAATACGATCTCATTAATATTTCTTTTACCGGCTTTATCCATTCTCTCTCTAAATTCTTCCCCATAAGATTTCATCTCTAACGCTTTTAGAATTCTATCAACTTCAGTTTGTAACATTTTAATTGCAGTTTTCATACTATCAATTTCCTTTTTCATATTTTCCCAATCTACTCTTATATCTGAGGTCTCCTTTACCTTTTCCTTAAGTTTTTTACTATTTTGCATTTAATCTATCCCTCCTTTGTATTCTTCATGCATTTCATAAATGCCTTTTATTCATCGTAATTCTTTTCTTCCAAAACCTTATTCTTTTATTTATTTTTTAATTTCTCAATATTTTTGGTTCTGATTTTTAATCTTCCAAATCTATTTTTATTTTATTCTGATTATAATTATGTTCATTATCAAGTCTTTTAATAAACAATAAACCTATTTAAATATTATCTAATGCAATTTAGAATTCCTTAAGTTAAAAAAAAAAATTGAAAGATACAAAATGTTCATAAGTAAGTTAAAGTATTCTTGGTCATTTGGTAGATAAGATTTACGAAAGTTATTATTTTATACTCTTTTATAGTTTAGAATTTTGTCAATAAAATTCTAAGAATATTAATAGTTGACTATTTTCTGACATTTTCTAAAATATTTGAAATATCTTTTTTTTTAAGCAATATTTAAAACTTCATTATTCATTTTGTTATTTTCATAAAACTTGTTGCTCTAATATAATTTTTATTATATATTAGAAGAGATTTTCCCCGATAGGATTTCGATAAGTATGAATTAACATAATTCAATGTCATTTTGAATCCTTTCTCTATTTATATAAAAACTCCGTACACTTGATATATTGTAAGAATCAAAACAACCTTACAGTTAAATATTAATTTATAATTTGCTAATAAAAATTTTATATTAAAATTTGTAAGAATCTATAGTTACATTTAAGTTCAGATAATAATATTCTCTTAAAATATTAAAACATGGAAATGTTTAAAAAAAAATAAATTACTGTAGTCAATCAGAATAGTTATTTTGATTAAAAAACGTCTAGTAAGAGATAAATGTGCTAAATCACAAAAATTTGATTCCGAATTAGTTTAAAGGTTTATTTTGAGATAAAATTGAATTTCCTCTTCTCTAAAGAGATCTTTAGAATCCTTTTGTTATTAAATATCGCAGATAATTTTGAATTAAATTATCTCCAAAAAACATTTTATCAAGAATTAATTTTTTTTTTCAGAATTTTAAAGGAAAATATTAAAAAAAGTGATTTCACTGTATTTTTAAACGTTGTAATAAACCTGTTACCAAAATTGGTAATGCTATAGTAGCTTCACACCAAACACTCACATAAGTTGAATCAAGTGAATATTTTCCCCATGATTTTGATTCTGAGAATGTACAACCAGAAAGTCCCCCATCATACTCTATAGCGGTATGAATTCTAACTGAATAATTATAACCCATGGTATTTATGTGTCCCAGTTGATCTAAGAGAGGGAATATCTGTTGAGCCCAATTACGAGGAACTCCTCCACCCACAATTAATGTACCACTCCTTTTCGAATTACTTATTATATTTGCAAAGATCTGGACATCTTTTAATATATCAAATTGAAAATCAAACCCCTCCCTAACCATATATTTAATTAAATTTAATGCAAATTCAGAATCAGAAAAGGCAGGTACAAATATTGGAATATTTTTTTTTGCTGCAATCGAAAGAATACTCCGATTTTCCAATTTCTCTCCTATTTTCCTTAATAATTCAGATGGTACAATGTTTACTTTTTTTTCTAAGAAAATTTCTTTAATTTTATGTAATAACTCTTTTTCTACAAGTTCATAATTATCTTCTGGTAGAAATACATCATAGACTCGATTGATTCGAAATTGAAATAACTCGCTATCATCTACATCAGAACTCCCAATATAATGTCCACCGTTAGTGAAAGAGTCTACTAAATCATGGATAATGTTTGCACCGGTAGTGATTAACACATCTATAAATTTATATTCCATTAAGACACAAATTAAATCTCCCATCCCTGCAGGCACCATTGCTCCACTTAATGTCATAACTGTTAGACAATCGTCATTCATCACCATTTTCTCCAGAATATCTAAAGCCTTACCTAAGTTTCCTCCTTGAAATCCACAATTTTTTAAAGAAGATAGTAAATCGTTTACATTTTTTACCTCTTTAGCCTTAAAAGGTTCTATTTTCTTAATTAGATAATTTTCTTTTTTGTAATTATCTCGCATGATTTAATGTATTTGTTTTCGATATATAAAAAGGATTCGTTATTTAAATTTTTCCATAATTTGTTTTATATGAATGAGGGCTATAATCTCAATGTCATAAGATATTAATTCATCCCGATTAATTAGTATAGCAATGAAATAAGCACTTTTTTGACTAAATTAGGATTCTTATGCTGATATATTGTGATTTAAAATTTATATAATTTAAATTCAAATAACTTTGATTTAATGAATCTAAAGTTTCGTAATTTTTAATGAGTCTATTGATTTAATTAAATTTATAAATTAATGTTTCTTTATAAAATCTAAAAAAAGAATATCAATATAAAAAGGTTCTGTATAAAATGTCGCTCGTTCCTAAGGCAGTCTTTTTTGTAAAAGGGGTAGGATATCATAAAACTAAATTAGGTTCATTCGAACAAGCCTTACGAAATGCAGGTATAGCAGAATATAATTTAGTTAAAGTAAGTTCAATATTACCACCTTACTGTTTTGAATTTTCAAAAGAGGATGGTTTAGATCAATTAAGAGCAGGTCAAGTTATATATGCTGTATTTAGCCGCGCTAGTAGTAATGAATATAATCGTCTAATCTCTGCTTCTATTGGTGTAGCAAAACCTGCAGATAGAAGGACTTATGGTTATTTAAGCGAACATCATGAATTTGGTGTTAAACCTGAAAAGGCGGGAGATATTGCTGAAGACTTAGCAGCAGAGATGCTCGCAACTACACTTGGTGTTCCCTTTGATCCTGAAGCTAATTATGATGAAAAAAAAGAAATCTTTAAAATGGATGGAAAAATTGTTGAAACAAAAAATATTACTGAATCGGCCACTGTTAGAGAGGAAGGGGAATGGTTGACTGTCTTAGCTGCGGCTGTTTTTATTATATAATTTCGAGTTTTTTTAAAAATTTTAAATTCTAATTTGTTATTTCCTCAATAATTTTGCATTAAATAAATTAAAACAGAGAGGATTTATCAAATGTTATTAAAAAATTTAGAAGAAATTAAGGAGATCTTAGAATCATAAAGATTTTAGGAATGCAGATAATGAATATATTGATGAAGGAGAATATTTTACTAAAGAAGAAATTAAGCGTTAATAAAAAAAACTATGTCAGTTATGCATTTTCAAAGTATTAGATGAAATGAGACAGTTTTAGAGCAATTATGAAACCATTTTTCAAAAATCACTTTCTAATTCTTTATTATCTTCCCATTCTTCATCTTGGTCATCATCTTCTTCTTCTACTTCCTCATCCCATTCATCTTCTTCCTCGTATTTTTTCTTCCGACTCTTTTTATTCGAATTCATTTTTCTTATCTCCATTTTTTTATTGTTTATAATAGATTAAAATTATCTTATATTTTCAAATACGATAAAAGACTTATATTATATTTAAATGTTTCTAATTTCAATAACTACGATTGAAGTTAAAAAGGTTAATTTGATTTGAGTAAAATTCAAAAGTGACAATAATAATCTATAGGATTTTGATTATCTAATTTTTATTAACTATAAGGTGATTTAATTTATCTTCATTATATATTATGTTTAGTTCTTAGAAGTTAGTATATAATCCATAAATGTGATGGAATCTTTAATAGATCTGAGAATATTAATTTTTCTGCTTTAATTACATAATTTTAAAATTCCATATTGTCTCAAATAGTTATTTCTAGGTATTTTTACCTTTCTATTAGAAATTATTACTCAATTTTCAAAAATAATTACAGAATGAAAAGGGAATATTTAATCCGATTTGTGTCTAACTCCTTAGATTTGAAAATAAATTCATAATCATTATCTACAAAATATTTCACTAAAAACAAAATGTACACCTATTTTAAATTTCACTTAATTATGGAAATTTTTTTTCCAAATATTTATAAGCAAGTTAGTTTTTATTTAACCTCAGATAAAGATGTTAATCTTTATTAAAAATTGTGAAATTTTGATAATATAGAACTAAAAATATTATAAAATCTTAATGATAAGACATATAAGCGTTAAGGATTTAGGATATATTTTCATAAGGGCGTATCTTATAAAGAATTATTTAATTCTATTCATAAACAAAAATCACCTAAAAAGCCCAATTTATTCCTGTATTTTTTTAAATTTAAAGAATCTAATAAATTTCAATGATGATGAGTCAAATAGAAAACAGAGTTAGTAAAAATAAAAAATTTGAAAGGAGAGAAAGAAATGCCTCCATCTGTTTTGGACCAGTTCTTAACTTAGAAGAATATGTAAAGAAAGATTGGTGGAAAAGAATTTTTAATTCTTTTTATTTAAAAACAGACGGTGATGTAGTAGAAGATCAAAAAATTACCAAATTTGAAGTGGACTTCTTTTCAGAAATTATGAATTTTAAACCAGAACACTATATTCTAGATCTTTGTTGTGGTCAAGGAAGGCATTCTATTGAATTAGGTAGAAGAGGATTTGAAAATATTTACGGTTTAGATCGATCACGATATCTAATTCAAAAAGCTAAATTAAATGCTAAAAAAAAGGGGATTTTATGTAGATTTCGAGAAGGAGATGCTAGAAAATTACCTTATAATTCAGATTTTTTTGATTTTATAATGGTTTTGGGCAATAGTTTTGGATATTTTGAATCTATAAATGATGATGTGCAGGTTCTTAAAGAAATACATCGAGTTCTAAAACCTTGGGGAAAAATTATAATTGATATTACTGATGGAGATTACTTAAGAAATAATTTTCAACCACGCTCATGGGAATGGCTTGATAAAAATCTTTTTGTTTGTCGTGAGAGAACATTGTCTTTAGATGATCAAAGATTAATCTCCCGTGAGGTAATTACACATGTGAATAAAGGAGTTTTAGTGGATCAGTTCTATGCTGAAAGATTATATTCAAATGAAAAAATATCTGAAATTTTAAAGAAAGTTAATTTTAGTGATATAACATTTCATGGTACGATAACTCCTGAATCCCAGAGAGATCAAGATTTAGGTATGATGGAACAAAGAATCATAGTTAGTGGGTTAGTCAAGAAGGAGTGGACAGAAATCAAAAAAAAAGCAAAAACAACAGATAGAAAAGTTGTAGTTATATTTGGAGATCCTCATAAACCAGATATGCTTAAACCTTCAAGCATCTTTGATGATGATGATTTTTATACAATAGATAAATTAAAGGTTGCATTAAACGAGTTGGAAGGATATACTTTTTCATATTTGGACAATCATAATAAGTTAATCCAAGATTTACAAGATTCGAAAGGTAAATTTAATTATATTTTCAACTTATGTGATGAAGGTTATTTTAATGATGCCCGAAAGGAATTGCATATACCAGCAATATTAGAAATTCTTAGAATTCCATATACAGGATCCGGACCTCAATGTCTTGCCTTTTGTTATGATAAATCTTTAGTAAGAGGTATAGCGAAAGAATTACAAATACCTGTTCCTGAAGCTATTTACATAAGACCTGATGATAAAATTATTGATTTATCCCTATACTTCCCTGCAATTGTGAAACCTAATTTTGGTGATTCGAGTTTTGGGATTACTCAGAAATCTGTAGTTTATAATGGAGAGGAATTATTAAGTGCTATCACAGAAATTCGCAATAAGTTTGGTTATGATAAACCAATATTAATTGAGCAATTTCTTACAGGTAAAGATTTAACCATAGGGATTATTGGAAATCCCTCTGATAATTACATTATTCTTCCTATAATAGAAGAAGATTATTCTAATTTACCTCAGGAATTACCAAAAATATGTGGTTATGAAGCAAAATGGCTACCTGATTCACCTTATTGGAATATTAAATCTATCCCCGCAAATCTTCCTCCAGATGTTGTTGAAGTCATAGAAAATTGTTCGCTTAGATTATTTGAACGATTAGAATGTCAAGATTATGCACGATTTGATTGGCGTTTAGATGCAAGAGGAAATCCAAAGCTTTTAGAAGTCAACCCAAATCCTGGATGGTGTTGGGATAGTCATCTCGCAAAGATGTGTAAGTATGCCGATATTTCATATAAAGAGATGTTAAAAAAAATTTTAGAAGGAGCAGAAAAAAGAATTGGATTAACCTAATCTTAATTAACTTTTAAGTTCTGAAACGAAAAATGGGATCAACAGAAATTGATAATAATTTTAGAAAACCAGAGAAAAATGGAGAAATTACTTTATATATTCAATATCTTGAAAAAAAAATTAAAAATCTTAATCCTGAAATAAATTTATTAAAGTCAGAATTATCAAACTTAGAAAATGAGGTAAAAAGTCTTAAAGCAGAAATTGAGCGTTTAGGGGTATTACCTTTAATAACAGGCAATATAATTGACATTCTAGATGAGAAAGCTGATCGTGTTATCGTAAATTGTCTTCCTAATGCCAGTTATGTTGTTAGAGTTAGCAATAAACTCCAAAACGATAAATTATTTCCTGGTTTAAGTGTCGCATTAAACCAAAGAAATTATGCCGTAATGGAAATTTTACCTACTGAAATCGATCCATTCATAAAAGGAATGGAGGTAATAGATACTCCAATTGATCTTTCTTATAATGATATTGGAGGATTAGATGAACAAATTCAAGAAGTAAGAGAGATAATAGAATTACCATTAAAGAAACCTGAATTATTTGAAAAAATTGGGATAGACCCCCCTAAAGGGATTCTTTTTTATGGTTTTCCTGGAACAGGTAAAACATTGTTAGCGAAAGCTGTTGCTCATGAAACGAATACCACGTTTATAAAAGTAGTAGGAACTGAATTAGTTCATAAATTCATCGGTGAAGGCGCTCAATTTGTGAGAGAAATCTTCAAACTAGCAAGAGAAAAAGCCCCAACTATTTTATTTATTGATGAGTTAGATGCAATAGGCGCTATAAGAATGGAAGATGCTACTTCGGGAGATAGAGAAGTTAATAGAACACTAATGCAGCTATTAAGTGAGTTAGATGGATTTGATCAGCGAGGCAATATAAAATTTATTGGGGCAACGAATAGATTTGATATCTTAGATCCCGCATTGTTAAGACCTGGTCGATTTGATAGAATGGTTGAATTTACTTTACCTGATGAGAAAGCGAGAGAGTCTATATTTAAAATTCATATGAGAAATTTACATATTGAAAATGAGATTAATTTAAAAACCTTAATAGAGCTTACTAAAGATGCAAATGGTTCTGATATTAAGGGTATTTGTACAGAAGCAGGAATGTACGCAATAAGAAGAAATGCTGAAACAATTTCAAATGATGACTTTATAAAAGCTATAGATAAAATAATGATGATTAAAAATAGAGATCAAGCCGCTTTATCACTTTTTATTTAAGTTTATCTCAAACTAAAGAAAATTCCTTTAATGAACAAGAAATTCTTAAAGATTTTGAAAATCAAAAAGGAACCTTAATTAAAATTTTAAAATTCTTAGGAGATCGAATAAGTGATAAACGAAAAGAGTTATTCAAAACTGTATTCTCATTATATCCTCAAATAGCTTATGAACGGATCAGAAAAAAGAACTTAACATTTATAAATGGTGATGCTCACTTCTGGCAATATTTTTATCCAAAAGATATTGAAAATGACAAATATAAAGCGAAAAATTGGCAAATTCCCGCATGTCGCATAGCAGATCGGATTGGGAAAAGAAAAAGTTTAATTTTGAGCTAAATTTTTGGTATAGGTTATTTTTCCCTCATAATATTAGGATTTATTTTTTGGAATATAGGATTTAATTCACTCTTACTTTTGTTTTTGATAATAGCTGAATTATTGATGGGGATTTGTGTGTCTAGCTTTATCCCCTCTGAAGGAATGACCGTAACTAATTTGGATAAAACCGGAAACAGAAAAGCAGAATATTATGGAATTGTTTTACTTATAAGAGGTGTTGAATTTATTCCTACAGGTATAATAGCAGGACTTCTTATTGATTATGTACACTTCATCGCTCCTTTTATTCTTTCAATTATAGGTATTTTCTTTTTAATCTGGGTTTTACATAAATATTTTCAAGATTAAACATCATAAGATTGACAAAAATAGGGAAGAGAAACTAATAATCAAAAAACTCATATGATTTGTAATGTTTCTCATTGACAAGCAAATTATGATTGTTTGGTTTAATTAGGGTTAATAAAATTTATTAAAAGAATCTTAGACTATGATTAAATACGCAAACTCAGTGGAAATTGACAAAATAAAACGTAAAAATTTGCGGGCGCTATTCTTTATCAATTTAATTCATGGAATGGGTGCTGGTATGTTTAATGTAGTATACCAACCATTTATTTTAGGCCTTACAAATTCTATATTGATCACGGGTATCTTAGTAACTATTGGTGCTGTTGTACAATTTTTACCAATGCCTTTAGTTGGTAAATTATCAGATAGATTTGGGCGGAAGAAGATGATGTTAGGTAGTATCCCTTTTTACGTTTTAGGACTATCTTTTCTCATTTTTTCAAATTCAAATACCTTAACATTTCTTATTATAGGAATATTGTTATTCTTCTTGGGATTAGTAATTAATAATCTTAGTAGTTTAATTTTTGTTTCCGAAAATAGTAATAAATCAAAGGGTCTGATGTATGGACTTATACTTTTTTCTTTTTTTGGAGGAACTATATTTGGGTCAACATTTGTTTTATTTGGTAGGGCTTTTGATACACGTTTTTTCTTCTTAATATATATGGGAATTTTAATAAGTGAAGGGATTGTTAATTTGATTTTCATATCAGAAAAGTTTCGATTTGCTAAAAATCCAGGAGTAAAGTCAATAGAATCTTTCGACTCAAACCAAGGGATTTGGCAAAAAGTTATTAAAAACCCTAAGAGTAAAGCTTTGCTAATATTCTTAACTTTAGATCTATTTATTTACAATATCGGTCTGTCAATTTATAGTGGAGGATTAAGAGATTTTTATCAGATTACACGAGAAGAACTTGCTATGATAACAATAGTGTTTAACACTTCGAACATGATCTTTCAAATTCCTGGAGGACATATGGCAGATAAAATCGGGAAAAAAAAATCTCTCATTTTAAGTCAATTCTTTGGCCTATCATTTTTTCTCATTAATATCCTAGCCTACTTTATTTGGGCTGGGGGATTTACAACATTCCTATTACCAGCCTTAATCATCAGCCATATTCCCTTTGCCATGAGTGTGTGTACATTTATTCCATCTGAACAGATGGCATTAACTGGTTTGGATGAAACCAGAAAAGCAGAATCATATGGAATTGTTGGAATGATAAGAGGTATAGGTTTCATCCCAACTGGATTTATTGGTGGATTACTAGTTCAAAATGTACATTACGTAGCACCATTATTTATCTCATTTATAGGAATCTTCTTTGAAATTTGGTATTTATCCAAATATTTTCATGATTAAGTAAGTGAATTTTCATAAAATGATAACTAATTTAATTTTTAGATAATTCAATTCTTTGAATTTAATAATATTAAAATTAAAGAAAAAAAAATTGGTGAAATAATGGGTAAATTAGCTAGAAGAGTAGCAATGATAGGTGCCGGAATGAGTACGTTTGGTGCTCACTTTCCACATAAAAGAAACCCTGATTTATGGGTTGATGCATGGTTAGACGCAATAAGCAGAGTAGATAATGGAATTGAGCCAAAAGATGTTGATGCGTGTTATGTAGGAAATTATTCTTCAGATCTATTTAATCATCAAGGACATTTGGGACCACAAATGGCAAATTTAGTAGGCTTAACCCCAAAACCAGCAGGTCGTTTTGAGGGTGCTTGTGCCAGTAGTGGAATTGCCTTACGTCAAGCAATCTTAGCCATAGCTTCAGGAGTACATGATGTTATTGCTGTATCTGGGGTTGAATGTATGACAGAACTACCTACAACAGGAGTTACCGATGTATTAGCAACAGCTTCAGACAGCCTATTTGAATATCCCGCTGGGGCGACGTTTCCAGGATTATATGCAACTTTAGCATCGGCACATTTTAATAAATATGGTACTACTGTAGAAGATTTGATGAGAGTTGCGATAAAAAACCATGAAAATGGAAAGGAGAATCCTTATGCTCAAATGCAAAGGTCAATTTCTGACTTTATGGCAAGTAAAATCGCCAAGATAGAAAAATCCGGAGGAGATGTTCCAGATTGGAAAGATGAGTTTGATTATCTTAAAAGTAGTTCAAATCCAATGATTGCTTATCCTTTGCGATTATTTGATTGTAGTTTAATTACAGATGGAGCTGCGTGTGTATTTTTAGCTGCTGAAGATGTCGTTAAAAATTATACTGATACCCCAATTTGGATTGCTGGTACAGGTCAAGGAAGTGCAGCATTAGCTTTGCATGATCGAGAAGACTTAACTAGTTTTATTGCATCAAAAGAGGCAGCACGACAAGCTTATGAAATGTCGGGATTTAAACCTAAAGATATTCAAGTAGCAGAAGTTCACGACTGTTTCACTATTGCAGAAGTAGTCGCTTTGGAAGATTTAGGTTTTTATGAAAAGGGTAAGGCTGTTGAAGCAATTAAAAATGGAGAAACAAAGCGAGATGGCTCATTACCAATTAATACAAGTGGAGGATTAAAGAGTAAAGGTCATCCTGTAGGTGCTACTGGTGCAGCATTTTGCGTAGAAGTCTTTAAACAAATGAGAGGTATTGCTGAGAGAAATCGCCAAGTGAAGTTTGATGTGGAACGTATGTTGGCTCATAATTTAGGTGGTTCAGGAGCAACATGTGTTGTAACTATTTTTGAAAAATAAAGGTGAAAATAAATGTCAGAGAGTGAAAGAGAATTTACTATTAAAAGTTATATAGATTATTTATCTGAGAAGAAACTAATGGGTTCAAAGTGTAAAGATTGTGGTGCTTCCTATGTACCTGTTAGAAAACTATGTACTAAATGTAACAGTGTAAATATGGAATGGGTTGAAATGTCAGGAAAAGGAAAAATTGCAGCATTCACGAGTATTACCGTAGGGACCCCTTTTTTTGTTGAAAAGGGTTACGATAGAAATAAACCATATTGCTTTTCAGTTATAAAATTAGATGAGGGCCCGATGATCAGCGGCCAATTAACTGGTGTTGATGAAAGTAAACCTGAGACCATCAATATAGGAATGCAAGTTAAAGCAACATTTATTGAAACTGAAATTAGAGGAGAAACAAGAGTAGATTTGGGCTTTGAGCCTGTTTAAACTTATTTATTATTTTTTTTTATTTTAATTTTAAATACTAAAAACTCTAGTTAAGTTCCAGTATTTTATGTTCCCTTCTGCATTGTATGTTCAACCTCCGTAAAAGCAATATCCAGAATTTGACAAGCTTCTTCCACTTGCTCATGAGTTAGTTCAAGTGGAGGTTGTATCCTTATAACATTACCATCAATACCACCTTTACCTATGAAAAGTCCATTTTGACGGCATATCTCCATTATTTTTAACATTTCTTGAGTGGCAGGTTCTTTTGAAACTTGATCACAGACGAGTTCTATCCCTTGCATCATCCCTTGTCCGCGCACATCGCCGATTATTTTATGATGCGCTTTAAGTGTTTGGAGTTGTCGCTTAAAATCCTCCCCGAGTTTAATAGCTTTTTTGAGATATTGTTCTTCTTGGATGATTTCAATGACAGCCACCGCTGCTGCACACGATAGGGGATTACCTCCAAATGTGGTGAAAGAATCTGTTGTAGTATATTCTGCAGCATATTCTGGGCGTGTTAGAAATCCCGCGATAGGAATTCCGCTCCCAAAGCCTTTTGCAATGGTGATGATATCGGGATTTACTTTTGCATTCTGAATCCCCCACCAATGATCACCAGTACGCCCAAATCCAGTTTGCACTTCATCTGCAATGAAAATGCCATCATATTCTTTCACGATTTCATATGTAATCTGAAAAAATTCTGGAGGGGGTTGAATAATTCCCCCAACTCCTTGAATCGGTTCAACAATAAAAGCGGCGATAGCACTGTTAGTTTGAGTCCGGATTACTTCACGGAGATAACGAGCACACTCCATATCACAGTCGGGATATATCTTTCCGAAAGAACATCGATAACAGTACCCATATGGAGTAAATCGAACACATGGGGGATGAGATTCAGGCACAGTACGCCAACCTGCACTTGAGATCTCTCGAGTTAATTGAGTACGTCCATGATAGGCATGAGTACACGCTACAATATAGGGATTATTCTTATATTTTTGTGCCATAAAAAGAGCAGATTCATTGGCTTCGGAACCACTATTTACAATAAATGTCTGTGTTAAACCAGAAGGGGCAATCTGAGCTAACTTTTGTGAAAGCACAGCATAAGGAATTGATGAATACAGTGTACTGGTATATACGAGCTGGTCAATCTGCCATTTAAGTGTTGCAACAAACTTTGGATGGTGATGTCCTGTAATCTTTGTGCAGATACCGGAAAACAGATCAATATACTGTTTTCCTGAATTATCTTTTACTAATGCTCCTTCACCTCCCACAATAAGGATTGGATCTTGATAATAATGAGTAACCGCGGGTATCATATATTTTTGTTCAATGGAGAGAATCTCCTTGTTTGTATATTCCTTGCGTAGATCCTTAGGAACAAGATTTTCATTCATTTAATATACCATTTTATAGTTTTTTTGACACATCAGTAAAGAAAACTGAAAAAAAATTGATCAATTTTTCATTTTTATTTACAATATATATTTTATATAAATTAATATTGAAACATAAATTAAAAATATCTAATTCAGAAAATTTTGATAAAAGATATGAAAATCTTAAAAAATTATATTAATGGAAAATTTGTAGATTCAAAAAGCAGTAGATTCATCGAATTCATGAATCCTGCTATAGATGAACCACTTGGTAAAATCCCTATGTCAACAAAAGAAGAAGTGGATTTAGTCGTCAAAGCAGCTAAGGATGCTTTTCCAGAATGGAGAAAGGTACCTGGAATTCAGAGGATTCAACCCTTTTTTAAATTGTTAGCCTTAATTAAAGAAAATATTGATGAAATCGCAGAATCTGTCGTGATAAATCATGGTAAAGAATGGAAAGCGGCAGTAGGAGAAGTTATTCGAGCTTACCAAATGATTGAAGCCTCATTTACTATGCCTGAATATCAAAAAGGCCAGTACATGCACAACATTGCTACTGGAATTGATGAATATTCTATTCTTGAACCTTTAGGTGTTTTCATTATGATTCCCCCATTTAATTTTCCAGCTATGATCCCATTCTGGTTTTGGCCATTTGCTGTTGCTGCGGGAAACACTTACATCATAAAATCAAATGAACAAACCCCATTAGCGTTTCAAAATATCTTTAAATACATTGATGAGGCTGGTTTTCCGCCTGGTGTCATCAATTTTATCCATGGCGATGTAGAAATTGCGAATCAACTAATTGAACATCCTGATGTTGCTGGTGTGTCGAGTGTGGGGTCAACTCCCGTAGCTCAAGCTATTTACAAAAAAGCAAGTAGTTTCTATAAGCGAGCTCAGTGCCATGGAGGTGCTAATAACTTTTTGGTTATTACTGAAAAAGCTAATGTTGAAAAAATCATGCCTAATATAATGAACTCGGTTTTTGGCAACTCTGGGCAACGATGTTTATCCGGAGCAGTGATTATGACTGTAGGAAAGAAATCGTTCTACGAGAATTTTAAAGAGCAACTTCTTAAAGGAACAAATGAACTAAAGATTGGTTATGGCATGGATAAAGAAACTTTCATGGGGCCTGTAGTCTCGAAAAAAGCACTTAACAAACTTCATGAACAAATACAAAACGGGATTGATGAGGGTGCAGAATTAATCTTAGACGGTCGAGGAATAAAAATACCCGGATATGAAAAGGGATATTTCTTAGGTCCCTGTTACTTTGAAAAAGCTAAACCCGGTATGACAATATATGACGAAGAAGTTTTTGGACCAGTTGCATGTATTGATCATGTAAACAATTTAGGGGAAGCAATAAAAATAATAAATCAAAATCCGAAGGGCAATGCAGTTACAATTTATACAGAAAGTGGAGAAGAGGCACGATTTTTTCGCAGTGAAATCTATAATATACAACTTGGTATAAATATTGGTGTAGTAGCTCCTCTTGCTTGGTTTCCATTTGCGGGAGCAAAAAATTCGTTCTTTGGCACCCTTCGAGCTCAAGGTTATGAAGCTTTAAAGTTTTTTACTCAAGAACGTGTAGTAATTGAAAGATTTCATGGCAGCACGAAGATTGAATGGGACTAAGTTAATAAAACTGTTTTATAATATTGATAATTAAAATATAATAAATTGATTAAATGAATAAAAAAAGAATTGGGTGCTGAAAAATATGTCATTTGAAACCGCCTTCACGATGGATACCTCCAGTATCAAGTATGGTCCTGGGGTGACTATGAAAGTGGGATTTGATATGAAGAAACTTGGTGCAGGACGGGTCATGGTAGTTACTGACCCAAACTTAACTAATAGTGAATCCGTGGCTGTTACCCTTCAAGCTCTACAACAAGAAAATATAGAAACAGTCTTGTTTAACAAAGTACGGGTTGAACCCACTGATTATTCCTTCAAAGACGCGATTAAATTTGCAATGAAGGGAAATTTCGATGGATTTATCGGTGTTGGAGGAGGATCAAGTATTGATACCGCTAAGGTGGCAAATTTGTATTCAACTTATCCTACAGATTTTTTGGATTATGTCAACAAACCAATTGGTAAAGGAATTCCCGTACCAGGACCTTTGAAACCGATGATTGCCATCCCAACAACTGCAGGGACTGGAAGCGAAACAACAGGAGTCGCAATTTTTGATTTAGAAGCAATGCGCGCGAAAACTGGTATTGCCCATCGCGCGGTACGACCAATCATGGGGATCATAGATCCTAATAATACTCGGACTGTACCGAAGATCGCTGCGGCCTCTTGTGGTTTTGACGTTCTTTGTCACGCATTGGAATCAATTACAGCTCTCCCATACAGCAACCGTCCTGCTCCTGAAAGCCTTGAATTACGCCCAGCTTACCAGGGAGCCAACCCAATTAGCCACCTTTGGGCGTCTAAGGCAATTGAAATGGTTTCAAAAAATATTGTCCGTGTGGTCCAAGATCCGTCCGATGATAAAGCTCGAGCAGAGATGATTCTTGCGTCTACATTTGCGGGTATAGGTTTTGGGAACGCAGGGGTTCATTTAGCTCACGGTATGTCATATCCCGTTTCCGGGATGGTTAAGGAATACCTTCCTAAAGGATTTAAATCGGAACACCCAATCATTCCACATGGTATGTGTGTGGTACTTGCCTCTCCTGCTGTGTTTCGGTTCACCGCGAAAACAAATCCAGAATTACATTTATACGCGGCAAAATTAATGGGTGTTGATATATCTAACGTAGATAAAAATGATGCGGGAGAAATTATTGCGACTGAAATTATTAAACTTATGAAAGCCACGGGGATGCCTAACGGCCTGAGCGCTGTTGGTTATGGACCGAGTGATATCGAAGACCTAGTTCAAGGAACCTTGCCACAGCACCGTGTAACCAAGTTATCTCCTCGACCAGCTAGTGCTGAAGATCTCAGACAATTATTCACCGAATCAATGACCTTGTGGTAATGAATTTTGAATAATTTTTGATTTTTTCATCCTATTTTTGAAACTTGGCCTCCATCTACGGGGAGTATAACTGAAGTAATAAATTTTGCCTCCTCTGATGCCAAAAAAAGAGCAGCATAAGCTGTGTCCCAAGCATCCCCCATTCCTCCTTTTAATGGAACCATATTATTCCTAAACTTAATTATATCTTCTTTGCTCCTTCCAGTATTCCTTGCGATTCCTTCGATAGCCATAGGGGTGTTCATTAATCCAGGCATGATCGCATTGACACGGATTCCGTTCTTAGCATACTTCATAGCTAATTGATGAGTTAAAGAATTTACCCCAGATTTTGAAATTTTATAAGCTACATATCTTACAGCACTAACAGCTGCAGCAGAAGAAATGTTTATTATTGAACCTTTTTCCTGTTTCTCCATCACTGGTAACACATATTTACATGTGAAAAACATTCCTTTAAGGTTTACATCAAAAATTTTATCCCATGTCTCTTCACTCAGCCTAACTAAACTTTTATCTCCCTCACCGATTCCAACATTATTGACAAGAATATCAATTCCCCCATAAATCTCTACACATTTATCTGCTATTTTTCTACAGTCATCCTCTCTAACAATATCTGCTTTAAATACAAAAGATTCTCCACCCTCCGTTTCAATCATTGATTTAGTGTCCTTTGCAGCATCAGGATTTTTATCAACAAGCATTACCTTGGCTCCTTCGCGAGCAAAAAGGATTGATATTGCCCGTCCGTTTCCTATAGTGTCTCCTGGTTGTTGGCCTGCTCCAACTACTATAGCTATTTTTCCCTTTAAACGATCTACCATTCTATTACACTACTTTTTGCATTTTTATTAGATTCAAAAATTATTATTTATCTAATTAAGAGAATCAATTAAAAAACTATTGAAATAAAAGAAGAGCCTTTTATTTAAAAAATTTATAATTTTAGAGGTTACTATATCCTTTTATTGATATTTTTAATATGATATAAACTATTATCGATTAAATTTGCTATTTCTCAAATCCACGAATATAAGTTAAAGGGGCTCTACTTTTTTTTAAGTCACTAACTATTTGGCTTTCAAGAGACTTACTAATTTCAATATTATTTTTGGTTGTATATTCTCTTACCATTGCTCTAGTTATCTTTTCTATTTTATTATTTTTT
>Ga0114930_10001871_pt1 | contig 19523 bp, 16 predicted proteins | sample AnhtaG_FD_87300 | JGI IMG/M metagenome (GOLD analysis project Ga0114930, IMG submission 87300) | Deep subsurface microbial communities from Anholt, Denmark to uncover new lineages of life (NeLLi) - Anholt_01485 metaG | ecosystem: Environmental > Aquatic > Marine > Oceanic > Sediment | place... | reverse complement strand
TGGACCGGGCATCCTGGGGTGTCGGGGGTCGTTCTGCGCGCCCTGGCCGCCGCGGGCATGGGGTTTCTGGACGACTATCTGATCTGCTCGCGCGGCAAGTCGCTCGGGCTAAAGGCAAGACACAAGCTGCTCGGCCAGTTCTTGCTCGCGATGGCCTTCATGTGGTGGATCTACGTTAACAGAACGGCGGCCACAACCGTAGTAAGTATTGGGAACAGCGTGCTGGTGGACCTGGGATGGGTTTACTATCCCCTGGCGGTCCTGATAATAGTCGGGATGTCGAACGCAGTCAATCTAGCCGACGGTCTGGACGGCCTTGTGGCCGGGCTCTCGGCGATTCTCATGCTGGCTCTTGGTGCGCTGGTGCTGATGGCGGCGGAGGGGGGGTTGACGCCACTGGCCTGGGCGCTGGCGGGCGGCTGTGTCGGCTTCCTCTGGTACAATGCCAACCCGGCGACAGTGTTTATGGGGGACACGGGTTCGCTCGCGCTTGGGTCGGCGACAGCAGGCATCGCGGTCGCCGGCAAGCAGGAGCTTCTTTACCTGGTCCTGGGCGTCGTCTTCATCATCGAGGCGGTGTCGGTAATAATCCAGGTGACATCATTCAAGTTGACCGGGAAACGCGTCTTCAGAATGACGCCGATACATCACCATTTTGAATTGGCAGGCTGGCATGAGCAGAAGATAGTTGTCAGGTTCTGGCTCGTGGCCGCGGTGACGGCCGCCGCCGTTCTGTATTCCGTGGGGATGTTCAACATATGGCGCTAGAGAAACAGACTGATTTCTATGGAAAGAGGGCGCACGTAATCGGAATGGCCAGGTCGGGCCTGGCCGCCGCCGAGGTCCTCACCGCGCTCGGTGCCGCCGTCACCATGCACGACCAGAAGGAGGCCGGTGATCTGGCGGAGGCGCTGAAACTCGCGGTGGAGCTCGGCCTGGAAACCCGGGTCGGCCGTTCGGCGTACGAGGGAATCGGAACCGCTGATCTGGTGGTAACGAGCCCGGGGGTTCCGAAAACCTGCCCCGGCATGGTCGCCGCTTGCGAGCAGGGGATACCAGTATTCTCAGAGATCGAACTCGGCTATCGAATATCGCCCGCTCCGATAATCGCCGTCACCGGCACGAACGGCAAGACCACAACGGCGGCTTTGATCGGTGAGATCATGAAATGCGACGGCAGGCATACCTACGTTGCCGGGAACATAGTGGCGGGCGAAACACGGCTGCCCCTCGTTCGGGCGGCCTACCGTGCCTCCGCATCCGACGTGATAGTTGCCGAAATCAGCTCCTTCCAGCTCGAATGGGTGAGCTCGTTCCGCCCGAGGGTCGCCGTGCTTCTGAACATCACCGCCGATCACCTGGACCGGCATCCGGATGTCGAAACTTACGCTGCAACAAAGGCCGAGCTCTTCCGATTCCAGGAGCCGGCGGACCACTCGGTACTGAATGCCGATGATCCGGTGGTCATGCAATTCAGCCCGGCACTGGCCAGCAAGGTATGGCTGTTCAGCCGGACGAAGGAAGTCGAAGTCGGCACGTTCGCAAGGGGTACTGAGGTCTGGGTCCGCACGCCCGGGGCGGAGTCTTTCGTCTGCGATACCGCCAACATGAGGTTGCGCGGTCTTCACAACCTGGAAAACATCCTCGCCGCCGCTGCCGCGGCGCTCGCCTTCGGTGCAGGTCGGCAGAGCGTTCAGGAAGCTGTGGACTCGTTTGAGCCGCTGGAGCACAGGCTTGAACCGGTGGCGATGATCGGCGAGGTCGAGTTTCTGAACAACTCGATGTGCACGAACGTGATCGCCGCCGTCCGATCGCTGGAAGCTATCGGCAGGCCGGCCATAGTCATCGCCGGCGGGAAGGATAAGGGCGCCGATTACAGGCCGCTCGGTGAGGCGTTCGTCCGGCATGCGAAGTACGTCGTGTTGATAGGCACGGACGCTCCCTTAATCGAGGAGGCGGCCCGTGCAGCCGGATTCGCGGGGATCAGCCGCACATCTTCGATAGAGGAGGCGGTGGATTTGGCGTGGCGGCGTGCCGAGCCCGGTGACACAGTGGTCCTGTCGCCGGGATGCGCCAGTTTCGATATGTTCACCGATTTTGAACACAGAGGCCGAGTTTTCAAGGCTGCGGTGAACGATCTTGCGAGTCGGGTGAGGGGTTAGCGGATGGGAGACAAGAAGCAACCACCTGATTTCTGGCTTTTTGCGCTTACCGTTGCGCTTCTGGCCATCGGCGTATTCATGGTTTTCAACGCCAGCTATGCAGTCGCAGGTCAGGTGCGGGATGATAGCTACTACTACCTGAGACGTCAAGCGTTGTTCGCGGTCTTGGGGCTTGTGCTGATGTTTGGCGCTATGCGGGTCCGATATTGGAAGCTCCGACGTTTATCAATCGTGACGCTGCTCCTTGCCATCATCGCTCTCGCTGCTGTGTTCGTGCCCGGGGTGGGCATCACCGTAGGCGGCTCCGCCCGTTGGATCGGCTTCGGGCCCCTCAGAGTCCAGCCTTCAGAGCTGGCCAAGCTCGCTTTGGTGCTGTATCTGGCCGCATATCTGGCATGCAGGCGCGCGGAAATCCGCGACTGGAAACACGGCCTCCTCCCGGTACTGGTACCGATTGGCCTCGTCGGCATGCTGGTCATCGCCGAGCCGGATATGGGGACGGCGATCGTAATCGGCGCCACCGGCTTCGTCATGCTCTTCCTTGCTGGAGCCCGCAAGCGGCACATGGCGGTGCTAGGGACGGTGGCGGCCTTTCTAATAATTGCACTCATAATGAGCTCGCCCTATCGGCGGGCCAGGGTCACAGCTTTTGTTGATCCTTTCGCCGACTACCACGGAAGCGGGTACCAGGTATGCCGGTCGCTGATCGCGCTGGGATCCGGCGGGGTTTTCGGCGTAGGGCTCTGCGAGGGCCGCGAGAAGGTGTTTTATCTGCCGGCGGAGCACACAGACTTTATCTTTGCTGTGCTGGGAGAGGAAGCAGGCCTCCTGGGGACGGCGTTCGTGGCCATACTTTTCGTGTTGTTCGCGCTCCGGGGTTTTGCCATCGCCTCGCGGACGAAGGAGAATCTCGGGAAGTTCTTGGCGGCGGGCCTGACAACCTTGATTTGCGGACAGGCCCTCTTAAACATGTTGGTCGTGACGTCCTCCGTCCCTGCGACGGGTGTGCCGCTCCCATTCATCAGCTATGGCGGGTCATCCCTGGTGCTCAACTTACTCGGCGCGGGGATTCTGCTCGGCATATCTCAGTATCCCGGAAAGATCGAATCGTATGAAAATCGTCCTGACAGGAGGCGGAACAGGGGGTCACGCTTGCCCCGCCGCTAGTATCGCCGAGGCGCTGCGCGCCGAAATGCCGGATTGCGGCCTCCTATACGTCGGAAGCAGGGGCGGACCGGAGGCCAAGCTCGCTGCGGAGGCCGGTATACCGTTTTCCGGCCTGACAACCCGGAGCCTGGGGAGACTGTTCTCGCTGGGGATGATTCCGACCGCTGCTGCCTTTGGAAAGGGGTTTATGGAGGCGCTGTCGATCTTGCGGAGGTTCGAGCCGGAGCTCGTTATCGGGACCGGCGGATATGCTGCGGCCCCGGTCGTTCTCGCCCAGGTCCTGCGGGGCGGCCGCACTGTAATCCACGAACAGAATACGGTTCCGGGTCGCACGAACCGCTGGCTTGGGCGTTTCGCATCCGCGATCTGCGTGACGTTCGAGGACTCGATGAGGTATTTTCCGCCGGGGAAGACGGTCGTGACCGGTCTGCCTATAAGGTCGCAAATCCTGAATGCCCCGGGAAAGGCGGAGGCCCGCTCGGCTCTGGGGCTGGATCCGGATACCTTTACGATTCTGGTGCTCGGCGGCAGCCAGGGCGCGCGGAGGGTGAACCAGGCGGTCGCGGAGGCCCTCCAAGCGCTGAGCCGGCTGCCGGTCCAGGTGTTCCATCAGGCCGGAGAACGCAACTTCCGGGAGGCTGAGGAGGGCGCCAAGGCCTTGGCCTGGGATGGATATCATCTCTGCGCATACGTTGACGACATGGGGCTCGCGTATGGCGCGGCCGACCTGGCTGTAAGCAGGTGTGGTGCGTCTACCATCGCAGAAATCACGGCGGTCGGGCTGCCGGCGATCCTGGTGCCGTATCCGTACGCCTATGCAGACCATCAGAGATTGAACGCGGAGTTCGTGTCCAGGAACGGCGCCGGGATAATCGTGTCCGACTCAGAGCTGACGGGGGGAATCCTCACCGACACGATCGGGCGGCTCCTGAACTCGCCGGAGGAAATCCGTAAGATGGGAGAGGCCAGCAGGAAGTTGGGCAGGCCAAACGCGGCGCGAGACGTCGTCGCTGTGGCGCTCGGTAAGAGCGATGCATAATCTCAAGAGCAGGCCTGGCAATCACCTCATCCCGACCACGGGCGAGGGAGGCTGGTGCGGGATGGCAAATGTAGGGTCGGCCCTTACATCGCATTGTCAGTTCTTGGAAAGCGTTTCTACCCGAGGGTGAGGGGGCAATGGTGCCTCCACCCTAGCAGGTGCTTCATCCGGCCCTTCTTCTCCGCCGCGGCGGAGGCGGGAAGGGAATAGAGTCATAAAGAAGGCTTACGGTCGATGGACGAACTGAACTTGCCCGAAAACGGGCGCATCCACATGATTGGCATCGGTGGGGCCGGAATGAGCGGCCTGGCAGCAGTGATGGCAGAGATGGGGCGCCGGGTTTCCGGTTCGGACCTCCAGGCGACGCCTGTGACCGCCCGGCTGGAATCGCTGGGCGTCAAGGTGTTCCGGGGTCACAACGCGGCGAACGTTTCGGGGGCGGATCTGGTTGTTGCTTCGGCCGCCGTGCCCGCCGACAATCCCGAGCTTTGTGCCGCCCGTGAAATGGGGTTGCCCATCCTCGGCAGGGCGGAGATGCTCGGGAGGCTGATGTCGGGCACGCTGGGCGTGGCGGTTTCCGGCACCCACGGCAAGACGACTACAACGTCCATGCTGGCGGACGTGCTGGAAGCCGGTGGACTCGACCCCACCGTGATTATCGGAGGCGATCTCGACCGTCTGAACGGGAACGCCAGGCTGGGAAAGGGTAAGGTCTTCCTCACCGAGGCTTGCGAAGCATTCAACTCGTTCCTCGAACTGCGCTCGACTATAGCAGTAGTGACGAATATCGAGGCCGACCACCTCGATTTCCATGGCTCGTTGGAAGGTGTAATCCACAGTTTTGAGCGGTTTCTGTCGCAGATCGAGCCGAACGGCTGTGCCGTCCTCTGCGTTGACTGTCCGAATGTTCGCGCGGTGATGCCCTCCATCACTCGGCGCATAGTGTCCTACGGCCTGAGCCCGGACGCCGAGTTTCGCGCCGCTGATACTGATATCGAGTCGCAGCATGCCTCTTTCCGTATCCTTCACCGAGTGCGCGATTGCGGCAGGTTCACGCTCAAAGTCGCCGGCCGGCATAACGTAGTGAATGCCCTAGCTGCCGCGGCCGTCGGCAGGGAACTCGGGCTGGATTTCCATATCATACGGAAGGCGCTCGCCGAATTCCATGGTGCAGGGCGTAGATTCGAGGTCTTGGGCACCGCTGCCGGAGTCACCGTGGTGGACGACTATGCGCATCATCCCACCGAGATTCGAGCGACACTCGCCGCCGCGCGGGGATGGGGCGGCAGGGTCGTCGCCGTCTTCCAGCCGCACCTGTTCAGCAGGACCCGCACGTTCCTCAACGAGTTCGCCGAGAGTCTGAGCGCCGCCGACCTGATTCTACTGACCGAGATTTACCCGGCCCGGGAGAAGCCGATACCCGGCGTGAGTGCATCCCTGATCGTGGATGCAATCAAGGCGAGGTTCCCCGGGAAGGATGTGGTCTTCGTTTCGGAAAAAGATAGAGTGGCGGAGACGCTCGGTCCGAGCCTTCAGCCGGGCGACGTGGTGGTCGTCATGGGCGCGGGGGATATCCGGGCGGCGGCGGAGATGCTGCTTTCGATGCTCGGCTCCACGCCGGAGGGCCGGGCCTCTTCTGTTCAGGTGAAAGAAACATGAGCGCCGTGCAAGATCCCGACAAGGCCGCCAGGTACGACCAGATGCCGCCGATCAAGGGCAGCGTCTCGTTCAACGAGCCGATGTCTCGGCACACATCGTTTCGGATCGGCGGCCCTGTGGACGTCTTTGCGGTACCGGAGGATGTGGAAGGGCTGCGCCTGCTGCTCGAATGGGCGCGTGATGGAGGCATCCCCGTCCTTTTGGTCGGCGCCGGCACGAACTTGCTCGTCGCCGATAAAGGGATTCGCGGCCTTGTGCTCAAACTGGGCTCAGGATTTGGTCGTATTGCTGTTCGAGGGAAGAGAGTGGTCGCGGGCGGCGCGGCGAAGCTCCCGCTGCTGGTACGGAAAACGCTCGATTCGGGGCTCTCCGGCCTCGAGGGATTGTCGGGAGTACCTGGAACCGTCGGCGGAGCCGTCTGCATGAATGCCGGGACACCACTGGGCTGTGTCGGGGACACGCTCGAATCAGTTGAAGCCATCGACATGTCGGGCCGCACGTTTACGCTGAACGCTTCCGACCTCGGCCTGGCGTATAGACAGAGCAGAGTCGGCGAGATGAGACTGGCCGTCACCGAGGCAGCGTTCGTCCTTCGCAGGGGTTTGCCCGAGCGGATGAAAGAGGTGGCGGCTGCTCTTCTGGAGAAAAGGGATGCGACACAACCCTATCGGTCGAAGACGGCGGGATCTACGTTCAAGAATCCTCGTGCTGGGTGCGCCGGGGAGATGATCGAGGCCGTGGGAGCCAAGGGGATGCGCGTCGGCGGAGCGCAGGTCTCGGCATTGCACGCGAATTTCATCGAGAACGTCGGAAACGCCTCCGCCGCGGATGTCCGGCAGTTGATGACAAGGCTCCAGGCATTGGTACACGACCGATTCGGCGTCGAGTTGCAGCCTGAGATACAGTTGGTGGGAGAATGGTAATGACGAAGCTGAATGTAGCCGTTATTATGGGCGGCAGATCCGAGGAGCGCGAGATATCTTTGTCAACCGGCCGGGCGATTCTGGCTGCGCTGGACCCCAACAAGTACAACGCGTTCCCGGTGGACAGCGCTCACGTCGGTCCGAAGGCGCTGGAGCCGGCCAAACCGACGATTCCCGGCGCCGATGGAGATAGTACAACCTCGCTCGAACTGGTGCCGCTCGACCATATCGTACACCCGAACGGAAGTCACCCGAATCCCGATGTAGTTTTCATCGCTCTCCATGGCAAGTACGGCGAGGACGGCACGATCCAGGGGCTGCTGGAACTGCTCGAAATCCCCTACGTCGGCTCCGGCGTGCTGGCGAGTGCCCTGGCAATGGACAAGATTATGGCCCGGAAGGTGCTGGAGTACGAGGGTATAGCGGTTCCCCGGGCCGTCACAGCGCGGCGTGATGCGGATATCACCGGGGTCATACAGGAAGTGGAGCGGGACCTTGGCTATCCCGTCATAGTTAAGCCGAACGAACAGGGTTCGACTATCGGGATGACCGTAGTCCGCAGGCGGGAGGAACTCGCGCCTGCCGTCGGACTCGCCGGGCGGTACGATAAAGACATCCTGATCGAGGATTTCATCGAGGGGACGGAGATCACCGCCGGCGTACTGGGGAACGAGGAGGCGGAGGTCCTGCCGCTCATAGAAATAGTTCCCTCCAGCGGCTTCTACGATTACCATGCGAAGTACACGCCCGGGGCCACGGAGAAAATCGTGCCGCCCCGGATTCCCAAGTCGCAATATCGGATGGCAGTAGACTTTGCGCGGAGGTCTCACAGGGCGCTCGGTTGTCGCGGGATGTCGCGCGTGGACATGATGGCCGCGCCCGACCAGGTGTACGTGCTGGAGGTCAACACTATCCCGGGCATGACCCCAACGAGTCTGCTCCCGCGCGCCGCGCAGGTCGCCGGCATCGAATTCCCGGAACTCGTGGACCGGCTCATCGGCTTTGCTCTGGAGGGCAAATGACGGCAGTGAGGCGACAACCTGAATCGGCTGCCGGGCGCCGTCCCGTGAGACGCAAACGCCGCATGATCCATGTGCGGCGATTTGTGCTGTCGGTTCTGCTGCTTCTGTTCGGGGTCGAGGTGGTGCTCGCGGTTCTGACGTCGCCTTGGTTCTATGTCGAGACCGTTCGTGTGGAAGGACGGCGAACCATACCCCTGGCTGAGATTGCCGAAAGCCTCCATGTGCCGCCGAAGTCGAACCTTTTCCTGTTTCAAACTGAGCGTATCGTGCGAAAACTTGAGCTGAATCCGGCCGTCCGGAACGTGGTCGTGAGGCGGAGACCGCCGGGTACCATCGTGGTGCAGGTCTTCGAGCGCAGAGCACAGCTAATCCTGAGCAGCCGGGGCAGGCTGTACGCGGTGGATTCTGATGGGCTGGTATTCTGTGCCATTAAGGAACCCCTTCCCGGGGTTCCAGTAGTACAGTGCAGCGTCCGCGGACGGATTGCCGTGGGCAAGAAAGTGGAGGCTCCGAAGTTCCTCGCGGCAAGACGGTGCCTCCAGTTAGCGGAGGAAAAAAAGAATTTCCGGGTCGCAAAAATAACCGTTGACCAAAACAACGATTTGTGTTTAAATGTTCGGGATGGCCCTCAGATTAGGCTAGGTCAGGCTGAACGGCTCAGCGAGAAGTTGGACATCGCCGGGCGAGCGGCAGAGCAAATACCGGGGGTCGGACGCCGGGCCGAATACATCGATGTGACCTGCCCGGAGGCTCCCGCTTTAAAGCTGAGAGGGAAAACGTAAGCCTGCCGTTACCTGGTAGGTGCGCGGATTAAACTAGGTCAGGATGGTCAGCGTGGCGGCGCATCGTTTCAAACCTGGCAGAAGTGGCCGCAGACTACCACTCGACCCTCGCTTTGTTTTGCACCTCGCTCATACGAAATGATGGTTATGATCCAGATAGGACGGCCCGGCCGGAACTGCGTGGTCGGTCTCTGGGTGTAACCCCGGATGGGCGAATTTTGGTAAGTGGGCGTGCTTGGTTGTGCCAAGTGCTCATCCTATTTACTCGCGGTGGGCGGAACCGCACTGCAGGCATAGCACAATCATGAGTATACCGCTTGACCTCAAGAAAAACTCGTGGGTGTGGCACGTCACGTTGCTTAGCGTAGTGCTAGGGATGCTGATTGCTGCCGCGCTCAAGACACAGCAGACTTTCAGGATCAAATCGGGAATCCTCACGACCCGTATCCCGGCGCTTGCCAGCGCTTTGCTCGAGGAGAAGGATAGGTCGCAGACTTTACGGGAGGAGATCACAGGTCTTCGCGCCAGGATCGGCGAGTATGAGAAGGCTCTAGGTGAGGGAGGCGCGCGGGCCGGACTCCTGAGCTCCGAGCTCCAAAGAGCAAAGTTTCTGGCAGGGCTGCTCGAAGCCCGGGGAGAAGGAATAGTGGTAACTCTTCGGGACAGCAAGAGGAGAGCCCCGGCCGACGCCGGTCCGGAACTGCTCGAACAGTACATAATCCACGACTTTGACATCAGGAACTTTGTGAATGAGTTGGTTGCAAGCGGAGCCGAAGCCGTTGCGGTGAACGATCAGCGCATCATTGCAAATACTCCTATTAGATGCGTGGGCGGCCCCATACGAGTGAACGACGCGGACATGACGCCGCCCTATAGAATAGCAGCCATCGGCCCGCCGGAAGTAATGGAGAGCACGCTGAAGATGCGCGGCGGCCTCGTTGACCAGTTTCGCATCATGGAAGATCTGACGGACATGGTGCACATCGAGAAGAAAAAAGAGGTCGTTGTCCCAACGTACTCCGGAAGTACCCAGTTCAAATATGCGAAGCCGGCGGAGCCGGAAGGTGAGCAGAAAAAGTGATCGTCTTGCTGCCGCTTATGGGCGCGTTGGTGGGTTTTATTGTCGTCTACCTTGTCAATGTACCCGTTCCGGCGGATATCGCCAGCTACCTGTCCCTAGCTGCTCTCGCAGGACTCGATTCGGTCTTCGGGGGTATCCGTGCGGGGATAGAGGACAAGTTCAAAGCAGATGTTTTTGTTTCCGGATTCGCCGTCAACACGCTGCTCGCAGCATCGTTGGCGTACCTGGGTGACCAGATAGGGCTGGACCTGTTTCTGGCGGCAGTAGTTGTCCTTGGTGGCCGAGTGTTCTTAAACCTATCCCTCATCAGGCGGCACTGGCTGACCAGGATCGCATTGGCGAAGAGGGAACCCTAGGCGGGGATTCGTTGTGGGCGAAAGCTGTATCGCAACAGGCCTGGATGTCGGTACTACCAAGATCTGCGCGGTAGTGGCAGAGATTGGGCCCGGCAGACCGCCCGACATTATCGGTGTGGGGACCAGTCCGTGTACGGGTCTGAAGAAGGGCATCGTCGTCGATTTGGCCGCAACCACTGCGGCCATTCACAGCGCCGTTGAGAAGGCCCAGCGGATGGCCGGCGAGGAAGTGCACTCCTCGGCGGTCGGAGTCACCGGCGAGCACATCGCCTGCCTGAACAGTCGAAGCGTGATTGCCATAACCCGCCCGGGACGAGAGATTTCGGAGGGCGATGTTGAGCGTCTGCTCGACACGGCGCGAACCATCGTGCTCCCGGCCGATCGTGAGATCATACACGCAATCCCGCGTTGGTATTCCGTGGACGGGCAAGACGGTGTGCATTCCCCGGTCGGTATGCACGGCAACCGGCTCGAAGTTGAAACGCACATAGTCACAGGGATGACTAGCTTCATCCAGAATGTGGTCAAATGCGTCCACCAGGCCGGGCTATCCGTGGACGGGACCGTGCTGGAGCCGATAGCTACAGCCGAGTGCGTGCTCACTCCCGCAGAGCGCGATCTTGGGGTCGTGCTTATTGACATCGGCGGCGGCACGAGCGACGTTGCAATATACATCGGCGGAAGTATATACTATTCCGGCGCAATACCGGTCGGCGGGAACCACGTTACTCGTGATCTGGCGATCGGTCTGCGGACCTCCATCGAGGAGGCCGAGCGCGTAAAGATAGATTGCGGCTGTGCACTCACCGGCCGGGAAGAAGACTCGGAACCTTTTGAGTTCGCCAGTCTGGGAAGCGCGAGAACGAGGCAGTTGCCCAGGAAAGTGCTGGCAGAGATCATCGAGCCCAGGATGACGGAGATAATCCAACTCATCCTGGATCACGTACACAAAGCTGGATGTGGCGACCGGGTCCCCGCGGGCTTGGTGTTCACGGGCGGAGGCTCTCTGCTCAGAGGTCTGCCGGAGCTTGCCATGCGGATGACCGGTCTGCCCGCCAGGGTGGGTAGGCCCTCCGGCATGACGGGGCTGGCTGACTCGGTGAACAGTCCTGCCTGCGCGACGGCTGTGGGTCTGGTGCAGTTTTGGGCGAACCATCAGGAGAGGTACCCAGGAGATGGCAGTTACGGAGCCGTATGGCCCCGACTGGTGGGGCGGCTGCGTGAACTAATCAATTTCGCCAGAATCGGCGGAGAATAGCGGACTCTATTTGATCAAAGAAAAGGGGGGCAAAGAATGGCAGAGGCTAGCGTAGAGCAGTACACGAAGATCAGAGTCGTCGGCGTCGGCGGCGGCGGCACGAATGCCGTCAACCGCATGATCGAGTGCGGTGTGACCGGCGTCAACTTCGTCGCCATGAACACGGATGCCCAAGTGCTGGGCATGTCCGCGGCGGAGAGCAAGTTCCAACTCGGTGAAAGCCTGACCAAAGGTCTGGGAGCCGGTGGCGACCCGGAGGTCGGCCGGAGCGCGGCGGAGGAGAGCAAGCAGGACATCAAGAAGGCCTTGGAAGGCGCGGACATGGTGTTCATCACTGCGGGTATGGGCGGCGGCACCGGAACGGGTTCGGCACCGATTATCGCCGACATCTCCAAGGAGATCGGCGCGTTGACGGTGGGGGTTGTCACCCGGCCGTTCGGGTTTGAAGGACCGCGAAGGGCCCGAGTGGCCGACGAGGGGATCGAATGCTTCCGCGATAAGGTGGACACGATTATCGTGATCCCCAACGACAGGCTGCTGGGCATCACGGAGAAGAAATCCACCCTGGTGGAGGCTTTCCGCATGGCGGACGATGTTCTCAGGCAGGGAGTGCAGGGGGTGTCTGATATCATAACCGTCCCCGGTATGATCAACGTGGACTTCGCGGATGTGAAGGCCATCATGGCAGACGCGGGCTCGGCATTGATGGGAATCGGCTACGCGACAGGCGAGCACCGCGCGGTCGAAGCGGCTCAAGCTGCAATATCCAGCCCGCTGCTGGAGACCACCCTGGACGGTGCGAGGGGCGTTCTGCTCAACATCACGGGCGGCCCCGACCTGACCCTGTCGGAGGTGTACGAAGCCGCTGACGTTATATTTAAAGCGACCGACGAGCGGGAGGCGAACATCATCTTCGGCACCGTCATCAGCGAGCGCATGGACGGAGCGGTTCAGGTCACCGTTCTGGCGACCGGGTTCGACAGCACCAGGCCGGCTGCAGCCGACCGCATGACTTCCAGAGAAGGCGTGCCCGCGCACACTGTTTCCGAGGAGCTGGACATCCCGGCCTTCCTGCGCCGCAGGTAGCAATCCAGTATTACTAACGGGTAAAATGAGCAAGTCCCGATCCGCCGCGGCGGAGCGGCGTGACTTGCTCATTCTTTTTGAGGAGCGCATCGTGGCAAGACGTCTGATCGAGAAGGCCCGCGACCGACTGGCAAGGGAAGTTGGCACCGTTTACAAATCACATGCCGGAAACGTTCGTTTCGCGCTGGCGTTCCCGAATACCTACTATGTCGGCATGTCGAGCCTCGGCTTCCAGACTGTCTATCGCGTGCTGAACGGTCTGGACGGGGCCGTGTGCGAGCGGACCTTTCTCCCGGATCCTCCGGAACTGGAAGACGTCCGGCGCACGGGCGCGCCTCTGCTGACGATGGAGTCCCAGACCCCGGTGCGGGACTTCGATGTTCTCGCGTTCTCCGTTTCCTACGAGCTGGATTACGTTAACCTGCTGCGGGTACTTTCGCTGTCGAGGCTGGACTTGACGGCGGACGAGCGTGAACGCGGCCAGCCGTTGGTGCTGGCAGGTGGTCCGGCGGTGACCTTCAACCCTGAGCCGTTGGCCCCGTTTGTGGACGCGTTTGTCATCGGCGAGGCGGAAGAGGTCCTTCCGGAGCTGGTCAACGTGCTCTACAACAAGCTGAACGTCGGCCGCACTGAATCGCTCAAGGCACTGAGTGGGATCGAGGGAGTATATGTGCCGCGGTTTTACCGGCCCGTCTACCGGAGCGATGGGATGCTGGAGCGAGTTGACGCTTTGGAGGGCGCGCCGCCCCGCGTGAAGCGGCGGTGGGTTCCTGAACTGGAAAGCTACGATGCGACGACTGCGATCCTGACCCCCGAGACCGAGTTCTCGAACATGGTGCTCGCTGAGGTGGCGAGGGGGTGTGGCCGGCAGTGTCGCTTCTGCATCGCCGGTTATGCTTTTCTGCCACCGCGAGCCAGGGCGGCAGAGCGCGTGCTCGCCGGGATCCACAGGACCGAGGAGAAGGCGCAGCGGCGATCCATCGGTCATCCACGCATCGGCCTGGTTGGTGCTTCAGTCTTCGATCATCCGTCGTCACTGCTTGTCTGCCGGTCGCTTGTGGAGCGGAACAGGCTCTTCTCCATATCGTCCCTGCGTGCCGACACCCTGAACCGAGATATCGCTGAGACGCTCCATCGCGGCGGGCACGAAACCCTGACCATCGCCCCGGAAGCCGGAAGCGAACGACTGCGCCTGGTGCTCAACAAGCCGATGAGCGACGAGGAGATACTCGGTGCTGCGGCCATCGCCTGGGACGGAGGCTTTCGCAGACTGAAACTATACTTCATGGTCGGCCTCCCGACCGAAACTCCTGAAGACGTCGGCGGGATAGCCTCGCTGGTGACGCGAATTGCCGCCATGTTCAGATGGCGGAGGGTCACTGCATCGGTTAGCTGTTTTGTCCCGAAACCCTGGACGCCGTTCCAGTGGGCCCCGATGGAGGAGCAGAAGAGGCTGGCGGAGAAGCTCGGTGCCATCCGGCGCGCCCTGCGCCCCCTTAAGTCGGTCACGGTGGGTGGCGAGAGCGCCCGGGAGGCGGTGGTACAAGGTGTGCTCGCCCGGGGAGACCGACGGCTGAGAGACGTCCTGCTGGCGGCGCACGGGCAGGAGTTGAGCTGGCGCATGGCTTTCAGGGAGAGCGGCACCGATCCGCATTTCTACGCCCAGCGGCCCCGGCATGAGAAGGAGGTCTTCCCGTGGGACCACATTGATCTGGGCGTTCGAAAGGACTACCTCTGGCGCGAGTACGAACGTGCCATGGATGCGGCGCCCACTCCTGCCTGCGTCGTTCGAACGTGTCGGCGCTGCGGGGTCTGCCACGGTTAGGCGGCTGTGTGGCAGCGGATGCGAAGAGGCGACTTTGTCCTCCGCCGGGCACTGGATTTCGATACGGCCGGCGTTATGGCCCGCGGCTCGACGACCAGGCATTGGGGCCGGCAGCCGCTCTATGAGGGTTGGGTCAAATGAGATATTTGCATACTTTGCCGTAGGCGTTGGAAGAAGGGCTTGACAGATGGCAGAGCTTCTGTTATTATATATTGACAATCTGTAATTGTGTGTCCCAGCGTCCAGACCAAGGCTGGAAAGTTCGCCACTTCATGGAGGAACCGATGGACTTTGGTCTTGATTTGGAGTATCGGGGTGGAGTGCCGGTAGTCATAGTGTCCGGTGATGTGGATGTGTGCACGGCGCCGATGCTTGACGAACGGCTGCAGGAGGTTGCCGGAGAAGGGCACAAGGAAGTCGGAATTGACCTGTCCGGTGTGTCCTACTTGGACTCCGAGGGCCTGAAAGCCTTGATCAAGCTCCGGAACTCTCTCGGGCATGGCGGCGAGGTGAGCATAGTCGGTGCCCGGGGATCAGTACAGCGGGTCTTCGAGATGTCAGGGCTCAGCAGGATTTTCAACCTGACTGATTAGGGCAACTTGCGCCACTCCACCCTTCGCGTTCTTGCAGAGATTCTACCCTCATGTCAGCCTGTGCTTTTCGCCGATGAATGGTAACGATTACACGCCCGTGTGTGTCCGATCCGGCCATTCATACCACGGCTGACGTTGTGTTGTCTCGACGCTCGATACATCACCGGCGGCTGCTTTTGCGGTGTTCCTAACTTAGTGTCAAGGAGGTCTGACGGCAGGGCAGTCGGTCTCGGCACGGAGGCGGCCAAGATAAGCACCGCCACCTCCGCCAGAATGAGCGCCTGCGTGGCACTGAATACGGCTTGCAGAGAACACGCTGCTCGCCCCGACCCGGCGAAGAGACTAACTCCGCATTATTGATGAGAAGCACAGCTTCGACACACAGTGTTTTCTTCCCGGGCGAATAAATTCGCGGCAACAAAGACACAAACTGTCCCTTCGGACACTATATCTACATCTACAGTCGGCGCAGGCCGACTTCGTGGCTTCGTAGCCGTGGTTTTCCCGCCCGGTGCGGGATCCCGTCTGGAAGCGGGACCGTCTGGAAGCGGGACCGTCCGAAGGCGGGACAGCCGCACGGGGAATAGCCAGTCGCTCGTGAATAATCCAGGCTGACCCTGATCGGAGTTTGGCTAAAGAGCACCGGGCGATCTTCTCATCCTGTCGGCGAGGTACTCGTAGAACTCGCTGTTCGGCACTTCGTCGTGTCCGATCCTGATCTGGGGGCACCGCTTGCCCTCGACGAAGAGCAGATGGCTCTCCACAGCCGTCAAATCGTGTTTTCTGTCGACGAGCAGAAGGTGCCTGAGCGAACTGTCGGGCACGTCAACCTTGCTTCGCTCGGGTGTGGCCGACAGGAACGCTAGATGTCTGACCTCTGAATCCGAGATGTCCAGGTGGGGAAAACTGGTCTTGATTCTTTTTGCAAGGTTTCCATCCCGGTCGGAGAAAACGGGCACATGCTTTTCCAGAGTGTCGATTGCATCCGCCAGAAAGACGCCGACCGCCACGCCGAGGCCGTACAGCATTCCAGCGGCGACGATGGCCGCGTCGTCCGAAGCGCCGAGCCCGCGCCGGTAGCGGACGTACATGTACTCCACCCCGTTACCGTCCGGCCCTTCCTCGCCGGAGATCAGACCGCACTCGATATAGTAGTCGAGCATGTCCTCGTGAGAGCCGTGTGCCAGGATATCGCCGTCCAGGTCCAGGTCTTCCATGATCCCGGTATTGATCAGGTAGCATTTCCCGCCACCGATGTTGATGTTATACTTCGCCTCCATCTCGAACCTGACTTTCGGATCGTCTCTGAGCCCTCCGAGATAGAGCCCGCGGAGTACGTCCCGGCCGAGGACCTCCAAACCGCGAAACATTGTCGAGCCCAGGAGCCCTTCGCCGTCTTCGCTCTCCAGGGGTGGGGACTGCTCGCCATCGAGCACGCGGTCAACATATGTTTCGATTTCGTCAATTAACCTTTGCCGTGCATCCCGGACCCACGCCGCGTCCAGGCGAAGAGCGCGTGAGATGTCATCAATGGTCGTGTTCGGGTATTTTGTTCCGGAGAAGAGGGCATGACCTTCGTGGGCATGGCCTTGGACGGACTGCATGAGGATGAGGCGTTCGACGTCCCATGTTGTCCGCAGCATTTCGGCCGAGTCGAGAGCTCTAAAATCGCGTGCGATGAGGTCGTACGGCGCGATTCCCCTGCGTGTCACTTGCGCCGCCCCCTTAACTGTCCGCACGCGACCGCCTCTCCTCGGATGGCACGCCCACCATAATAGCCCTGCCGTCCGATTCGCCTTTGCCGCAGTCTGGCAGCGATAGCAGCGTGATGGCGAGAACGGCGGCTGTGAAGGTCAGTTGGATTTTCACGGTTGAAGGTGCGTCCGCATTCCATCAGCCGCCGCCCGTCTTCTTGAATGGTTTGTGCTTGAGGCGCTCCCGCGGCGCGGTGTAAACGTTCCTCCATGCTGCTCCGTGGTCCTCCGAGAGGCTTGCCACGCGGATGCTCAGCCTTCCCTCATCGAGAGTGGCATAGACCAGTTGATCACGTGCCGGGGACCATGCGGGCACGCGTAGTCCAGTCGAAACTTGCTGGCCTTGATCGAAAGTCGTTTGGAAATACGGGCCCCATCCCTTCGCTTTCTTGACCGGAGTGCAAAAGATGTTGGCAGCGTTGTTCCCGTAAACGAACGATATCCACTTTCCGGTGCTTGACCAGACCGGCGCGGCATAATTCCTGCCGCCGATAGCGATCGGCTTTCTGCCACCGCCGAGGACGGCCACAGTATAAATACCCTCACGCCGGCCTTTCGCGAGAAAGCATATCCTATCACTCCCGGGAGACCAAGCCGGGTGTTCCTCGTCCTCCGGGCCATCGGTGACCTTACGTGCCGGTCCGGCATCTGCAGGGAGGATCCAGATCCCGCGCGTCCCTCCTCGCTCGCTGCAAAAGGTGATCCACTTGCCGTTGGGCGACCATGCGGGACTGAAATCCTTGCTCTTTGCATGGGTCAGTCGCTTCTCCCACCCGTATTCGATCTCGACACGCCACAGGTCCACGTTGCCGCCCGTGTCAGAGGCAAATACAACGTGTCGGCAGTCGGGAGACCAGTCGAACAAGTTCGCGCTCGGCGTGTCGTATACGTAAACCGGACGCTCGGACAGCCGCTTGATTATGCCGGAGGGGTTTGCGAGCCACAGGTAGTGCCGTCCGTTGGCATGTCTGGCCAGCAGGCAGAGGGGCCCGTCCTTCGACGCCCATTTCATCGCCAGGATTCGATGTTGGAACGGGATAAACCCGCCGCCTCGACCTTCTATGTCGAAAACATAGAGGCCGTATCCATCATCGAACTCTGCCGCCGCCACTATTTTGTGCCCGCTGCCCGACCATGCCGTCGGCGGCACTTCCAAGGGAGCCCCCCAGGCCGCGGTGCCGGCTGCGAAGAAGACTACAATGGTTACAAACAGAGCCAACAGATTACCTCCCCCATTCACACGAGCCCGGGCATTTTCTATAGATTCGCCGCACACTCACTGAAAGCGCCTTATCTCCGGCCGGCGAACGAGAACTACTAATGCGAACCCCGCGCAAACCAGACCCCCTCCGGTTACAGCCAGCGGCGCTCCGAAAGAGTTGGCCACCGCTCCCATCAGCAGGTGACCGAGCGGCATGAGGCCCAGAAATGCGAACATATAGGTGCTTACCACCCGGCCCCTGAGGTCGTCCGGTACGATGCTTTGGATAAGCGTGTTGACGCTGGCTAGAAACGTCAGGGTCATGAACCCCACCCCGACCAGAAACGCCAGCGACAAGCCAAAGGACCTGGAGTTCGCAAATAGAACCAGCATCACTGGGAGCAGGAGCGATCCCGCAGTGAGTATGCGGCCCTTGCGCTCAGACCTGCTCAGCAGAGCCAATGTGAGGGCTCCTGAGAGCCCGCCCACTCCGGTGGCCGACATCAGCATTCCCAGCCCTTGCACGCCGACGTTCAGGATATCCTTCGCGAATATAGGCATGAGCGTCACGTAAGGCATCGCGAAAATGCTCGGAACCGCTGCCATGCCGACCAACGTGCGGAGCGTGCCGTGCGTCCATACGTATCTCAACCCCAGTTGGAAATCGGACCACATGCCCGGCTGATCGCTGGGTTCGCGGAAGCTTTTTATCTCAATGAGCGAAATGGCGATGATGAACGCCAGGAAACTCGCCGAGTTTACGTAAAAGCATCTGCCCAGGCCTATCCGGGACACCAGTATGCCCGCCAGTGCCGGCCCAATGATCCTCGCTGTGTTAAACGCCGACGAGTTCAGGGCTATCGCGTTCATTATGTGCCGCTTGCCCACCAGGGTTGGCACTACCGACTGGCGGATCGGTATATCGAATGCCATCGCTATCCCTGCCACAAGTGCAAGTGTCATCACGTGCCAGACGGCCACAACACCTGAGGAGGTCAGCAGCCCAAGAAGGAACGCCGACGTCATCAGAACCATCTGGGTGGAAAACAGGAGTTTGCGCCGGTCCACCCTGTCCGCCAGCACCCCTGCCAGCAGTGTGAGAAAAGTCATGGGCAGCATGTGGAGGAAGCTCACTGTGCCGAGCATCAGAGCGGAGTTCGTCAGTTGTAATACCAACCAGCCCTGCGCCGTGCCCTGCACCCAGGTACCGATTGACGATATAAGGATTCCAGACCAATAAAGCCTGTAGTTACGGTACCCGAATGCATCGAACAACTGTTTCTTCCTTGCTGATTAAGGTGCGGCAGTCCCCTTAAAGAATGCCATACGTGATGGCAAATGTCAAGGGAAGCCCGCGTAACCGATAGGGATTCGGGAGAGCGGCGAGCGACCAAGCTACCGGCGCCCAGGGTTAAGAACACCTGGGCTGGATGAGAGCGAAGTCCTGCCGGACTGGGTGTTCCCAAACCCGGAGGGTTTCGCTCGGGACCAGCCCAGGTGTTCATTCCTGGGCGGATGAGCGGGCACATCGGGCCGAGAGCATAAAGGAAGCCCATCGAGTGCCCAGGGTTAAAAACACCTGGGCTGGATGAGAGCGAAGTCCTGCCGGACTGGG
>Ga0114930_10001870_pt1 | contig 19526 bp, 8 predicted proteins | sample AnhtaG_FD_87300 | JGI IMG/M metagenome (GOLD analysis project Ga0114930, IMG submission 87300) | Deep subsurface microbial communities from Anholt, Denmark to uncover new lineages of life (NeLLi) - Anholt_01485 metaG | ecosystem: Environmental > Aquatic > Marine > Oceanic > Sediment | place... | reverse complement strand
TTGGACATAATTGTAGTGTAGCCCTTTATGGGCGTAATTTTTACCCCGTTGTAATGGGGCTTACGGGGACAAGCCCCTACACTACCTCCATTGACGCGGAGCTGGCGCTCTGCATCTACATTATTTCTGTAGCAGCAAAGCATAAACTTTGCCTTCTCTGTAGGGGACGGACTCTGTGCCGTCCCTACCTTCTTCCGCATTAGTGGAAGTAAGGTCCCTAAAGTCCTTACCCAAAAGACCCAGAAATTCGCTTGACGTTAAGGGAGATATGTGGTAATCTTATATCGACATCACGATAGGCTCAAAGTAAAAAAAGCCGAATCATAAGGCAGGATTGCTGGACAATGGAAATACCCGGATTTAATTCAAAACCAGTATCAGAACCGAACTGCCAACTTATGCAGATTGGTAGTTTGGTTTTTTTATTGTCAGACAAATACCTGCTATTGTTTTGGGGCCTGGTAGGCAAAGGAATGCCCAGCAATCCCAGGCCCTAATGAAACAGACAAGAAAGTGAGGTGATGCAAAAATTAAATTGAGAATTACGCCATAGTCTAGTGCAGAAAAAATTTTGAAAGGGGGTCAAATCTGAAATGAAACGCAAATTAACGGTGATGATTTTCTGTGTGTTATTAATTGGTTTATGGTCGGGTTGTGCAAAAAGACAGATAACAAAGCCTGTGACACCCGCTGCTGAACCAGATGAAAAACTTATCTGGTCAAGTCACAAGATGCGTCCTGGCTGGACACTAAGCGAACCAGAAACAGTTGGCGATGAAATTGCATTTGTTGGACTGTCAGGTAAATACGCAACAGAAAAAGAGGCAAGGGATGATGGTATGAGAGCAGCAGTGAATAATCTAATAAGATATATTGGTACACTTGCACAGGATAAATTTCAACGACTTCAGACTTCTTACGGTCTTACTACAGAAATAGTTGACCCAACAAATGTCACGAGAAGGTTTGAAGAACAACTTGCCTCTGCATTTGTTACTCGTGTGAGGGCAAAAGAATGGTATATTGAGAAATGGCTACGCAAAGAAACAAAAGAGACATATTTTGCTGTTTTTGTTCTCACTAAGGTACCGAAATCGACAATTGAGAAAGCATACGAGGATGTAATGAACGCCACAATTGACGATTTGAAAAAGAAACGCGATGAAGCAAATGAAGCCAAAGCAAAAACACAATTTGAAAACGCTATGAAAGCATTTGAAGAGGCAAAAGAGCAGGGGTTTTCGCTAGAAGAGTGACTGCGCAATTTATTCTTTTGCTGTTTGATTCATCTAACTGATTTTATATCGTAATTGACAAATGCAGCTACATTGTGCACAACTTTTTTAATTATATAGGAATGTAAAGCGAAAGCTTTACTTAATCAAACTTTCGTTTGACACTCCCAACTCGGGCAAAGTTTTTTTGGGCTAAGAAAGGGTTTGATCCGGGAGGTGTTACTGAGGGCTCTGAAAGAGTCCCGGAGGTGTCTTTGCGAAGAGCCCCGCACAATGAATGTGCGGGATAAACTCCGCGACGAAGCAATCTCGTTGTTGTCGTCGAATGATGAGACCGCCATGCTCTTCGGGCTCGCGGTGACAGAACAAAAGCAAAGTTTTTTCAAAGACCTCTTACTGGGATATTGACGATATGAAAAAATCTATGCAGAGAGATTTTGTAAAGTTTACTGTTCTTTTCACTACGCTTGTTGTAGCGTTCGTAGTAGCATTTGTAACACCTATATTCGCACAGAGCACATCCTCTGATATTTATGGTGTAATAACAAAAATCACAAAAGATGTTGCAGTGCAGTTGGGGGTAGATTTAGACTGGGGACCTGCAAAGAAAGGTATGGCACTTGAGGAAGGAGCAAGGGTTGCCACAGGTTCTGATAGTGCTGTAGAAATCGTATTTGAAGACGGTTCTGTTCTGCGGGCAGAAAGTGATACAACTTTTTCAATTGAAAAAGCAAAGCAGGAAGAATCATCGATAGAGCTTTTATTTTCCTTAATTTGCGGTAGAATTTTAAACAATGTGTTAACCAGCACTGATACTAAGATAAAATACCAAATGAAGACACCTGTTTCTGTGATGGGCGTTCGGGGAACAATTTTTATTGTTGAACATGTAAAAGAAGATGGTGCTCCCCGTCAGGAAAAATCAGATGTCGCTGTGTTTGACGGTAAAGTAGCAGTCCAGTCAATTACTCGAGAAGAAGAACCCATCGGTTCAGAGGTTCTCGCAGATAAAAACCAGCAGACCTCTGTCACAATCGGTAAACCAGCGTTAAAACCGCACCCGATTGAAGAACGGTTGATGGCGTATTATGAAAAGGTTGTCCGGCGGTTCAATCAGCGGGTTGAAAACTATCGTAAAAATATGGATAAAATACGTAAACAGCGTATGGAATGGATGGAAAAAGAAAAGAGAAAATATGAAGATAAAATGAGGCAGGATAAACAAAAACAAGAAGATAAATTTGAGAAATTGAAAGAAAAACATGGATTCAAGTAAATTTTGGTGTAATTTATGAAGAAAATCAGAGGTGTTAAAATAAAAAAGGTTATAGTCTTGGTTTCACTAATGATTTCTATTTTGGCATCTTACTCAAATGCTCAGGAAGAATTACTTTTAAAAACACTTAAGGGACATACTAGATGGGGAGGCTCTGTGTCCTTTTCACCTGATGGAAAACATATTGCCTCAGGGAGTGGGGATAAAACAATAAGATTGTGGTCAGTAGAGACCGGTGAGTGTATAAAGATACTTACAGGACATACTGACCCGGTGGAGTCAGTATCCTTTTCACCAGATGGAAAATATATTGCCTCAGGAAGTAACGATGGCACAATAAAATTGTGGTCAGTAGAGACCGGTGAGTGTATAAAGACACTTGGAGGACATACTTACGATGGGGACTCAATATCTTTTTCACCAGATGGAAAATATATTGCTTCAGGACGTGGGACCACAATAAAATTGTGGTCGCTAAAGACCGGTGAGTGTATAAACACACTTACAGGACATACTGAGTGGGGGTGTTCAGTATCCTTTTCACCAGATGGAAAATATATTGCTTCAGGAAGTTGGGATAACACAATAAAATTGTGGTCGGTAAAGACAAATGAGTGTATAAAGACACTTACAGGACATACTAAGGACGTGCAGTCAGTATCCTTTTCACCAGATGGGAAATATATTGCCTCAGGGAGTAAGGATAAAACAATAAAATTGTGGTCAGTAGACAGTGGGGAGTGTATAAAGACACTTGGAGGACATACTAAGCGGGTGGAGTCAGTATCCTTTTCACCTGATGGAGAGCATATTGCCTCAGGAAGTTGGGATAAAACAATAAAATTGTGGTCGCTAAAGACCGGTGAGTGTATGAAGACACTTACAGGACATACTAAGTGGGTGGAGTCAGTATCCTTTTCACCAGATGGAAAATATATTGCCTCAGGAAGTTATGATAAAACAATAAAATTGTGGGATTGCTCACGACTAATAAAGTTCGTATATATAAGTAGTATTGACACAGAACTTAAAAGCCCAACCGGCAAGGTGTTAACGAAATTACCAATCGGAACAAAAATAGAAGTGGAAAGAATAGAAAAGAATTATTTATATGTCAAGGTTAGCGAAACATTGAAAGGATGGGTAAAGATGGGTGATATTTCTTTTGGAAAGCCGGATATGATGAAGCCAGTGGTTAGAATTGTGGAGAAATCGTTTAAGGAACCCAATCTCTATTTAAAAGGGGTTGCTTATGATGACAAAAAAATAGTTACTGTGAAATTTGGTGATTTAGGACTTGAGCGGGCAAGTTTTGAAGTTGAGAAGGGGAATTATGAAGATGTCTATCCTTTTGAGGTAAAAATTACGCTCACGCCGGGGATGAAACTCGTATTAGAAGCCCGGGATAGAAGTGGAAAAATAGCAACAGTCCCGATTAATATTGAAGAGCCAATTATTGATTATACGCCTAAATATGTCCATCTTGAGGTTAAGGAGAAGACACCCGTAAGAAAGGAACCTTCTACTTATTCAGAAGTTCTTACCAAGGTCAATGAGAAAACAGTTCTTGTGGCAATAGGGCACAAAGATGACTGGTACTATCTTGAGGGCGGTGGCTGGATTTATAGCAGTATGGTAAAAGAGAAAGAGGTCGGAATTAAAGAAGTGGTTTCAGCACCTGTGGAGGTTAAGGGAAAGAGAGAAAAGGAAGCTCCACGGATATTAAGAAAGCCAGTTGATGTTGATGTTGATATCCCTGAAGGTAAGACAAATCCTGATGCCATTGGTGTGATTATCTGTATCAAGGATTACGAAAACAAGGATGTGCCTGAGGTTGAGTATGCATTAAATGATGGCGAGACGATGAAGAATTACTTCATTAAGCTTTTCGGGATTAAAGACGAGAACATAATATTCATTGAGAATGCTAAAAAGAGCGATTTTGAACGACTTTTCGGAACAGAAAAAGATTACAGAGGACAAGTTTATAACTGGGTGAAGCCGCAGGTTTCGGATGTGTTCATTTATTATGTAGGGCATGGGGCGCCTGATGTTGGTACTAAAGAAGCGTATTTTCTTCCCTCAGATGCTCATCCAAATTATGTGAGATTGAACGGTTATCCGATGGATACACTTTATGTGAACCTTTCAAAAATTCCCGCAAGGTCGGTTACACTTATAACTGATGCCTGTTTCAGTGGTCAATCGGAAAAAGGTATGCTTATTGAACGAGCTTCAGGCATAGCGATAGTTCCCCGAACAAAATTCACGGGAACTCTGCTTACTGCTTCATCAGGTGAAGAGGTAGCAAGTTGGTATCCTGAGAAGAGGCATTCACTTTTTACATATTTCTTTTTAAAAGGGCTGAAAGGTGAGGCAGATAAGGATAAAGATAAAAAAATAACCATAGAAGAAATTGGCGAATATATTAAAGACAAAGTTTCCTATTATGCCAGACGGAAATATAATCGCGAGCAGACACCAGAATTCCATGGCGATGTAAATAAAGCCTTTGTGAGTTACAGGTAACCACAGGTTTTAGCTATGAATTATTGGTAGCCACGGGCCTTATATCTCCTGTAAAAAGTTTTTTCCGGCGTAAAAACATACGTTAAACGGGATCGAAATGCGGAATGTGGGGGAGTTTGGTTTGTTTAAGTGTGGGTAGGGATACTGTCGGAAGGGGAGTAGGTAATCACACCAAAAGCCAAATAGAGAGGTGAATAACTAATGAAAAAGTTGATTCTACTATTTTCCATAGTGTTTATCATTGTATTTATGTGTCATGGGTTATCCTCAGCGGAGAAACCAACTGCACTATTCCTTGTTGATACTGAGCCGGGGACACGACTTTATTCAATGGGCGGAATTTTTTCAAGCGTCAGCTCCCAAGATGCCTTTTATAGTCCATGGTCACTTGGCTGGACAGTGAACTCAGGCGTATCGTTTTCTCTATGGCCGGGCATTGTAGAGGGGTCCAGGTATAACTTTGCCGGTGCTATACTACCATATACAAAAGTTGGCACATTCAACCTGAGTTACCTCAATTATAGTACAGGCGAGGAAACTATAGAAGAACTTGATGGTACAACAAGAACTATTAAACTGGAAGGAGATACACTCATCAGCATTGGTTATGGTACAGGTATTGGTCAGAAGATATTTATTGGTGGAAAATTAAAATATCTATCCAGCACACTTGCTGAGGAATATCGAGCAACATCGATACTTTCTGATTTGGGCATACTTTATCACTCGCTGAACGACAAACATAGCATAGGTATCTCCCTGAATAATTTTGGTATGCCAATTACCTATTACAAGATTAAACAACCTTTACCCACAGAAATGAAAATAGGCTATACATATAAGTTCAAACTAGTTGCGAACCACAAACTACTCATAGGGGCATCATTTGGCAAAATGTTAGCAGATGTAACTCAAACAATATCAGCAGGTGTTGAATATTTTCCAGGTATTTCTCTTGTTTCTATCCGTATAGGATTGAGAAAAAGAGAGGATATGCAATATACTGGTGGACTTGGAATAAATTTCAAGGGTCTTGACCTTGATATAGGATACGGAATTTCAACAAGTAATCTTGAATCAACCAAAGTCCCTTTAAGATTTTCCCTCAACTGGCTATTCGGTCCACGAGATGAATATTCAATCGCAGAAACTTACCTGAAGAAGCGAAATATGCGAGATAAAGCGCTTGCACTGTGGGAAAATATACTGCCGAAAGAGAACCGATATGCAGATGCACAGGAAGCAATAAAACTCCATATGTATCCACCAGAACTTGTTGTAACTGCCGAATTAGAAGATGAAACTGGAGATGGCGTTATCGCAGCTGAGGAAAGTGGCAAGATTATAATAAACATCGCCAATAGAGGAAAAAGCAAAGCGATAAACCTGAGAACAGAAATAATGCCCGTTGACCTGGAAGAAGTTTTTAAAACAGTACATCTTGGCTCTTATGAAAAAATAATTGAATCATTAGAGCCAGGCAAGGATACAAAGGTCACTGTTCCTGTAAAAGCATTTCCTGATGTTGTGAAAACAGAAGTTGAGTTTGAAATTCAGGTAACAGAAGGCAGAGACTTTAGCCCTGAGCCAATAAAGTTCTTTCTTGCGACAAAAGAATTTCCACCACCAATACCTATTTTAGCAAAATATACTTTTCGCGAAGACAATACCGGACGTTCCATTGGCAATGGCAATGGAATTGTTGAAAAAGGAGAGCAGATAGAACTCACCGGGTATGTGGTAAATGCCGGTGAGTCTATTGCCAAAGATGTTGTTGCTGAAATTATAAGTTTAGACAGTGGTGTTGAGATTCTTCCTCAAATATCAAAGGTAACTATTGGCACCCTGAAGCCAAAAGAATGGCAGAAAGTTGTTTTTGGGTTTAAGATTTTTGATGATTATACTGGTCCAGAACAACTCCCAGTAAAAATAGAACTGACTGAAAAAAGGCCAAGATATTCTAAGACCCAGCCAATTGAAATTTCCCTTGGGAAATTCTATCAAGACCCAATTCAACCAATGTTTGCTGATATAGATGTATCGCCTGCACTTGCCTCTTTACCAGCTCTTGCAGGTCCTATTCCGGGAGCAAAAGCAAAAGAACTTATCGAAGCAAAGGCTGGCGCGCCACCCTCCCTTGAGTTTGATGCAATAGTGCTTCCGGATGACAATAAAAATAACATTTATGAACCGGGTGAAAAACTCACACTTCAGGTTGCAATAAGAAATACAGGAGAAGGGACTGCTAAAGAAGTGCATTTGGTGCTAACAGGAGATGAAACTGTAGTTTCCCTATTAGGGCAATCAACAGAAATTGGCGACATAGAGCCCGGCAGATTTCAACCAGTAATTCTTAAGAGTATTATACCTGAAACGATTCCAAGAAAAGAAGCGGTGTTCAAGGTCGAAGTAGTTGAATCAAGAGGTTTTTCACCAACGATTCGTGAAATGCGAGTCGCACTTATGCCAAAAGAAATAAAAATTGTAAAAGAACTGCCGAAACTTGTTCCCTGGCCTGATGCGTATAAGGACCAGAGACCAAATGCAGGAGCAGTAGTAATTGGTATAAGTGATTACCAAACAGTTGATAAACTCAAATATGCCAAAAAAGACGCTGAACTTGTAATAAAATATTTAAATGGAGTGTTTGGAATACCAAACAGGAATATAATGAAATTCTTTGATGATAAAGCGACTAAATCAAGAATAGAAACAGCGACAAAAAATTGGCTTGCTAAAAGAAATTTTGATTTTGTCGTATTCTATTTTGCAGGACACGGTATGCCTGACCCGGAAGACCCAAGAACTGGTGAACCTTACATAATTCCCTATGATGGCGACCTTGACTTAGGTAAAGGTACACTCGTTTCATTAAACGAGTTAGTAACAGCGCTTGAAGAATCAAAAGCAAAAGATGTTTTTGTAGTCTTTGATGCCTGTTTTTCAGGTGCTGGCGGTAGGACACCCCAGTTGCTTGCTCAAAGGGGTATAGCGATAGTGCCAAAATTTGAACAGGAGAGGGCTATTGTATTCTCAGCAACATCAGAAACCCAACCATCACTTGAGTTTGAAAAAGTTGGACATGGGTATTTTACGTACTATTTCTTGCTTGGCCTCAAAGGCGAAGCAGACAAAGATAAGGACGGTTGGGTTGATTTGCCCGAACTCTATGAATTTGTTAAAACAGGCCTTGATTATGAACTTGAGGGCAAACAGACGCCAACCTGTAGTAATCTAACAGAACTCGATTTAGGGAAATACAAATGAAAACTAGTTTTGTGAAAACATTGCCAGACACGAATTGTCATTGCGAGCGACCGAAGGGAGCGTGGCAATCTCGGTTCCTACTTTTCTGTCTTTTACTAATTACCATTTGTCTAATCGCTAATCACTCGACCTATGCTGCTTCCTGGACACAGACAACAGATTCTGATTTCAATACAGCTACTTTAACTAACCTTGTAATTGAAGGAAGTGGTGATGCGGCATACTTGAGATTGGCCTCAATGGTAACCAAAAAGTCGGAGACGTTGCCTTCAGCATATATTACCTATGACCCCTCAGCGGCATATCATCCCCCAACAGGAAAAATCTACATTTTTGGTTGGTACTGGGGTGAACCATACTACGATTCAAAGATAATTGAATATGACCCACAAGCAGGGACTGTGACAAGAAAGTCTGAAGAATTACCCACACCAAGGCACAGCAGCTCTGCGGCATATCATCCTGGAACAGGAAAAATATATGTTTTCGGCGGATGGATAAGCAATCGTCTTTCAGATATAATTGAATACGACCCTCAAACAGGGACTGTGATAAAAAAGTCTGAAACATTACCTACAGCGAGGGACGGCACCTCTGCCGCATATCATCCTGGAACAGGAAAAATCTATGTTTTCGGTGGAAGGGATAGCGGTCCTCTTTCAGATATAATTGAATACGACCCTCAAACAGGGACTGTGATAAAAAAGTCTGAAACATTACCCACAGCAAGGCAAGAAACTTCTGCGGCATATCATCCTGGAACAGGAAAAATCTATATCTTTGGGGGAAGTGGTAGCTTTCTCTCTGACATAATTGAGTATGACCCGGAAACCGGAAACGTGGTAAAAAAGACGGAGACACTCCCTACGGGAAGATGGGCGACTTCCTGTGCTTATAATTCTTCAAATAACAAAATCTATATCTTTGGTGGATGGGATGGTAGTAGTTATTTCTCTGACATAATTGAATATGACCCTCAGACAGAAACTGTGATAAAAAAGTCTGAAACATTACCCACGGGGAGGGAAAAAAGTTCTGCGGTATACCATTCCGAAACAGAAAAAATATATATTTTTAGCGGCGACGATGGTGGGTATTATGACATAGTTGAATATGCTCCTTCATGCTATGAGACTGGCGATTTTGTATCTCCAGTCAAAGATTGTGAAGGAGTGGCAGCTTGGGGAAATATATCCTGGACTAAAAATCTTCCTGTTGGAACTGACTTAGTATTCAAATCACGAACCGGAAATACTGGTATCCCTGGTGCTACATGGTCTCCTTGGTCAACCGATTTAACCATCTCTACAGGCTCGATCATTTCTTCACCTTCGGCTCGATATATTCAATGCAAAGCAATCTTCACTAGTACAATTACTGCTCAGACGCCAGTCTTATATGATTTCATCATAACTTATAATTGTTCTCCTTCAATTCCAACAAATTCTTCCCCTTCCGTAGGTGAATCTTTGCCGCGAGAAACAAAAAATCCAGCATTTTCTTGGTCCGCCTGGGTGGACGCTGATGGAGATAGTCAGCAAGCGTTTCAAGTTCAATTAAGGGTAGGAACAGGAAACTATGGAGATGCAAATTCAAAAGATTCTGGTGAAGTTGTTTCTTCGGCTAGTTCATTTACTCCATCTGACTTCAATCTTGTAACGGGGACATATTACTGGCATGTTAGAGTGAAAGATGGTTCTGGGTTTGACAATGCATGGAGTCAGTGGAGTAACGAGACCGCATTCTATATCCAAAATAATTCTCCTGTCCTATCTTGGACTAACGAGACAGGTTATACTTCTGGTGGACTTGACCCAGAAACAGGTGACATCTCAACAACATTTATTTATCTTGTGAAATATACAGATACTGACAATGACGCACCAAAATCGGGTTACCCAAAATTACGTATCAAAAAAGGGTTCCCGGGTCAGAGTGGTTCTGAAATTTCAGGTTCGCCGTTCATTATGAACTATGTCAGTGGCAATTACAATACAGGCGCAATTTACTCATACTCCATAAAATTAGAACCGGGCCAGTATACATATTATTTTGAAGCATACGATATTTATGATGCAAAAGCAACTGGTGAGCCAATAAATGAAAAATCAGGGCCAGGAGTGATTAGTAAGCTACCGGAAACAAAAGAAATGAAGGTCTATCATGGTGTATTTAGATCAGGGGAAAATGAAAAATGTTATGTTTCGTTCAATCTGGAAAAAGCTGGTGAGACAACAATAAAGGTTTATAACAGCATCGGCAGAGAGGTAAAGGAATTATACAGAGGCACGGCAACTCTGGGGCTGAATATAATTCCCTGGGATGGCACAGACGAAAATGGTAGCAAGGTCTCAAGTGGTGTTTACATAATCCGTATTGAAAGTCCAGGAATTAAACAGCAAAAAAGAGTTGTAGTTGTTAGGTGAAAAAAAAGGGTCACTGACTAATACTGTTACTTTTCCAATTTCGGCGGTGGTGGGAGGATTGTGGTTCACAGAAAAGGCTGTAATCCTTTCCATTTAAATTTTTCGCTGAAATAGTTAATTGGGACTGATAAGAAAGCCAGGGAGGGAGAAAAAAGGTTTTGAGTAAATATTCTGTAGTTAGGAGGACAAGAAAATGATTAAATTCAAAGCATATTATACTTTAATGATTAAATCCGCGATTGTTTTTCCCTTAATTTTTGGCGCTGTTGGCTCATCTTTTGGTGGAACTTTCAACATCACAGATACAACAAATAAACCTTTTGGAGATACTATAATACACCAATCATTCCCCGCTAATAACTATTCCAGTGAGGGAACATCTTATATTGGTCGTAGTGGCACTCCGACTGGGAAGAGGGGACTCTTTGGTACCGATCTTTCCTCAATTCCTTCGGGTTCGGTAATTAACTCTGCTTATCTATATATTTTTGTATCTAATAAATCTCAGTACCCCACTATAGAAGCATATAGAATTACAACAGATTGGGACGTCGAAGATGTAACATGGAATACCAGACCTTCTTACAACCTTACCCTTCTTGATTCAAACTATATCAATGGGGCCAATATATGGTGGTCTTGGGATGTTAAGCCAGCGGTCGAATATTGGGTAGCTAACCCTGCAAATAACTATGGTGTTATTCTCCGTATAGATGATGAAACAATTGCTGTAGAATATGATATATGTATACGCACTTCTAACTACGCTGATCACAAACCATATTTTAGTATAGTTTACACCCCGCCAATAACAGAGAAACCGACTCTATACAACATTACACCAAATCCAAGTTATGATGGAAGTTACTTGGTTGACTGGAGTGATGTCAGCGGAGCAAATGACTATGAAGTACAAGAGAATGGTGTTACGGTAGGATATCCTCCCTCAAGTAATTGGCCTGTATCAGGGAAAAGTAACGGCCCCTATTCCTACAAAGTTAGAGGCCGTAATGTAGCCGGTAGTGGTCCTTGGAGCGATCCAAAATCTGTCACAGTTGACCTTGACACGGTTAATCCTACACCTCCTACTTCAATTATTGATGCATTAAATGATGCAAAAACTCTTGGTATTTCAAACAATACTTGGCAGAATATTACTGCTAAGCCATTTTTTAAATGGACAGGATATGGTGATGATAAATCTGGTGTGGCTGGTTTTAATTGGTCCCTGGATACCAATCAAGCCACAGTTCCTGGCACTTCATGGCCTCCACAAGTAACTACTAATGAAGCAGAGTCAGGAACCGATCCGGGTAGTAATGGGGTATATTACTTTCGTGTCAGAACATTTGACAATGTGCAACATTATTCGGCTCCTTCGAGTATATTGTTTACTGTTAAATATGATGGGTCGGCACCAAATAATCCTTCTGCTCCGTGCAATGCTTGGAAGAGTTCAAGCAAAACCATTTCTATTCCAAATGACACATGGCAAACTGATACTGCAAATCCTTATTTTGAATGGGATATTCCTACCGATGTCGGAGGCTCGGGTTTTAAAGGCTTTTACTATTATTATGGAACTAATTCTGGTGGAGAACCTGCTAATTGGACAACAAATAATTATTATGATGCTGGTGCAGACCCAGGGAATCCTGGCACTTACTATCTCAGAATTAAAACAGAAGATAATGCTGACAACATAAGTAGTCCTATTACCTTATTCACTGTTATGTATGACGGTCCACCCAATATCACCGACCTTGCTGCAAAGACCGAAAGTACAGGCAGTTTGATTCCAGAAAGCACATGGCAAAGCGATAACGACCCTTACTTTTACTGGTCGGAACCAGCCTCAGCATCTGCAATTGAAGGCTACAGTTGGGCTTGGAATGGATTGCCAAATGATAATTTCGATGACCCGCCTGGTACGAATACATTTTACCAATGTACGGATGATTCTGTTAATAATGGGCAACATACATTTTATATCAAAGCAAAAAACAATATTGGTTGGGGTTCTACAGATTCTTTTGAAATCTGGATTGACACCACGCCACCGGGTCAGGTGGCTGCAGTAAGAGACGGAGTGGGGAGTGATGTTGCTCGAACTGACTTTTTGGACCGGCTTTCAGCAAATTGGGATACAACCTCGGATAGTGAAAGCGGAATGGATAAATATTGGGTGGCTATTGGAACATTTCCAGGCGGAACAAGTGTAATGGGATGGCAAGATGTCGGTATTTCAATATCTACGGAGACTTATTTAAGTTTAACTTCAGGGTCCACTTATTATTTTTCCGTTAAAGCTGAAAACAAAGCTGGTTTACAAAGCCAAATTACAAGTTCTAATGGACAATTAGCCGAACCTACACCTCCCATTGGAACACCCTCTACGCCAACCTGTGATGATTGTTCCAAGACAGCCACTATAACTTTTAGCTGGACTCAGGGTACAGCAGGAGATCCCGAAAGCGGTATAGCTGGCTATTATTTGCAGGTAGGGACATCATCTTCACCTTTTACATGGGATAAGTTCAGTTATGATGTAGGCAATGTCTTAACTGAAAATATTACGGGCTGTGACGATGAAAAGACCTACTATGCAAGGGTAAGGGCGAGAAATGGCGCAGGTTTGTATAGTAATTACTCTGGGGTGAGCAAAGGAATATTAGTTAAGTATAGTGCTAATACGGTACCTACGCTATCCTGGACAGGCGAGACAAATTATACTTCTGATGGACTTAATCCTGAATCAGGGGACATTTCGACAAATTTCGTATTTCGCATTTCATATTCCGATGTAGACAATGATAAATCAAAATCAGGCTATCCCAGAGTTCATATCAAAAAAGGTGGGACGGAAATTACAGGAAGTCCATTTGCAATGGATGAGGTTGATTCAGGAGATACAATCTACACTGATGGCAAGTTTTATACTTATTCATTAACTCTCACTCGTGGTGTTTACACTTACTATTTTGAAGTATATGACATTTTTGATGACAAAGCAACTGGTGAACCTACAGATGAAAAATCGGGTCCAGCGGTTATTGGTAAACCGCCGAAAACAAAAGAAATGAAGGTCTATCATGGTGTATTCAAATCGGGCGAAAATGAAAAATGTTACGTTTCGTTCAATCTGGAACAAGCGGGTGAGACAACAATAAAGGTTTATAACAGCCTTGGCAGAGAAGTCAAGGAATTATATAGAGGCACAGCAAATCTGGGACTGAATACAATTTCTTGGGATGGCACAGACGAAAATGGTAGCAAAGTCTCAAGTGGTGTTTACATAATCCGCATTGAAGGTCCGGGAATTAAACAGCAAAAAAGAGTTGTAGTGGTGAGGTGACGAAATGCGAAAAACGAATTGTATTTTACTTATTGCATATTTTGTATTACTCATTTCATTTACGGGATGTGCAATAACTCCGAAAGAGAAAATAGCTGTGGCGCCGAAGCCAGTGGAAGAGAAAATCATCTGGTGTTCACATGAGAAACGGCCCGATTGGCTTAAAAAGGAACCATACAAAGAAGAGGAAAGTCTTCTTTTTATTGGAATTTCGGACAGACTTGCAACTGAAAAAGAAGCGAGAGATAATGCTCTGCGTGCAGCTATCAGTAAAATTGTAGGATTTATAGGTACAGATGTTAAAGATAAGTTTGAGCGTCTGCAGACTTCATACGGGCTTTCGACAGATATTATTGACCCGACAATTGCTACAAGAAGGTTTGAGGAGCAGTTTTCAGAAGCAGTTGCCAGGCGGGTTAAAGCAAGAGAGTGGTATATTGAAAAGTATGAGGTGAAATATAAGAGGCAGCCGCCCGGAACATACTATTTAGTTTATGTCCTTGCGTTTGTTCCTGAGGCGGGGATTAACCGCGAGATAAGTTCACAACTCCAATATCAGGAAGAACTATCAAAAACAGCAAAATCTGCTAATGATAAACTTGTCAAAGCTAATGCACTTATTGTAGATGCTGACGGAATTGCAGCTTCGCAACCTGTTCGGGCGTTTGCTAACTACCGTGAAGCGACAAAACTTGCCGATTTATCAAAATCTGAAGTTCAACAGTATCCTGAAATAAAAGGAATAATTGAGCGGGCGGATGCGATTGCCTCTTTGGCTAAAGAGAAGCAAGATGAACTTCTTAAGGATCCTATGGTCTGTCTTACGGTAGCAATATACAGTCTGGCGAAAAATGCCCCAGATAAGCCACTTACTGTTGCTGTGGCGAAGGTCGGTTATCAGGATACAGAACTTGCCAGCAGATTCAGCGAGTATATGATTCAAGAAATTGAAGAAAAACTTACCGGGGCATCTGGGCTATACAAAGTTGTACCGCAAAGAACTTTCAGAAATGAATTGAGCAAGAATAGAATATCCATTGGCGACTTTTTGTCAAGGAAGATAGAAATTGGCTTGCTTGGCGAAATCAAAGGAATGGTATTTGGACAGTACTGGGACAGAGGAGATAGTATTGAACTTAAAATGGAACTTCTTGAAACAGGTGGAATGGGTGCCAAGATCGGTTCAGAAACAGTCGATTTGCCAAAAGATATGTTTCCAGAAAATATAGAGTTTATACCGAACAGTACTTCACTTCAGGGTTGGGATATCTTTGGCTCCGCAGAGCAAAACAGAGAATTTAAGGTTAAGGTATGGCCTAATAAGGGGGAAGGGGCTATTTACAAAGAGAATGAGATAGTGCAATTCCTCTTTCGGACTAATAAGGATTGCTATGTCTATCTCTATCATATGGATTCGGTAGGGCAGGTTAGACTGCTATTCCCTAATCGCTACCAGGCATCGAACCGGGTTAATGCAAATAAGACATATACGATACCCGATGAAACTATGAATTTTGAATTCCAGATTTTGCCTCCTTTTGGGTCGGAAATAGTAAAAGCAGTGGCAAGCCTCCAGCCAATAAAAGATGTAGAAATATCCGTAGGGGGTGAGGTCTTCCGCGATGTGGGGAGAATTGGGGACAAGAGGATTCGTGCTTTGGTGCGGGCAATAGATATCATTCCCAAACAATCCCGTTCCGAAAGCACAACAGTCATTACAACAATAGAGCGATAAAATAAAATAATAATATCTCGGAGTCAGGGCGAAACCTCCCGAATCCTATCTATACTGTCCGATTTGACAATAGATTCTCGACACACAACCCTGAGACGACCTCGGAGATTTGGAGTGACAAAATGAATAAGAAAGTAGTTATTGGGTTGATGGTTTGGTTGGCTTTTTGGGTTGGAGCGAGCGCGGGAGACGCCCAGGAAAAACCTGAAATTTTTGTCCAGTTGGGACATTCTGAATATGTTAACTCAGTCGCCTTCAGCCCGGATGGCAGGTATGCGTTATCAGGGAGTTCGGATGACACCCTGAAGTTATGGGAGGTGGCAACAGGCAGGGAGATAAGGACATTTGAAGGACATTCTGACAGTGTTCGGTCAGTCGCCTTCAGCCCGGATGGCAGGTATGCCTTATCCGGGAGTTCGGATTACACACTAAAGCTATGGGAGGTGGCAACTGGGAACGAGATAAGGACATTTGAAGGGCATTCTAACAGTGTTGAATCAGTCGCCTTCAGCCCGGATGGCAGGTACGCCTTATCAGGGAGTTATGATAAGACCCTAAAGCTGTGGGAGGTGGCCACAGGCAACGAGATAAGGACATTTGAAGGGCATTCTGACAAGGTTAACTCAGTCGCCTTCAGTCCTGATGGCAAATATGCCTTATCAGGGAGTGATGATAAGACCCTAAAGTTATGGGGGGTGGCGACGGGCAGGGAGATAAGGACGTTTGAAGGGCATTCTTGGGGTGTTAACCCAGTCGCCTTCAGCCGGGATGGCAGGTATGCCTTATCAGGGAGTATTAGGACCCTAAGGTTATGGGAGGTGGCGACTGGGAACGAGATAAGGACATTCGGAGGGCGTTCTTGGGGTGTTCAATCAGTCGCCTTCAGCCCCGATAGCAGGTATGCCTTATCAGGGAGTGATGATAAGACCTTAAGGTTATGGGAGGTGGCGACTGGGAACGAGATAAGGACATTCGGAGGGCATTCTTGGGGTGTTAACTCAGTCGCCTTCAGCCGGGATGGCAGGTATGCCTTATCCGGGGGTTTTAACATAATGTTATGGGAGGTGGCGACAGGGAGGGAGATAAGGACGTTTGAAGGGCATCCTTTCGAGGTTGAATCAGTCGCCTTCAGCCGGGATGGCAGGTATGCCTTATCAGGGAGTTCGGATTTCACACTAAAGCTATGGGAGGTGGCAACTGGGAACGAGATAAGGACATTTGAAGGGCATTCTGGCAGTGTTCGGTCAGTCGCCTTCAGCCCGGATGGCAGGTATGCCTTATCCGGGAGTTGGGATAAGACCCTGAAGTTATGGGAGGTGGCGACAGGGAGGGAGATAAGGACATTCAAAGGGCATCCTAACGAGGTTGACTCAGTCGCCTTCAGCCCGGATGGCAGGTATGCCTTATCCGGGGGTCGTCACACCCTGAAGTTATGGGAGGTGGCGACAGGGAGGGAGATAAGGACATTCAAAGGGCATCCTAACGAGGTTAACTCAGTCGCCTTCAGCCCGGATGGCAGGTATGCCTTATCAGGGGGTTTTAACACCCTAAGGTTATGGGATGTGGCGACGGGCGGGAGGATAAGGACGTTTGAAGGGCATTCTGGCCGTGTTAACTCAGTCGCCTTCAGCCCCGATAGCAGGTATGTCCTATCAGGGGGTGGGGATAAGACCTTAAAGCTATGGGAGGTGGCGACAGGCAGAGAGATAAGGACGTTTGAAGGGCATTCTTTTTACGTTAGATCAGTCACCTTCAGCCCCGATGGCAGGTATGCCTTATCTGGAAGTGCAGATAGCACAATGAGATTATGGGATATCAATACCGGTAAAGAAATTGTCCAGATGGTCACCTTCAGAGACGGGAACTGGATATGCATCACACCTGAAGGGTATTTCAATGCATCTCCAGAAGGTGCAAAATATTTGAACGTACGCATAGGAAACAAAGTTTATGCCATAGATCAGTTCTTTGAGAAGTTTTACAATCCAGCGGTTGTCGCCCAGGTGTTGAGCGGGCAAAAGATTACGTTAGCCGATGATATTAAAAAGGGGTTTAAAACACCACCTGAGGTGGCCATTACTTCTCCCAGGCCCAACGAGGTATTCGATAAGGAGGAGATAGAAATAGTTGTTCAGGCGAAGGATACCGGTGGAGGGATAGATGAGATAAGGCTTTACCATAACGGCAGTGTTGTGGGGGAGGCCAGAAGGGGGATAAAGATAGTAAAGGCGACCCCCTCGTTGATCAAAAAGGCCTACAGAGTCATCCTGGTGGACGGCGAGAATATTTTTCGTGCGGTTGGCTTCAGTGAGGACAGGACCCAGAGCAATCCCTACGAACTCATAGTCAAACTTACCGCCCCCAAGAAATCAGTATCGCTTCATCTATTTGTAGTTGGTATAAACAGATACAAAAACTCAGACTTGAATCTCAACTTTGCTGAGCCTGATGCAAGGGCGATAGAGGAATTTTTTGCCAGGAAGGGCAAGACTCTATTCAAGGATGTAAAGACTACAGAATTTTACAACGAAGATGCTACAAAGGAAAATATCTTGTCTAAGTTGGATGCCCTACAAACAGACCCCCAGGATGTAGTGATAATCTACCTTGCCGGCCACGGGATAAGTATAAAGGACAACTGGTATTTCATTCCTCATGATGTGATCCATCCTGAAGAAGACCCGGAGGTGATGGAGAAGGGAATTTCGTCCCTGGAGTTGGCGGATAAGATAAGGAACATCCAGGCGTTGAAGAAATTAGTCCTGATAGATGCCTGTAAATCCGGGACGATACTTTTGGCCTTTGCCAGGGGATTGGAGGAAAGGAGAGCCTTGGCCCAGCTGGCTCGTGCAACTGGTATACATGTAATGGCCGCCTCAACCAAAGACCAGTATGCCTCTGAGGTAAAGGATTTGGGCCATGGCGTATTTACCTATACATTGTTAGAAGGGTTAGACGGGAAGGCAAGACTGGTCGGAAATAAGGTAACCGTTTGTGGGTTATTAACTTATGTGGATAATAGGTTACCCGAGGTAAGCAAGAAGTATCGCCGTGAGGCACAGTTCCCGGTGAGAGATTCCCGGGGTATGGACTTCCCCTTGGTATTGGTAAAGTAAAAACAGTGGCAGGATAACGATATTTTCAATTTATTCTTTGACAAGCACTCCTCCCATCGGGATAGTTAAGGCATTCTATTTCCCCAAGGTCCAAGATCTTTATGTTAGGAACTTGGTAGCTGTTGCTAACCTACGCTTGGCCAGAACAGCCCTCGAAGTGCAACTCTTTCGACAGAAAACAAAGCGTTGGCCAGAGAGTATCTGGGAACTGGATTATGGCATTGCCAAAAAGGACTATTTGGAAGACCCTTTCACTGGCGGTAGATTTCGGCTTGTGAAATTCCAGCGAGGAGTTATGATTTATAGTGTGGGTCCTGATGGGGTTGATGATCAGGGAGCGTCTTGGGATCCCACAAAAGAGAGCGGAGACTTGGTATGGTTTCTCCGATAGTTACGAGTTGACTGAGTTCACGATAAAGGGATCCACTCTTAATCGCATCTAAAAATTTTCCCGGGAAGATAACCAATTTATCTCCCGGGATTTTTTTATGTTGTTGCCTAGCGCTCTTGGACATAATTGTAGTGTAGCCCTTTATGGGCGTAATTTTTACCCCGTTGTAATGGGGCTTACGGGGACAAGCCCCTAC
>Ga0114930_10001868_pt1 | contig 19528 bp, 9 predicted proteins | sample AnhtaG_FD_87300 | JGI IMG/M metagenome (GOLD analysis project Ga0114930, IMG submission 87300) | Deep subsurface microbial communities from Anholt, Denmark to uncover new lineages of life (NeLLi) - Anholt_01485 metaG | ecosystem: Environmental > Aquatic > Marine > Oceanic > Sediment | place... | reverse complement strand
GATCTAATAGTTCTTCTACTTTTTCAAGTTTTCCTAAATTCCCCTCTGATAATAAAGAAAGGTAGTAATCATTGTGATATTTTTTGAAAGTTAAAAAACGATAATTCTGGAATCCTAATTTTACAGCAATCCAGCGAGGTACAGCACCAGTATTTCCTTGCGTATTAGCGGCAATTGCTTCAATTCTGGCAGTTAACATTGATTCTTTCATCTCTTTCTCCTCCTCTGGACTATCTACTTCCATTTGTAGTTCAACATTTAAATCATCTCCTATTAATAATGAAATAACTCCAATTGACATAGAAGATAAACCTAAATAGTCAATTCGAATAGTGTCTTCAATGTACGGTATTTCTTGATCGGAAAATACTTCTTGTAATTTAAGATATTCAGTAAGAATAAATTTTGCGCGTCTTTTGAATTCTTTTTCAATTTGGTATGATTCTAATTTATCTAGGTTATTAACATCTTTACCTCTTACTAGTTCAGAGTAATTATTCGACATTTGCTCAAGAAGCCATTTTCCTTTTTTATCCGGGAATTTACCATAGACTATATAGATGATATCATTTTTAACATAGAATTGGCATTTTTCTTCAGTATCTTGCTCTACAGAAATTAGAAGCATTTTATCAAGGACTCCACCTAACACACCTGTAGCTATAAAATCTAAATTATTCGTTAATTCTAGTAAGTATCTTAAATTTTTATTACTACAATATAACTGAGTCCTCTCAATCGAGGTGATTCCAAGTAATTTTACATATTCACCTTTCTTCAATTGGATTTTCTCACTCTCTAAAGAGATATCTAAAGATTTTTTTTTTATTTTTACTTTACTCTGCAATTTTGAAGATAATGTAGTGGTTTTAGTCTCAAACTGTTTAGGTTGAACTTTCTCTTTCTCTTCGGCTGTTATATCATGTAAGATGGCTAAAAATCTACCACATTTAGGGCATAGTTGATCCTTAGGAAAAGGTTTTGAAATTTTGTATCTACAAAATTGACATTCAACCTTGGATATTGCTTTATCTGAAGGATATAAAGTACTGGGTATTTTTACCAACTCGCCTATATTTTGGTATAATAAAATTAGTAAATTAAAATTTTAAATATTTTAGTTTTTATTCACTATAAATATTTGTCTGCAATCTTCTGAAAAGCGTCAATAAACTTATTATTATCTACTTCCATACCAACTGTTACCCGAATATAGTTGTAGAGACCAGGTTTGCTAAAGTGTCTAACAAGTATTTTCATTTCTTTTAAATCCCACACAAATTTTAAGGTTTTAGATTTGTCTTCAAATTTTATAAAAATAAAATTAGAATCCGAAGGTAAAACGCTAATTCCATTAAATTTATTTAATTCCTCTGTTAACCTATTTCTTTCCTCTATGATTTTTTTGTTTCTTTCAAAAATTTTATTACTATGCTTAATACATGATAGAGCGGCAATTTGTCCTAGATAGTTTGTATTATATGGTAATTTAACTCTATTCATTTCTTTAATAATCTCGGGATCAGCCAACGCAAAACCCATTCTCAACGCGGCAATTGAAAAGCTTTTGGAAAATGATCGATCTACAATCAAATTCTTTACTTTTTTTAATAAGGGAAGGCTTGTTTGGGTTGAAAAATCTGCATAAGCCTCATCAACAACTACAACGCCAGGGAAGCTTCCACACAATTTTAAAATTGTTGCATTACCAAATGATTTTCCATTAGGATTATTTGGTGAATTAATAAACATTAGTTTACCCTTTGCGTTAAATGCTGAATCTGGTATAGAAAAATCATCATTTAATTGAATTTCTGTAATTTTAGCGTTATAAAGTGTGGCTAATACTTTGTATAATCCATAAGATGGATAGAAAATAACTATTTCATCCCCCGGGTCAATAAACATTTTAAAAATTACATCAAATATTTCATCGGAACCGTTTCCAATAAATATTGAATTCCTATTTGTCAATGTATCTTTATCTCGTAATAATACATTTAGAATTTCTTTGCGTAATTCAAAGGAAGTAGGGTCAGGGTAAAGTCTGATCTTTTCATTAACAGCATTTTTTATATCATTTAATATTTCGGGAATTGGTGGAAAGGGATTTTCATTAGTATTTAATTTCAGCCAGCCTGGTGAACTAGGCTGCTCACCAGGTTCATAAGCAGAATAACTTTTTAGGTTTCCTCTCAACAATTCATTTAATTCCATTTTCCTACAAAATTAATAATTTATATATTTACTTAATTAAATTTAATAAATAAAAGAGTATTAAATCCTTTTAAAAATTATATCTAAAAATTATTTTCGAAAACTGTCCGTAATGATACGACTTTATCAATTGTTTCTGTATTATGAAACAAATTCTACTCCAACTAAAAAAATTAATGTATTGTTCTTGGTATTGGGGAATTTTTCCCCAACTCAGATATTAACTCTCTCTCTGACAAATACTATAGGTTATGTATTAGAAGGTCTTAAAATACGTGTTGTTACTGTCGAGGAACTCTTTGAGAAAAGACCTTGGATTACGAATATTAAGGAATTATTCCCATTCGAAACAATTGAAATAGGATACCCTTTAGAAATAAAGGAAGGTGAACCAATCATAGCAAATATATTAGTTGAAGCATCAACTGAAACTTTTGGCAAGATTTTTTCTAGAACTTTTAAAATCGCACCAGAAGGATAAACAACTAACTAAATTTTTATTAAAAAAGTTAAATGAAAATTAGATTGGGACTTCTTCTCCTTGTTTTCGTTTTTTAAGGAATATAGCTACAATAAGAGTGGTAATCGCAGCTCCAGCAACTATAGAGATAACAATTATAGTAATAATGAAATTGTTCCCGGATACTGAAATTCCTTTTTCCACATTCACACTTTCAGAGGCAAGATTTCCTAAAGTGTCATTAGCATAAAAAGTTATAGTAACATTTCCTTGAGATAAAGCAGACCATGCCGTTTGGTCAATAGTTCCATTAGTAGTGATAGTAAAATTAGTTAAACCCTCATCAAGAGAATACCACATGGAGTCTAAATATTTGTCTATAACTGTAATATTAAAAGTTGGGGCATTATTACCAAACTCCTCTCCAGCAGAAGGCGAATTGATGATGATTAACGGAGCTTCAGCGTCTTTTTCTATGCTAACTTCAGCAGATCCAATATTTCCGGGTATATCGCTCGCATAAAAAGTTATAGTAACATTTCCTTGAGATAGGGCAGACCATGCTATTTGGTCAATGGTCCAATTAGTAGTAATAGTAAAATTAGTTATACCCCCATCTAGAGTATACCATATGGAGTCTAAATTTTTATCTGTAACTGTAATAGTAAAAGCTGGGGCATTTGTCCCAAATACATCATCATTACTAGGTGAATTTATAGTTATTATTGGTGGGCCATCTTCAGCTATAGGTAAAAAATCTTTACTACCTGCTTTACCTGTAATATTATATGGTGTATCTACAATTCCATCTTGTGGGCTTTCATCTGGACCAGTATGATTATCCCAATAATTACCAATATATGAATTATTCCATTTATTTGTAGGTTCATCATCAATAGCATGAATTACATTATTTATGAAAAAATTATGATATGCTAAATTATTATGACTACCACCATCACCTTCATCTATATAGATACCACATCTATTATTTATAGTAAATACATTTTCATAGATGACATTATAATCAGATAGATATAAATCTATTCCATAATAATTGTTATGAAATGTATTTTCATAGATTGTATTATCCATACTATTTGATAAATAAAGACCAGACATGTCATTGTTAATATTATCTTTTATGGTATTATGTGAAATGGTATTATTATGACTGTTTACTATGTGAATTCCATCCTGAGTATTTTCATTTATTGTGTTTCCCGAGATGATATTATCTTCACAATTAGCCCATACAATTATTCCATGCACAGTATTGTTGTTTACACTATTTCCCGAAATCAAGTTATTGTCACTACCATTTAAATGGATTCCCGCATAACCATTGTTAGAACAGTCATTCTGGATTAAGTTTCCGTCAGTAACATTATTTAAATGGATTCCTGCATCAGTTTGAGATGGTCCCGCATTATAAACAATACAACTATTAATTGTAAAATATACTTCAGAATTTTTAATTGAAATACAACTATCTATGTTATTACCGTCTATATCTAAATTTTCAATAATATAAGGATCTAATTCAGTCCCTGAACCACTACACCAAGCTTGACTCACTGCCCAAGACCAATCATTCAAACTGCTAGGAAGATCATCAATAGCAATTGGGCCTTGTTTACTCCATATTGGTAAATAATCTTGGCTCCCCCCCGCGGGAGGAACATCATATGGATCATCTCCAATTCCATCTAAGTCCATATCATATCCACCATAATCATCCCAATAATTTCCTTTAATTGTATTATTCCAATCGTTATTAAAACCATCATCTCTAGCATGCTCCCAACCTAGATTTGTAAAGTAATTATTATAGAAAAGATTATTATCACTATATGTTTCTATTCCGTACCACCCATTATCATGTATGATATTTCCTGTGACTGTAATATTTTCGCAATTTAAATCCACAAGTATTCCACTCCAACTATTATTATATATTTTATTGTTTGCAATAAAAATTTCACTAGTATCCGATAACTCTATACCATCAGAAGAATGATTATGAATATAACTATTGAGAATTTGTCCATTTGTGACATTTTTTAATGAAAGCCCTACAGAAAACAATGGTGAATTTCTAATTGTACAATTATTAATGATAAAATATTTTCTGGAATTTAAAATACTAAAGCAGGCTAATCCCGTTGAAAATTCAAAGGTATGGGCTTCAATGATGTAAGGGGATCCAACAGTTCCTGAACCAGTACACCATAATTGAGTTTCAGCCCATGCCCAATTTGTTAAACTTCCTGGGAGATCGTCAATTACAATACTGTAATAAACTCCTGAAGTTTTTAATAAATTTGAATCATTAATACTCTTGTGTAACGAGGGATGAATGAAGGAGAAAGAAGTAAAATTAAGCGTTATCAAAAGAATAAATCCGATAGTAAATTTAAATTTATTATTTTTTAGTCTCTTATACATATAAAACTCACTAAAATTAGTTGTTTAAAATCAAAATTGCTAATTTTAAAAATAAACATATCGATCTCTTGGTTAAGGACTAAAGCTTGTTCTTCAGATATCCAACCACCTTTCACTAGGCACTCAATTTTCTTTTGTGTTAATTCTAATTTACAAATCACATGAGAAATATGTTCAAGAACACAGCATTTTTTTACACAATCTTTAGATATTAAATATAGGACATACTCTAATTCACCAATAGCACATCTAAGGTAGTGTTTTATTGACATAAATATATAGAAATTATGTTGTATGGCGATGTTATCTACGAATTGAGAAATTTCTACGATTATATCTGCAATTTCTAAAGCCGTCTCAGTTCCTACTATTGCTCCCATTGTAAGGGATAAATGATCCCGTATTTCATGAACTTGAGCCAAAATAAAATCTCTAATTTCTTCAGATATTCTATCGTGTTTAAGTAATACGTATTGGAACATATCAAAAAACTCCAAACTAGCTTTGGCTAACATATCTAATAGGAATGCTTTTGATTCGCATCCATAATTATAGAAGTATAAAGCCCACTCAACTTTGCATTGGGCTCTGTGAATATGATTGATAAGTGGTCTACTATAACAAAAAGGGAGTACATCTTCTATATAATCCTCAAGTTCACTAATTTCCCATAAGATATATTCCATCATTTCATCAGGAGTAACTTCAAAAGTGTCTATAAAGAAGGTTGTTAAAGAATCATTAGGTCTATCATCGTCAGCATCAGTTATTTCAATACGAATTGTATGGTTGCCGTATTCCATTATCCAGTCATTTGAAAAACTAAAGTTGAATACGGTTTCATACGGACTACTGGGTAAATAATTATGAATAAGTTCATCATCTACATAAATGGATATATTAGAAATTCCAATATCATCACTATGCCATTCTACTTCATCAAATGCTAAAAATGAAATATTAAGGAAGAAACAATTATCTCTAATTATCACATGTTCAAACCAAGGAGGTAATATATCATCATCAATCACAGTAATAAAGGCATTAATAGTCTTGGAAATATAAGGAGTTGATGCTGTGATAATAAATGTATCGTTACCTAATTCGAATGGTATCATAGTCAAATTGAAATTCTCATATTGACCAGGAATCATCATGAAGGAACTTTGTGTAAGGAAAGTATTAGCAAAATTCACACTAGTATATGATATATCAAAAGGAACCTCAACATTTCCTAAATTAGTAAGATGCAAAGTATAGTTAAAAATATCACTGTCGGTTAATGTTAAATTGGCTTCCTCGACGAAAAAGCTCATTCTATGGTATTCTTGAATATCAAGGATACAATTAAACATCTTTATCAGGTTAGGATCTGCTTCTGAGCTCACTTTAATATTGAAATATATTTCACCTGGAAAAACTATTTTACCCCAAGGAATATAAAATACAATTAACGATGAATTTATCCTCAGAGGGTAAGTACTTAATATTGGTTTGTAAAGATCAAAAAGATCCTGATCTAGATCCATAATTTCCACTGTATATTTATCATATAGATTTCCTGTATTAGTGACATTAATTAAATATGGCAAATAACCTTCACCACCTACATCTAATCCTTCAAGCAAGATTGGATCAAAAGTAACTTCAAAATCTATTAGAGGTACTATTTCATAATCAAGATAAAGATTACTTCTAACAATAGATGCCTCTGCATGTTGAAGTCGTACAATTGTTGTATGATTCCCCGGTGTAAGGGGATTAATTGCTGTTGGCGTAATTAAAGTTCTAATTGTTGCATATTCATCAGGTTCAAGTGTAATATTTGAAATTGGTATCCCATCTTTATAAAAACGATAAAACCAAATTTCTTCACTTGAGCCTAAGAGGTTATAGGTTTGGGTGTTTAGAGACCTGCTTTGAATATTAATATCATAAATTAGTGCTTCAGATTGCATAGGGATAATTTCATCAACTATTGGAGAAACACTAGTCTCTGGTTGCATTTCCGTCCATTCTCCTGAGAACCAAGATCCATCTCTAAGCATACTTATAAATTCTTCTAAGGTAGTAGGCATAACAGGCATGTCAAAATATACAGTTTCTTGACTTTCATAGGGTCCTCCCCCAACTTCTCCGAAATCTTTTAAAATAATCCAAGGAGGATACCAAACAAAAACAATCACGTTTCCAATATAAAAATACCATCTTATATCTGTGTTAATCGTTACCTTTGTTACTGGAGATGGTTCATCAAAAGTATCAGTCACCGTTGTTTGTCCTTCCCTTGTAACACGGAATCTCCCATTAGTCCACATTTCTATTCTCGTTCCAGGAGAACCTGTTGCTCCTAAATCTAACTGTATTCCAAACCATAGTACAGTATTTCCTGTATTTTTAATCTTGATATAAAAAGATAAACTATCCCCAACCCTAAAACTTCCATGTTGTTGTAAATTCCAATTATTATAACCTATACTTTGTTGAACAATTTCATAATCGGGATTTGCATCTTTAACTCCCATCCATGCATATAACTCACCCCATAAGTCATAACCAAAGAGACCTGCAATCCAATCAATCAGCGTCGCAATCAAAGCAAGACTTATTAAAACTAAAGTATAGGTGTTAACGGGGAGAAAAGCTAAAATACCAGAATATATTGCCATTCCACCTCTAAAACTCTCTGCCATACCTGTTTTATATGCTCCTTGATTCACTTGATCAATTCCATATGCTAATCTCAATGCTCCAATAACAATACAAAAAACACCCAATCCTCTACCAAATGTTCCTAAAACTCCACCGAAATCTTTCAGTTTACCCATAAATTCGAGAAGCAATCCTACAAAAACTCCAACTTCAGTTAGTTTAACGGGTATTTGTCCCATAGCTTTATCACCTTCGTATTCTTTAAGAAACTTGTTAAATATATTACCCAGAACTGGTATATCATCATAAAGACCAGTATATTGAATTAAAGTCTCATTAGAGGGACCAGATAAGGAAATACTCATGATTGGAAAATTCCAAGAAATAGCTAATTGTCCTCCACTATCACTCTTTTTTAAATTGTCTTTTTCTTTAAAATCAAACTGAAATATCCATAGATTTTCATCCTCTCTTATACCCTCAAAATGATAGATTTCATCACAAGCTGACGCAGCATATTTATATTTCGAAAATTGAATAGTATATCTTACGGTTTCAACACTCTTGTTCTTATAACCATAAACAAATTGTTTAATAAATTCGATATTCTTATCTCTTATAAGTTGGGCGGTAATTATTCCTACAAATGACATTTCAGGACGAGAATATAACTGGTTAATTTCATTATCAGTATATAACTTTGCAGGATTATATCCAAATTCGTCAATTATTGATTCAAAACTATACGTAAGCGAATATCCATAAGTGAGATAAATAAAATTCGTTTCTTCAATTTGTAAATTTTTCTGAGTTAATATAGAATCACGTAAATTATCTCTTGTACTATTTAAATCACTAATATCTAGGCATGAAGTGGAATAAAGTTCTAAAGATGATATATCGTTTGGATCATAACTCATATTAGCAACTTGAAGATATGCTGCTAGTTCCGCATTTATTCCTGTTTTACGGTAATCACTTCCATCCTCCACTAGTCCTAATACTACATTTGTTGGTTGACTTTCTGTAATTGAAACACCTTGAACTGTATAACTTAAATCATCATTATCATAAATATGTAATAGCTTAGACTCTTTTGTTATAGTATCATACTCAAAAATAAGCCATACTAATCGGAATTTCAACATTATTTGCCTATCATTCTTCGCTTGATTATCAGATTTATAAGTTAGCATTCGAGCCCAACTGTAATCTTTCTCTTTGGCATAACTTTTTAGAGGAATTAAGTTAATTAGACCTGAGGATTCATTATCTATTGAAAAACTATTATCTGGTAAATAATCTCCATTCTCACTTAAACCATATATCCGTAAGCCAGGTAAGATTGATAGTTTATTTTCATGATAGTCAAATATTTCTGTATAATCATTTTCAGTTGGTTTAATTTGAATATTAATGCCTATTTCTGAATTACTATCGCAAACAGGTAAATTGAATGTGGAATTTCCATATATATTTGTGCAATCAATTGCAGTAAAAGGCATTACATCGCTTCCATCCATTATACCATCATTGTCAACGTCTGGTATTAGTTCATAAGGGCTTTCCTCATAGTCATCAATTAACCCATCCCCATCAGAATCAAGTTTAAAATAAGAACTTAAATCGATAAGCTGCCTATTGCCAATAGAAAATGTGATATTAAATGTGGAAGGTGTAGTAGTATTATCATGGGAAACTCTTAATTTTATTTCATAGATATATTCCTTGGCAGAATTAGCAATAGTAAATTGGCCTTCTGATGTAATAGATTCAATAAGTACTTCACCATTCACTTGAATCTCTTGTAATGCATCATGGTTCCCTAGAGAATTGACGTTCATAATTAATTCGCTTTCAGAAAGACTTGAAGGGATGAAGATCCAGATTTTTCCTCCCACTTCTAGGTTTTTCGAATATTGACGGTCTATAGAATAATTACTACTTAAAGATCTCCATACTAACCAAGGAGTTTGATAAAAGGGGGCTAATCCATTATCAATTTCAATGCCATTTGTAAGACCATCACCATCATAATCAGTGTTCATATTCGGTTCTGCTGGTGATAGAATAGGATAAAATGGATAACCTATATCGTAAAATGGTTTCCCATAATTAAAAGGATCATCGTCACCAGTGTTCCATATAACTAAATCACGCCCAATTGTAGATTCTCCTGGTACTCCTGCCCATTTAGTTAATATTTTAAACCATTCATTTGGATTTAGGATAATATTTTGATTGAATCTCACGTAATATTCAATTCTGTCATTAAATACACAATAGCTTAGTTCAATATTTGAAATTTCTGAGCTTGTTAAAAATGGAGATTCAATTCTAAGATCCAAGTAAGTTTCGGTTGAAAAATCTTTAAACTTTACATAAGTAAAATTAAATTCAGTTAGGTCAGTTGACATTAAATTAGTAATCCTAAAATCAACACAAAACATTAATGTCCTGAATTGATAAAACTCACGTTCTATAAGTGGGAAAAGTTGAGTTTCTTCTGTATTGGTTGAATATTCAAAATAAGCTTCAATATCATCCGCTATATTATTAATGAGTAAATTGGGATTATATTGAGCAAAAATATCATCTGGATCAATCCAAGTTAAAATTATTTCATAATGTTCGTCTGGTTCTATTATTTCTCCTTCATATAATTTTAAATGAAATACCATGGAATGAAATGTGTCAAATGTTGATAAAGATAATTTCTCAGAACCAACGATAATTTTTGTAGCACTTATCAATATTCTCTCAGTGGGATCGCTTTTATTTACTTGTATCCATAAATTAAGAAGAGAAATTGAACTAGTAAGATTATTCCTTAAATCTATATTCATTTGGACTTTTTCCTGGGCAAAATAATATTTAATATCGAAAACAATATCAGGTGAATTCGAAAATTGAACCAATTCATCTTCAGGTGGAATAGAGGATTCTAGATTTGATTTTCCTTCACAAATAGCGTTAGTTAAATTTACTATTGGTACTTGAAATAAGATAAGAGCAATGAATAAGAGTGCAAAAAACTTAATTTTATTTTTTTTTGTAAAAGAAACACACTTCTTTCTATTGAGTTCTTTTTGAGAACGACTACTCAATGTGACTGTTTTAGATAAATATTATTTTGAATTAAATAAATTTTTGTTAATAAATCTTATAAATATATCGATATATTTTAAAATTAATAATTTATGTATTTACTTAATTAAATTTATTCTTTATCTTTTAATCTTTCTTCGATTGATCTTTTATGAGCAAATAATCCTTCATATTCAGCTAATTTAATTGCAGTCTCACTGAGTTTTTCTAAACCCTCTTTTTCACATTTTAACACATCAATTGTTTTTAGAAAATCATATAGATTTAAACCAGAATATTTTTTAGCGCTTCCTCCTGTGGGGAGGATATGATTTGTTCCAGCACAATAATCTCCTAAAGATACAGGAGAATAGGGTCCTAGAAATATGGCACCAGCATTAGTAATTTCTTTTAATAGTCCATTTGGATTCTCAACTAAGATTTCAAGGTGTTCTGGGGCAATTAAATTGCTAACTCTTATGCAATCTTCTATGTTTTTAGCTTTAATTAGTATTGAATTATTTCTCAATGCTTTCTCTATTATATCACGTCTCATTGATTGGGAAACATATTTATCAATCGAATTTTCTATTTGACTGATCAGATATTCTGAATCAGAAACCAAAATTCCTACATTATCAGGATCATGTTCAATTTGAGAAATAAAATCAACGATTACATAGTTTGGATCTGCAGATTCATCAGCAATAATTAAAATCTCTGAAGGTCCTGCGGGTGCATCTATCGCTATAATATTTGAAAGAATTTGTTTTGCTGCATTAACCCATATATTACCAGGGCCAACTACTTTTTGGACTTTTGGAATTATTTCTGTGCCATAAGCCATAGCAGCAATGGCTTGTGCACCACCTACTTTATAGATTTTTTCTATTTTAAATTCATTAGCAGCAACTAAAATCTCAGGAGCAATTTTTTTGTTTTTTTGTGGTGGAGAACACATAATAATTTCTTTTATTCCTGCCACATAAGCAGGAGCAGCGATCATCAGAACCGTACTAGGATATAATGCTTTACCACCTGGAACATAGATTCCAATTGTTTCGAGTGGACGATAAACTTGTCCAGCGACAATTCCTTTTGCTATTTCAACAGTCCAGTCCTCTCGTTTCTGAGCTTTATTAAATTTAATAAGATTTTCTTTTGCATAATGTATAGCATGGAGTAAGGTAGGTTCAATTTGGTCATAAGCTTGAGATATTTCATCTTTTGATACTTGAATTTCTTTTTTAGTTAATTTTACTTTATCAAATTCATGGGTGAATTCAATTAGAGCTTTATCCCCTTTTTCTTTTACCTCTTGAATAATCTTAATTACAGAATCTCTGATTAATTCTAATTGAGTCTCTGTACGAGGGATATATTTATATATAGTTTCCTCGTTTATTTGATCAGAATTGATAACTTTTAAAGTATTCATATTAATCAAAATGATTATTGTACATCTTCAAGAGGTAAAATTTGACGAGGCTCGTGAACAACTAATCCTTGAGCATATTTTCTTAATATCGGAATTAAACCTAAAAATTCATCTTTTTTAATTATCGTATTTATGGCATACCATCCTTCACTTCCAGCTAATTTAGAAATTGTTGGACGCTTTAAGGCAGGAAGTTCTAATAGAACTTTATTTAAATTTTCTTCTCTAACATTCATAAATATGTGAAGCTTCTTTCTTGCCTCTATAACACCTTTTAACAAAACAAGAATATCTTTTATTTTTTCTCGCTTCCAATCATCCTTTAACGCATTTTTGTTGGCTATTAAGACTGCTGTTGATGTATCAATAATCTCTACTATTTTTAAATTATTAGCCTTAATTGTTGTACCAGTTGATGTGTTATCAATTATCACATCTACTTCTTCAGGAGGTTTAGCTTCTGTAGCTCCAAATGATAGGAATATTTTGACTTTTTCATTTTCTCCCCATGTTCTCCATGGAGTGATCACTAAAGGAATGATATCACCATAGAGTTTTTTGTAAGTCTTATTTTCTTTTAAATAGTTAACCGATAACGTTAAATACTCAGTCGAGATCCTTAACACTTTATTATTATTATAAAATTTTTGGAGAATATCATCTAGGTTATATATATTTTCCCAATTATTTGGGGCACAGAGTACTATTGAAACAGCTCCTATCTCTAGATCTAATAATACCTCAACTTCTGCTTTTGTTTCTTTAACCCAGTCAATTCCCGAAATCCCCAGATCAAATTCATTTTCTCCTATTAGATAATTTGGTATTTCTTGTGGTCTCAATAATTTAATATAAATTTCTGGATCTCCCACTGATGGTCGATAATCTCTTTTTGATACTAACTTTAATTTTAAACCAGCTCTTTCGAAGAAAGAAGCTATCTCTTCTTGTAGGCTCCCTTTAGGAATTGTTAGTTTTAACACTTTTTCACTCATTTAAAATCAATAAACATTGTAAATTTAAGAATTTAATCATTCAAATAATTGTTATCTTTAATCTTAAGTTAGCAGTCATTATTGATGTTAAATCTTTTTAGAAGATATATCTAAAAAATATTTTCGAAAACTGAATTTTTAAATTTATTAACACTATTTTATTTATAGCAAAAAATTCGTGAATATTATAAATAATAACTAAAGATGTTGACCAATGACAGATTTTGCTCTTATGTTCAACGCAAGACCCGGTGGGGAAATTTTTCCAATTAAATGGGGTAAAGATAATTTTTTACCAGATACTTCAATAATAGTTTTAGATGAAAGTTCAGAATCACTTTATTTATGGCATGGTGTTCAGCAAGGATTAGTTGCTCGAAGAACAGCCCTAAGACAAGCAGAGTCTCTAAAAGGACACGGTTATACTGTAGGTAAAAGTATTATTGGGCGGGATATTAAAGTGTTAAAAGAATTAGACGCGAGAAAAGTAGGAAAAGTTCCAGATGATACTCAAATGAATGAAGAACTAATGGCTTTATTAGATAGAAAATTTACTGAATTAGATAATTTTATTGTTACATTTCAAGCTGGTGCTGTTAGCCCAGCCGTTGTAGCACCCAAAGTTGAGACTAAGCCAGTAACAACACCTACAGTTTCAAAACCAGCTCCAACGCCTACAGTTTCAAAACCAGCACCTACATCAGTAAAATCAGCAAATACTGCTTCTGAATATGATGAAATAGAACCTTTACCTTCAATAAAACCAGCTACAAAACCAATTCCTGCTATACAAGTTTCAAAAGCAAGCTTGGCTACAAATGCAAAGATTGCATTTGTATTTAGTGCTATATTGGAACATTTTGATGACATCTGGATTTCAAAGAAGAAAGATGGGAATTTTTCTGTTGAAGAAATGGATGGTCCAATCTGTACTTTTCAATTGAAGGAAGGTAGCAAAATTAATTTTTCAGTAAATTCGTTCAACCGGATTGACCCCAAGATCAAGACAGCAATTCAAAAAAAATTTATTGAATTATCAAAACTCATTTGAGAGTCTCAAAACTAATATAATTTTTATTATTATCTTTTTTATATTTAATAAGATTTTACAAGAAAATCTTCAATTTTATGATTGTTTATGAAATTCAATAGCTTAGCTAAATTATTTTCTGAACTTGAGGGAACAACAAAAAGGCTTGAAATGATCGATCTACTATCAAATTTTTTTAGAGATATCAAGGAAAGAAAAAATTTCGAAGACTTGGATAAAATTATTTATCTTTTACAAGGCCAATTAACCCCTAACATAAAAAAATTCCCCAAAATGGGAATGGCTGAAAAGATGATCGTTGAAGCATTATCTGTACACTCCGGAATAGAAGGTAAAAGAATTAAAGAAGTATTAGTGAAGCAAGGGGATATAGGAGCCGCTGCAGAATTAATTCTATCAAAAAAAAAGAAGCAAAAATCATTATTTGATTATAATCAAAGTGATGAGGCATCGAAATCATCTCTAGAGATTTCTGAATTATATTCTGAATTAAGAAAAATTGCTTTAACTGAAGGTGCAGGCTCACATGATATAAAATTAGGAATTTTAAGAGGATTAATGAGAAGAAGTTCACCTTTAGAAACTAAATATCTCTTGAGAATCATAACTTCTACATTAAGGGTTGGCGTTCAGTCAACAACAATAATAGAAGGTTTAGCTCTTGCTTTCACTGGTATGAGAGAAAACAAAGAAATTATTGAAAAAGCTTATAGTTTGTATCCTGATTTAGGTGAAATTTCAAAAGTATTAACAGAACATGGTTTAGAAGAAGTAAAAAAGATAGATATAGAATTTGGTACACCTATTCTAAGTATGCTTGCTTCACGAGAAATTTATACTGAGTTCATTAATAGATTAGGAGTCCCATTTATAGCAGAATATAAATTAGATGGAGAAAGGCTTCAAATTCATAAAAATGGGGATAATGTTATGTTATTTTCACGACGTTTACTTGATATTTCGGAACAATATCCTGATGTCTGTCAGGCAGTAAGAGAAAGGATCATGGCAGAAAATGTGATTTTTGAGGGAGAAGTCGTTGCGATGGATCACGTTTATGAAAAAATGCTTCCATTTCAAGTATTAAGCCAAAGAAGACGGAAGTATGATGTTGAAGAGATTTTAAAGGAAGTTCCAGTATGTTTATTTGTATTTGATCTTTTAAAATTTGGTAATGAATCATATGTAGATAAATCGTTTCCAGAACGTAGGAAAAAACTTGAAGAAATTGTTGAAGAAAGAGATGAAATAAGGTTAGTTAATTCTGAATTGATAAATTCCACTGATGAATTACTCGAATTCTTCAATAAAGCCGGAGAAGAAGGAAATGAAGGAATAATGGCTAAATCAATTAAAGAAGATTCAATTTACCAAGCAGGAAATCGTGGCTATAAGTGGCTTAAATTGAAAAGTTTAGAAGGAGGGAAATTAAAAGATAATATAGATGTTGTTTTAATAGGAGCCTTTTATGGAAAGGGTCGAAGAACAGGAGTATTGGGGACATATATAGGTGCAGTTTATGACCCAGAAACAGATAAATTTGTTGCGTTTACTCGCTTTTTTTCAGGTTTAACTGATGAGTTGTCAGAATCTCTAACTAATGATATGGAAAAATATATAGTCGATAAAAAATCCAGTAATGTTATATGTGAAGATTCACCGGATATTTGGCTTCAACCAGAATTAGTAATGGAGATAACTGGTGATGAAATTACAATTAGTGAAAGATTTGTCACTTTAGGTTATTCTATGAGATTCCCTGTTTACCTACGTATGCGACCTGAAAAAGGACCAAAAGACATCACAACAGTACAAGAAATTAGAGAATTGTACGAGACCCAATAAGTAAAGGTAGTCATTTTTAAAAATAAATTTTCAATTCGCTGTGTTCTAAACGTTTTAGGTTTTTAGGAATCACTCTAATATTATTTTCTCCTAAATATAATTCCTTTAATGAATTTAGTGATCCTATTGATTCAGGAATGGAATCTAACTCATTTCTTGATAAATTTAAATAGTGAAGGGAAGTAAGATTTCCAATAGTCTCTGGGATCTTTCTTAGCTTATTATCACTTAAATTCAAAAACTCTAAAGATGAAAGGTAACCAATGCTATCTGGAAGATAAACTAACTCGTTTCTTTCTAAATCTAAAGATTTAAGTGAAGGAAGATATCCTAAAGAGTCTGCTAATAATTCAATGTTATTCCAGCTTAAATTGAGTTTTTCTAATGAGATAAGTCCTTTCAATGACCCTGGGAGATGTGTTAATTGATTATCATGTAAGTTTAATTCTTTCAAAGAAGATAGGTTTCCTATAGTTTCGGGTAATATTTTTAGTTGATTTAGCCTTAAATTCAAGGTTTCCAAAGATGATAATTTCCCAATTGTATGTGGAAGATAAGTGAGTTCATTCTTCCATAATAACAATTCTCTAAGGGAACTCAACATTCCAATTGAACTATTTAGTTCATTCAAATTATTTACATTAATATTTAATTCTTCCAGAGAAAATAGAGATCCTAACCAATCAGGGAGTTGGGTTAATTGATTATACCTCAGAATTAATGTTCTCAAATGAGTCAGATGTTTAATCGCCTCAGGTAAACTCGTTAAACCTTTAAATATAAAATCTAATTCAATAATTGTGCAATTTTCCACCTTAAATTTTAATCTCCAGTAAGATTTTTCTAAAAATATAATTGTAAAATAGTTGATGAGTATTTCACTTAGATCTTTTTTCGTAAAAGTATCTATTTCTTTAGTTTCACATAAAATTTCAAATCCCAATTTAAACTCTTTCCTTCTAATCTTCTTAACTTCTGTTAGTAAAGTCGATTTTACTAAAGGATCTGGATTAATAACAAAATTATGTAAAATCTTAATTAAAGTTAAATAAATTGTGTTTAAACAAGAAAGAGATTCCTCATGAATAAGAGCCCATTTCATTGGTTCGAAAATTTTATCTAAAAAGTTATTCCTTAAAGTAACCGCAGAAGAATTTCTAATTATTTCACTAGAATCAGAAATAAGTAAATTTTCTAAAAATTTAAAAGTTTGACCATCTTTAGCTTCAATACGATCCAGCTCTTTAATACAATCAGCCCTAACTTTTTCTTTTTCACTATTTTCAATTAAAGAAAATAATAATTTAGTAGCAGAGGGTTTATCTAAATTGTTTTTTAAAAAGTCTTTGTAGATTTTATCAGGTGTTAATTCCATTAGTTTTAAAAAATTGATTTTAGCTTTTTAAATTACTGGTTTTATTTTGTTAATGCTTCAATTATTTATATAGACTTCTAAATCTAATTCTTTTATCTTTTCTTCAGTTGGATTTCCGTCAATTCTATTCCACCCACGCGCTTCATAATAATCATCAAGCAATTGGTTAGCAATTTCTTCGGTAATTGTTATTTCTCCAAAGAAATCCTTGAATGGGAAATAATTTTTCCCATATTTTAAAGGTTTAAACCATTCTTTAGGAAATTTATCATCATTTCGAGAGAAACCTTCTCTCGTGTTTAATATTTTAAGTAAATTCCATGAACGTTCAGCAGCTTTCCTTATTTCTTCGGAGTTCAGGCCAATTCCAGTAATTGCATTATAAAAATTAGTAACTGATTCAAGACTCCAGAAACGGTTTATTTGAGCCCTTGCACAGATACCTAAAGAACTTAAAATGGTATACCAATCTTCTGAATACTTTGTTATTCTACCAACATTTATTACCATTTCTTTTCTTGAGGGTGAAAATATTCTATTAACCGCTTCTTTTGGAATTCCCATTCGATCAAAATGGTTTTTAAATTTTTCAGTTGATACTCCAGCACCTGCATATGTAGGTGACCCTCCAGAAGCAACATGTGCACCTTTAGGATTTACAACTTGTTCAAATTCCATCGTTCCTAACCTCATAAGTCGAGGTTCAAATACTATATCTAGACCTTTTACTATAATCATTCTATCTATAATATTCTCATAGTTTTCACCCAATTTTTCCCAGCCATCTGCTAGAATGTTTCCAAACCCCTTCCGAAAAACAATCATTTCAATTAGCTTAATCATACTATTAAATTCATTTTTCCAATCTATCCCAGTATTTTGTTCTGATAAAATCTTTGTTTTATACATTCTATCTAAAAATTCAAATAAGCCTGTAATATTTAATGCATCCAGTCCATACCGATTAATAAGGTCAAAAAATTTTATATTTTCATTAATATTTTTTAATCCTTCAAGTGTAAACATTTGGAGAGGGTTTATAACTGAAGAAGTATAATTTATTAATCCGGAATAGCATCCATCTTTAAGTTCAAGAATATCTTTATCTGCCATAGGGCAAGAGGGGCAAGCTATTCGACGTTTTTTCAACTTTTTTAAATATTCAGATTCACTACATTGGTGAGCTTTTTCTTTTTGACCCTTAACTTTTAAAAGCATCCCAACGGGTAAACTTCTTAGCATTCCTAAATCAATCCAAGATTTTCTCTGGGGATATGTTCGAATACGTTCAAAAAGTTTTGAGTATAAATTATTGAATTCCTTAGGATGCGCTATTGAAACACCTTGCGTTCCTCGTGCCACAATTGCTTTAAGATTTTTAGATCCCATAACTGCTCCAAGTCCTCCTCGTCCAAATGTTGATGTTTTATCTATTAGTGCTAAAGAATTATATACAAGGTTTTCTCCAGCCTGTCCCATAGCGATTACACTACAATCTTTATACTTTTTCTGCAAAAAGTTTGTAGAATCAATAATATCCGTACCCCAAATTTTTTGCGCATTTTGGAGATCAACATGATCATTCTGAATCAATATATAAGATGGCTTTTCTGCTTTACCTGAGATTATAATATGGTCAAATCCAGCATTTTTCAACTGGAATCCAAAGCTCATGCTCCCACATGAATACCCAATTGCTCCTGTGGCTGGAAATTTACTTATTCCTACAGTTCGAGAGGAACCCGGGGTAATTGTACCAACTAATGGTCCTGCTCCTATTATGATATAGTTTTTAGAACTAAATGGAGGGATATTAGGCTTAATTAATTCTGCTGCGAGTTTAACGTTTACTCCAAACCCGCCTATGAACTTTTTAACGTCATTAATTTTTTGGTTAGTAATTTTAGTCTTATTATCTGCTAAATTCACATGTAGAATATTTCCAGTGTATCCATTCCAT